>WNEY01004891.1_pt1 | contig 10298 bp, 9 predicted proteins | sample 5400531 | NCBI WGS metagenome assembly WNEY01 (sample SAMN13153338, study PRJNA577476) | soil metagenome | isolation source: 200 cm saprolite under Douglas fir tree site 1 | place: USA:California | collected 2015-04-18
CTCGACGAGATCGAGCGCGTCCATGAGCATGTCGTAATCACGCGAAACGGCCGGCCCTCGGCAGTTGTGATGTCGCAAGCCGAGTACGAATCGCTGATTGAGACGCTGGAGATTCTCGGCGATGCTCAGCTTATGGCGGATCTGGCGGCCAGCGACGAGGATGTGGCAGCAGGTCATGTGATTCCGTGGGGAAAGGTCAAGCGCGAGCTTGGCCTTGCCTGAGCTTGTATTCACGCGCGGCGCCCACGAGGACGTACGGAAACTACCACAACCCCTCAGAGTCGCGGTCGCCAACACACTTGAAGCGCTTGCCGTCGAACCTCGCCGGGTCGGAGTGCCGTTACTAGGTCGGCTGCGAGGCCGCTGGTCTGCACGCGTAGGCAACTACAGGATCGTTTACACGATCGAAGGCTCGTCCGAACATGAGCGCGTGGTCGTGAGAGCTGTGCGGCACAGGTCGATCGCGTATGGGCGGCGCCGGCGGCGCCCATGACGGAGTACAGGACCCGATCGCGACGTATTGGCGCCCGAGCTCGCGGTGGATCACGGCGACTTTCACCTTCTCGACCTGACCAATGGATTTCTATACAGGTTGAACTGGTCGAAGGCCGTGGCGAGCGCTGCTGGCCGCGCCCCGGTCGCATCTTTGCCGCAGCCACTCTTCATTCATTCGCCCAACTGGCCACGGCGATTGACGACGCATTCGCGAGGTGGGACAGGTCACACCTGCATGAATTCACACTGGGCGACGGGACTCGTGTCGGGACTGTGGATCCGGAGTTAGACGTCGACGATTCCATGGTTGACGAGCAAAACCTGAGCCTCGCGCGCCTCAATCCCGGGGAGCAGTTCGTCTATGTCTTCGACTTCGGTGACGACTGGGCCCATCTATGCACGGTCGGCGGTTCACCGATCGATCCAGTTGAAACTGTCGGCCTGGTTCCCGATAGACCGCTCGCGTATTTCGGTTGGGGCGCAATTCCAGATCAGTACGGAAGGGCATGGAGCGCTGACGATGGCGACACTCCGCTGCCGCCGGACCCGGGGCTGGGAGACCTTCCAGCGCTCCGACCGGACTGGGGACCTGGGAGGCGGAGTTAGGAAGTCGGAAGTCGTCGCTGGTCGCAGCGTCAGAGCGTAATCGGCTCTCCGACAACCGCGATATCGCGGTTCGCGTTACGGAAACTAGCGCCCACCACCGATGGGTCACTTCGATCTCGGTTGGGGTGTCGGGCATTCGATTGGCTTAGAACATCGGGGTCAGGCGCAAGAACGTGCGGCTCCAGATGGCGGCACCGGGCGCAGCCCGGTGCCGACTGGCAGGCTCAGCCGATCGGGCTAGAAGTAATCCGCGACGCCCGAATAGGAGAAGAGGTCCGCCGAGACAGTCAATGTAAACGGCTTGGTGTTGAGGACAATGAGGCCGCCCACGCTGGGTTGGGCGAAGTAGTCCGAAATCCACTGACCCGGTGTCAGCGTGATCGCCAGGCCGGGCGTTGCGCCACCTGTCAACGGGAGACCCGTCGAGCTGGTGCAGGTGAAGCTGTCCTGCCCACCGGAGGTGGCATTGCCGGGGAAGTTCTTGCCTATCTGGTGCACGCCCGTACACGTCACCGGCCCGAAGACGTCGACGTAGGACACGCTGTACTTGAAGACATCGGTGCCGTTGCCGCTTCCGGTGCCGTTATCTGCCAGGGCCGCGTTCGTCGATAGGCCCATCGCAGCCACGACTAGCAGCACCGTCATAAGAAGCCGCTTCATAGGTTGCCTCCTTCCAGCCCTCAGGCGTGGACACCCCGATGCGTTGGAGGGGAAGTCTCCAGAACCGCTTACCCGCGCGGAGCTTACACGATAATTGAGTCTAGAAACATGATCCTAGAAACTGATGTCTAGAGACGGAGGGGCCACGTGGTCGTTCTTGACCAACCATGCTCGGGTACTCCTCTGCATCTCCAACGATCCGGGTGCACGCCTGCGCGAAATCGGAGGGACGGTCGGCATTACCGAACGGGCCGTCCATCGCATCGTCGTCGAACTCGTGGTCGCGGGCTACCTCTCGCGCACGCGCTTGGGTCGCCGTAACTCGTACACGGTCCAATCGCACTTACCCCTTCATGACTCAGACAATCGGGACCAGAAGGTTGGCGATCTCCTCGCGATCCTCGGCGCCGGCTCTGTTCCGCCAAATGCTCCACGGCGAGGCCGGGCGGCCAAAAACTCGCCGAGACGCTAGAACGGATGCGTCGCGATCAGAACGAGCACTTGCCACTGGCCGTCGGCAAGCGCCTCGGATGGGCCGTTTGCCGGGCCGGATTGCGACCAGCCCCCGCGGGCACTATCCCTTGACGGCTCCGGCCGACAACCCACTCACGAACGAGCGCTGGAAGAACAGATAGAGGATGACGATGGGAACTGTGGCGACGACGTCCAGCGCCATCAGTGGCGGCCAGTTCGTCGAGTACTGGAAGCGGAATTGTGAAAGGCCGAGCGGGAGCGTCCAGTGCTGCTGGGCCTGCAGGAGGATCAAAGGCCAGAAGAAACCGTTCCAGGTGCCCTGGAAGCTCATGATCGCGACCGTGGCCAGGGCCGGCCGTGAGAGAGGAAGCAGGACCCGCCAGAACGTGGTGAAGAACCCCGCGCCGTCGATGCGAGCCGACTCCTCGAGGTCGTAGGGGATCGTGAGGAAGAACTGGCGCATCACGAAAAGGCTGGTGGCGCTGATCGCCATGACCAGGCTGATGCCGACGTAGTTCTGAGGCCCCGGGGTCACCAGTCCAAGGTTGACCAGGATCTGATAGACGGGCACCATGCGCAGCTGGTCCGGGATCATCAGCGTCCCGAGCACCAGGAGAAACAGCGCTTCTCGGCCGGGGAAACGCAACCTTGCGAATGCGTACCCGCCAAGAGCCCCGAAGAAGACGTTGGTCACGGTCACGATAAAAGCGAGCAAGAAGCTGTTGAAGAACATGACGGGCAGCGCCGGCTTGAGCTGGGTCCAGGCCGTTATGTAGCCCTGGACAGTGGGGTTCTGAGGAATGAACGTCAGCTGCAGCGACTCGGGCAGGGTCTTGAACGATGTCGACAAGGTCCACAGGAAAGGCACGAAGACGACCAGCGAATAGAGGATCAGGATGGCGTACACGGCACCCCGCCCGATTCGACGGCGAACAACGGGCTCGGATTGCGGCTCGGCGGCGGCCACCCGCGGGATTGTCGTGACGCTCATCGTGCGCTCGACCAGTCGGACGAGCCGAACAGCCGTCGCTGGACCAGCGTGGCCGTGAAAATGATCACGAACAGCACGATGCCCACGGCGGCCGCGTAGCCGAACTCGAACTGGCGGAAGGCGGAGTTGTACAGATAGAGGACCATCGTCATCAGCGAATACGCCGGGTCCCCACCGGATCCCCCCGCGATGTAAGCCTGGTCGAACATCTGCAGCGCACCAATCACCGAGACAGTGGCAACCAGATAGTGCGCCGGCCTCAGCAGAGGAAACGTGATCCGCCAGAAGGTGGTCCATGGGCCCGCGCCGTCCGCCTTGGCCGCTTCATAGACCTCTGTCGGAATGGCCGTCAGCTGCCCCAGATAGAAGAGCATCATCGTCCCCGACGTCGTCCACGCGTTGAGACCGATGATCGAGTTAAGGGCCGTGTCGCTGTGTCCAAGCCAGTTGCCCTGGTTGTGGAACCCCAGCGGATTGACCCCGATCAGCTCGAGAAGATGGTTGAACAGTCCGTCCGGAGCCATGATGTAGATGTAGAGAACGGTGATCGCGGCTGAGCTGGCGATCGCGGGGAAATAGAACGCCGCCCGGAAAAAACTGCGTCCCCTCCAGATCTGATTGACCACAACCGCCAGCGTCAGGCCGATCGCCATCTGGATCGGCACCACGACGATGGTGTAGTAGAGCGAGTTCTTGATCGCGGTGTGAAAGACGTCGTCGCGCAAGATGAAGGCGTAGTTGCGGAATCCCAGGTATTCAGTTGGCCCGAGGATCTCCCAGCGCCAGAGGCTGATGTACGCGGAGTAAAAGAGCGCGCCGATGTTGAAGATCAGAAACAGGACCATGGGTATCGCGATGAACCCGTAGCCGGCGAGGGCCTCCTGGGCACGTTCGGTGCCCAGGCTCCCCCGCGCTTTCCCGATCCCCAGCATTTTCTAGGGCTGGTTCAGTTGCTGGTCCAAAGCCGACTTTGTCTTCGAAATCACGTCATCGACCGATCCCTTACCCTCCACAGCCGCTTCGAATGCGTTGTTGAACGCGTCATTTACCTTGCTGAACCCTGGGATGAAGCTCCACGGGTGAGCGAATGACGCGCTGTTGACCAGGACGTCCTTGCCGGCGGGCGCCGGCACGTCCTTGCGGGAAGGGTTCGCCACTCCGCCCTGGGTCCAGATCTTCATGCCATCCGGGCCGGTCAGGTAGGTCAGCAGGAGCCACGCGGCGTCCGGGTGCGGTGAGTCCTTGCCGATCGAGTAGCTGACCGTGAACCCCAGCGTGGCCTGGCCGGCTGCGCCCTTGGGCATCGCGACCCACTTGTACGGAACGCTGGGGAAGGTTCCCTTCATGTAAGAGTCGAGCCAGCCGCCCTCGAAGATGATCGCGGCCTTCTTTTCGCCGAGCGCCTTGCCGTTCCAGTCGACGCCCAGCTGCGAAGGTGACTTCGCGTATCCCATCTTGAAAAGGTTCAGGTAGAAGCTGACTCCGTCCTTGAACTTGCTGTCGATGGCGTCCGACTTCTTGTTCGAGCTGAGGAGATTGCCACCGTCGCCGTAGATGAAGGCGAGGATGCGGTCCAGGGTCACGCTCATGCTGTACGCAACCATGCCCTTGGACTTCAGCGCCGCGCCGACCGTCATCATGTCGTCGTAGCTGGCCGGCGGCTGCACGCCCGCCGCGTTCAGCATGTCGGGGTTGTACGCCATGGCCAGCGTGTTGCCGTCCTTGGGATAACCGTATGTCTTGCCGTCTGAGCTTTTGAATGCGTTCAGGTAGCCCGGGTAGAACTGCGACGTGTCAAAGCCGCGCGAGCTCGCCCAGTCGTCCAGTGGCTGCAGCACACCTTGCTTGATCCAGTCCGGTGCGACTCCCGAGTCGACATAGAACACGTCTGGCGGCTGGTGCGCGCTGAACTTGGCCACCATCGCCGTCGGATAGTCGCCGGCGATTGGCTGGTAGTCGACCGTGATCTTCGGATACTTGGCCTTGAACCCGGCCAGGGCGGCGTTGAGCGCCTGTCCCTCCTCAGGTGAGGCCTGCCACCCGGAAAGAACCACGGTCCCCGACACATTGTCGGGATTGAACGACGAACCTCCGCCCCCGCCGCCACCGCATGCCTGCGCCGCAAGTGCGGCCGCGGCGATCAGGAGCAACCACCGTCGCATGATGAACCTCCTTCTGGACATCCCTGTCATGCGGTGCGCTGCTGCCTTCTTCCCGCGATTCAGTCGTGGGGCGAGAGTGCGCCGACAGCACGCTACCTGTACTCAGTTCCCCGCCAGTAAAGAGGTTGGCTCAGGAACAAAGATTTGTCAAGTTTCAGCGGCCTTGAGGCGACAATAATCCCGCTTGATGGTGAGCGCCATCCGGGACCTTTCGCGCCTCCGGGCGCCGGGTCTGGGCCTTTTCGGGAGCGGTGGCATGCTGTTCAGCGATGCGGTTTTCGGCCGTGATTCGGTGGCGGCCGCCGAGACGCTTCTGCGCCTCAATCCGGAAATCACCCATGACGTGATCCTCACCCTGGCTCGATTCCAGGGCACGGTCGACAGGCCGTCCGGTCCGCACAGCAACGAGGAGGAGCGCGGCAAGATCCACCACGAGCACCGATCGCTTTACGTAGGATCACGTCGCATCTCGGCGTCGTCTGAGGCGCTGCTGGTCGAGCTGGCGCGCAAGTGGGGGGGCGACACCGCCGACCTGACCTATTACGGCGCCAGCGACACCACGCCCCTGTACGCGCGGCTCGTCGCCCGCTGGTGCGCAACGTTCGGAAACGCGATCCTGGCCGAGGCGGTGACCCGTCACGACGGCGGTGTGGTGACGATTCGCGAAAGCCTGATCGCTGCCGTGGACTGGATCACTCGAAAGCTCGACGGTTCTGAGCTTGGCCTGATCGAGTTTCAGCGCCGCAACCCGGACGGCATTCCATTCCAGGTCTGGAAGGACTCGAGCACGTCGTACATCCATCGCGACGGAACGCTGGCCAACTGGGATGCGCCGATCGCGCCGATCGAAGTCCAGGGCTATGCATTCGATGCTTTGCTCGGGGCCGCGGAGGCGCTGGGCGGGACTGACTGGCGTGAGCGGGCCGAGGCGCTGCGCGAGCGGGTTCTCACCCAGCTCTGGATGCCGTCAGAGGGCTACTTCGCGATGGGTCTCGACCGAGACCCGCACGGCCGGCCACGCTGGATCGACAGCAGCGCATCGAATGGCGCGCTGGTCCTCGACACGCGTCTTTTCGATGACTTTCCTGGCGCCCAGGGCTACATCGCCGCACTGGCGAGGCGTATCTGCAGCGCGGACTTTGTGACCGAAGTGGGTATTCGATGTCGCTCGCGAACCGAGCGCGACCTGGTCGGGTTTCAGGACTACCACGGAGCGTGGGCGGTGTGGCCGAAGGAGACATTCGAGGTCGCCCGCGGCCTGCGCCGCCAGGGCTTGCACCGCCTGGCGCGGCAGCTGGGCGACCGCCTGCTCAACGCCGTGAATGTCGCCGGCGCGAACGTGGAGTTCCTGTACGTCAGTCCGGAAGGCCGCGTGATGTACGACTTCGCTGGGCGCGATCCTCGCGGCAGCGGTGCGCAGGAAATCGCAGGCACCAATCATCCGGAGTCGCCGCAAGCCTGGACGGTGACGGCGGCGCTCGCGCTCAAGCGGGGGCACAGCATGGACCGGTCAGCGGCCGGCGACGGTTGGCGCGATGCCCTCGATCTGGGCGTTCTCTCGCGGATGGATCGAGTGGAAGCCTTTCGCACTGGCAGCCAGCTCGAGGCCGCCTACGCAGACCGCGGTGATTTCCACCTGAACTTCGAATTGGGCCGTGAGCGTGACAGCCGCGCGCGTGTCACCAGGCGCGGCTCATGACCCGTAGATGTAGGCGAGATTCGCAACCTCCAGAAGACTGACCGGAACGATGGCGGCGAGCAGCGTCACGCTCCCGCCGCGCGCATAGGTCCGGAGGCCTGGCAACGCCAGCGCGATCAGCGCCGGCAGCATCGCCAGCAGCACGATCAACCCCATGTTCACAGCGTCAAATTTGATGTGCAGTGGCACCGCCCAGTTGGCCGCGGTGGCGATAGCCAGCGCGGCCGCTATCCCGAGCCGCACCCAGGAGAGCTCCCACGCCGCCAACCACAGGAACCGACCCGCGGCGAGGTAGACGAGGGGCATGACAGCAAGGCGGTACCAGCCGTAGCCGGCGCTGTAATCGGCCGCGGTGCCGAGCATCAGGACCAGGTAGACCACCGCCGGAACAGCCACGAGGTCCGAGTCGCCTCGGCGCCTCCCGAGGAATTCCGCGAGTCCCAGCCAGCCGAGCAACCACCAACCGTCTAGCGCCTGCTGGCCATCGAACCCGGTCGAGTTCGTGATGAAGCGATAGCCGGTCAAGGCGCTGAGCTGGCTGGCGCGAATCGACACTTCGGCGATGTACGAATGCCAGTCGAGGCTTGCCACGTAGGCGAGCACCACGGCCTGGGAGGCGATGGTGATGCCGCCGGCGAGTGCGGCGATGCGGAACTGGCGTCGCGCCAGCAGGAGAAGGACCGCGGAAATCCCGACCACGAGCCCAGGCGCCTTGACCCACGGGGCGACCAGGCAACATCCCAGGAGCAGCCCCAGCCATCGCCGGTCATCGGGCGTGCGGCGAAGTTGATAGATGGCCAGGCACGCAGCCAGCAGAAGAACCGCGATCAACTGCTCGGCGGCGACCAGCCGGTCGAGGAGGACCGGGATCGGAGCGGTTGCCAACAACCACAGCCCGACCAGCGAAGGGAATACCCCGAGCACAAGCCGGCCGACTCCGTAGGCAAGGGCCATCGCGGCGAGGCTCAGCAGGATGCCGAGGAGCCGCGGTGTTGGATCGCTGATGACGTCGTTGAGCGTCCGGTCGCCGTCGAGCCATGCGTACGCGCCGATCAGCCAGCTGAAGAGCGGTGGCGCGTCGACCCAGGGGTGAACCAGGGGTTCGGTGTAAGGCGCCGGCGGGGCCACCCAGACCGACTGGGGGTATGCCTTCCAGAAGATGGTCCACGCCGTCGGCGGCATGCCCTGGAGCTGGCTGAGGCCGGCCCAGGCCCAGTTCCATTCGTCGGGGTTGGGAGCCCTGTAGGGAACTGAGCGATAGGAATCGAGACGGAGGAAGGCGCCGACCACGACGGCGGCACCCGCCGCCCAGATCTCCCACGTGCCACTTTTCGGGAGGCGGGTCATCGTCTGAAAAATCTAATCAAAGCTGAGAGCCGAAAGTCAGGCGCGGCGGGAACTCACATCTACTTGAGGACGTTCAAAGACCCCGGGCCCAAGCGTCCCGGGAGCCTATGGTTCCCGGAGGAGGAGCGAGCAATGGACGTCGTCGCGTGGCTGTTGAACTCCGACCCGGCGATCCGCTGGCAGGTGATGCGCGACCTTACCGATGCGCCAGCGGAGGACGTCGCGGCCGAACGCACCCGCGTCGCCGGCGAAGGCTGGGGCGCTGGGTTGCTCGCTCTCCAGCGCAATGACGGCCAGTGGGATGGAGGCACACCCACGTTTGACTCCGCTGCCGCGGCGCAGTGGTGGCAGTCTCTGCCTCCCACGAGGAAAGGCACCCTGTTCCCCGAATGGACCTCCACGGCCTGGAGCTTGATGCTGCTGCGAAATTTCGGTCTTGATCCTGCCAGCGTGGGAGCGCGCCGCACCGTCCGTCTGGTCCGCGAGCACTGCCAATGGGAGCACGACGGCGAGCCGTTCTTCGCGGGCGAGGTGGAGCCGTGCATCAACGGCAAGGTCGTCGCGCTCGGGGCCTACTTCGGCGAGGACGTCAGGGGCATCGTGGACCGGCTTCTCGGTGAACAGATGAGCGATGGCGGCTGGAACTGCGAGCAGGAGAATGGATCGACGCGAGGGTCATTCCACACGACGATCGACGTACTGGATGGCCTGCTGGAATACGAGCGAGCCGCGGAGGGCACACCGGACATAAGAGCCGCCCGACTTCGCGGCCAGGAATACCTTCTCGAGCGGCGGATGCTTTACAGGCTGTCCACGGGTGAGGTCATCGACCCTGCCTGGACGCAATTCTCATACCCGACCTACTGGCACTACGACGTGCTCCGAGGTCTCGACTACCTGCGCGCGGCCGGCGCAGTTGCGGACGAGCGGACGGCCGAGGCGATCGACCTTGTCGAGTCGAAGAGGGATGCTAACGGCCGCTGGCCTCTCGAGAATCCGCATCCTGGCCGGCTGCACTTCGCGATGGACGAGGGGGATGGCAGACCGAGCCGGTGGAACACCCTTCGGGCCATGCGAGTGCTCAGGTGGTACGAGCAGGCTCCATCTCCGTGAGATCGCCGACCTCCCATTGACTGCGCCCTCAGACTGCAGTAGAACGCAGATAAGGCGTTGGCAACAAACCGCACGTAAGCCGCTGGAGGAGAACAATGGAAAAACACAGACTCATGTCGAGAACCAGCAGGAGGGAGTTTCTGAAGAAGGCTGGGATAGGATCGGCCGCTCTTGCGACCCTGCCTGCCCTTGGCGAGCTGCTCGCCACTCCCGCCCTGGCGAGCGATCGGGTCGGTTTCAAATTGGTCGCCGCCAGCAAGATGGGGACGGAGCGGGTGCTCATGGCCGGAGACGGCCTGATGACTGGCTCCGAGGCGACAGGCGGCGGCACGTTCGTCCACTTCAGCACGGTGGATCTGAGCATCATCGCCACCGGCGTTTGGAAGCCGAACAGGCTCCGCAGCTTCACCACCGTGGGCACTCCGTTTGGGCTCGCCACGGCCGGCATCGCAGATATGGACATCGATCTCATTCCGGCGAATAACGAAAGAGTCGATGGCAGGCTGCAAATTTTCTGCGACCTGCCGGGGCCTGGCCGCTTCACGGGCGAGGATGAGGGCTTCATCCTGACCGTGGAGGGCAAGACCTTCACTCAGGCAGGCGCGGGAGCCTCGCTGTTTACATTCGGCGCACCGTCCTAGAGCCGCCAGACGAGCGAAAACGGCGCGGAATTTTCCGCCGCTACGGTAACGGAATGAAGTGGAACGTCAGGGTCGAGCCCTTGGCTGTGACGTTGGCGCAGCCCGGCCGG
>WNEY01004892.1_pt1 | contig 10297 bp, 12 predicted proteins | sample 5400531 | NCBI WGS metagenome assembly WNEY01 (sample SAMN13153338, study PRJNA577476) | soil metagenome | isolation source: 200 cm saprolite under Douglas fir tree site 1 | place: USA:California | collected 2015-04-18
CTGATCTTCATCAAGGGCTACAACGCCACCTCTCTCGACGACTTCCTCGGGGAAAGCGGTGTCGGGAAGGGGTCCTTCTATCACTACTTCAAGAGCAAGGAAGACTTGGGCTACGCCATCCTCGACGACATCGTGACCTCCTTCGTGGAGCGGACCCTCGATCCATGCTTCGCCGATGCGGACGGCCATCCGATCGCCCAGATCCGCTGCTTCCTCGATCGCGTGGTCGACGCCCAGCGCGAGCGGGCCTGCGTGGGTGGGTGCCCACTGGGGAATCTGGCCTCGGAGCTGTCCGACGTCCATGAAGGGTTTCGAGCCCGGCTCGCTGGCGTATTCTCCGTGTGGCGAGAGCGACTGACGCTCGCCCTCCGTGACGCTCAGCGCCGTGGCGAGGTCGGCAACGATTGCCATGTCGACGTGGTGGCGCAGTTCTTGGTGGCCTCGCTCGAGGGTGCGATCCTGATGACGAAGGTGAGCAAGGACATCGGAGTCATGGAGAAGTGCGTGGGTGAGCTGAAGCGGTACCTCGCGATTTACGAGCGGACGCGGCCATGAGCGTCGCGAACCGGGCTCGCGTGGACACCGATGCCGACCTCGTCGCGGCCCTGCGCCGCGAGGAGGCGAGCGCCATGGATCAGCTCGTCGATCGGTACGCCGACCGCGTCTACCGTCTCGCCGTGCGGATCACGGGTTCGCGGGAGGACGCCGAGGAGGTGGTCCAGGACGCGCTGTGGACGGTGGGCCGCAAGATCAACACGTTCAAGGGCGACTCGGCGTTTGGCTCCTGGCTGTATCGCATCGCGGCCAATACGGCCTACATGAAGCTGCGAGCCCGCCGGGGCAAGGGCCGCGAGATCGCTCTCGACGAGGTCATGCCGGCGCTCGACTCCGGCGGGGTCCATTTCGAGCCGGTGGACGACTGGTCGCCGCGCGTCGACGATCGCGCGCTGCAGGGCGAGCTCAGGTCCGTGCTGGAATCGGCGATCGGGGATCTGCCACCGGACTACCGGACGGCCCTCGTCCTCCACGATATCGAGGGCGTGTCGAATCCTGATATCGCCGACACGCTGGGGATCAGTCTGCCCGCGGTGAAGTCGCGCGTGCACCGCTCGCGGTTGTTCCTCCGCAAGCGGCTGTCCGAGTACCTGAACGACGGTGCGGCGCCCGCGTAGGGGAGTGATGGTCGGGCGCGCGGAGCCACGCGCTCCTAGAGCAGGCCACCCACGGGTCGATCCGGGCAGGCGTCGTCGTTACAGTTGACGGGCTCCGATGGCGTGTGGTCAGATAAACGCTTGCCGCCATTCACGTTGAGAAAGGTCTGACGGTCATGGAAGCGGTCATCGCAACAGGGGGCAAGCAGTACCGCGTGGCGCCCGGCCAGGTCATCGCCGTCGAGAAGCTGCCCGGTGACAAGGGTGCGCCGGTCGAGTTCACGTCCGTCCTGCTCGTCGCGCGCGACGGCGAGGTCATCGCCGGCCCGGACCGCCTCAAGTCGGCGCGGGTGTCGGGCGAGGTCGTCGGGCAGGGGCTCGGTCGCAAGGTGCTGATCGTGAAGTTCAAGCGGCGCAAGAACTATCGGCGTCACGTCGGGCACCGACAGCCGGCGACCCGCGTTCGCATCACGCAAATCGAGGTGTAGGCAGACATGGCTCACAAGAAAGGCGTCGGCAGCTCCCGCAACGGACGGGACTCGAACCCGCAGATGCTCGGCATCAAGCGCTTCGGCGGGCAGCTCGTCAGCGGCGGCAGCATCCTCGTCCGTCAGCGCGGCACGCGCTTCAGGCCCGGTCTCAACGTCGGGCGCGGTTCCGACGACACGCTGTTCGCGAAGGTCTCCGGCGTCGTCCAGTTCGAGCGGCGCGGGGACGCGCGTTACATCAGCGTCGTCGCCCCTTCGTCCTGACCGAGGCGCGCCTCCGCGCGCTTCTCCTGATCGCCCCCCGTGTTCGTTGACGAGATCGAGATTTTCGTCAAAGGCGGCGACGGTGGTGCCGGCTGCATCAGCTTCCGTCGCGAGAAATACGTGCCTTATGGTGGCCCCGATGGCGGGGATGGCGGCGATGGCGGAAGTGTCTGGCTCGAGGCCGATCCCACCCTCACGACGCTGCTCGACTACCACTACAGGCGTCACTACGAAGCCGAGCGCGGGCAGCACGGCAAGGGCGCCAATCGGCACGGCGCCGGCGGCGACGATCTGACGCTCCGCGTGCCGGTCGGCACCGTCGTGACCGAGCGCGACAGCGCCGAGATGCTCGGCGACCTCGCCAGCCCCGGTCAGCGCATTCTCGTCCAGGCCGGTCCCCGCGGCGGCCGCGGTAACGCGCGCTTCGCGTCGGCCACCAATCGCGCGCCTCGTCGGGCCGACCTCGGGCGCCCCGGTACCGGGCGCTGGTTGCGACTCGAGCTGAAGCTCCTGGCCGACGTCGGCGTGATCGGCTTCCCCAACGCCGGCAAGTCGACGCTCGTTTCGCGCGTCAGCGCCGCGAAGCCGAAGATCGCCGACTATCCATTCACGACGCTCCAGCCGTCGCTCGGCATCGTGCGGGTGGCCGTCGAGAGCTCGTTCGTCATCGCGGATCTGCCTGGACTCATTCCCGGCGCGGCCGAGGGAAAGGGCCTGGGCCATCAGTTCTTGCGGCACACCGAGCGGACGCGGCTCCTCCTGCACGTGCTCGACCTCGATCCCCAGACCGGTCGCGATCCCCTCGACGACTTGCGCGTGATCGACGAGGAGCTCGCGCGGTACTCGGAGAGCCTGGCCGCGAGGCCGCAGATCATCGTTCCTAACAAGGTCGACCTGCCCGATGCGGCGCCGCGCCGGCAGGCGATCGAGCGCTTCTGCGCCAGTCGCGGGCTGCCCGTGGTGCCGATCTCGGCGGCGACGGGGAGTGGCGTCTCCGAGCTGGTGAATGCCGTGGCCGCCGCGCTGGAGGGCACCGGATGGGTGCGCGCCGCCAGCTAGCCTCCTGTCGCCGGCTGGTGGTGAAGGTGGGCAGCGGGCTCATCACGACGCCGGCCGCCGGCGCCGACCAGGGCCGCATCGATGCGCTGGCCGACGAGATTGCCGCCGCGCGCGATGCGCGCGAGGTCGTCCTCGTCTCTTCGGGCGCGATCGTGACCGGCATGGCGCGGCTGGGGCTGAGTGAGCGGCCGCAATCGATTCCCGAGAAGCAGGCCGCCGCGGCGGTGGGCCAGTCGGCGCTCATGTGGCACTACGAGGCGGCCTTCAAGCGCCACGGCATCGCCGTCGGCCAGGTGCTGCTCACGGCCGAGGACATCGCCGACCGGGCTCGCTATCTCAACGCCCGCAACACGCTGCAGGCCCTGCTCCGGTTCGGCGTGCTGCCGGTAGTGAACGAGAACGACACCGTCGCCGTGGAGGAGATCAAGGTCGGCGACAACGACACGCTGAGCGCGCTGGTCGCCTCGCTCATCGACGCCGATCTGCTCGTGCTGCTCACCGACGTCGATGGTCTCTACACGGGCGATCCCCGGCTGGATCCGGCGGCGCGCAAGCTCGACACCGTGGAGGCGATCACCGACGACGTCATGCGCCTGGTGTGGGACCGGGCCGACCGCATCTCGGTCGGCGGGATGGCCACCAAGCTCACGGCCGCGCAGAAGGCGGCGGCGTCGGGTATCCCGATGGTGATTGCCAGTGGCCGCGAGCCCGGCGCGCTCGCCCAACTGCTGGCCGGCGAGCCCGTCGGCACGTATTTCGCGCCGAAGGCCGAGCCCCTGACCGCACGCAAGCGCTGGATCGCCTTCGCCGTGCCTCCCCAGGGTCGGCTCACCGTCGACGCCGGGGCCCGCCGCGCGCTCGGTGAACAGAACAGGAGCCTCCTGCCCTCCGGCGTGATCGACGTCGACGGCGAATTCGCGGCCGGTGAGATCGTGGCGGTCGTGACCGGCGACGGCAAGGAGTTCGCGCGAGGCCTGGTCAACTTCGACGCCGCGGAGTGCCGGAAGATCCGGGGAGCCAAGACGCGGGAGATCGAGGAGCGCCTGGGTTACCGGAGCTTCGACGAGGTCATTCATCGCGACAACCTCGTGATCCTGTGATCCGGTAGGATGGAGTCGACGCCCATGGACCCCAAACGCCTCGTCGAAGCCAAGGCGCGAGCCGCCCGCGCCGCCGCCCGCGTGCTGGCGGTGACGCCGACCAGGACGAAGAACGACGCCCTGACCCAGATGGCGCGCAGCCTGGAGGAGAAGACGGCGGCGCTCCGCGAGGCCAATCGCGCCGACCTCGACCGGGCTCGCGCCCAGGGCGTGACGCGCGCCTTTCTCGATCGTCTCACCCTGACCGACTCGCGCATCGAGGAGATGGCCGCCGGCTTGCGGCAGATCGCGGCGCTGCCCGATCCCGTGGGCACCGTCGCCGAGGCGTGGCGCCGACCCAACGGCCTCGAGATCGCCCGCATCCGCGTGCCGCTCGGCGTCATCGGCTTCATCTACGAATCGCGGCCCAACGTCACCGCCGATGCCGCCGGCCTCTGCGTGAAGTCCGGCAACGCGGTCGTCCTGCGCGGCGGCAGCGAGGCCGTCGAGTCCAATGCGATGATCGCGGCCGTTCTGGCCAAGGCGCTGGAAAAGGCGGGTGGACCGCCCGACGCCATTCAATTCGTGGACACGACGGACCGGGCGGCGGTGGCGGCCATGCTGGAGCTGCCCGACCTCATCGATCTGATCATCCCGCGCGGCGGCGAGGAGTTCGTGCGATGGGTGGGCGAGCATTCGCGCGTGCCCGTCCTGAAGCACGACCGTGGGCTCGTCCACGTCTTCGTGGACGCCGACGCCGATCTCGAGATGGCGGCGGCCATCGTGATGAACGCCAAGGTCCAGCGCCCGAGCGTCTGCAACGCGCTGGAGACGCTGCTCGTTCACGCGGCGACCGCTCCCCGGTTCTTGCCGCTCGTCGGCCCGCGCCTCACCGGCGCCGGCGTCGAGCTGCGCGGCTGCCCGCGCACGGTGGCGCTGCTGCCCGGGGCCACGGCGGCCACCTCGCGGGACTGGGACGAGGAGTACCTCGACCTGATCCTGGCCATCCGCGTGGTCGACGATCTCGACGAAGCGATCGCCCACATCCAGCGCCATGGCTCGGGTCTGGCCGAGGCCATCGTGACGAACACGCTCGGCCACGCGCGGCGCTTCACGCGCGAGGTGGACGCGGCCGCCGTCATGGTCAACGCCTCCACGCGCTTCGTCGACGGCGGGCAGTTCGGCATGGGTGCCGAGATGGGCATCTCGACGTCGCGCTTGCACGCGCGCGGTCCCGTCGGCGTTCAGGAGCTGACGACGACGAAGTATGTCGTGACCGGCGACGGCCAGATCAGGGAATAGCGATGCGCGGCGGGCTCACGTCGCGGCACGCCATCTCGATCGTGTCACCGCTCGCTTCGCGACGCGCGGGCCTGCGGCAATTCGGGCACCGATCCCGGGTCAGGGAGTAGCGTGGCCCGGGTCGCCGTCTTCGGAGGCTCGTTCAACCCCATTCACCACGGCCATCTGCTGCTCGCCGACGAAATGATCGAGGCGCTCGCGCTCGATCGCGTGCTCTTCGTTCCGGCCGGGCAACCGCCCCACAAGCCGCCCAGCGCGGTGGCCCCGGCCGCCGACCGTCACGCGATGGTGAAGCTGGCGACGGCCGATCATCCCCGGTTCGCCGTGAGCGATCTGGAGCTGCGCCGCCCGGGGCCGTCGTACACGGTCGACACGCTGGAGGCGCTGGCCGCTTCCGGGGATCGACTGCTCCTTCTCATCGGGTCCGAGACGTTTCTCGACCTCCTGTCGTGGCGGACGCCGCGCCGCATCGCCGAGCTGGCGCAGCTCGTGGTGGTGCCGCGGACCGGCAGCGCCTTCGATCCGGACAGCGCGGCCGCCCAGAAAGTCCTCCGCGAGATCGGCGCCGACGGCTTCGCGGCGGTGCCCGGCACCGCCGGGAGCGCGCGCGCGGTTCTCATCGCCCACGTGACGTCGCTCCCCCTCTCGGCGTCGGACCTCCGCCGCCGCGCGCGCGAGGGGCGCTCGCTGGCCTTCCGCCTGCCCGACGCCGTGGTGGACTACATCCGCGCGCACCGGCTCTACGAGGGCGCATGACGGCGCGATTCAACGGCGAGCGCAAGGTCCGGCTGGCCGCGCAGGCGGCCTTGGCCAAGAAGGCGGTGGGCCTCGTCGTCCTCGACGTCCACGCCGTCTCCAGCGTGAGCGATTACTTCCTGGTGTGCAGCGGCAAGTCGAGCACGCATCTCACCACGATCGTCGACGCCATCCGGCAGGCCCTCAAGGAGCACGAGATCCGGCCGCTCCACGCCGAGGGCGCGCCCGACAGCGGCTGGATCTTGCTCGACTACGGCGACGTCCTCATGCACGTCTTCCTGGAGGACACGCGCGCCTACTATGCGCTCGAACGCCTGTGGGGCGACGCGCCGGCGCTGGTGCTGGAAGGATGAGAGCGTCAAGGCAGTTGCGCGCTTTGCACGATGATGCTAGCGTAACAAAACGCGTTGCGAGTCACGGAGGCCTTGATGAAAAAAGATCGACTGGCGGTTTTCAAAAAGCGCCTGCTCGACAAACAACATCAGCTGGTTCAGGAAGTTGGACGCAGTGCCATTTATGGCAAGGACCAGGAGGACGACTCGATCAAGGACCTCGGCGATCAGGCCAACACCGCCTATACGCGGGAATTCTTCTTCGAGCTCGGCAACGGCGATCGCCGGTTGCTGCGCGAGGTGGTCACCGCGCTCCAGAAGATCGAGGACGGGTCGTTCGGCACCTGCGAGCGCTGCAGCGAGCCGATCGCCGAGAAGCGACTCGATGCGCTGCCCTTCGCGCGCTACTGCATCGACTGTCAGCGGGTGGTGGAGGAAGAGGAGCGCATGACGGCGGGTTGATCTCGCGCCCTCCGCTGGCCGCCGCCACTCCGCCGACCCGCCTGTTGCCGTCATGCCGTCACTGATCACGTCTCTCCACGCGCTGACCTTGATCGGCCGCGCGATCGGCCGAATCGTCGGCGCGCTGCCGCTCGCTCCGACCGACGATCCCGAAGCGTCGGCGCTGACCGGCGCGGCCGAGGACGCCCGGCGCGCGGGACGGCGCGAAGAGGCGCGGCGGCTCTATCGCCAGGCGGTCGAGCGCCGCAAGCACGACGTGCGGGCCCTGCGGGGTCTCCGCGATCTCGCCGTGGAGATGGAGGCGTGGTCGGAGGCGCTGGCGGCTCAGGAGCGCCTGATCGGCGTCGTGGCCGGCGCCGAGCGGAGCGCGGAGACGGGCTGGCTGGCCACGATTCACTATGAGCTCGGCCGCGCCGAGGTGCAGGGCGGTCGCTCGGGCTCCGCGGTCGGCCACTTCAAGAACGCGCTCCGCGCCGATCCCGGATTCGTTCCGGCGGCGCTCGCCCTGGGGGACGCGCTCGAGGCCGGCGGCGACCACCGCGAAGCGATCAAGACGTGGGAGCGGACGGCCGAGCAACATCCCACGCTGGCCGTGCTGGCGCGGCTCGAGCGCGTGTATCGCCAGGAGGGACGGCCGAGCCGGATGATCGCGCTCTACCGGGCGGCCGTGGACCGCGCGCCCGACGACCTTGCGCTCGCCGTCGCGCTCGGCCGCGTCTACTTCGAGCTGGAGATGCTGGACGAGGCCGCTGATCAGTTCGAGAAGATCGAGGTGCGCGCGCCCGATCTTCCCGTCGTCCACGCGTTCCTCGGCGCCGTCTTCGAGCGTCGCGGTGAGACCCGCGAGGCCTTCGCCGAGTATCGGCGGGCGCTGCGTCTGAGTGACGCCTTCGACTGGCCGCACTGCTGCACCGCCTGCGGCGCTCCGTCGCCGGCGTGGCAGGATCGCTGCCCGCGCTGCCGGCGCTGGAATACCGTCCGGCCCGCGCCCGGTCGCTGACAGCCGCGCAGCCGCGTGAGGGCGTGGGCGACCGCTGCGCTCGATCTTCTCTACCCGGCGCTCTGTCTCGTCTGCTCGGCGACGCTGGGACCGGGCCGCCGCGATCCACTGTGCGCCGCGTGCTGGGCCGCCATTCCGCGCATCGACCCGCCGTACTGTGCCGCCTGCGGTCTGCCCTTGGCGACGTTCGAGCCGCGAGGTCACGGACCGACCGCGATGTGCGGCGCTTGTATGAGCGAGCGGCCGGTGTGGGATTACGCGCGGGCGGCCGCGCGCTACGAGGGCCCGCTCCGCGAGGCCGTTCACGCGTTCAAGTTCGAAGCGCGGCGCTCGCTGGCCCGGCCGCTGGCCGATCTGGTGATCGAGCAATGTGGCGCCGGGCTGGCGGCCGACGTCGACGCGCTGGTGCCGGTTCCCCTCGGCCGCGCCCGTGAGCGCGAGCGCGGCTTCAATCAGGCTCGGTTGATCGCCGAGCGGCTGGCCGCGAGTCTGGGCTGCCACGTGGAGCCGGGCTGGTTGACGCGCGTGCGACCCACCGCGAGCCAGAGCGATCTCGGCGCCGCGGAGCGCCGCGCCAACGTCCGCGGCGCCTTTGCGGCAGCCGCGCGTGTGGCCGGCCGCCATGTCGTCCTCGTGGACGATGTCTTGACCACCGGCGCGACCGCCGCTGAGTGCGGCCGCGCGCTGCGGGCGGCCGGCGCCCGCGCCGTTGGTGTGCTCAGCGTCGCCCGGGTGGTTTGATATAATCCGACCGAGTAGCGCCCCGTGTTTCCACAAGGAGCCCTTCCATGAGCATTCGAGTCGGCGTCAACGGCTTTGGCCGAATCGGGCGCGTCTTTTTCCGGACGGCTCTCAGCGATAAAGACATCGAGGTCGTCGGCGTCAACGATCTGGCCGACGCCAAAACGCTCGCCCACCTGCTCAAGCACGACTCGGTGCACGGCAACCTCCCGGCTGAGGTGAACGCCAAGGACGGCGCCATCTTCGTGGACGGCCGCGAGGTCCGGGTCACCGCGCTGAAGGATCCGGCCAGCCTGCCCTGGAAGGAGCTCGGTGTCGACATCGTCGTGGAGTCGACCGGCATCTTTCGCGACACGGCCACCGCGTCCAAGCACCTGCAGGCGGGCGCGAAGAAGGTCATCATCACCGCGCCGGCCAAGGACCCCGACGTCACCGTCGTGCTCGGCGTGAACGAGCAGGTCTACGACGGGAAAAAGCACCGCATCGTCTCGAACGCGTCCTGCACCACCAACTGCCTGGCCACCACCGTGAAGGTGCTCGACGACGCGTTCGGGCTCAAGCGCGGCTTCTGCTCCACCGTGCACTCGTACACGAACGATCAGCCCATCCACGATTTCCCGCACAAGGATCTGCGGCGCGCGCGCGCCGGCGCCGTGAGCATGATCCCGACGACGACGGGCGCGGCCACTGCGGTCGGCCTCGTGCTGCCCCATCTCAAGGGCAAGCTCGACGGCATCGCCATCCGTGTGCCCACGCCGAACGTCTCGGTGGTGGACCTCACGGCTGAGCTCGGCAAGGCGGCCAGCGTCCAGCAGATCAACGACGCCTTCCGGGAAGCGGCGGCCGGCCCGCTGCGGGGCATCCTCGACGCGACCGACGAGGAGCTGGTCTCCGCCGACTTCAACGGCAACGCGCACTCGTCCATCGTCGACCTGCCCTCGACGGCGCTGGTGGACGGCAACCTGATCAAGGTCCTCGCCTGGTACGACAACGAATGGGGCTACTCCTCGCGGGTGCGCGATCTCGTTCGCTTCATCGCGAAGACGCTCTGACGGCGTCCCGACCCGGTGGCCAAGCTCACGATCGAGCAGCTCGACCTCCCCGGCCAGCGCGTCTTCCTGCGGGCCGACCTGAACGCGCCGATCGCGGGCGGCGCGGTGACCGACGACACTCGCCTGCGCGCGGTCATGCCGACGATTCAGCATGCGCTGGGCGCCGGCGCCTCCGTCGTTCTCGCCTCCCACCTGGGCCGGCCGAGGGGCAAGCCGGCGCCGGAGTTTTCGTTGCAGCCGGTGGCGGAACGGCTGGCCGCGTTGCTGGCGCTCCCGGTGCCGCTCGCTCCCGATTGCGTCGGCGATCCGGTGGCGGAACAAGCCCGCGCGCTCAAGCCGGGGCAGGTGCTTCTCCTCGAGAACCTGCGGTTTCACAGGGAGGAGGAGGCCAACGACGACGCGTTCGCCCGGGCGCTCGCCGGGCTCGCCGACTGTTACGTCGACGATGCCTTTGCCGCGGCTCATCGTGCCCATGCCTCCATCGAGGCCATCACCCGCTATCTGCAACCGGCGGCCGCCGGCCTGCTCATGCAGCGTGAGCTGGCGGCGTTGACGCGCATCCTGGAAGCGCCCGAGCGGCCGCTGATGGCCGTGCTGGGCGGCGCCAAGGT
>WNEY01004893.1_pt1 | contig 10296 bp, 8 predicted proteins | sample 5400531 | NCBI WGS metagenome assembly WNEY01 (sample SAMN13153338, study PRJNA577476) | soil metagenome | isolation source: 200 cm saprolite under Douglas fir tree site 1 | place: USA:California | collected 2015-04-18
GATTTAAATGTATGATCGGAGCGGAGTTTACGGTGATAGGTGATGCCAAAGCGGTGGGCCTCATCGCGGATACGCTGTACCAGGTACAGAGCCTGCGATGAACGAGGCAATATAATGGGGTCTGGCGAGCCAGGTATAAAAATCTCCTCGTTCTCCTTTGCCAGTCCCACCGTTGGAATATCGATGTGCAACTCCTGTAGTACCTCCATCGCAGCGCTCAGTTGACCTTTTCCCCCATCGATTATAATCAAGTCCGGCATAGCCCAATCGTGTTGAAATTGCGCGCCAGGTGCACCAGGCACACCTGTCTCAGCTGTACCATCTTCACTGGTCGCAATAAATTGCCCCTCTAGATCGGCGCTGTCTTCGTTGCGCGTAGTGGATTGCATCCCTGCATGACGAAATCTGCGACGCAGCACCTCTTGATGGCTGGCGAAGTCATTTGGCCCTTCGACGCTTTTGATCTTGAAGCGACGGTACTCACTGGGCTTTGGGCGTCCTGATTCAAAAACCACCATTGCCCCTACCGAGTTTGTTCCCTGCGTATTCGAGATATCGTAACACTCGATGCGCTGTGGTGGAGCAGCCAGGTTGAGCGCTTCCTGCAATTCTTCCAGGGCGAGCTGCGTTTTCTGGCTATCAGTCAGCCATTTGATACGCTGTTGCTCTAACACCTCCTGGGCATTTTGTTTCACCATCTCAATTAAGCGCAATTTTTCCCCACGTTTTGGTGTCGTAATCGTCACCGCGCCTTTACGTTTCTCCCGCAGCCATGCCTGTATCACAGCCCGGTCATCTGGTTCTGCCTCGATGACTATTTCAGGTGGAATGTGGGGTGAACTCTCGTAGAACTGTTGCAGGAAGGAGGTCATCACCTCACCAGGGCTGCTATCACGTGTGCCCTGCAAGATAAAAAACTCTCGTCCAATCAGCTTCCCATTGCGGAAGAAGAAGGTCATAACACATGTCTCATCTTCGCTACTGGCGAAAGCAATGACATCCTGGTCGTCCTGTCCCTCGGTGGAGATAATGCGCTGTTTCTCCAGGACGCGCTCAACTGCCTGGATACGGTCACGAATACGTGCCGCCTCCTCGAAATTCAGGTTTTCTGCCGCCTCGTGCATCTTCTCCTGCAGGCTCTTTACTACCTCATCGTGTTTTCCTTCCAGGAAAAGGATCACTTGCTTGATGACCGTGTCATATTCTTCCCGCGAGGCATAGGCGACGCAGGGAGCAATACAGCGATGAATATAGTATTGTGTGCAGGGACGGGGCAGTAATTTTTGCTTCCATCCCGGAGGAGGTTCTTTATTCACCGGCGGTGCCCATGTACTTGCATCGTACCGGCAGGTGCGAAAGGCAAAGAGCTTGTTCAACAGGTCCAGTGTAGCATCGACTGCCCCCGAATTGGTATACGGGCCAAAATAGCGATTGCCGTCACGCTGAAAACTGCGCACGCGGTAGACGCGAGGAAAATCCTCCGTCAGCGATACCTTAATGTACGGATAGCTTTTATCGTCGCGCATCAGCACATTGTACCTGGGGCGATATTCTTTAATATAGTTGCTTTCCAGCACTAATGCCTCGACCTCGTTCTTGACGACCAGAAACTCTATATCGTCGACCTTTGCCACCATGCTCCTATTTTTCGGGCTGAGGTCAGTGGACTCCTGGAAATAGGAGCGTACGCGATTATAGAGTGAGATCGCTTTTCCTACGTAGAGGATGTTGCCTTGTGCATCTTTCATCAGGTAGATGCCTGGTTTATGTGGAAGAGAATTCAGTACAGATTGGATTTTTTCGTTCATCCCGCTTATGTTCCTGCTGGCTGCATATTGATCTTGCGTGTTGTATGTATATCTTCTCCATTATACCGTTTCAGGCAGGATGTGTCGATGCCAACTTGAACTGCCTTACCGTTCAGGGCTTCTCAATAATGGTAGAATAGATGACACCCTGGTGGATATGTGCGTGAGGACGACGCCTGGACAGGAGCTTCGCTTGATCAGCTCGCGGAAAGCCTTGCAGCTTGCTCCAATGTAGGGTATGCTGTCGTCAGCAGGAGAAAGGGACGGGAGAAACAGGGTTGGAACAAGCGAGAGCTAGGAATTACCTGTGTTGAGAAGTCCAGGGCAATGTACAGGTTCTAAGAAGGAAGGAGCGCGATGTCATGTCTACCCCGACTGACCCTCGTCGAGAGCATCCCAGCACGTATTTTGTGCAGAATCGATCCGATGAAGAAGAACTCACCCGTGTGATGATCCAGGACCGGCTGGTCACAGCAAACATGGGCGGGGTGCTGCCGGAGCAGCCCGATCCGGCGATCTTTCAGTGTGTGCTGGATGTCGGCTGCGGGACCGGGGGCTGGCTCATGGAAGCGGCCAAGACCTATCCAGCCATGTCCCTGTTGATGGGGGTAGACGTGAGCGGGAGGATGGTCGAGTATGCGCGAGCGCAGGCAGAAGCACAGCAGATCAGTGACCGGGTGGAGTTTTGCGCGATGGACGCCTTGCGCATGCTTGAATTTCCCACTGATTACTTTGACCTGGTGAACCAGCGCTTTGGGGTCAGTTACCTGCGCACCTGGGATTGGCCCAAACTCCTGCAGGAGTTCCAGCGCGTCACTCGGCCAGGGGGAGTGGTCCGGGTCACAGAAGGGAACTTTATAGTTCAGAGCCCCAGTCCGGCCCTGACGCGTCTCTTTGAACTAGCGCTTGACGCGTTCTATCGGGCAGGGCACTACTTTACCCCGGAGAGTAACGGGGTGACAAGCGAGTTAGCCAGCCTCCTGCACCGGTATAGGTTCCAGAACGTGCAGACGCGCGTTCACATGGTGGAATATCGAGCTGGCACTGCTGAAGGGCAACTCTTTTATGAGGATATGAGGCACTTTTTTCGGACGGCATTGCCATTCTTGCGAAAGTGGAGTCGTGTGCCTGAAGACTACGAGATGATCTACCAACAGGCGCTCAACGAGATGCATCAGCCGGATTTTGTGGCAACGTCGAGTCTGCTCACCGCCTGGGGCAACAAGCCCAGATCATAATCACAGCCATAACAAGACTGGGCAAGGGAGAAACAAGTCAGGGCTATTCGTATATAATAACGGCAGGTGTTGCTCAGCCGCTTGACGAGAGCAGGATACAGCAGCAGCACTCTTGCTTGACCAGACACCCTGCAAACGCAAAGGAGAGTGATACTATGCCGACGCCCTCGCACCCACAGAAACAACAATATTCCGGTACATACTTTGTTCAAGACCGAGAGAATGAAGAAGAACTACTTCGCTTAGCCAGCCAGGATCGGCTAGTTACAGCATCGATGGGCGGGGTCCTGGCAGAGCAAGCCGACCCGAGCGCTTTTCGGCGCGTGCTTGATGTTGCCTGCGGAGCAGGTAGCTGGGCTATTGAAGCTGCCCAGACCTATCCTGAGATGTCGCTGGTAGGGATCGATGTCAACCGGCGCATGATCGAGTATGCTCGTGCACAAGCCGCTGCTCATCACATCAACGATCGCGTCGAGTTTCACGTCATGGATGCGTTGGGCATCCTCGAATTTCCTGATGCCTCCTTTGACTTGGTCAATCTGCGGTTTGCTATCAGTTTCGTGCGCACCTGGGATTGGCCCAGATTGCTCAGTGAACTGCTGCGGGTCGTGCGCCCGGGAGGCGTGGTCCGCCTCACGGATGAGGAAATTATCCACCAGAGTACCAGCCCTGCGTCCATGCAGTTCTGCGAGATGCTCTTATGTGCCCTGTTCCGGTCACAGCACCTCTTTGCACAAGAAAGTACCGGGTTAACCGCCCACCTGGTTCCTCTGCTCAGTCGGCATGGCTGCCAGCAGGTGCAGACAAGAGCCTATGCCTTTCAGTATCAAGCGGGAACCCCCGAGGGGCAGGCGTATGCCGAAGATGGGGTGCGTGTATTGGGAACGCTTCGTCCATTTCTCCAAAAATGGGGCTGCATGAGCAAGGATTACGATGCCATCCGTCACCAGGCGCACGAAGAGATACAGCGACCCGATTTCTGTGCAACCTGGCACCTGCTCACCGCCTGGGGCATCAAGCCCAGATTAAAATCACCGCAGCCATAGCCATAACAAGAGGTCTCTTGTTAGCACGGCAAGAAAATCAATGGGATCATAGCTGCCAAAGCGTCCGCGCACCCTTCGACAAACTTTCCAAACTTTCGTCGAGGGTCAAATCGACAGGATTGGGAAAGTTGAGGTATCCTGGCAAGGCGTACCTCTCCGTTCGTTTCAGCCGTTTCCCTCTGCATTGCTGCGCGGGTATCAAGTCCTCCCATCCAGACAGCTATAACAATCACACGAAATTTCCCTTAATCGTTCACCAACAACAGTTGCGCAGTGATATGATCGGTGACCAGAATATTTACCAAACCGCCTCTGAGTGCGGCTCGAATGGCGGGAATGTAGGATGGACTCCCGCCTGCTACAAGAATTACCTTGGAACTGCCCTGCTGGATTCTGTCCTTTAGCTGAGGTATCTCCAACCCCGAGAGAGTGTACGGAAACGGCTTAAGCATCTCGTTGATACATCTTCCGGATCCATCAAATACCCAATGGTTGATGTCCATGGCGGGGCGGTATATCTCAATCGCTTCTAATTGCTCTGGTGAGAGAATGCCTCGTGTGATCATATCTTTGTTGGTGTATGGCGTCCATAAGCTCGTCACTATCACATTCGCTCGTATCATCATCTCATAGGCATCCTGGATAATGGGCAGTTGACGAGTACGATACATTTGCTCGGCGTCGGGAAGTATTGCGGGACAGGGAAACCAAAGATGATTGGCCCCATATGCCTGGGCCAGATCATGCGCGATCAAGTTTGCATCTCCAAAGCTCGTGCGGGCTTCAACAAACCCAATGGTCGCAACAACCTGCATATGGGGGAGAACTCTGGTTGGCTTCAAATACCGCAGGAGATTGCGCATAAACGTTCTTCCCCCGGAAACCGCCAGGATGTCTGAATCGGTGAGCAGTTGATCAAGATATTCAGCAGCGGTGCTCGCGATCTCCGTCACAACATCATCGAGGAGATCATTGGCGGCAATCATGTTCATGTTTTGTCCGGCTACCAGGATTAGATCCTCCAGGCCAAGTTGTACGCGTACTTCTCGTGAGAGATTGCGGAGATATCCAGTGCGTAAATCAGGGGTAATAGAAATACGGATAATGCCCCGGTCTTTTGCTTTCTGCAGGGCTTTGCTCACTGTCTGCCTGGAACAGAACTCCATTTCTGCGATGGTTTCCTGAGAGTGCCCATCCTCATAGTACATGTGGGCAATCTTGCGTAAAAAACGCTCATCGGCGAGGAGTCTCGCTTCGCTACCGCTCCCTTGCATATTCTCCGGCATGTGGTCTCTTCTCCTTTCACAAAACAGGTTTGCCAGGGTGCGGCAAGAAAGATGCAGGATGCAACAAGGGATGAGTAGAAGTAGACATGGTAGTGTGCCCCTTTGCTTTCATGGAGTTCCAGTGGATGGGTTCGTGTTCGTTCAGTTTAGTCTCCATTATAACTGAGTGGAGCGAATTTGTCGAGTATACAGCAGGCTGAAAATGCCTATACGTTACCTTTCTGCTTAAAGAAAGATATCTGTAAACGAATTCGCTATTTCATACTGACTTCCCAAATCATAACAATTTTATGCAACCATGCGAATTTTAAAAAATGTTAGCACATCGCTAAAATATTGCAAAACCTTAACAAATGCTACTTTTTTAACAAGTTTTCGCAAATCATCTTGATTTTAACCTTTGTTCTGTTATACTTTCCTTAGAAGTTGCATGAACGGCCAAAGAGCCAGGAGCAAAAGGAACTCATAAGGAGCAGTGGCCCTGAATGTGTTCCACTGATTGGTTTTAGCTCGGGAAGGAAGTCTACATGGGCAGGCAAATCCTGTTTACCGCTGAGAAGAATCGTGTGCTTGTTCCTGTTGGCGAGCCTTGCCCTTTTGGATGCCGCTATTGCTATACACGGAACGGCGAGGTAGGACTTGCACGTGTCAAGGCCGAAGACATTCTTTCCCGTCTCCAGCAGTTTGCCCATGAGACAGAGTTCGAGACGATTCAACTCGGCTATGATGGTGATCCGTTTGCCCGTCCTGAGCGCGGCATAGCGATGCTCAAACAGTTGGCGAGGATGGGTAAGCATGTCAACTTTAGCACAAAAGCATTAATTGAAGGCTCCATCCTCGACGCTCTGAGCGATATTCGTTGCTACATGCAAACAGTGGGCACGACACTAAGTGCGCTGGTTTCTCTCAGTTGCTGGGATTCTGCTCCTGCTGTGGAGCCTCACACACCTTCCCCATATGAGCGAATGCTGACGGTTGCGAATCTCAAACGTATCGGTATTCCTGTGTTCATAGCAGTGCGGCCAGTGTTACCAGATATCCCTGATAGCGAATATGAATGCATCGTGGATGAAGGAATCCGCGCAGGATGCGAGGGATTTATTCTGGGACCGCTCTACGCCGACACAGATGGGCAGTATGTGCGTTTCATTCCACCAGCAGTCCTTGAGAAGGTTCCCAGCAGGACGGAGAGTGTATCCTGGTCTGCCCATGCGCCGATGTGGACGCGTTACGAAGATGCAAATCGACTCCGAAGGCTACTTCGGATGATCAAGCAGAAGGAAGGGCGCACTTTTCTTTCATCAGCGGATGCTGTAGCTTGTGTACATCAAGCCATGCGAACAAGGTAAAGCGGCAAACCTGGATGTTAATCAATAGCCACTGCTCGTGTGTTTTTTTCTTCCTAATACTGGCAAAGCCAGATAAACAGCGATACAAAAGAGGGGGTAAACGCCATGCAATTGACACAGCCTCCAACACGGTTGGGAGGGATGGACGCACGAGCGGAGCGTCCTGTGGTCCTCGTGATTGACGACCAACCTGCCATTCTAGATATGCTTGACTATACGCTCGCCATTCAGGGGTATCAACCAGTCTGTATCGCGAACGGGCAGGAAGCGTTAGAGTGGATAAAGAACACGCTACATAGAGGACGCTATCCTACGGTTATACTCCTCGACCTGCACATGCCGGTGATGAATGGAACAGGGTTTTTAGCGAGCCTGCGCGCTCAGTGGGATGCCCCTGTACCGATTCCCCCAATCATTCTTCTCACGGTGGATAAGAGCGATCACAGTCACCTGGGCTGCAATGACGTTCTTAACAAGCCTTTCCGCATCCGCGATCTCTACGAGAGACTGAGACGAGTAGTCAGTCCAGATTGTGTTGATGCTGGAGAGCGATCATGGAGAGAGAGCGCCCCGAAAGGATGCAACGATGAATAGTGCGCTCAACGTCACGTGCTGGGAATTGAAACCAGGAATGGTGATTGTGTACTTATTGCGAGCGAACCAGCTTCCAAAACATCCTGAAAAGGAATGGCGAGGGAAGATAAAGAAAGTGTACCCGTCGATCGATGAGGTGGAGGTAGAAGTACTGAGTGAAGGATATAAGGGGGATGAGGAACGAGTGCACTTTGAGCAGATGGTGAGAGTGGAAAGCGAGGAGGAGCAGTAAGGAGAAGGAACTTGTATCATGCGCAATCACTATGTTGCTACCGGCTATGTTTACGATAGGAGCACAGATAGATTTTTATTGATCCGGCAGAAGAAGTCGGGGAAATGGCTAGCGCCTGGAGGGCATCTTAATGGGGGGGAGGAGCCTCATAAGGGCGCCCAACGAGAACTATTCGAAGAAATTGGGGTTGAAGGCCGACCACTCAATCTGCTCGAAACGCCTCAAGTTGAGACACAAGCTACGGCCCAGCTCCCTACTCCATTCTGCATCTTATTTGAGAAAATTTCCGCGGAGATGGAGGGTGAAGAGCACATGCATATCGATTTCGTTTATGTCGTAGAAATACATCTTTCTCAAACACTTACCCTACGCTCTGAGGAAATATCACTTGCAAAATGGGTTGCTTCAGAGGATATTGATCACCTGGATACCTATGAGAATGTAAAACAAGTTTGTCGAGCTATAAGTTCTATCAGTAAAGGCCGGAAAACTCGGGAAATAGGATGAGCGGTTTAAGATAGCCAGAATACGGCTCGTGGTGTATACTGTAAGTCATTATCAGGTTATCGTGTGATACCGCTATCTATAGTTTTACGAGTTAGTCATCATCCATGAGTTGTATTGGTACTGCTGGTCATGTGGACCATGGGAAGTCTACCCTCGTCAAGGCGTTGACAGGCATTGATCCTGATCGCCTGGCGGAGGAAAAAGAACGGGGCATGACGATCGACCTTGGCTTTGCCTGGCTCAAGCTGCCGGACGGGCGTGAGGTGAGTATTGTCGATGTACCTGGTCATGAGAGCTTCATCAAGAATATGCTGGCAGGTGTTGGTGGCATCGATGCAGCTTTGCTGGTGATTGCCGCCGATGAGGGAGTTATGCCCCAGACCCGCGAACACCTCGCGATTCTTGACCTGCTGCGCGTGCCGCGAGGAATCGTAGCCCTGACCAAGGCCGACCTTGTGGACGCGGAATGGTTGGAGCTGGTGCGTGAGGAGGTGGCGGAATACCTGCTGCCAACTACCCTGGCGCATGCACCCATTATCCCCGTCTCCGCATATACCGGGCAAGGCCTGCCGGAATTGCTCGCGCAACTGGAGCAGATGCTCAACGAATCACAGGAACGGCAGAACATCACTCGCCCGCGCCTGTCCATTGACCGCGTCTTCAGTCTGACAGGTTTTGGTACCATTGTCACCGGAACTTTGCTCGATGGGAGTTTTAAAACCGGGCAGGAGGTTGAGATACTGCCACAAGGCCTCAGGACGCGCATTCGCAATCTCCAGACCCACCAGCACAACGTCGAGGTCGCGCAGCCGGGCAGCCGCGTCGCCATCAATCTTGCCAATATCTCGCGTACGGCTCTCTCGCGTGGCAACGTCGTTGCCCAGCCGGGTCAGTTACGCACAACTATGCTGGTCGATACGCATATCTCCTTGCTGGCCGATGCTCCCCGTCCACTGGCACACAATACACTGGTGGATTTCTACAGCGGGTCACAGGAAGTGCCAGCGAAGGTGCGGCTACTCGATGTGGAAGAGTTACAGCCTGGGCACAGCGCCTGGGTACAGCTGCGTTTGAGCCAGCCTTGCGTTGTGGCACGGCGGGATCGCTTCATTTTGCGCATACCCTCACCCAGTACCACCATTGGTGGTGGCGAGGTGGTCGATATCCAGCCGCGCTACCACCGTCGTTTCCAGCCAACCATCCTGAGTCGGCTCGCCACGCTTGAATACGGCGCACCGGAAGAACTGGTACTGGCCACTTTAGATAGACGTACACGCAGTGCGGGGACCCCCACCCAATTCATAGCGCCGGCATCCAATGCTCCCAAAACGAATACTCCTCAATCCAACACGTTTACTAAAGGGAAAGGACTGATTGGCTACGAATTAGTGGACATCGTTAAACAGAGCAATCTGGCTAAAGATGTGACGCTGGAAACATTGGAGACGTTGTTATCAGAAGGGAGGGTGCGACGAGTAGGTACGTTATGGTTTGCACAGCCTGTCTGGGAAGCGCTGGTAGAGGAGACTATCCGGCTGCTGGGGGAACAGCACCGGCAATACCCGCTGCGCAGTGGTCTTCCAAAAGAAGAATGGCGAGCGCGCCTGAATCTTTCTCCTAAGATGGCGGGAGAAATATTTGCAGCGATGCAGGCAGAAGGTGTAGTTTCAGAGGCCGTGATTACGACTACGGGCAGCTTCATTCGTCTATCCAATTTCGAGCCACGTTTTAACAGTGCACAACAGCAAAAAGTGGCGCAGTTACTACAACGCTTCCGCGAGAATCCCTATACTCCACCTGGACGTGCCGATGTGGAGGCAATGGTTGGTACTGAAGTACTGGGAGCATTGTTAGAGCAAGGACAAATAGTGAAAATAGGGGATGCAGTACTATTTTTGCGGGAGACTTATGATGAGGCGATAGCCACATTGATTCAGTATCTACGTGAGCATGGGAAAATGACCGTGGCGGAAGCAAGGGACGTATTGGGGGCAACGCGCAAGTACATCTTGCCACTACTGGAACATATGGACGCGCTAAAACTAACACGGCGGATGGGCGATGAACGTGTACCCGGTACTATGGTACTGTGATTCAGCCTGTAAGAAGATATTCCATTCTGTCGCAGAATACGTTACAATAGTGGGGCGAAAACTGGTCAATGGCGCAAGATATTGCGCCTACATAGAGAAAGGGCGCACATCGCGTTCCAATGAGAGCTATGCAAACCGAAGTT
>WNEY01004895.1_pt1 | contig 10294 bp, 10 predicted proteins | sample 5400531 | NCBI WGS metagenome assembly WNEY01 (sample SAMN13153338, study PRJNA577476) | soil metagenome | isolation source: 200 cm saprolite under Douglas fir tree site 1 | place: USA:California | collected 2015-04-18
CTCGCGAGCCTCGCCCTGGCGGGACCGCTGCGCCGGGCGCTCGCCGCGGCGCGCCAGCACCTCGAGCCCGCCACGCCCGCCGCCGCCGCCATGGTCCTCTCCCAGCTGGTCGCGCCGGCGCGCGATGTGCTCGGCCCGGAGGCGGGAGACGCCATCGCGGTTGCCGCCCGGGCGGCGCGCATACATCTATAAAGGCTAGACGGATAGACGGATAGACGGATAGACGGGTAGACGGGTAGACGGATAGACGGATAGGCAATACGCACAGGGGGACGGTGATGGCGGAAGACGGTCACGCAGGCGAGCGCGCGCACCCGACGGCAGGCGTGTATCTCCGGGTCGCGGCGGCGCTCGTGGTGCTCACGGTGCTCGAGGTGGGCGTCTTCTACGTCCCGGCGTTCCACGCCGTGCTCGTTCCCACCCTGCTCGTGCTGTCGGCGGCGAAGTTCTCGCTCGTGGTGATGTTCTACATGCACCTGAAGGCCGACAGCCGGTTCTTCACGTTCCTGTTCGGGGCACCGCTGTTGCTCGCGACGGGGGTGCTCGTGGCCTTGCTGCTGCTCTTTTTCGGCGCGCTCACGCTGCGGGGTGCGGCGGGAGGCGGATGACCCTAGCTCCGCCAGGTCCCTGGCAGCGCTGGGACCTCCATCCGAGTGTGGTGATCGGGCTCGTCCTCCTGGGCGGGCTCTATGTGTCTCTGGGGGGGCTGCGGGCCCGCCCGCGGCGGGTCGCGTCGTTCGCGGCGGCGCTCGTGGTGCTGTTCCTCGCGCTGAACGGGCCGCTGCACAACCTCTCGGACTCCTACCTGTTCAGCGCGCACATGGTGCAGCACCTGGTGCTCACCCTGGTGTTCCCTCCGCTGTTGCTCTACGGCACGCCGGCGTGGGTGGTGCGGCCGCTGCTCGGACCTCCGGCCGTATTCCGCGTGGCGCGCTGGGCCACGCGGCCGCTCATCGCGGGCGTGATCTTCTCGGCACCGATCACGTTGTGGCACTTCCCGAGATTCTACGAGGCGGCGCTCGAGCACCACGCGCTGCACATCGTGCAGCATCTCGTGTTCCTCGCGACCGCGGTGATCATGTGGTGGCCCGTGCTCTCCCCCGTGCCCGAGCTGCCGCGCGCCAGCTACCTCGCGCAGCTGCTCTACCTCTTTGCGCTGGGGCTTCCGATGTCGCTCGCGGGGGCCCTCATCACGCTCGCCGACCGCGTGCTCTATCCGTTCTACGTGGCGGCGCCGCGCGTCTGGGAGGGCCTCGCTCCCCTGGCGGACCAGCAGCTGGGCGGGCTGTTGATGTGGGTGGTGGGGACGATCTATCTGTGGGGGGCGGCGAGCGTGGTCTGGTTCCGGTGGTCCGTCCGGGAAGAACGCGGTGACGCGGATGGGGCGGTGCCGCTGGAAGCCTACGGCAATGCGGAATTCGGAATGCGGAATGCGGAACAGAGGGGGCCAGGATCGAATACGGAGACCACCTGATCGACGCTCGCCCTTCAATTCCGCATTCCGCACTCCGCATTCCGCACTGGTCTACTCGCCCTCGTCGGTCTCTCCCAGGGGATGCAGCTTGAGGCTCGCCGCGATCTTGGGGTGCTCGCGCCACAGGTAATAGCCCATCCCGTAGGCAGCGATGGCATTGCCGATCGCCACGTTCCACCAGGCGAGCGCGCCGAGCAGGGGCTGGGCCAGCACCGCCACGGTCACGTAGAACCCGAACTCGAAGATTGCGAAGAAGACGACCACCAGATAAAACGTGGCCGGCGCCACTTCGACCTCGGCCGCGAGCACCGCCGCGACCGTCCCCACGAGGATGAACGCGCTGACGTGGATCATGGTGTAGCCGATGATGCGGGAGTACTCGATCACCACTAGCGCGGGGTCGTGCACCCCCCAGAAGACGGCGGAGCCGAGCATCGCGGGCGTGAAGAAGGGGCGTCCTGCGATGATGTCGACGATGAGGAACCAGAGCGCGACCACCCCGGCTCCGATCAACCCCGCGATGAACCCTTCGCGCAGGATCCGCGTCAGCTGCATGGCAGCGCTCCCCTCCGGGGTGCGTCTCGGATTCCAATATAGCGCGGCGCTTGGTCGGGGCTAGATTGAGGCCGACCAACCTGGGAGGTGCGATGCGGCTCTTCTCCCGTTCCGTCGTCTTTCCGTTGTGCCTGCTCGTGGGCTCACTGCTGGCCGTCGTGGCGGGCGCGCTCCATCCCGATCTCGCGGGCCAGGACGGCGCGGCACAGCTCGCCGCGATCGCGCGGTCCCGGACGTGGCCGGCGATCCATTGGGCGTTTCTCTTCAGCTTCCCGCTGGCGCTCACCGGGCTGGTCGGTGTGATACGGCGGCACGTCGGCACGGCCGGGGAGAGCCCGGTGCGCGCCGGCATCTTGGTCGCCACGTTCGCCTACGCGTCGTGGGTGCTCATCGTCGCGTTCATGGGGGGAGCCGGGTGGGCGCTGGCGCGGAGCTTCGCCACCTCGGATGCAGGAATGACCGCCACGCGCGCCGTCTTCGTGTTCGACATGCTGCGCCCGTTCGTGCTCGACGCGCAGCGCGTCGCGGGGTTCGCGCTCGCGCTGGCGACCGCGCTGTTCGGCTGGGGGGTGCTGGACGGGCAGGTGCTGCCGCGGTGGCTCGGCGCCGGCGGCGTGGCCGCCGGGGCCGTGGGGATGCTGCTCGCGCTCGTGTTCCGGGAAGACACGAAGGCCGACCAGGCGGCCTTCGTGCTTCCGGTGGTGTGGCAGGTGGCGACCGCGGTAGTGATGCTCCGGGGCCGGCTGTAGGGGCACGGCATGCCGCGCCCCTACCGCGCCCGCAGCCGCTAGCGCGCCCGCAGCCGCACGACCGTCCCCGCCCAGCCGTCCGCGGTGTCGGGGGTGCGGCGCAACACCTGGAGCGTCACGACCTCGCCGGGCTTCACCTTGCGCAGCGCTTCCCGGAGCGCGGCGCGCGTCCGCGTGGGCGCGCCGTTCACCGCGACGATGATGTCCGGACCGCCGTCGTCGGCGGCCAGCAGGCGCTGGTACGCGGGGCCGTCGGGCGAGACGTCCGTCACGATCAGCCCGCCGCCGCGCTGCACCACCGGCCGGAGCCGGGGGTCGCGCGCGTCGTCCTGCGTGAGCGGCTCGACCGAGATGCCAAGCATCTCTTCCTTGCTCGACGCGGCCTCACCTTTCGCCTTGGAGCTGGCGGCGGCGACCTCGCTGTCGGCCTCGCTCGGCGCCCGCGCGAGGCGCACCGTGACGGTCCGCTTCTCGCCGCCCTGGCGGAGCACGGTGATCTCCACCGTCTCGCCCGGCTTCTTGAAGGCCACCTTTTGCTGCAGCTGCGGCGTGTTGTCGATGGACTCGCCGTCGAGCGCCACGATCACGTCGCCCAGCTGGATGCCGGCCTTCTTGGCCGGCGAGTTGTCGTCGGTGTAGCTCTTCACCACCACCCCGGTGATCTGCTTGAGCCCCACCGCCGCGGCGTCGTTCTCGTCCGCGTCGACGATCCCGATGCCCATCACCGCGCGCTCCACGTGACCGGACCTCACCAGCTGATCCATCACGGTGCGCGCGAGGTTGATGGGGATCGCGAAGCCGTAACCCGCGTAGAAGCCGGTCTCGCTCGCGATCGCCGAGTTGATCCCGATCACCTGGCCGCGGATGTTGACGAGCGGCCCGCCCGAGTTGCCCGGGTTGATGGCGGCGTCGGTCTGGATGAAGTCCTGAATCGCGTAGCGGGACTGCTGGAGGCCCTGCAGCAGGCGTCCCTTGGCGCTCACGATCCCGGCCGTCACCGTGAAGGCGAACGCCTCGCCCAGCGGATTCCCGATCGCCAGGGCCCATTCCCCCACGCGGGTCGAGTCGGAGTTGCCGAACTGAGCGGTCGGCAGACCGCGGGTTTCGATCTTGATCACCGCCACGTCGGTGTTGGGATCGGTGCCCACGACCTTGGCCGTGAACTCGCGCTTGTCGTACAGCTTCACGGTGACCTTGTCGGCCCCCGCGACGACGTGGTTGTTGGTCAGGATGTAGCCGTCGGCCGAAACGATGAACCCCGAGCCCGAGCCCTGCTCGACCTGCGGCCGTCGCCGGAACTGGGGGAAGAAGTCCTCGAAGCCCGGGGGCAGGCGCTGGTTGTCGGCCCGCTCGACGTGCTGCGACTTGATGAACACCACCGCTGGTTTCACGTGCTCGGCGATGGACACGAAGGCGTCGCCCAAGTCGGCGACCGCTTTCGGCACCACGACCGGCGTGCGGGGCGCGCTCCCCTGGGCGCCCAGCTCGGACGGGGTGGGGGCGGGGGCGGCGGCCACCGACTCCGGCAGGCCGCCCGCCTTGGGCAGACCGAGCGTGGAGGCAAACGCCAGGCCGAAAATGAAGGCAATCGCCACCAGTGCCCCGAACTTGAGCCAGTCCCGCGTGCGTACCGACATCGTCGTCTCTTCCGTTAAGAGGGTTTACTTCTTCTTGTCGTCGTCCACGATCTCGTAGTCGGCGTCGACCACGTTCTCTTTCTTTTCACCGGCCGGCTCCGCGCCGCTCGGCTGCTCCGCGCCTGGGGCCGGGCTGCCGCCGGCGCCGCGCTGCGCCGCGTAGAGCGACGCCCCCGCGGCCGAATAGGCCTGCTGCAGCTCGTCCAGCGCCCGGGAGATCTCGTCCGCCTGCCCCGAGCGGAGGGCCTGCTTCGCGCCCTCGACCGCCTTGTCGAGTCGGGACTTGAGGGAGGCGTCGAGCTTGTCGACCCACTCCTTCGAGTTCTTCTCCACCTCATACACCATCGTGTCGAGCCGGTTGCGGCGCTCGATCTCCTCGCGACGCCGCTTGTCTTCGGACGCATGCGACTCGGCTTCCTTCACCATCTTGTCGATGTCCTTGTCGCTCAAACCCGACGAGGCCTCGATCCGGATCTTCTGCTCCTTGCCGGTGGCCTTGTCGCGCGCCGACACGTGCAGGATGCCGTTCGCGTCGATGTCGAACGTCACTTCGATCTGGGGCACCCCGCGCGGGGCGGGCGGAATCCCGGTCAGCTGGAACTTACCGATGGTCCGGTTGTCGAGCGCCATCTGCCGCTCGCCCTGCAGCACGTGAATCTCGACCGTGGTCTGGTTGTCCTCCGCCGTCGAGAAGATCTCCGACTTCTTGGTCGGGATCGTCGTGTTGCGCTGGATGAGCACCGTCGTCACGCCGCCCAGCGTCTCGATGCCGAGCGACAGCGGCGTCACGTCGAGCAGCAGCACGTCTTTCACTTCGCCCGCGAGCACGCCGCCCTGGATCGCGGCGCCGATCGCCACGACCTCGTCCGGGTTGACTCCCTTGTGGGGCTCCTTGCCGAAGAAGGTCTTCACGATCTCCTGCACCTTCGGCATCCGGGTCTGGCCTCCCACCAGGATCACCTCGTCGATGTCCGTCGGCTTGAGCCCGGCGTCCTTCAACGCCTGCTCCATCGGCGGGATCGTGCGCTTGACCAGGTCGTCCACCAGCTGCTCGAGCTTCGCCCGGGTGAGCGTGAGGTTCAGGTGCTTGGGCCCCGACTGGTCCGCCGTGATGAACGGGAGGTTGATCTCCGTCTGCATCACGGTCGACAGCTCCATCTTGGCCTTTTCGGCGGCTTCCTTGAGCCGCTGCAGCGCCATCGGATCTTTGGACAGGTCGATCCCCTGGTCGCGCTTGAACTCCCCGACGAGCCAGTCGATGATGCGGGCGTCGAAGTCGTCGCCGCCCAGGTGCGTGTCGCCGTTGGTCGACTTCACCTCGAACACGCCCTCGGCGAGCTCCAGCACCGAGATGTCGTACGTGCCGCCGCCCAGATCGTACACGGCGACCTTCTCTTCCTTCTTCTTGTCCAGCCCGTACGCCAGCGCCGACGCCGTCGGCTCGTTGATGATGCGGACCACGTCGAGCCCGGCGATCTTGCCGGCGTCCTTCGTGGCCTGACGCTGCGAGTCGTTGAAGTACGCGGGGACCGTGATCACCGCCTTCTCGACCTTGTGGCCGAGGTAGTCCTCCGCCGTCTGCCGCATCTTCTGGAGGATCATCGCGGAGATCTCGGGCGGCGTGTAGCGCTTACCCTGGATCTCCACCGACGCGAGATCGTTCTGTCCCGCAAGGACCTTGTAGGGAACGCGCTGCGCTTCCTGGGTCACTTCGTTCAGCCGCCGGCCCATGAAGCGCTTGATCGAGAACACCGTGTTCTGGGGGTTGGTGACGGCCTGCCGCTTGGCGACCTGGCCGACGAGCCGTTCGCCATCCTTCGTGAACGCGACCACGGACGGCGTGACCCGGCCGCCTTCGGCATTGGGGATGACGACGGGATCGCCGCCCTCCATCACCGCGACTACCGAGTTGGTCGTCCCGAGGTCGATCCCGATGATTTTCTCAGCCATGACGAGAATTCCTTATCCTGAGGTTGATGCGGTTGCGTCGCTGCTCGTCGCACAAGCAAAGGCCGTGCCTCCGAAAGATGCCAGAATGACAGGGGCGCGGCGAGGGCGGGAACCGCCTAGATTCCCCCTCCTCACATGTTTCCCTACAAAGACGAGAACCCGACCATCCTGACGCCGGTGGTCACGGTCGGCATCATCGCGGCGAACCTGGCAGCGTGGCTGTTCGTCCAGGGTGCCGGGACGAACGAGGCGGTGCTCCGCTCGGTATGCCAGCTGGGGCTCATCCCGGGTGAGGTGCTGGGCCGGGTACCGGTCGGCACGGCGATCCCGGCGGGGCGGGATACCTTGGGCCGCCTGCTCGCCTGTCCCAACCCGATCGGGCCCCCTCATGTCGCCACCGTCCTGACGTCGATGTTCATGCACAGCGGGTGGCTCCACATCCTCGGCAACATGTGGTTCCTGTGGGTGTTCGGCAACAACATCGAAGATTCCATGGGGCACGCGCGGTTCGTCGTGTTCTACCTGTTGTGCGGGATCGCAGCGGCGGCGGCCCAAACCTTCGCGAACCCCGGCTCCGTGGTCCCGATGGTTGGCGCCTCGGGCGCCATCAGCGGGGTGATGGGGGCCTACGTGCTGCTGTACCCGCGCGTGCGCGTGCACACGCTCATCGTGCTCTGCCCCTTCATCACGACCGTCGCGCTCCCCGCCTACGTGATGCTGAGCTATTGGTTTCTGGTGCAGCTGCTGCTCGGGACCGCGGGCGCGCTGTCGCACGGGCAAGGCGGGGTGGCGTTCTGGGCGCACGTGGGCGGCTTCGTGGCGGGGATGGCGCTGATCCGGCTGTTCACGAACCCGGACTACCTGGAGCGGCGGCGCGGCGGGATCGTCATCCTTCCGCGTGATGCTTGATCGTCTTCCCCTCCACCACGAACACGACGTCTTCCGCGATGTTGGTCGCGAGGTCGGCGACGCGCTCGAGGTTGCGGCTCACGAGGAACAGCTCCATCGCCGCGCCGATGATGTGCGGATCCTCCATCATATGCGTGAGCAGGATGCGGAACACGGAACGGTGCAGCGCATCCACCGAGTCGTCGCGGCGGCAGATCTCCCGGCCCAGCGCCGCATCACCCCGCACGAACGCGTCGAGGGCGCCCGAGAGCATGCCTCGCGCCTGCCGCGCCATGTCGAGCAGCTCCGGCTCCGGCGCGACCAGGCGGGCCGGGAGCAGCCGCTCGGCCGACTGCGCGATGTTGACGGCGTGGTCGCCCACGCGCTCCAGGTCGTTGGCGATCTTCGTGGCGGACACGAGCAGCCGGAGGTCGCGCGCCATGGGCTGTTGGGTGGCGAGGAGATCGAGCACCCTCTCCTCGATCTCGAGCTCCAGCGCGTCGATCGCGTGGTCGCTGGCGATCACCTGGGCAGCGAGCTGGCCGTCGCGGCGCAGCAGGGCGTCGAGGGACCGGCCCAGCGCGTCCTGCGCCTCGCCCGACATGGTAAGCAGCTTCGCTTTGAGCTGCGCGAGCTCGTCGTGGAAATGGCGGTGTGCCGCGGTGGCGTTCATCCGAACCGTCCCGTAATGTAGGCCTCGGTCCGCTCGTCGCGCGGCCGGGTGAAGAGTTGCTTGGTGTCGCCGAACTCGACGAGCCGCCCCAGATAGAAGAACCCCGTGAAGTCCGAGACGCGCGACGCCTGCTGCATGTTGTGGGTCACGATCACGATGGCGTAGCTCTCCTTCAGCTTCACCATCAGCTCCTCGATCCGCTGGGTCGCGGCGGGGTCGAGGGCCGAGCACGGCTCGTCCATGAGCAGCACCTCGGGCTCGTTGGCGAGCGCCCGCGCGATGCAAAGCCGTTGCTGCTGGCCGCCCGAGAGGCTCGTGCCCGGCGCCTGGAGCCGGTCCTTCACCTCGTCCCACAGCGCCGCCTGGCGCAGCGCGCGCTCGACGCGCGCCGGCACGTCGCGCTCGGGCGCGAGCCCGTTGAGGCGCGGCCCGTACGCCACGTTGTCGAAGATGGTCTTGGGGAACGGGTTCGGCTGCTGGAACACCATCCCCACACGGCGCCGCAAGTCCACGGCGTCCGTCCCGCGGGAGAAGACCGAGATGCCCTCCAGCAGGATGTCCCCCGCGTGACGCGTGCGGGGGATCAGCTCGTTGAGGCGGTTGATCGAGCGCAGGAACGTGCTCTTGCCGCATCCCGACGGTCCGATGAGCGCCGTCACGGCGCGGCGCGGGACCGTGAACGTGAGGTCGAATAGGGCCTGCGTGTCGCCGTACCAGAAGTTGTACGTGCGCACGTCGATGATCCGCGTCGGACGGTCGGACGGTCGGACAGATGGGCGAGCACGGTCCGGCTGTCCGACGGTCCGACTGCCCGACAGGGTTGTCGTCATCCGAACCTCCCGGTGATGTACGCCTCGGTCTGCTCCTTCGCGGGGCTGGTGAACAGCTCTTCGGTACGCCCCCGCTCGATCAGCTCACCCAGGTAGAAGAACGCCGTATAGTCGGACACGCGGGCGGCCTGCTGCAGGTTGTGCGTCACGATCACGATGGTGTAGCGACGCTTCAGCTCGTGACACAACTCCTCGATGCGCTGCGTGCCGGCTGGGTCGAGCGACGCGGTCGGCTCGTCGAGCAGCAGCACCTCGGGCTCGGGCGCGAGCGCCCGGGCGACGCACAGCCGCTGCTGCTGGCCGCCGGACAGGGCGAGGGCGCTCGTGCGCAGGCGATCCTTCACCTCGTCCCACAGGGCGGCCCGCTGCAGCGCGCGCTCGACCGCGGCCTCGAGCTCTTGCCGGGAGCGGCGCCCGTTCACGCGCAGCCCCGCCGCCACGTTGTCGAAAACCGACATGGTGGGGAACGGCGTGGGCCGCTGGAACACCATGCCGATGCGGCGCCGCAGCTGGACCGCGTCGACGCTCGGGTCGTAGATGTCCTGCCCGTCGAGCAGGACCTTGCCCGTCACCCACCCGCCCTCCGACAGCTCGTGCATGCGATTGAGGCAGCGCAGAAACGTGCTCTTGCCGCACCCCGACGGGCCGATCACGGCGGTCACGGTGTGCGTGGGGAAGGGGATCGTCACGTCCTTCACGACCGCGCGCCGCCCGTACAGCGCCGTGAGGCGCGCGGCTTCCAACTGCAGGCGGGCGTCAGCGGGCGGCGCCATGACGTTGCCGGATGGCCCAGCGGGCGCAGAGCGCCAGCACGAGCACGAGCCCCATGAGCACGAGGGCCGCCGCCCAGGCGAGGCGGTGCCACTCGTCGAACGGGCCTGTCGCGTAGACGTAGATCTGCAGCGACAGGGTCTGCATCGGCTGCAGCACGCTGGTCGTGAAGTTCAAGTTCCCGAGCGCGGTGAACAGCAGCGGCGCGGTCTCACCCGCGATCCGCGCGACGCCCACCAGGCACCCCGTGACGATGCCGGCGAGCGCCGTGCGGGCGACGATGCGGAGCGAGGTGCGCCAGCGCGGGTAGCCGAGGGCGAGCGCCGCTTCGCGCAGCGAGTGCGGCACCAGGCGCACCATTTCTTCCGTGGTGCGCGCGATCATCGGGATCATGAGCACGGCGAGCGCGACGCTCCCCGCCAGCGCGGAGAAGTGCCCCATCGGCTTGACGAGCCACCGCCACGCGAAGATGCCGATCACGATCGACGGGGTGCCGTTGAGCACGTCGGCGACGAACCGCACGGACCAGCCGAGCCGGCCGCCGCCGGACTGACCGGCGGGGACCGGATTCCGAACGAAGAAGCTCCAGTCGAGCGACGAGGCGCCCTTCGCGACCAGGTTGCCGAGGATCAGGACGAGGGCCAGGACGGCGAGGAACGACAGGGCGCCCACGGCCACGGTCATCACGCCGCTGCCGATCCGACGGCGCAGGCGGCTCACAGGGCGCGACTCCCGACCGCGGTACCGCGCGCCACGCGCCAGATCAT
>WNEY01004896.1_pt1 | contig 10292 bp, 8 predicted proteins | sample 5400531 | NCBI WGS metagenome assembly WNEY01 (sample SAMN13153338, study PRJNA577476) | soil metagenome | isolation source: 200 cm saprolite under Douglas fir tree site 1 | place: USA:California | collected 2015-04-18
AAGAAAAACCTCTGCCTCCGTCGCCCAAATCCAGAACTCTGGAAAACAAGACACCTACGCCCGATAACGCGGTTCCTTACGGGAAAGGCGGCAATCCAGATCTCCCGACGGGCTATTCCCCAACTCCGGGTGAGGGATCGAGCGGCGTCACTGTTCAGGGCCAGGGCGGAGCCGATTTCGCTTCTCGTTATGGCTGGTACATCGAAGCTGTGAAGAACAGGATTTATGGCAACTGGCAGCAGTGGACTATTGATGCGGCCGCGCGTGCGTCGCGCACCATGCACTGCGCCATCACCTTTACCATCAATCGCGACGGCTCACTCAAGGATGCGCACATCGCCGAAACCAGCGGCAATACTTCCTATGACAATTCGGCCTTGCGCGCGGTGCTGAGCTCGACTCCGGTGACCAATCTGCCGCCCGACTATTCGGGCGCTTATGTCGTCGCCACTTTGGATTTCAATCCCCCGTCCATACGCTAAGGACGTGAGTTGTGGTTCCTGGAATTTGCCATATTGTCGGAGGTTAGGGTGCAAGCAAAGCTCAGAGGCCTTTGTTCTTTCTTGGTCTTGGTTATTCTCGGTTTCTGTGGAGAATCCGCCGCCGCGCAAGATTGGTTTCGTACAGCCATCGGCATGGATGCCAATAAACCCCGCCTCGCCATCGCGGACTTCGCGGCGCGCTCCGATGCGGCGAAACCGCACGCTTCCCTTTTCACTCAAGTCGTGCGCGATGACCTCCAATTCAGCGGCATAGTTGAGCTTGCCAGCCCCAGCTTCTATCCTCCCCAAGCCCCCAGCGTCCCCGCCGAGATGAAACCCGCCATCTGGATCGATCCCCCCACAAACGCCAATTTCCTTGGCTTCGGCAATCTCACCGAATCCACGGCCGAAGTAGCCATCGAAGCCTGGCTTTACGACGTCCGCAATCCCTCTTCGCAAGCCGTAGTCGGAAAAGTTTATCGCGGCGCTCCCACCGATCTTCAAGTCCGCAAATTCGCCCATCAATTCGCCGACGAAATCATCAGCAAACTCTCCGGCGGCCTCCCAGGCATCGCTTCCACGCAAATCGCTTTCGTCAGCTCCCGCGGCGGCTCCAAGGAAATCTGGGTTATGGATTACGATGGCACCAACCAGCGCCAACTCACCACTCTGAAATCCATTTCTCTCACGCCCCGCTGGTCGCCCGACGCCTCGCGCATTGCCTTCACTTGTTTCAGGCCATCGTACGGCCTCACTAGCGCGCAAATCTGCATGTTCTCGATGGACACCGGCAAGCTCGTTTCGTTTCCGCCCTTTCGCGGCACCAATATCACTCCCGCGTGGTCTCCCGACGGCACGCAAATCATTTTTTCGTCTTCCATGCAGGGCAATCCCGAGCTTTATGTCACGGACCTCAACGGTGGCCGCCCCAAGCGCTTGACCATCGCCACTGGCGCCAGCATGTCCCCCAGTTGGAATCCCAAAACCGGCCAGACCGTCGCCTTCGTCAGCGACCGCGGCGGCACCCCACAGCTCTACTTGATGAATTCCGACGGCACCAGCGAAACCAAACTCGACCTTCCGGACAAAGGCTACGTCATCGATCCTGCGTGGGCCCCCAATGGCCAGCTGCTGGCCTTCAGTTGGCGCCGCCCCAACGACAACTACGACCTTTACATTATGGACGCCGCTACCCGCCAGATTGTCGAGTTGACGCGCGACCAGGGCCGCAACGAGCGCCCCAGTTGGGCGCCCGACGGCCGCCACCTCGTTTTTGAATCGACACGCGGCGGCACGCGCCAGATTTGGACCATGCTGGCCGATGGCTCCCAGCCGCACCAGTTAACCACCAGCGGCCATAACGAATCGCCTAACTGGTCCACACGATGATATTTTTTTGGAACCGGACAGGGTATCTCGCGCATCTCACAGCCAGGCGCCCTGTCTTTTGGTTTTCCCGGTTTCGCTTTACGAAGCGCTTTTGATATTTGTGCACAAGCGTCCCGGCACGATATATAATATATCGTGATACGAGATATTACCCGGACCCAGCCCACTGGTGATACGATATGGCCTCTGGTGGGACGAACACGGGAACTTCACTGAGGAGGATTTGCATGAACCTGGCTTCACGCTCGCACTATCGCGCTGGCTTGCTCGTGATGCTCGCCGCCGCTGTCTTCACTATTGGTTGTGCCAAAAAACCAGTTGCCGCTCCGCCACCTCCGCCACCACCGCCTCCGGCGGCTGCGCGTCCCACGGTGACTCTGCAAGCCAGCCCGGCTTCCATCAACAAGGGCGATTCTTCAACTCTGAGCTGGAATTCCACCGATGCCACGCAGCTCACCATCGCGCCCGAAGTCGGCGCTGTGACGGCTCAGGGCTCGACCAAGGTCACGCCCTCCGACTCCACGACCTACACCATTACCGCCAACGGTCCCGGCGGCTCCGCAACCGCTACTGCCGCCGTGAGCGTAGCCGCGCCGCCTCCACCGCCGCCTCCGCCCGCGGGCCCCACGGACGACGAACTTTTCTTGCGTGAAGTGCGCGACGCCTATTTCGACTACGACAAAGCCGACATTCGTCCCGACGCTCGCGCCGCGCTCTCTAAAACCGCCGATTTCCTGAAAAGCAATCCGCGCTTCAAAGTGATCGTCGAAGGCCACTGCGACGAGCGCGGGTCCACTGAATACAACCTGGGCCTGGGCGACCGCCGCGCCAGCGCCGTGAAGCAGTACATCGTATCTCTCGGCGTCTCCGCCGACCGCGTCAGCACCGTGAGCTTCGGCAAGGAAAAGCCCTTCTGCATGGAGAGCGCCGAGGCCTGCTGGCAGCAGAACCGCCGCGGCCATTTCGTGAGAGCAAACTGACCGTTCCCATTCCCGCGGCTCGCAGCATAGCCGGTGGGTGACACATAGAGCCGCGTGCGTGGGCCAACCCTTGCCCCCACGCGGCTCTCTTATTAAAGTGGAGTCTGCTTCTCCCTGGCCTTTATGTTTTTCTCGGCAGCTTCGTGGCCTCCCAGTCGCGCGAAGCCCTTAGGAGGATCGTTCATGCGTATTCGCCACATCGCCATTTTCAGCGCAGCCGTTCTCACCGGCGCGCTTGCAGGAAGCCTGGTCGGCCCGCGCCCCGCCGAAGCCGTCGCACGCGAACTCATCGAGCTTCAGCGCGACGTCACCTCCCTGCTCCAGGGCCAGAAAGACCTCGCCACACAGGTCACCCAGGACCACACCGTCATGAAAACGCTCGTCGAACAATCCAGCGACAACGTCAACAAGCTCGGCGCCACGATGAGCTCGCTCCAAAAATCCGTCCAGGATGTTCAGGCTAATTCCGGCGCGCGCCTGGACACCATGTCCACGCAAGTCCAGGGTCTCTCCGACAACCTTGAGGAAATCAAATCCCGCCTCGGCAAGCTCAACCAGCAGCTCGTCGATCTCCAGAATTCCGTCCAGAGCGTCGACGCCAAAATCTCCGGCACTTCCCCGGCCACGGGCACCGCCAACCCCACCGCCTCTCCCGGTGCCGCCAAGCCAACCGCCTCCGCCGGCTCCTCACCGAGCTCCCCCGCCGTTCCCAGCGGCGCGCCCTCCGCCGACACTCTCTATTCCAACGGCCTCCGCGACATCACCAGCGGCAAATACGATCTCGCCCGCTCCGAATTCCAGGACTACCTCAAGTATTACGCCGACACCGACCTCGCCTCCAACGCCCAGTTCTATCTCGGCGAGATTGCCTACTCCCAGAAAACCTACGACGTCGCCGTCGCCGAATATGAAAAAGTTCTCAACAACTATCCCAAGAGCTTCAAACTCGCCCCCGCCCGCCTCAAGAAAGGCATGGCTCTCATCGAACTCGGCCAGAAAACCGCCGGCGTCCGCGAACTCCGCGAAGTCGTCAAGCGCTACCCCGGCACCGAAGAAGACCGCCGCGCCCGCGCCAAACTCAAAGAACTCGCCGTCTCCATCACCCCCACCCGCTGAAATTCTATTCCCAATCCCCCAGCTTCAACGCTCCTCCGCTCTTCTCCCGGCTCGCCAGCCTTTTAACGTTTCACCTTCACACTTTTTCCCCATCGCCGCTAAGCGGCTACGCCGCGGCCAATCCAGATTCTCTGCTCCATGTGGAACGGCACTACTCAGGTTTTATGGAAGCCCCCGCCTGCGAAAGGCTTGCTGGGAGCAAGTCGGTCTTAATGGTAATTTTCTGGCGCGCCAGCAGGCTGACTTCCGTCTCGAACGCCTGGTATCCGGGAAGCGCTATCTTGATGCGATGTTTTCCCGCGCTCACCAGCATGCCATGTCCGATGCCGCTGAATTCGCTGGCGTTCCCCACAAACGCATCGTCGACAAAAACCGCGGCGCGATCAGGACTGACATACAGCTTGATCTGCGATGTGACCTTGGGCAAGGCGGCACCCGGAGCCCTGAGCATGACGACCTGCACGATTACCCTTTTTTTCGGCTCGATGACCACCTTCTGCGTGAAGTCTGTATATCCGGACTGCCGAACAGAAATCTCATGTTCCCCCGGCAAAAGAAGGAGTTTATTGTCGCCTCTTAGCTCTTTGACGTAGCCCACATACTGACCGTCGATCCATACGCCTGATGTTTTGTCCGCACTGGTCTTCCCCACGAGTTGCACTTCTCCCAGAACTTGGTTTTGCGCAGGCATCGCGGAAGGAAAAATCAGCAGGGAGGAACCTAGAAAGAATACAGTCTTGCAGAACAGTTTAATGATTCTCATCATCAACCCCCAGATAAGCACCCTTTGGGATTTCGAACCGCCTGGGTACGATCCGACTTCCGGTGAAATCACCACCAACAGCATTCTAACCGCAATCGCGCATTTCGGAGAGGAATTCTATTCCACAAAGTTGGCCCCGGCTGATCAGATGACGGCGCCGGCTCCTTCGACCGAGTAGACTTGGCAGCTGTAAGACGACCAAGGCTCGGAAAAGGAGCCGGCGCCATCACATAATCAGCCATTCCACGGGAGGTCGAAAAACCTCCCGAAGTGCAGTGTTTGTGCACCTACCGTGTCAAGAGAAGTGAACTTGAGGACACCAACGACTATGGGTCAGACCGGATTCGCCAAGTTTTAGTCGAACCAGTTGAGCGCGAGATACACGCTGTCCACTACCACCCGTATCTTGACGGTGCCTTGTGGGAGCGCTACCGTGCCTGCCGAAACCGTGGCGTATTTGTCGGCGCTCCACGGACCCGTGTAGGGAATGTTCGCTACTGTGCCAACTCTTGTGCCTGCCGGATATTCGAAGTGGACCGAACCGCACAGACTAGCGCCACACATGGCACGGACATCCAAAGGGTAGGTCCCGGCTACGGGGACTTGCACTTGGCAATCAAACGTCTGTCCCGCCACGAGAAATCCTTCGACCAACCCGCCTCCGGTGTCTGTCGTTGGGCCCGTCGTCCCCGCTGGAGTACTGGTACACGAGGCAAATTTTGTTTGTGGCAGGGCCATCGAAAGCGGCACGAACTGAACGTTCTTGATGCTGGAATCCATCTTGGAGAGCACCACGTCTAGCTCACCGGTGGGCAACGTGTTAAGCGCCGCCGTAAACATCGCGCTCGAGACGTTTACCGTCCACACTTCCTGAAGTAACGTCCCATTCGAACTGAGGAGCTTCGCATGGTAGGTCGCCGCGGGGTCCAGAGTGAGATCGGACGCAACGTGCCCTTTTGCATCGAGCGTGTAAGTGCCGATTTGCACGTCTGCCGGAGTCGCCACACGGTACAAAACGACGCTGCCCGCCACTGCCGACCCATCGTCGAACGTGAACTTCATGCTCACCATTGTCCCGTTAGCTGTTCCAACCAAGCACAGCAATACCACTGATAGTAGAACGAGTATCTTTTTCATTCCGTCTCCATACTTTTTCTAGTCTAAGGATCTGGGCTAAGGGCACAGCTTGGCGGAGGGTTGGCGATTCCCGCGGCGCGCGGGCGACTCTAAACCGATCGCCAGTCCAAGCGAAATCTTAGCGTTTTACGATCGTCCAGCGGGCCGGGGCTTGGTTGGGGTACCTTGGCCGCGTTGAACGTAAGGGAGAATCAACTGAGGTCTGGCTGAGCAGCGATCCCGATGTTTCCCCGGAGCCAAGGGTAGTGCGAATTCTCTCGCCTTCCTACTGGTGAGAAGAACAGTTTAAGGATAGGGAAGAATACTGCCCTCTGGTACACACAAGGCATGTCTCCCGCCGCCGCGATTCCTTCAACTTCCCTCTCCGCGCCATCCCTATTCGATGACCGCGTCGGCGCCTTCGACCGCGCAGACTTGGCCGACTGATTACCAGGTGAATATGCTCGGGCATGATCATATAGCCCACCAGAGAAAATCCGTATTTCGCACGAACCTCGCCCAAGATATCGATACCCAGATTTCGGGAACGCACTTACGCGAGCAGCCCGCGGCGCTGTTAGCAACAAAACGTGGTGAAGTGAAAATCGTTTCGGGCCGTCCGGCGCTTCAACTTTGTCGGCATAAGTCACAAGACTCGGAACCCACCTTTTGCAAAAAACAAAATCGCAATGCATGGCCCACCCCGAGCAATACTTTAATATCACTTAATGATTATATGTAATAATGGTTTAGTATCTTCGCGTGAAGAGATCCCGATTCCCTTGGCAAGCATCCCCCACCCGCCTCTAACCCTCATGGCATCAATCTTTAGCAAAATCATGGGGGAGGGGGCACGTCGAACTTCCCCCCGGGAACACACCAAAACCTGTCGCACATCCACTTTTCTTTTCAACGACTTGCGCGTGCCACTCGCGCCATTTCTTTTTTTGATATTCATTTGTTCCATGGAGGGTGTATGGGGGGTGTTAGCTAGAAATCGTCTTCCGGGCTTGCAGCTCAGCCCTTTAAGGTTGAGGCATTACTCTTCTCTTCCGCGAGTCACGAGTCGCCAGCCTGCCCCGACCCTGTCAGGGTCAGGAATCACGCGTTTTCTTCAATTGCCCAAATCGAAGAACTGTCCCATCTTGCGAAATTTGTCGTAGCGAGCCTCCAGCAATTCCCGGACGGGCTGATTCGTCAGCGCCGTCAGTTGCCGGTCCAACACCTCATCCAAGAACCGCGCCGCCGCTTCATGGTCGGTGTGCGCGCCGCCTTCCGGCTCCGCCACGATTTCATCTACAATGCCCAGCTCTTTCAAATCCTTGGCCGTAATCTTCATTGCTGCCGCCGCGGTTTCCGCTTTCGTCGGATCGCGCCAGATGATCGAAGCGCACCCCTCCGGCGAAATCACCGAATAGAAGCTGTTTTCTAAGATGTTAACGCGATCGCCCACGGCAATGGCCAACGCCCCGCCCGAGCCGCCCTCGCCCGTCACCGTGACGATCACCGGCGTCGGCAGCCGCGCCATCTCGCGAAGATTTCGCGCGATCGCTTCGCCCTGGCCGCGCTCCTCCGCGTCAATTCCCGGATACGCCCCCGGCGTATCGATAAACGTAAGAATCGGCCGCCCAAACTTCGCAGCGAGTTGCATCACGCGTAGCGCTTTCCTGTAACCCTCCGGCTTGGGCTGCCCGAAATTCCGCACCAGTCGTTGCTTCGTGTCGCGCCCCTTCTGGTGGCCGATGATACCCACGGGGCGCCCATGAAATTTTCCCAATCCTGTGATAATCGCCTTGTCGTCGGCATAGCCGCGGTCGCCGTGCAGTTCGATAAAATCCGTGAACAGCAAACCGATAAAATCCAGCGTGTACGGACGCTGCTGGTGACGCGCAATCTGCGCGCGCTGCCACGGCCCCAGATGCGTGTAAAATTCGCGTCGCAATTCCGCGACCTGCTCGCGGATGCGTTCCAGTTCCGCGTCGGCATGCGCGTCGCCGGCGAGGTGGCGCAATTCCTCGACATCTTTTTCCAGACGCTCGATTTCCTTGTGGCGGTCGGTCTCTTTCGAATGGCCGGGGCGTGGCGGGACGCCGGGTTTGGTTTTTTCTTTTGGGCTCATTCGGGCACCATTCGAACGGCGGGGTTGCCGCAGATTTCGCGGACCGCTTTCACCAATTCGGGCGTGGCTTTCACGCGCTGCTGAGCCTGCAGCACGGCCACGGAACCGTCCGGCGAGCACAATTCGAACACGACCTGGCACGGTCCGGGCGAGGCCACAAATAAATCTTCCAAACGGTCGAGAGCATCTTCGCGCAGGGATTGCAACTCGATTCGAACGCGAAGTTCGTTGGACGCGGTGCGCTCCGGCAACTCCTCCAGCCGGCGCGCTTCCTGCAGCGAAAGCCGCGTGCCTGCTTCCTCCACTTGCACGCGAGCTTTCAAGAGAAGCGGATTGCCGGGTTTCAACACCGGTTCGAGGCGCGCATAGCTCTCCGGAAAGGCGAGGAGTTCCTGAACGCCGGTCATATCCTGAATCGTGAAGATAGCCCAGCGCGCGCCCTTTTTCGAACGCATCGGCCGCGTGCCAACAATCAGCGCAGCGACGGTGATTTCCTTTCCGTTTCGCTGCTCTTCGACCTGATCGAGAGAAACGGTTTTCAGGTCCATCAAGCGGGAAGCGTATTTCGCCAGGGGATGGCCGGAGACGTAAAAACCGAGCATGGCGTATTCGCTGGCGAGGCGTTCTTCCTCGCTCCAGGGGGCAGCCTCGCGCAATTCGAACGGCATTGGCGCGGGGGCGGCAGCAGTGCCGAACAATCCGTGCTGGCCGGATTCACGGGTACGGGAAGCGCGCTGGAGGGCGGCAACGGCATCGTCGACGGACGCCAGCATGGATTCACGCGGACCGAGCGAATCGACGGCGCCTGACTTTATAAGGCTTTCGAATACGCGCTTGTTCAGGAAGCGCGATTCGATGCGCTCGCAGAAATCGTAGAGTGATTTGAATTCTCCCTGACTCAGCCGCGATTCGCGAATCGCCTTGGCGGTGTTCTCGCCAACATTCTTGATCGCAGCCAGACCGAAACGAATGGATTCACCGACGGGCGTGAAGTAGAGATCGCTCTCGTTCACATCGGGTGGGAGAATGGAAATACTCATCCCGCGCGCTTCATTAATGTACTTAACGACTTTTTCGGTGTTGCCCGCTTCCGAGGTCAGGAGGGCGGCCATGAATTCGACGGGATAATGCGTTTTCAGATAGGCCGTCTGATAAGCAAGCAACGCGTAGGCGCAGGAGTGCGACTTGTTGAAGCCGTAGCCGGCAAACTCTTCCATCAAGTTGAAGATACGCTCGGCTTTTTTCTCCGGGATATTGTTTGCGGCACATCCGGTCATGAACTTGGCGCGCTGCGCGGCCATCTCTTCCTTTTTCTTTTTGCCCATTGCGCGGCGAAGAATGTCCGCTTCGCCGAGAGAAAAGCTCGCCAGACAATTGGCAATTTGCATCACCTGTTCCTGGTATAGGATGACGCCGTAAGTTTCCTCCAGGATATCCTTCAACTGCGGGAGTTCGTAGCTGACCTTGGTCTTGCCTTGCTTGCGATTGATGAAATCGTCGATCATGCCGCCCTGGATGGGACCAGGACGGTACAGGGCGTTGAGAGCGGTGAGATCCTCGATGCGGGTGGGCTGGTAGCGGCGGAGAATGTCACGCATGCCGTGGGATTCGAATTGGAAGATGGCGGTCGTTTCGCCGCGGGCGAAGAGTTTGTAAGTCTCGGCGTCCTCCAAGGCGAGATTATCGATGTCAATTTTCGCGCCTCGGTTCTGCTGAGTCATGCGAACCGTGTCATGGAGCACCGTGAGGGTGGTCAGGCCAAGAAAGTCCATTTTCAGCAGGCCGATGCGCTCGAGCGCATTCATGTCATATTGCGTGGTGATTTCATCCCGGTTGGACTTGTAGAGCGGAACGATGTCCGTGAGCGGGCGCGGCGAGATGACGACACCGGCGGCGTGAGTCGAGGCGTGCCGCGACAAACCTTCGAGACGCAACGCCACGGCCATCAAATCCTTGAGCCGCTCATCGCTGTTGATCGCCGATTTCAGCTGGGGCGCTTCTTCCAGAGCATTTTTCAACTCGATGCCGAGGGTCGTAGGAATGAGCTTGGCAAGACGATCCACTTCGCCGTAAGGAATGTCCATGGCGCGGCCAACGTCCTTGACCGCCGCCTTCGCGGCCATGGTTCCAAATGTAATGATCTGGGCGACATTTTCGCGGCCGTACTTTTGCGTCACGTATTCGATTAACTCACCGCGGCGCCGCATGCAGAAGTCGATGTCGATGTCGGGCATGGAGACGCGCTCAGGGTTGAGGAATCGCTCGAAGAGCAGGTTGTACTGCAAAGGGTCGACGTCGGTGATGCGCAGGGCGTAACTTACCAGGCT
>WNEY01004897.1_pt1 | contig 10291 bp, 12 predicted proteins | sample 5400531 | NCBI WGS metagenome assembly WNEY01 (sample SAMN13153338, study PRJNA577476) | soil metagenome | isolation source: 200 cm saprolite under Douglas fir tree site 1 | place: USA:California | collected 2015-04-18
ACGGCAAAGACCAGGTTCTGGGTGAAGAAGATGACCCGGCCGAGTTGCTCAATGTGATTGAGATGCGGGTACTCGTAGATCCCCATCCCGTCTCGGACGATGTGCTCGATGAAGTCGTAGTTCCAGCTGCCGGTAAAGACGAGAATCGAGTAGTGGACCGGGGCTTCACCATCCGCGGTTCGAAAGCCGAGGGAACCCAGGTAATCCCGGCCGGCTGCCGCGAGCTGCTGCAGCCGAGCATGGGGTAACTTGCCGTCGGTCGTGGCCAGCTCGAGCCCTGCCTCGACCGCCGGCACCGGAGATACCTGTTCCAGGAAGGAGCGAACCCTTTTCCCCACCTCCGGCGATGCGCCCTTCACCGCCTCGGCGGCCTGCGCCTCTCGCCAGGATCGGATCCGTTCGGTCGCGTCTTTGGACCGCTTCCCGGCCTGTCGCGTCAGCTCCGTCAGGATCTTGACGTAGTCGTCTTGCGGAACTTCGGGTTGGCGCTGGTGGATAACGCAATACGCGATCCGTGGAGCGGTCAGCGTCAGCGGCGAGAAGAGACTCACTGGTTCTATCGTACGGCGCTCCCGTACGACCCGAGGTCGGGGGCGCATTGATTGACAGCCCCCGGGTGCAGGCATACCCTGACCCCGTTGGTGGAGGCCATTTGGGAGGGATGAGTGATGCCAAGAGCGAAGCAGGTGACCGCCTGGGTGGAGGATCGGCCGGGGATGCTTGGCAAGGTGGCGGCCGCGCTGGGAGCGAAGAAGGTAAACATCGTCGCTTTTATGGCTCCGGTGATCGGTGGCCGCGGTGCCTTGCGGATGATCGTAGACAAGCCGGCGATGGCCAGGAAGATCTTCGTAGAGAACGGCTGGGAAACCACGGAGGAGGAGGTCTTAGAGGTCTTGCTGGCGGACAAACCCGGAAGCCTGGGCGCCATCGCCGGCAAACTGGGCGCCGCCGGCGTGAACATCGAGTACGCCTACACCGGTTCGGCGAAGAGCGCGCAGCGCGTCAAGACCTACTTCGCCGTGTCTGACCTGAAAGTAGCCCTCAAAGCCGTCCGCTAGCGCCCGGACCACCGTTGGTGCCGATGGCGATACCCAGAAAGAACGCAGCCAGCCCTGGCTGCCAGCGCCAGGGGTCTCGGACGGGACCGGCCGCACGCATCTCATTGACAGCCTAAAGGCGCGCGGCTATCGTAGGGGCGCGATTCGCGTCGGCGCCGGCTCTGTCCCCCGGCTATCGCCGCGTAGCCGGTCGGAACCCCAGCGCCGGAAAACGCGACAAGCAAGGAGGGAATCAGCCTATGGCGCAAGCGACTTATGCACCGCCCATGCGCGAGACCGCGACCGTTGCTCCCGGAGCCGACATCGCCGATCCGGGACCGTTGGGGCTCTGCGGATTTGCGCTCACCACGTTCGTCCTCAGCGCCGTCAACGCCGGCTGGTATGACGCCGCCACGACTCCGATCGTTGTCGGACTTGCTCTGTTCTATGGCGGCTTGGCGCAACTGACAGCCGGAATGTGGGAGTTCAAAAAGGCCAACACCTTTGGAGCCACAGCTTTCACGTCCTATGCGGCCTTCTGGATCTCACTTGGCGCTTTCCTCGTACTCCAGGGGCACATCTTCACCATCCCGAAGGCCCAGGTGGCGAGCGCACTCGGGCTCTTCTTGTTGGGCTGGACTATCTTCACGGGGATCATGCTGCTCGCCAGCTTTCGCACCAATGGCGCGCTTGTTGTCACCTTCGTCCTCCTCTTCGTCACCTTCCTCTTCCTCACAATCGGCGAACTCGGTCCGTCGACAACCTGGCACCAGATAGGCGGGTGGACGGGCGTGGCGACCGCGATCGCTGCCTGGTACACGGCGCTGGCGGGTGTCCTGCGGTCGACCTATAAGCGGCAAATCCTCCCCGTCTTTCCGTTATAGCCAGCTCGACTCGAGAGAAAGCCGAAAGCCCGCGGACCGCGGCGACCGCGGGCTTTCCTCACTAACTTGCTTCGTGACGCAACCAGGCCAGGGCGCGCGCCATAGCGTCGGGATTGAGCTTCATATCCGTGTGGTTGAACCAGATCGGCAAGTAGTCCTGGAGATTGGGATCGCGGGCCGGTTCCGTGTACAGCGGTGCCACCGTCGTCTTCTCCAGGTTGCGCAGCGAGAGCGCCTGTAACCCAGCCATGATCCCTGGCACGTCGCGATCGCTGTGGACCACGAAGCGGGGCTTCCCGTCATCAGGGATAGGCGGCATGGCCGCCAGGATCTCGAGCAGGTAACCTGGATGGTCCTCACGCACTCTAGGCGATGTGAAGGTCGTCATCATGGTGCGCCCGCTCGCTGAGATGCCGCGGACGACCGAGGGCGAAAAGCCGATCGCACGGTCGGCGTCGCTGGCCAGCGCCAGGCGGCCGGCCAGGCTATGCCCGATGGCCAGGGTGGTCCCGAATCGCCGGACGAAGTCGATCGCCCCGTTGAAGTCGTCCAGCAGGCCCGGGCCCATGACAGCGGGGTGCGCACCATGGCCACGCAGGTCGATGACGACCGTGCTCCATCCCTGAATCGCGAAGGCGAGCGCGAGGCCGACCATCTCTTCCTTCATGCCGCCGTACCCATGACTCATCGCGGCGCCGCCACGTGAGGCAGGAGCTTCCAGCAGGATGGCGGGAACTCGGTAGCCATCGCGGGAGCGCACCTCGGGGAAACTGACAGCGATTCGGTCCGGCTCGGCCATCGTGTTCACCTCCACTCCGCGGGCTGACGCTCAGCTTTAGCCTCGATCCAGAACAAAAGATCACCTGGCCGCGACAGCTGTAGGTTAGCTCGGGCGAGCGCGCCCCTCCCCCCTCGACCAGCGAGAGCCGGCCGGGTCCGTAACTGTCGCCGCTCGAACGATGCTTAGCGGGTGGCCGCCGCAGCCTCCGTTTTCGCCCGTAGCACGCGGCGGAGCAACTTGCCCTGCGGGGTGCGCGGCAGCTCGGTCACGAACTCGATTTCCCGCGGCAGCTTGTAGACCGCGATGTGCTCACGGCAGCTGTCGATGATCTGCTGCTTGAGCTGCTCGCTGGGGGTCTGGCCTGGTTTTAAGATGACGAAAGCCCTGGTGTTCTGCCCTCGAACGGGATCCGGCACCCCGATCACACCCGCGTCCGCCACCGCCGGATGCTTGACCAGCGCATCCTCTACCTCTTCGGGGCCGATGCGGTAGCCGGAGCTCTTGATCAGGTCTTCTTCCCGGGCTACGAATGTGATGTAACCCTCTGCGTCGGCGCTGACGAAGTCGCCCACCAGCACCCAGCCCTCGCGGATCACTGACTGCTGCTTCTGAAGCACACTGCCTCCGTCCTCGTTCGGCCGCCAGTACAGGGTTCCAGTCGGCCCCCGCGCATACAGCTTGCCCATCTCACCGGGTTTGGCGACCTCGTCCTCCTCGGTGAGGACCTTCACCTCGTAGCCGGGCACCGCGACCCCGATCGCACCGGGCTTGACCCTGCGATTCACCGCGCTGCTCACGAAAACGTACATCATCTCGGTGGTGCCCAGCCCTTCAAAGATCTCCTGGTTGAAGCGCGCCTTCCAGTCGAGGTAGGTCTTGGCGGTGAGCGATTCCCCGCCGCCGGTCAGCACCCGCAGGCTGCTGAGGTCGTAGTTCTTCTCGGCGTCTGGGACCTCCAGCATCTTCCGGTACGCGGTCGGTAGACAGCTGAGCACCGTCACCCGGTGTTTTGCGATCGTCTCGAACATAGCCTCCGGGGTGAATCGGGGGATGAGAGAGGCGGTCGCGCCGAAGCGGAAGGGTATGGTCGCCACCGTCGAATACCCGGCCGCCAGCGAGATGGGCGCCGGCCCGCTGATGATGTCATCCGGCTGAACCCGCCAGGCGTACTTGCCAAACGTATCGGGCACGATCAGGGCTTCCTCCAGGTAGTGCACGGTCCCCTTGGCAGGACCAGTCGTGCCTGATGTGTAAAGAAGTACGGAGACGGCTGTTCGCGGCCGGCGCACGGGCGCCAGCTCGGCCGGCTCGTTCGCCACCAGTTCCTCGTAAACCAGGAATCCCTGCGGCTTGACCTCCTCCGACTTGCCGCCGAAGACGATGACGTGCCGAACCGTCTTGAAGTTCGGCTGCGCCTTGACCACCGCCTCCAGCAGCGCCGCCGAGACCGCGATCACCTTGGCCTCCGCATTGTTGGCGATGTGCGCCAGCTCAGCGGGCGAAAGGAGAGCCGAGGTGGGCACGATCACGGCGCCGATCTTGAGCGTGCCGAAGTTGACGATCAGCGCGGTGGGCACATTGGGAGCCCGCAGCAGCACCCGGTCAGCCTCCTCCACCCCGAGCCGGCGTAATGCGTTGCCAAACTTGTTGGCTGCCCCGAGCAGCTGCCTGTAGCTGAGCGTCCGGTCCTCGAAGAGGACGGCCGGATGGTCAGCGCGGCCGGCCTGTACCTGCTTATCAAGGAGCTCCTCGGTGCTGTTCATCGGGTCTGCATAGCTGGAGAACTCCGAGAGCGTGTAGACGCGTTGCGGCTGGTGCTCCTTTGGTGGCAAATAGTCAGCTGGGATAGTGCTCACTCGCTGTCCTCGTCCTGCACGCCTGCGCCGACCTTCTCTCGTTCCTTCAGCAGGTCGTCGAGCGCGTGCTCAACGCCGACCAGGCCGCCACGGACTGGATCCGTCCGCGGATAGGCATCAGTGGGATAACGATTGTTTTCTTCGCCGTAGACGACCAGCGCTGGCGTCCGCCGCCCGAAGTCCGCCTCCAGCCCGCCCTTCATGCCGAAGACGGCGCGCACGGTGGCCGGGGGACCGGTCAGGGCGGCATGGTACATCCGGAAGACGTCGTCCACGCCGGCGACGTCGATCGCCTCAGCGTCGACGCCGCGCGCCTTCAACTGGCGGATCTTTCCCAGTGCGGCCTCGACGTTGCACGGGAACTGCTCGCCCGGCTTGTCCTTGCTCGAGTAGTAGAACTTGACTCTCATTTCCATCCTCCTCATAGATCGATCGGGCAGTTCACGTCCCATTGACTCTCGAAGTACTCATTCCCGAGCCACTCGGCGATGTGGACGCGATGCTCCTCGACGTAGCGGAAGTCGTCCGCGAATTCCATGCACACGATGCGCCGTTCTTCGCCGTCGAAGTAACGGACGGCGTAATGACCGTCGACCGGCGGCGCGTCGATGACACGGTTGCCCTCGAAGTCGAGGCCGAGGCGGTGCATCACCTCGTCCAGATCGAGGACCGCTTCACCGACGCGCACGCACGATCCGCCGGATCCGAGCCGGCCGTAGCGCGACTCGAATGCCGCCCGAAGCTGAGCCAAAGCTGGTTCCCCGCCTACGCCTTCTTCTTCGGGTTCGGGCAATCGCCGCCCAGTCCCCCGATCGGCACCATCACCGTGAATGGCCACTCCAGGCCCTTGCAGTAGCCGAGATAGGCCTTCTTGATGTTCGGGTCGAGGGCTTCCTCGAATTGCCCGCAGCACTCGAAGACGGGAGCCTCGGCCTCCTCGGCCTCGGTCGTGGTCGCTTTCACCTTCGCCATGAGTCTCCCTCCCTACTCACCAGTTTGCTCGACGATGAACCGGGCGCGGCTGCCGATCAGTTCCTCCGCCTTGAGCGGGCGGCCGCTGACCAGGCGACCCCGGAGGCTCTTCGTAACCGCCTTGGGCTTCCCGCTGAACGGGTCGGCGCGGGCCTGCGGCGCGGGTCGGATCTTGCCCTCGCCGACCACCGGCTGAGAGTCCTTGTCCTCGGCGTAACCCGGCAGCAGGTCGGGATTGCCGCTGCTTTCGGTCGGGCCGCTCACGAGCTGCCCCTTGACGAAATGCATCGCGTAGATCGTGCCGCAGCCAGCGCACTTCGTCTTTCCTTCGAAGTTCCAGAACGGGTAGGGGTCGAGGAAGTTCTTGACCAGGTCCTTGGTACAGGTGAGCACCAGGCCCTGCTTGATCTTGATCGCGGCAGGCGTTACAACGGCCATCTCAAATCACCTCCGCCTCTTCCATCTGGGCCACCTGGGAGACGGACTTGCCCGCCAGCGCGGCGTAGACCTTCTCGTTGTCTGTGCCCACCGGCTTCAGCGTCCACTTGACCCGGGGCGGCGTATCCGACAGCTTGTAGGCTGGTCCCTGCGCCAGGACGTCGCCGTAGATGGGATCGTCGACCCACTGCACGGCGCCACGCTGCTGCCAGTGTGGGTTCTCGGCAACCTCCTTGGAGCTGAAGACCCGCTGGTTGAGGATGCCCGCTTTGTCGAGGATCTTGGCCACATCCTCTTTGGTCTTGTCTTTAGCCCAGTCCTGGATCGCCAGATAGATCGGCTCCTGGTTGCGGGCCTTGACTCGCTGGTCGTGCTTCGCGAACTTGCCGGCCAGGTCCTTCCGCCCGATCACGTCGCACAGCTTGGCGAAGTCCTCATCGCGATGTGCAGTTACGAGTATGTAACCCTCCTCCGCTTCCTGCGGGTTCTTCGAGCCCGGATAGGAGGACTTGCCGCACTTGATGATCCCGTGCACGCAGAGTTCGGTGTCCCAGTTCCCCCAGCGCTCGCGCCGGATGCCATGCCGTCCGTAAAGTGGCAGCGCATACTCCAGCTGGCGCGTCACGCCGTGCACCTGCGAGTATTCGATCAAGGTGCCCTCGCCCGAGACGGTGTCGCGATAATACAGGGCCGCCAGGATCTGAACCGCCGCCATCATCCCGCCCCAGTAATCGGCCAGCCAGATGGTGTGCTTGGCCGGCGTCCCACCGCGGTCGGCCGCCTCGCCCGTAATCCCAAACGCGCCACCCTGGGCCTGCCCCAGGATGTCGTAGCTCGCCCGAACCCGACCGGGACCCCAGCCGCCAAAGCCGCCCAGCCATTGGTAAACGAGACGCGGGTTGATTTTGGACAGCTGCCGGTAGCCGATCCCCCAGCGGTCGAAGGTCCCGGGCCGGTAGTTCTCGACCATCACGTCAGCCTTGGCCGCCAGCTCGTACATGACCTCGCGCGCCTCAGGGCGGTGGAAGTCGAGCGAGATGAACTCCTCGTTGAAGTTTGCCCCAAAGAAGCCCAGCCCTGTCCCGTTTTGAGGTGCCCAGCGCGAGAGCGGGTACAGGAGAGGCTCGTTGAACGGCGTCGTGTGGCGCATAGGCTCACCGCGGCGCGGCAACTCGATCTTGATCACCTCCGCTCCCAGCTCACCCAGGTAGCTCGCACAGGAGGGACCGAGGATGTACTGGGTGCAGGACAGCACCCGGTAGCCCTTGAGCACCTCCGGCTTGCTGAAGGCTGCTGCCGGGCTGAACGCCTCGCGGCAGTAGGTCTCGAAGTCAGCATCGGATTCGTGGACGGATCTGCTCTTTCCGTTTTTCTTGCTTACCGCCATCTTCAATCCTCCTAGATCACGGCCTGCTTGCGCAGCCGGGCCAGGTCTTCACGACCGAAATTGAGCAGCTTCTTGTAGACCTCTTCGTTGTCGTAGCCCAGCGGCCGCCCAATCCATTTGATCCGTCCCGGAGCCTTGGACTGCAGGAAAGGAGTGGTCCCGAAAAGGACCTTGCCGTAGAGCCGGTCTTCGAGCTCGGCGACGTGTCCGCGATACTTGAAATGCGGGTACTCGGCGACTTCGTCGATGTAAGTCACGCCGCCAGAGGCCACTTGCTGAGCAATCAGCTTCTTCTCCGCCTCGGCTCGCGACTGATCCTTCTGCCAGTCCGCGAGGAGAGTGTAGGTTTTTACCTGAGCGGTGTGCGGGAGCCGGTCGACCACCCCTCGCAGCTTCTTGTCGTCCAAGATCTCGTTTTCCAGGTCGGGCCGCTCATCGCCGACGGTGCGCCAGATCCGGTACCAGAGTCGATCGTGCCCGCCGCCGACCATGAAGTAGCCGTCCTTGCAGGGGTTGACCGCATAGATATTGATGGCGAGATCCCAATTGCCGTAGCGAGGCCGGATGCTGCCATCGAGCCCGTACCAAGCCCAGTCGTAGTCGAGGATCCGGATAATGGCCTCGGCTCCGGTCGCCTCAACGAACTGCCCCTCGCCCGAAACTCTGTCCCGGTAGAGGAGCCCGGCCAGGATCCCCATCGCCCCCGCCGTGCCCCCGACATGGTCCGCCACCCACATGGCCGAACGGGTGGGCTGGCCCCCGAACTCCTTCGGATGCCCGGTGCCGTGGACGAAGCCGCAGGCCGCCTGGGCCGTCGGGTCGAGGTTCCCCGGCTTGTCCTTCATCGGTCCCCACTGGCCGAGCTGGCCCACCCAGGCGTAAACCAGCCTCGGGTTGATCTCCCGCAGCTGCCGGTAGCCGATACCCCATTCGTCGAACTGACCCGGCGGATAGTTCTCGATGATCACGTCGAAATGAACCGCGAGCTGCTTCAGGATCTCCCGCCCCTCGGGTTTCTCGAGGTCGAGGGTGATCGATTGCTTGTTCCGCATCTCGTGGAGGAAGTGCAGACCGATCGGCTCCTGCGTCTCCGCATCCTTGAGCATGTACTCCTTGCGGCCAAATGGGGTCTGCCAGCGGAGCGGGTCGCCGTCGGGCGGCTCCGCCTTGATGGTCTCTGCCCCCAATTCGGACAACATGGAGGAACACCAGTTACCGATGATCATCCCCTTGCTGACGTCCAGGACCCGGATCCGGCTTAGGTTCTCCGGCTTTTTGAAGTTCTCGCTCTGCCGGAGGATCGATTCCAGGTACAGTGGGTACTCCTTCGCCTGATCGGAGACACCCGCGTAAACCTCATCGGGCGTGGGAATAGGGACTGCCGGCCAGTCCTTACGGGCGCGACGCTTGTCGATCGTCGTCTTCGCCATCCTACCCTCCTTCTGGTACGGATGGGGCATCGGATCTCTGAGTGGAGACTATCCGGTGAAACGACCCGGATCTACAGAAACCTGACGCTCCTCCCAACAATCCGCAAACGGCAATTGGGGCCATCGCGCTGGAACCCCGATTGCATTATTGGGTAGTCGCCGAAAGGTGTCAATCGCGGCCTGATCTCCCGCCGGCAGGGGGTCAGTGGGGCCCGTAGCCCTCGTAGTCCTGTTCGTCCTCAAGTTCAGCGCTCGGCGAATCGACGAGCGCAGGGGCGCCGCATTGTGGACAGACTGGTGATCCGGCGGAATCCTTCTGCTCCCAGGCATGGCCAGCCTGGCACCGGAGAATCTCACGCGAGCCTGACTGCGTCATATTGTGATGCTCTTGATATAAGCACACCTCGCTTCCCGGGATGTGACTGGCGCAAGATACGTCCGAATGGAAACGACCGTCGTCAGCGGTCGTCGCGGCTCTCAGTCGACTGGCCAGCTGACGGCTGCCGTCGACGTCGGAGTGGAATCCATTCGCGAAGGAGGTTGCAAGAGCTCAGGCGGCAGTGCCCGTGCCGCCAACGCGCTCCAGGCTCCCGGCGATCTGTTCCAGCAAAGAACGGGCGTATTCATTGGCCAACCGGCGAGTAGCTTCGGCAGAAGCCGGTCCGCCGGAGTCGGCGAGGTTGCGGGCTGCGAGCCCGCGAAGCGACAGCACACACCGGGTGGCCGCATTGCCGTTGGGAGCAGGGGCAAGGCTGACGTCGCCCCGGATCAGCGGCGTGCCGGGTGCCCCCTCTTGGGATTCGAGCTGGACCGCGGAGGTTACGGTCTGATTCAGCAGATTGACCCGCATGACTCGCAAGCGGCACTCACGAGGAGGTGTCCCGGTCAGCATGACGCGGCGGGTGGAAAACTGGCCGTCTAGACCCAGCCAGGTCCAGCCGGGTACTTGGAGAAGAGAAACGGCGTGTTTGAAGTCAATAAGCGCGAGGGTTTTGGCATGAACGCCCTGAATCATGGGATCGATCTCGCCTCCATTGAATAGTTGATTCTTTGCATCTTTAAGGATACGCTACCCTTCTCGCCATGAATCAGGCGTTACAACGCTTTAAAGCCGAGTTCTTCAAGGCCCTGGCCCATCCGACCCGGATCCGGATCCTGGAGCTGCTCCGGAATGGCGAGAAGAGCGTGGGTGAGCTTCAGCAGGAGATCGCCAGTGAAGGCTCCACCGTCTCGCAGCAGCTGGCCATTCTTCGGATGAAGAATGTCGTGGACACGAGAAGGGTCGGGAACGTCATCTACTATCGCCTACGCGATCCATGGGTCAGCGAACTCCTGGATGTCGCGCGGCGGATCTTCGACAGCCATGTCATTGAGCTTCGGTCGATGGCCGATGAAGATGTCAGTGAGGAAGCCGCGGGCAATCGCAGCGTCTCCGCGACACGCAGCCCATAGAGGCAACGGTTTCTGAGGCACTATGTCGGCACGCAGAACTCTTGCCTGGCCCAA
>WNEY01006483.1_pt1 | contig 10291 bp, 8 predicted proteins | sample 5400531 | NCBI WGS metagenome assembly WNEY01 (sample SAMN13153338, study PRJNA577476) | soil metagenome | isolation source: 200 cm saprolite under Douglas fir tree site 1 | place: USA:California | collected 2015-04-18
TGGGACTCAAAAGTCCGTTTCCCAGTGCAGTCGAATCCCAGGGCTCGCAGCCCTACAACCGTACAGACCCCACCGTGCGTCACCACAATGAGGCGCTGTGCCTCTGTCATGGCCAGCATCTCCTGTATGGCCTGCACAGCTCGATCATAAAACTGCCGCCACGTCTCGGCTCCTGCTGGAGCTACATCGTATGGGTTAGCACGTCGGGCGGCGTAGACTTCCGGATCACGCTCCCGAATCTGTAGCGATGATAGCCCCTGCCACACTCCAAAGTTTATCTCACGTAGGCCAGGCTTCTGCACCACGCGGAGCCCTATGCACTGCCCAATGATCTGTGCCGTCTCAGAGGCCCGCAACAAGTCACTACTGTACAGCGCCGTAGCTCCCAGAGGGGCAAGTCGTCGACCGGCCAGATGGGCCTGGGCGCGTCCAGCCTCGTTGAGTGGGATGTCCGTGTGCCCCTGGATACGCCCCGCCTGATTCCAGTCCGTAGTGCCGTGTCGCACGACATACAGGAAGCGTTCCGCAGCACTCATAGTCGCTTCAGCCGTGGGCCCTGCGGGGTATCGTCAATGATATAGCCGCGCTCCCGAATCTGCGCCCGCAGCGCATCAGCCCGCGCAAAATCGCGTGCCTGGCGGGCGCGTTGCCGCTCCTCCAGGAGGTCTTCGACCTGCCGGTCCACGGTTATCTCGTCTTCGGCCAGGAGCCCGAGCACCGTATCGAAACGATGCATCAGGGCGGCCACCTGCTGGGCTGCAGCGGCGCTGAGCTGGTGCTGCGTGATGGCACGATTAACCTCCCGGACCAGTGCGAAAATGGCCCCGAGCGCCCCGGCAATGTTGAGATCGTCGTCCAGCGCTTCCTCGAACCGCTGTTGCGTCTCCGCCAGGAGTGGCTGCACGTCAAAGCCCTGCCCCTGGGCTGTGTGCAGGTGCTGCATAAAATCAAGGAGCCGTTGCACCGCCTGTTCCGCCGCATGCAGCCCCTCGAGCGTGAAGTTCAAGGGCTGACGATAGTGGATAGACAGCAGCGCATAGCGTAACCCCTTGGGCTTAAACCCTTGCTCGATGAGGTCACGCAGAGTGTAAAAGTTCCCCAGGGATTTCGCCATCTTCTGGTTGTCGACCAGCAGATGGCGGCAATGCAGCCAGTAGTTGACGAACGGCTCCCCGGTGGCGGCCTCGGACTGCGCAATCTCATTTTCATGGTGCGGAAAGATGTTATCCTCGCCACCGGTATGGATATCAAAGTGTTTCCCTAAATATTTCATCGACATGGCTGAGCACTCAATGTGCCAGCCTGGACGGCCTTTGCCCAACTCGGTCTCCCAGTAGACGTCACCGTCGTCGGGAGTCCAGGCTTTCCACAGGGCGAAATCGCGCACATCGTCTTTGGCATTCCTGGAGCTGTGTGATGAGGGCCACCATCTCAGGGATATGGTCGGTGGCCGCCGGGTAGACCTCGGCAGGTTCAATATTGAGTGTGCGCAGATCCTCAAAGAATGCCCTGGTGTAGATGGCGGTAAAGTCGTGCAGCGACATGCCGGCCTTCTGGGAGTCACGAATCGCCTTGTCTTCCACGTCAGTGAGATTCATCACCTGGGTCACGGCGTACCCGCGGTATTTGAGATACCGCCGCAGGAGATCTTCAAATATATAGGCGCGGTAGTTGCCGATATGCGGATAGTTGTATACGGTCGGTCCACACGTATACATGCGGACCTGCCCCGGTTCGAGCGCATGAAAGTCGTCTTTGTACCTGGTCAGAGTATTGTAGAACCGTAGCATGCGTGCGCCGTGCCTTCTGCAAAAAGGAACCTCCACAATGCGACAGCTCTCGCCGCAACGGGGCGATTGTAGCCGCGTGTCAGGGGGTTGTCAACCTGGCGAGGCATGCACGTCTGGGGGGTTGGCCAGGTTAATTCAGATAATGATTCAGCGCCTTTTCCTTGGCGAGAGCGCGCAACTTGCCACGCGCGCGGCTTTCGATCTGGCGTACGCGCTCGCGTGACAGCCCGAGTTCACGCCCAATAGCGGCCAGACTCTTCGGTGCGCTGTCAAAGCCGAAGCGCGCCCGCAGAATGGTCGCCTCACGGGGGTCGAGGTGGTGGAGGAGCGCATGGACTTCATTAATCATTGAGGTGTGAAAGAAGACCTCTTCACTGGACGGCAGGCTCTGAGAACGCAGGAGATCGAGCTGGGTGGTCTCGCCATCGTCTTTGAGCGGGGCATCCAACGATATCTGTGGACGATAGACCCGTAGTAAGTCCGCGATGTCTTCCGGGTGCATATCCAGGACCCGCGCTAACTCCTCGGGGGTCGGTTCTGTGCCGGTGGCGCGGTGTATCTCCTCATACTTCTGCCGTACCCGGGAGAGTGCTTCGGCCTGTTTGATAGGCAGGCGCACCGCACTGCCCCCCTCTGCCAGTGCGTGCATGATGGCCTGACGGATCCACCACACCGCATAGGTAATAAAACGCGTCCCGTGCTCAGGATCGAATTTACCCGCCGCATGCAGGAGACCGAGATTGCCCTCATTGATCAGGTCGGCGAGGGGCAGCCCATACCCCTTGTACTTACTGGCCACTTGCACCACAAAGCGCAGATTCCGTTCCACGAGTTCGCGCAGCGCCTCGGCATCTCCCCCCTGGATACGGCGCCCAAGGGCAATTTCTTCTGCCGGCGTAGGCACGGATTTGGTGCGCACCTCAGCCAGGTAAGCAGCTAGGGAGTCAGAGGTGATCTGCCGCAGTGTGTGCCGTGGGGCGCTCATGAATCTCCTAGGATACAGCAGCAAGGGGGTAACATCAGTCTACGACGAGGCGGCCAGGTCCAGGCATCTGGCTGTGGCATTGGCATCCACACGCTGCCCTGCCTGGACGTCGGTGTCTAAAGCATTATACGCTGTCGCGCCGGCTACCACCAATTCTGGGTAGCACTCTGGCTACAGCCGTCCCTCCGTCTCCCGCTCTCCCGCTCTCCCCCTCGTTCTCTCACTTGGTGCCAAACAGCCGGTCCCCCGCATCACCCAGGCCGGGCAGGATATAGCCGTGCTCATTGAGGCACTCGTCGACCGCCGCGGTGTAGATGGGCACGTCAGGATGTTGCTCATGCACGTGGGCAATGCCTTCTGGGGCAGCCAGCAGACAGATGAATTTTAGCGACTTGGCACCAGTCTCCTTGAGTCGGTGCAGGGCCGCCACCGCCGAGTTGCCGGTGGCGAGCATGGGATCGACGACCAGGACATCACGGGCGGCAATATCCTCAGGGACTTTAAAATAATACTCGATGGCTATGTGCGTCTTCGGATCGCGATACAGACCGATGTGACCAACGCGGGCTGAGGGGATGAGCTCGAGCATGCCGTCCAGAATGCCGTTCCCGGCGCGCATGATCGACACCAAGACCAGCTTCTTACCGGCCAGGACAGGGGCCTGCATGGATGCCAGGGGCGTGTTGATGCGCACGTATGTCAACGGCATGTCGCGCGTCACTTCGTACGCCAGAAGCATACTGATCTCGCGCACCAAGGCGCGAAACACCGCGGCGCTGGTCTCGGCGTTGCGCAGCAAGGTGAGTTTGTGTTGCACCAGGGGATGATCGATCACCACCACGGTCTCAGCCATAGGTGAGGTCCTTTCGTGCCCCCGGCCTGTGTCACTCCTGTAACCCCCGGCCGAGAGGTTGGGCCAGCTCTGCCGCATTGGGTACAGGGCCTTCGGTATAGTAGCCAGCGGCTTTCTTGGCCTGCATCTCCACATAGGCATCGGGCGGAATGCGGTCTTCAGGGAGAGGCACACGGGTGGCAATCTGAATACCGGAGTTACGGATGGCCCTATACTTCATGTCACTCATCGACACGAGGCGGTCGATCTTGGTGATCCCCAGCCAGTGCAGGACGTCTGGCATGAGTTCCTGAAAGCGCATATCCTGCACGCCGGCAACGCATTCCGTGCGCGCGAAGTAGGACTCGGCACGATCACCCCCGGCCTGGCGTTTGCGCGCGTTATAGACGAGAAATTTCGTCACTTCGCCGAGGGCCCGGCCTTCTTTGCGACAGTAGACGATGACCCCGGCGCCACCCTCCTGCGCCGTGCGCACACAGACCTCGAGCCCGTGCACGAGATATGGCCGGCACGTACAGATGTCCGAGCTAAACACATCCGAGCCGTTGCATTCGTCATGCACACGCACGGCCAATGGTCGAGACGGATCGGTAAGCGCTGCCACAGGCCCGACAATGTAGACCGTCAACCCACCGATAGGTGGTAAGAACATCTCCAGGTCCGGGCGCGTCACCAGTTCAGGAAACATGCCGCCCGTCTGCTCGAACAGGGTATGACGTAAGGTGCTTTCATCCACGTCGAAACGTCTGGCAACGCCTGGGAGATACCAGACCGGCTCGATGGCGGCCTTGGTGACCACAATGTCCCCACCCGCCAGCAGGATGGCGCCATCAACTGCAAGCCGTCCTTTGGCCACCGCCTCCTGGAGTTCCGGCATGTTGATGTGGGCGCGCGTCACCGCAATAGTAGGACGAATATCGTAGCCATGGACATAAAAGTCGGCAAAGACCTGGCAGACAACCGCCCCGAACGGGTCGAGTGAGACCATTGTCTCCGGCTGTGCCCAACTGGGGTAGGGTCCAATCGCTTCGACAGGTGCGGTGTGGGTGAGATCCGGACGATGGTCTGGCTGTAAGGCCCCGCTAGCCACGGCCAGGGCACGGTAGACAGCGTACGCGCCAGCGTGGGTGCCGATGGCATTACGGTGGCGCATCTCCGTCAGGGTGGCGATGACCGGGCCACGTTGTCGCGGGTCACTGTGGCCCCACACAATGGGGATGGGGCGGGGACCGAACGTCCCAGGATGGGATGTCAAGACAATGTGCTTTTGCCCCTTCTGCTTTTTGGGGATCAACGTGTGCTCCTTCGCACTTCGCACTTAGTATGTAGCACTTAGTGCTGCTAGCCCCGAACGAAGCTCTAAGAACTAAGCGTGAAAGCCAGACCATCTCTCTGCAGGTCACAGGTTAAGTGTACCATGAGACTCAGCCCCCGCCAGCTTTCACGCGCACGAGGATGTCATTGCGGGTGGTATCGGTCAAGGGGCTGGTCGGGGTGAAGGACGCGGGCGGTGGATTCGCCGCGCCCCAATGCTCGATGAGGCTCTGCAACAGGGCGTCCTGCTGGGCCCGGAAGCCCCACAAGTTCCCACCTTGGTTGAGCAGCGCAAACCAGACCGGACCGTGTGTGCGGGTCAGGATCACCCCTGCCAGCGTCGCAACGTGGCGTAGTGTACCGGTTTTCACCACGGTATAGACCGGCAGATGACGGCGCCTGATCGTGCCCCGATCAATGCCAGCCACGGGGAAGATATCGGCCACCGTCAGCTTGGCAGGCGTCATCAGGCGATGGATCGCCGCAAAGAGGGCGCAGATGGTACGGGCCGACAGCTGATTTTCTGGCCCGAGTCCCGAGCCATTAATCAAGTGCAGGTCGTAAGCTGGCACACCGGCGGCGAGGGCCGCCAGCTGTACCATATTGGGGAGGCCACCGAGCGCTGCAGTGAACATTTCGGCCATGGCGTTGTTGCTGTAGACGTTCATGCGTTTGAGAATCTTGAACAGGGGGAGCGAACGGTGCCGGACGAGCGATGCCTGTGTCGGTGGACAGAAGGAGACCACCTCGACTGCACCGGCAATCGTCAACTGCTGACTCTCCGGGGCAACACGACGGTGCCGTGTGCGGTCCACACGCCTCTGTAGAGGGGAGAGCACTTGCTTGAGCAGCTGGCCGGAGAGCGCCGGGTTGGTCGTAAAGTTCATGAAAAAATTGCCGCTGATGATCAATTTCCCCAGCACACGCTTGAGTCCTAACTCTTGCAGAGACTGACGCAGGACCAGGGCGTCTTCCGTGACAAAGAACGGGTCGCCCCCACCCTGCACAATCAGGTCGCCACGCAACACGCCGTCCTGGATAGGGCCTGTGGCATCGACGAGGGTCACGAATTGGTGCGTTGGTCCCCAGGCTTGCAACGCTGCCAGCGTCGTGGCCACCTTGGTCAGGGAGGCCGCCGGCAAAGGCGCGGTGCCCTGATGGTGCGCCAGGACCCCATCCTCGGACTGCAGCCACACGGCGTGATGGTCTTCATCGTCGCCCATGTCTGCCACCTCGCTGACGTACTGTTGTACCGCTGTTTGCGCCACCGGATCCGGCCGGCTTGCCAGCGCTGCACGGCCCGTCGAGGGCACACCCACCAGCACGATCCACAGCACTATCACACCCACCCTCGAGACGAGCTGCATGCCTGCCTCCTTTCGCTCGTGCGCTGTCTCTCTCTCCTGCCCTTGACAGGCCCGTGGAAAACACGGTATCTCTTCCTATGCCTGCATCTTCCCGCACCTTACCATACGACCGTGACACGCACGAGGAGAATCATGCATGGTCGCAGATACCCTGCAGGGTGTCGATCTGCACTGGTTAGCAGAGCGCATCGACACGCCCTTTTATGTGTACGACGCCGAAGTCTTACAAGCCAGAATTGACGCCATTCGCGCCCTCACTGCCGCGCCGGGCCTGCAGGCGCGCTATGCCATGAAAGCCTGTTCGGCAGCGCCAGTGCTGGCACGCATGCGGGCCCAGCAGATCTGGATCGATGCGGTGTCGGGCAACGAAGTCTTGCGCGCCCGTGCCGCTGGCTATCTCCTCAATGCTGCGGTGCCCGAAGTCATGCTCACCACGGATGTCTTCCGGGACAACGCCCTGGACGTCGTGCGTGACTATGGGGTGTTGCCCAACATCGGTTCGCCGGCCATGGTCCAGGCCCTGGCAGCCGTGGGCTATCGTGGCCCCCTGGGCCTCCGTCTCAACCCTGGCTTTGGTCATGGCCATGTACAGAGCTGTGATACCGGCGGCCCCAGTTCTAAACACGGCATCTGGTGTGACGACGCGCTGAGCGTCGCACACGAGGCGACGCGCCACGGCATGTCTGTGGTGCTCCTGCATGCCCATATTGGCTCAGGGCCGACCGTGGCAGAATTTATGACCAATATGCAGCACCTGGTCAGCTTTTTTGCCGCCTGTCTAGACGCCTACCCGCAAGTGCACACCGTCAACTTCGGCGGTGGCATTCCCCACCCGTATCGCCCGGAAGCCCCCACCGTCGATCTGGCCGCCTTCGGGTACCTCCTGCGCGAAGCACAGGCGCGCTTCAGCCAGGACACGGGGCGCGCCATCCGGGTAGAAATTGAGCCGGGACGCTACTTTGTCGCCCCCGCGGCCTATGTGGTCACCCGTGTGACAGATGTGAAACGCACGCAAGCCAATGCCAAGGGACCAGGCCAGACCTTTGTCATGGTCGATGCTGGCTTTTGTGACCTGATACGGCCGGCGATGTACGGGGCTTTCCACCACCTCAGTGTTTGGAACGCGCCCAGCGATGCCACGCCAGAGCCCACCATCCTGGCCGGTCCGCTGTGTGAATCGGGGGATGTCTTTACGCGCGATGCGGCAGAGTTGCTGCAGCCCCGTCCCCTGCCGCCCGTGCAGATTGGTGATCTCGTGCTCATCCATGACGCCGGTGCCTACGGTTATACCATGAGTTCCAACTACAATTCCCTGGGCCGTGCCCCGCAACTGTGGCTCGAAAACGGTACGCCGTACTTGATTTCACGTCGTGAAACCTTCGAGGACATCGTACGGACCGAGTGTTTTATCTCTCTGTAAGCTTCCACCTGGCTTTTTGTGTGGAGCTGTTCCCTCTCCCCCCGGCAGAGGGAGCACAAACAATCCCTGCACATCTCATGCAAACATCGCCTGCACTCACGTCAGGTAGCTGAGCAAGCCATGCAGGATGGAATTGACGATTTGCAGCGCAAACATCGCAATAATCGGTGAGATATCAATCACCCCTCCTATAGGAGGAATGACACGCCGGAGAGGTTCCAGTATCGGGATGGCGATCGTGGTGAGCAGTTGCACCAGGGGGTTGTGTGGATCGGGACTGAACCATGAGAGAATGACGTAGAGAAACAGCACAAGAACGAAGAACCACGTGAGATCCACAATGAGCCCCAGACTGTAAATAAACGCACGTTTCGCCAATAACAGGTCAGTTCCACCTTCCCCCTCTATACTGCCCAGCACGAGCAACGCGATAGTGTGCAGAATAACGAGGATGCCCACGGAGAGGACATCGACGGTCGTCGGATGCCGCGATACATACCTGGCCATGTCGCGTACCGGACGCACCATACGCTGACCAAAGCTGACAATAGGATTAAGGTAGGCTTCTCGGAAGGCGGCGGTGACAATAATTGTTAACACATAAATCCGCAGCAGCGTACTGAGAAAACCTTGCAGAGCTATTGGAATGGATCCTACGATGATGCCTTTGAGGAGAAGGAGTATAGCAATCACTAGTAATGGCACTAGCTGGACGGCTCGTGAGCGCAGCGAGGTTGCCAATGGGACAACGATGGGATCCGTCGCTTGGAATACCATATCCAACACAGCGTCATAGCGCTCGTACTCAGAAAGAAACAGGCGTATAAACAACAAAACAATATAGATGTCGATAACAAGCACGAGAAGAGAGACAATCAAGCCTGACACAGAACCACCCATAACATAGCTCTTTCAAAGAGAATCAACACACGCCAGTGGAACAACCCTGGCGCGTTGTGCACGCAGCGTGCAGCTCTACGCCCTCAGCCCTCAGCTACCCTAGGCAAAATCATGGGCCGTAGATGATACATCCATTGAGGAATTGCTTGCCAACGCTGCTCTCTGCTGGTTTTTGTTGAAAGTTGATGACTGACTGCTGAACACTTACTCCGTATTGTTTGTACTCTATAGGTATGGAAGCTGTCAACAAAAATCATGTGCCCCTTCCCTTTGTTGCTCATGCCGCTTTTTGCTATTGTACACTCTCAGGAGTCTTCACTCAGGTCGCAAGCTGCAACGAGGCATAAGACATGTGGCATCTCTGGCGTTTTCGGCCCCGACCGCTGTGCCGACCGTGGCAATGGCCGTGGCGTTATTATGCTTGGCGTCTGGAGACTTACACGGGTATTCCGGCATCTGAGGTCAGGTGGCGGACGTTACTGACGTTCTTCCGACAGCCACAACACCGGCGCGCTTTCTGGCGTTATATACGCTGGCTCAGACAGATGCGGCGGCTGCGTCACCTATAGGCCGGGGGAGAGGAGACGCCATGCGCGAGGTTCCTGGCAGCCTCTACGATGAGATACAGCTCACCCTGCTCTTGCGGGAGGTGTCCCACGACGGTACCTATCCACACGTGGTCGCTGATCTGGCTCTCGTGCTGCGTCACGCCGACCCTCAAACCGTCCCTGTGACGCTCGTCACAGAGCTGGCCCGGGCCGTGCTGGCCTCGGTAGACCCCCAACGCGCGGTCAACCACTTCTTGCGCTACCTGGACAACGTCCCTGATGTCGCGGCGTTTTGGACGACCGTCGCCCAGCACCCGCAGGCCTTGGCCGGCATTGTGTGCCTGTTTGCCAGTTCGCAATTGCTGAGCAGTATCCTGTGGCGCCACCCACAATTCCTCTTCTGGTTGTTGGAGGGTGCCTGGTGGGCCCCGCCACCAGCCCCGGCAGAGCTAGCGGCGGAACTCGCGCAACGGCTCGACAATGTCGCGGATGAAGGCCAGGTCGCGACGATCTTACGGACGTTTACGCAGCAACATCTGCTCCGCATTGGGGCCCGCGACCTCTGCGGCCTGGCGCATGTGGAAGAGACGACGGCGGACCTCTCAGCTCTCGCTGACAGTGTGTTACAGGCTAGTCTCACAGCGTGCACACGCTGGTTGACAGCGGCATATGGCGCGCCGATGTACACGGATACTGACGGGGTACAGCGTCCCTGCGGCTTCTGTGTGATCGGCATGGGGAAACTTGGCGGCTATGAGTTAAACTTCTCTTCAGATGTCGATCTCATGTACGTCTACACGTCGTACGAAGGCAGTACCAGCGGGATTGTGCGCGACGGGCAGGTGCAGGGTCAGATCTCGAATCACGAGTACTTTGTGACCCTGGCACGCCGTCTCACCACACTGGTCGGTGGCCAGGGCCCTGAGGGGCAGGCATTCCGCGTCGATCTACGCCTGCGCCCCGAGGGAACACAGGGGCAGTTAGCGCTCTCGCTCCTGTCGTACGAAGCCTACTACGCGCGTCTGGGGCAGACGTGGGAGAGAATGGCGCTGATCAAAGCCCGCCCCGTGGCTGGAGACCATCCCCTTGGGGAAGAATTTATGGCCCTGATCCG
>WNEY01004898.1_pt1 | contig 10290 bp, 8 predicted proteins | sample 5400531 | NCBI WGS metagenome assembly WNEY01 (sample SAMN13153338, study PRJNA577476) | soil metagenome | isolation source: 200 cm saprolite under Douglas fir tree site 1 | place: USA:California | collected 2015-04-18
GGTTTCGCGCAGGGGCCGTTCACGCGCCGCGTCCATCCCTCGATCATGTGGGCCAAGCTGCGCGCCGTGGTCGAAGGCGCGCGCCTGGCGACGCGCGAGCTCTGGCGCCGCCCGGCGAAGGGCCGCAAGCCGGCGCGCGCGAAAAAGAAGAGGAAAGCGGCGTGAAAGCGGATTACAACAGCGGCTGCACGGCCTGCACCTCCTTCGGCCACACCGTGCGCAGCTCCCCCTTCATCCACTCGGCCATGACCTCCTGGTTGTAGATGTTGAGGCCGTTGTCGCCGAACTTCACCTTGGTGGCCGGATAGGGCAGGCCGGTGAACTCGGTGGACGCGATCACGTCGCGGATTTTCTTCGGGTCGCGGCTCGCGGCTTTTTCCAGGGCCTGGCGGATGATCAGGCCGATCACGTAGCCCTGGCCGAGCTGCTCGTTCGCCGGCGGGTAGGGCTGCGTCGGGTAGGCAGCCTTGTAGGCGGCGACGAATTCCTTGTTGCCCGGCACGTTGAGGTCCCAGTTCCAGGCCATCGGCGCGAAGAAGCGGTCGCCCGCATCGCCGAGCCCCTTGCCGACGGAGTCGGTGCCGGCCGGCCCGGCGCCGAAGATCGGCATGTTGGCGCCCACGCCGCGCAGCGCCTTGATGATGAGGATCAGGTCGTTGGTGAAGCCGCCGAGGAAGAGCAGGTCCGGTTTGTAGCGCAGCACCGGCGCCACCGCGACCGAGGGGTCGGACAGCCCCATCTGGAAGGATTGCGAGAACGGCACCTCGAGATTGAGCGTCTTGGCGTGCTCGGGAAGCTGCTTTTGCACGACGAGCCCGACCGCGTCGTTGCTCATGAAGATCATCGCCGACTTCGGCGCCGCGCCCTTCACCGCCTTCCACATCTCGTAGGCGCTCGACATCGACCAGTTCCACACCGCGCCGCCCTGCGGCGTGATCTTGAACGTGTATTTGTAGCCGCGGTTGACGATGCCGTCGGCGTAGGAGTTGGTGATGAGCGGAATCTCCGATTTCTCCGCCTCGACCTGCGCGGCGAGCGTCATGGCGCTCGCGCCCGCACCGGCCAGCACGACGGCGCCTTCCTGGTCGATCATGCGCCGGGTGATGCTCGCCGATTGCGTCGGGTTCTCCGACGTGGTGTCGGCGATGACGAGCTTGAGCTTCGCGCCGCCCATCGATTTGATGCCGCCCTCGCGGTTGATCTGGTCGACCGCGATCTGCATGCCCCAGGTGCCGCGCGATCCGACCTCGCCCAGCCCGCCGGTGAGCGCGTTCGGCGCGCCGATCACGATGTCCGCTTGCTGCGAGCGGCCGATCGCCGGCAGCACAACGCTCGCGGCGCCGGCCACCAATCCTTGCAGTCCTTGTCTGCGCGTGATTTTCATTTGCTTCCTCCCTGGATGATCACATTCCCAAATACGCGCGGCGGACGAACTCCGAATCCTGCAGCGCGTGGCGGTCGCCTGCCAGCGCTACTCGTCCGTTCGCCAGAATGATGCCGCTCGTCGCCATTTCGAGGCAAGTCGCATTCTGCTCGACCAAAAGGATGGTCGTTCCCTGACGCCGGATTTCCCCGAGCCGCTCGAACACCAGCTCGGCGAGCACCGGAGACAAGCCGAGCGAGGGCTCGTCCAGCATCAGGAGCTTGGGGAAATTCATCATCGCGCGGCCGATGGCCAGCATCTGCTGCTCGCCGCCGGAGAGCGTTCCGCCGGCCTGGCGCCGCCGCTCGGCCAGCCGCGGGAACAGCTCGTAGATCGCCGAGAAGGCTTCCGCCCGCGTGATCTGCGCCCGGGCCGGGAGAAAGCTCACGACCAAATTTTCCTCCACCGTCAGGTGGGCAAAGATCCGCCTTCCCTCCGGCACGTGGGAAATTCCCGCCCGCGCCACTTGATGGGGCGACAAGCCGGTGAGGCTCCTGCCGTCGGCCGTGATGGCGCCGGCGCGCGCGGGAACGAGCCCGGAGATCGCGCGCAGGATGCTGGTCTTGCCGGCGCCGTTGGCGCCCAGCAGCACGAACACGCAGTCCTGCTCCAGGGCAAAGGAAACCTCGCGCACGGCGAAGAGGTCGCCGTAGGACACGCTGAGATTTTCCACGGCGAGCAACGTCATCGCAGCGCGCTCTGCTTGGTGCCGAGATAGGCCTCGATCACGACGGGATCGTGGGCGATCTCGCTCGGGGTGCCGTCGGCAACGACAGTCGCGTTGTGCAGCACGACCAGCCGCTTCACCATCGCCGCCAACACGGAAAGCACGTGCTCGACCACGATCACGGTGATGCCGCGCGCGCGGTTGAGGTTGAGGATTTCGGCGATCAGGTGCTCGGCTTCCTCGTGGGTCAGCCCGGACATGCTTTCATCGAGCATCAGCAGGCGGCAGTTCCCGGCGATCGCCCGACCGATCTCGACGCGCTTGCGGTCGGCGAGGGTGAGCTCGGCGGGCCGGCGCGCCGCCTGCGCTTCCAGCCGCAATTGCGCGAGGATCGCGGCGACCTCGGCGCGCGTGTCGCGGCCGGGCGCCAGGCATTGCGAGGCCGCGACGCGGATATTCTCGGCAACCGTCAAGCTGTCGAACAGGCGGACCTTCTGGAACGTCCGGCACATGCCGGCGCGCCGCCGCAGATGGGTCGGCATGGCGGTGCAGTCCGTGCCGAAATAGCTGATGCGCCCCGCGCTCGGCGGAAGGTTGCCGCTGACGATTTCGAACAGCGTGGACTTGCCGGCGCCGTTGGGGCCGATCAATCCCATGACCTCGCCTTCGCGCACCGTGAACGAGACGTCCCGCAGCGCCACCACCCCGCCGAAATTGCGGCTGATCCCTTTCACCTCGAGCGCGAGCGCAGACGCGTTCACCGGGCGCCTCCCCGCAAGGTGTTCTTGAACACCAGCCCGACGATCCCGTTCGGCGCGCGCAGGATGACGATCAGCAGCAGCAGGCCGTAAACGAGGATATCGACGCCCTCGATGCCGAGCTTGGTCGAGCCCCAATTGGTGACCTCGGAGAGGAAGATCATGACCGCGCCGCCGATGACCGGGCCTAGCGCCGTGCCGAGCCCGCCGAGCAGCGCCGGCAGCTGCAGCTGGATCGCCTGCGACAGGCCGAAGGCCGCCTCGGGATCGATCGCCATGTAGTATTGGATGTAGAGCACCGCCGCGAGCGAGGTCATCGCCGCGCTCAGCAGGAACCCCAGGAGCTTGGTGCGGAACACCGCCACGCCGGCGGCGGCCGCGGCCACCTCGTCGTCGCGCACCGCCTGCATGTCCAGCCCGAAGTTCGACCCCAACAGCCAGCGCGTGATCGCGTAATAGGTGACGACGAAGGCCAGAGCGGCATAGAGGAAGGGCACCGGCGAGCGCGCCTGCATCGCCCACAGCGAATTGCCGACGAATTTCAGCGCGAGCCCATCCGCGCCGCCGGTCAGATCGACGAAATGGCGCGAGAGCTGGACCAACGCGAGCGACACCGCCACGGTGGCGAGCGCGAAGAACACCCCACGCATCCGCAGCGTCATGCTGCCCATGACGAAGGCGACGGCGAGCGAAAGCACCATGGCGGCCCATCCGCCGATCCAGGGCGGGACGCCGTACCGGTTGAAGAGGATGCCGGTGGTGTAGCAGCCGAGCCCGAGAAAGACCCCGTGGCCGAGCGACAGCTGCCCGCCGATCCCGGCGACGATGTTCCAGGCCTGCCCGAGCGAGATGAAGATCAACGCGCGGACCGTGGCCGCGATGATGTAGTTGTTGACGAAGGGAATGAGCGGCAGCACGGCGACGATGACGATGGGGAGGAGAAAATAGGCAAGCGCGCGCGCCGCGCTGGCGAGCGAAGCGAGCGGCCAGCGCGGCCACTTTATACGTGCGCGCGCCGGACACTCGCCTGAACCGGGCTCGTCGGCGCGCGCGGGTAGGCGCCCCGCCTTTGCGGCGACGCTGCTCCCATGCGTAGCGACGCGTGCTTCCATCATCATTCCGACCTCACGCCGAACAATCCCATCGGCCGGAATGCGATGAACAGCAGCAACAACACGTAGAGCGGAACGTCCTGCAGCGCGGAGTTCCACATCATGGCGGTGACCTGCTGGATGATGCCGCAGAAGATGCCGCCCAGGAACGTCCCGCCGATGCTGCCGAGCCCGCCGATGGTGGTGGCGATGATGATGATCGGCATCAGCGAGAACCCGACCGAGGGCGAGGCCGGGAAATAGGTGACCAGAACCGTGCCGGCGGCGCCGGCGAGTCCGGCGGCGAGCGCGAACGCGCCGATATTGATCACTTGCGAATTGACGCCGACCGTTTCGGCGGCCTCGAGATCGTCGGCCACTGCGCGCACTGCCTTGCCCCAGGTCGTCAGCCGCAGCAGCAGCTCGACCGCGAGGGTGGCGACGATGGCGACGGCGAACGCCACGATCTGCGCCTGCGACAGGAAGAACGGACCGAACACCACGTATTTGCCGGAGAACGCGGACGCCGCCGTGCGCGCGTCGGCGCCGAAGATGAGCTGGGCGATCATCTGCAGCACCAGCGCGCAGCCGATGGCAGCCAGCAGCTGCTGCAGCGTGGCTTGACCGACAAAGTGTCGAAAAACGACGCTGTATTGCACGACGCCGACGAGCGCCACCGCGACGAAGCTCAACGGCAAGATCAGCAGCGGGTCGATGCCGAAATTCCTTGACGCGATCACGCCGGCATACATGCCGTACATCACCAACTCGCCGTGCGCGAAGTTGACGATCCGCATCACGCCGAAGGCAAGGCTCAATCCGACCGACAGAATGCCGTAGACGCCGCCGACGAGAATTCCGCTCAGGATAGCCTGTGCCGCGAGCAGGAGGAGAGCTTCGGCGCCGGCCATGGTCAACCGATGGCCGTCGCGCTAGCGCATGTCCCGGAAAAGTGGGAACCGGTTTTCCGAAAAGGACATGCGCAAACCAAACAAGCGAGAGCGGTGCGGCCGAATGAGCGGTGCCGCGGCAACAGGACCATTGCGCCCTCCCCAGAGACTTGCGCAGTCGTTTTCCGACTCGTTGGCCGGTTCAATTTCGACTAGGCGCACCGTGAAGGTCGATGCACCGACGCGAAACGATCGGCTGCAACATCGCGCCCGACCTACGGCCGAATGTCAAGGCTGCCGGCCTGGCGGGAGATTGATCGAGATTAAGAGGGGCAGCGTCCCACCGAGAGCGTCACTCCACCACGATCTTCACCTGGTCGCCGGGATTGACCCGGTCGCCGGGGCCCAGCCCGTTGAGCACGCGGAAGCGCTCGACCGGGCGGTCGGTGGTTGCCATGTGGTTGGCCAGGCGCTCGACCGTGTCGCCCTGCTGCACGGTCGCGATCTTGATGCGCAGGGGCTTGGCCGCCTCGCTTTCCGCCAAGGTCATGCGGCGGAAGGTGCTCACGGCTTCGCGGAAGGTGCGATCGATCTCGGCGGTCGTGCGCTTGGAGGCGAAGATGAAGCGGTAGACGTCGCTGCCGAAGCGCACTGCATAAAGCCGGAACACCCACTGGTCGCCCTTGGCGGTCGCGGTCGCCGCCGGCAGGCCGTTGATGATGACCTCCTCGACGGTCTTGGGATCGATGTTCTCGATCCAGCCGGAATTGAGGTAGTCGGCTAGCGTCTGCTCCGCCGGCACCCGCACCACGTCGACCCGCAAGGCCTGGCCGCCGCCTTCCTTCACGCCGAGCACCGCCTGCGCGGTGTTGTCGAGGGTAAAGCCCTCGGGCGCGACGAAGGTGAAGCCGAGCTTGGGATGCAGGAAGCGACGGCCGCGCACGAAGCCTTCGCTCGGATCCTCGCCGTAGACCAGGCCGTCGATGCCGGCGAGATAGCCGGCCTTGTCGCGTTCGCCGGCGCCGGGCGCGACGAACTGGCGCGCATTGGCCTGGGCGTTCTTGATGCGCTCGGGGGTGGCGGGATGCGACGAGAGGAAGTCGGGCGCGCGCGGGTCGATGCGGGTCTGCCCCGGATTGGCCTTGAGCTCGGCATTGCGCCCCATCGAAGTCAGGAACCGCACCGCGCCATAGGGATCGAAGCCGGCGCGCGCGGCGATGCCCACGCCGATGCCGTCGGCCTCCAATTCCTGGGCGCGCGAGAAGCTCGCAAGCTTGATCTTGGATTTGGCGAGCGCCAGCGCGCTGGTCTCGGGATCGCTGCCGAGATCGTTGAACACGCGGGTGACCAGCGCGACCTGGCGGGCTTCTTCCTCGCGCATGGTGGCGTGGCTGGCGATCACGTGCGACATCTCGTGTGCCAGCACCGACGCGAGCTCCGACGTATCGCTCGCCAGCGCGATCAATCCGCGCGTCACGTAGAGCTGCCCGCTCGGCAGCGCGAAGGCGTTGACCGCCGCCGAGTTGAGGATGGTGACGCGATAGTGCACGTCCGGCCGCTCCGAGGCGGCCACCAGCTTGGCCACCATCTGGTTGAGCACGCCTTCGAGCTGGGCGTCGTCGTAGGCGCCGTTATAGGCGGCGAGGATGCGCTGGTGCTCGCGCGAGGAGGGGATCGGTGCTTGCTGCTGCTGGGCCAGCTTCGGCGCCCCGGGCAGCGCCCCCGGCGGCGCACCGATCGAGAGCAGCGACGAGCTGCAGCCGGTGAGACCGAGGCCGAGCAGCGCGACCAGCGCCAGTCGCCGGGCCGTCATTGCCGGCCTTGAAACCGCAAGTCGAGCCTGCCCGATTTGCGGCGCACTATATTGCGGAACTCGGGCAAGCCCGAGTTCCGATGCAATCCATCCTCTTCGCAAAAAGTTCTTCCGAAAAAGGATGGACCCCCGGGCCAAGCCCGGGGGTGACACCTGTCGATGTGAAACGGCCGTTTGTCTCACTGCGATGTCCACGACGGCAATCTTGCGCTCAGTTCCGTTCGGCGATCTCGATCTGCTCGGAATGGGTCGCCTCGATCCGCGGCCCGCTGCGCTCTTCGATCCATCCGCGCACCCGCACGCGGCGATTTTCGAGCTTTCTCGGGTCGACGCCGGCGGCGGTGAAGGTGCGCTCATTGCGTTTCAAGATGGTGACCGTCAGTCCCTGCGACCAGCGCCGCCCGAAATTCATATATACGGTGCCGCCGCTCTCGCGAACGGACAACACCTTGCCTTCCACCACCGTGAAATGGCCGCGCTCGGCGTTGAGCTCTGCCCCGTCCTCGGCCGCCACGATGGCATAATACGGTTCGCTCCAGAGGCCAAGCTTGGCGTCCCGCGCGCGGCGCTCGCGCGCCAGCAGCTCCGCGGCGCAGGCCCCGGCATCTGCCGCGACCCGCGCAAATCCGCGCTCCAGTAGCTCGTGTGCGACCGATTGCCGTCCGTTATGCCCGATAACGTTGGCGCTGGGATCGTCGGTGACGAATGCTTGCGCCAGCAGGCGGCCGTAGCGGTCGATGCCGGTTTGACGCAGCTCAACCTCCCGCCCCACCACGATGGCCTCGAGGGCGGAGCGCGCCGCAAGCCCGGCTGCGGCGCGCGCCCCGGTTTCGCCCGCTGCCGGCGGCGGCGGCACTTCGATGCCGGCAAGGCGGATTTCGCGCCCGTCGTCGAGGATGAAGCTGCGGGCGTCGATGACCGCGCGCACCTTCGCCGTCCCGGCCGGCTCGCCCCGGCAACTCGTTGAGGCGGAAGGGCGATCTTGCGCCGCCGCGCTCGCCATCGACCCCGCGGTCGCGAGCACGCCGAACAGGATCAGACCGCAAAGCCGGGCCACTGCCACGCCTGCAACCCCCTCATCTCAAAGGACTTCCCGCCCGAGAGATCTGGCCGAAAAGGTTCCCGCCCCAAAGGTTAACGAACGGTCGGAATGGGGCGGCACTGCGGCGCCATCCGCAGCCGCGTGCTTTCTCACCGTGCCCGGCTCTGATATTCAAGGGGTCCAAGGGGGCTATGCACCCGATTCCCCTGAAAATCCGGGCGACAGGCGGTGAATTTTCATCATTCCAAGCGCGCGGCGCTGCTCTTCGCGCTGGTGCTGCTCGGCCCGGTTCCGCCGGCAGAGGTCGTCGCCCAGAGCGGGCCGAAGAACGGCGACAGCGTGCGCGTCACCGCCGATCAAATGCATCAGCTGCGCGTGGTCAAGGTGGAGCTTTATCCGTTCCGCGTGCAGAAATTCGCCATCGGCCAGATCGCCTACAACGAGGACACCAGCACCGCCGTGCTGGCGCCGTTTTCCGGCCGGGCGACCCGGCTGATCGCCAAGGTCGGCGACAACGTCAAGCGCGGCGATCCGCTGTTCGAGCTCGACAGCCCGGAAGTGGTGCAGCCGCAGAACGACTTCATCGCCGCGGTCGCCACGCTCAACAAGGCGCGCTCCGCGCTCGATCTCGCGCAAATCGTCGAGAAGCGGATGCGCGACCTCTACGAAGGCAAGGCGGCGCCGCTCAAGGAGTTCCAGCAGGCGCAGGCTCAACTGGTCGCCGCGCAGAACGACATGCGTTCGTCCGATGTCGCGCTCGCGGCGGTGCGCTCGCGGCTGCGCATCATCGGCTTCACCGACGCCGAGATCGACGCCTTGCGCGAGAAGGGCTTGATCCGGCGGGCAGTGCCGATTCACACCCCGATCGACGGTACCGTCATCGCCCGCAAGGTCGGGCCCGGCCAATATGTGCGCAACGACACCGGCGATGCGCTCTACGTCATCGCCGATCTCGCCACCATGTGGCTGAAGGCGCAGGTGCCGGAGAACGAGATCCCGAGCATCCGCATCGGCCAGGAGGCGGAGGTGAAGGTCAGCGCGCTGCCGGGCCGCGTGTTCAAGGCCCGCATCACCACCATCAACTCCGCGACCGATCTGACGACCCGCCGCCTGGTCGTGCGTTCCGAGGTGCCCAACCCCGAGGGCGCGCTCAAGGCCGAGATGTTCGCGAGCTTCAAGATCGCGACCGGCCCCGACGAGCCTTCGCCGGCGGTGCCGGTGGACGCCGTGATCCGCGAGGGCGACTTGTCCGTGGTGTGGGTCGAGGAGGAGCCGACGCTGTTCCGGCGCCGCAAGGTGGCGATCGGCATGGAGCAGGAGGGCCGCATGCAGATCCGCGACGGCCTCGCGGCCGGCGAGCGCGTCGTCAGCCGCGGCGCCATCTTCGTCGACAACGAGTGGCGGCAGTGATGATGCCCCCGGTCCCCCCATGCTGCCTAGCCTGATCGCCTTCTGCCTGTCGCGGCGGCCGCTGGTGCTGATCAGCTTCGCGGCATTTCTGGCATTGGGCTTGGCCGCCTTCACCACGCTCAACATCGAGGCCTATCCCGATCCGGCGCCGCCGATCATCGAGGTCATCGCGCAGTGGCCGGGCCAGTCGCCGGAGGAGGTCGAGCGCTACGTGACGATCCCGCTGGAAATCGCGGTCTCCTCGACGCCCGGTCTCAAATTCATCCGCTCCAACACCGTCTACGCGCTGGGCTTCATCCGGCTCCAGTTCGAATACGGCCGCGACTATTATTTCGTGCGCCAGCAGACCATCAACCGCTTGAAGGACGCCGCGCTCCCCACCGGCGTGCAGCCGGTGATCTCGCCCGCCGGCGGCATCAGCGAAATCTTCCGCTACCAGCTCAAGGGTCCGCCCGACATGGACCTGATCCAGCTCAAGACCCTGCAGGACTGGGTGGTGGAGCGGCGCTTGCGCATCGTGCCGGGCGTCGCCGACGTGACGGTGCTCGGCGGCAAGACCAAGGAGTTTCAGGCCGAGATCGACCTCAACCGCATGATCGCCTATGGCCTGACCCTGCCGCAGATCATCGCCGCGATCACCGCCGGCAACTCCAACGTGGGCGGCCGCACCATTGCGGTCGGCGAGCAGTCCGCCACGGTGCGCGGCATCGGCGTCGTCGGCACGCTCGAGGACATCCGCAACATCGTGCTCACGCAGCAGGGCGGCGTGCCAGTGCTGCTCTCCGACGTGGCCAAGGTCCAGATCGGCTTCACGCCGCGGCTCGGCATCGCCGGCCGCGACGAGACCACGGACATCATCTTCGGCGTCGTCATGATGCAGAAGCTCGAGCGCACCATGGAGGTGGTGACGCGCGTGCGCGCGGCGATCGAGCGCTTGAACACCGACGGCACGCTGCCGCCAGGCGTCAAGGTCGAGCCGTTCTACGACCGCGGCGACCTGGTTGCGATCACGGTGCAGACCGTGCTGCACAACATGGCCTTCGGCATCGCGCTGATCTTCCTCATCCAGTGGGTGTTCCTGGGCAACCTGCGCTGCGCGCTGATCGTCTCGGCGACCATTCCGGTCGCGCTGTTCCTGGCCGTGATCATCACCGTGCTGCGCGGCGAATCCGCCAACCTGCTCTCGGTCGGCGCCA
>WNEY01004899.1_pt1 | contig 10288 bp, 7 predicted proteins | sample 5400531 | NCBI WGS metagenome assembly WNEY01 (sample SAMN13153338, study PRJNA577476) | soil metagenome | isolation source: 200 cm saprolite under Douglas fir tree site 1 | place: USA:California | collected 2015-04-18
CGGCCATTTTTGAGTTGGCCGCAAAAGGCCGTAATGAACGAAACCGCTCTGCGGCGCAAAAAATCTTGCATCGATGACCTCGGCCAAGCCGCGGTCGCGTGAAACAAAAGAGGATGTGTCATGTCCGGGCATTCAAAATGGGCCACGATTAAACACAAAAAGGCGGCCACCGACGCGAAGCGCGGCCGCATTTTCACCAGAATTATTCGGGAAATCTCGATTGCCGCACGCATCGGCGGCGGCGATCCAAACTCCAATCCGCGCTTGCGTACCGCGATTCTGGCTGCCAAGGGCGAAAACATGCCCAACGAAAACATCGAGCGCGCTATTCTTCGCGGTACCGGGCAGCTCGAAGGCGAGCAATACGAAGAAGCCACCTTTGAAGGCTACGGCCCGGGCGGGGTAGGCATTCTGATCCAGGTCGTCACCACCAACCGAAACCGCGTGGTCGGTGAATTTCGCCATCTTATGAGCAAGAACGGCGGCAACCTGGCCGAAGCCGGCGCTGTCGGATGGATGTTCCAACGCAAGGGCGAAATCTCCGTTCCCAAGGAAGCGGCGACCGAAGACAAGCTGCTCGACCTGGTGCTGGAAGCAGGCGCCGAGGATCTGAAGGACGACGGCTCTGCCTGGTACATCGTGACTCCGCCAGACGCGCTTGAGAAGGTGAAGGAAGCTTTGACCAAGGCCGGTATCACGCCCGCGTCCGCGGAAGTCGGCATGGTACCGCAAAACTACATCAAGCTGACCGGCCCGCAGGCCACACAGATGGTGCGCCTGGTCGAAGCCCTTGAAGAGCATGACGACGTGCAGCACGTCTACGCCAATTTCGACATCGACGAATCTGAAATCCAGGCGGCCGTCGGCGCCAACTGAACCTTCGTTGCAAAAATAATTCTTCTGAAGAGGTCGCAAATAAATCCTGTGGCCGTTTTTCTTTTAGCTGGGTAGTTTAGTGGAGGAAGCCGCCTGCGATGCGGGGGACTGCCGTGAATCAAGGATCGATCGAATTGTTTTTGCCAGCACGGCCAAAGAAAAGGGTTTCGAAAGGACCGCAAAATTAGGATCATGTCCGCCATGGTGGATCATTGCATCCGGGGCGTAGCCTGAAACGTAGAGTACACGCATTTGGGGATGAATTGCAGCGAGGTGTTCGGCAAGGCGAACGCCGCTCGTGCCGGGGAGAATCACGTCTGTGAGCAGCAGATCGACTGAATGGGTACAGTTTTCCGCAGCCGCGATTGCCGATTTGGCTTCCGAAGCCGCAATAACGGAATAGCCCTTATCCTTCAAATATCCGGAAGTGACTTCCCGCAGGGAATCTTCATCCTCGACGAGCAGAATGGTTTCCGATCCACCGGGAACTGTCTCGATGGACGAAGCAATTTCGATCTTGGAAACAGGATCCTCCGTCAACGGCAAGTACGCCTTGAACGTTGTGCCGTGGCCCACTTTGCTGTCGACGGTGATATGCCCCCCGCTTTGTTTCACGATGCCATACACGGTCGCCAGCCCCAGTCCAGTCCCTTTGCCGCTCTCTTTGGTGGTAAAGAAAGGCTCGAACAGCCGTGCAAGGACTTCGGGGCTCATGCCGCATCCCGTATCGGTAACCGCAATGCACACGTAGCTGCCGGGAGAGCTGTCCGCATGGTGCTTGCAATACTCGGCATCAAGATGGATGTCTGATATCTCGATATTCAAGTTGCCGCCTGAAGGCATGGCATCCCGCGCGTTGACCGCCAGGTTCATGATGACTTGCTCGAGCTGCGCAGGATCGGCTCGAAGATGAGTCGGATGGCTTCCGGTTTCGACTTTGAGACGAATGTCTTCTCCCATGACCCGCTGCAATAATCCCGAGACGCCTTTGATGTGCTTCTGAATGTCGATCACACGCGGCTTTAGGACCTGCTGGCGGCTAAAAACAAGAAGCTGGCGGGTGAGCGTGCCCCCGCGTTCGGTGGCCTTTAAAACTTCCGTTGCCAGCGCTGCCAGCTTGGGGTCGGAGTTCAAGTTCAACTTGTCCAGAAGCATCTCCGAATAACCAGTAATTACGCCCAGCACATTATTGAAATCGTGAGCTACGCCGCCTGCGAGTCTTCCAATGGCCTCGAACCGCTGAAGTCTGTGGATCTGTTGTTCCAGGCGCCGTCGCTCTCTTCGTTCTTCCGCCTCACGCAACTCCCGTTGAACAGCCGGAACCAGCCGGTTCAGGTTGGTCTTCATCAGATAGTCTTGAGCGCCGTTCTTCAAGGCTGCCACGGCTGTTTCTTCACCCATCGTCCCGGAGACGAATAGGAAGGGAACGTCCAATCCCCGGTCTCGCACGAGCTTGAGGGCATCTGTGCCGTTAAAATGTGGCATCGAATAATCCGAGATAATGACGTGCCACTCCTGGCCGAAGGCCGCAGTCAGGGCCGACGGCGAATCGACACGTTCAAATGCCACGTCGTAACCTGCTTGGTGAAGCAACCGCACCTGCAGTGCAACATCGTCTTCCGAATCATCAATGAACAATGCGCGAAGTGATACCGCCATTCAGGTTCTCCTCGGGGGTGGGACAGGCTCGTTCAGGACCAGCCAATAAAGACCGAGTTGGCGCGCCGCGTCGCTGAACTGGGTGAAATCCACAGGTTTACGCACGTAGCTGTTGGCGCCCAGATTGTAGCCATCGATGCGGTCCCTCTCTTCGTTCGACGAAGTAAGAATGACAACCGGCAAGAGCTTTGTCCGATCGTCTGCGCGAAGCCGGCGGAGCACGCCGAGGCCATCAAGCTTGGGCAGCTTCAAATCCAGCAGAACAACCTGGGGCATAAATCGAAGGTCCCGGCCTGCATGAGGTCCTTGCGCGAAGAGATAATCCAGAGCTTCGACTCCATCGCGCGCCACCACAACTTCATTGACAACATTGTTTTTCTTCAGGGCGCGCACGGTGAGCTCTTCATCGTCAGGATTGTCTTCCACGAGCAGAATTGTGTGCGTTCCCATAATGTCGCTCCTTACGCGGATTTCCCAGCCAGTGTGAAATAAAAGGTTGCACCGCGGTCCACGGCGCCCTCTGCCCAAACTTGTCCGCCGTGCCTGTGGATGATTCGCTGCACAGTTGCCAGACCTATCCCCGTGCCAGGAAACTCGTTCATCGCGTGGAGACGCTGGAAAGCGCCGAAGAGGCGATCGGCGTAAGAAGGATCAAATCCGGCGCCATTGTCTCGAACGAAATAGGCCGGCGCGCCGTTCGATTGGACCCTGCCAATCTCGATGCTCGCCTGTGTGCGCCGCGACGTAAATTTCCAGGCGTTGCCCACCAAGTTTTCGAGAACCACATGCAGCAGACGAGCATCTCCCATCGCTTCCAGGCCGTCCTCGATCTGAAACTCGGCCTGGCGTTGGGGCTGTGTCTTTTGCAATCCGGCGGCGATGGAGCGTGCCATGTTGCTCAGGTTCAATCTCTCCGCATGGATCTCCGCGCGTGTCACCCTGGAAAGGTTCAGAAGATCGTCAATCAATGTTCCCATTCGCTGGGTTGCGGCTCGGATGCGGTGAAGGTAACTCTTTCCTTCATCACTGAGTGCTCCCGCGCAATCCTCGAGCAACGCTTGGCCGAAGCCGTCAATGCTTCGAAGCGGTGTGCGGAGATCGTGGGACACCGAGTAGCTGAAGGCTTCCAGCTCTTTGTTTGCTGTTTCGAGCTGAGCCGTTCTTAGGAGCATCTCGTGTTCGGCCTTCTTGCGTTCCGTGATATCCCGAATGGCGCTGGAAACCAGCCGGCCTCCTTCCGTCTCCAGTGGACTGAGGCTGATTTCGACCGGGAATTGTGTCCCGTCCTTGCGCAGGCCATAAAGCTCCAGCGAGGCGCCCATTGGCCGAACCTTGGGATCTCTGAAGAATCCGTCGCGATGGCCCAGATGCCTTTCCCGGAACTTCTGTGGCAGCAACATTTCGATCTTTTGATTGAGCAATTCGGTGCGCGAATAGCGGAAGAGTTTTTCCGCTTGCGAATTGACCAGAACAATCTCGCCGCGGCCGTTGACGATCAACATGGCGTCCGGTGCGGATTCCAGGAGGGCTCTGAATTTGACCTCAGCGCGTTTGCGGTCGGTGATATCGCGGATCGCGCTCATCGTCAGCATGCCTTCTTCGGTATTCAGCGGGCTTAGACTGATTTCCACCGGAAACTCGCTGCCATCTTTACGAAGGCCATAGAGTTCGAGGCCGGCGCCCATGGGGCGCAGCTGCGGGGCGCTGATGAATCCGTTACGATGGCTGTGATGTTTGCCGCGGAAACGCTCAGGAACGAGAACCTCGATCGGTTTTTCAAGAAGCTCGGCGCGGGTATAGCCAAAGAGTCGTTCTGTCTGCAGGTTGACAAGAACGATTAGCCCTTCCTGGTTGACAACTACCATGCCATCCGGAGCGGAATCGATCAGTGCGCGAAAGACGGCATCACGCCGGGCCAGACTATCTAGGCTCACAACAATTCTCTCAGCCGGGATGGAAATCTATCCGGCAACTGGAAGGGGCAAACTGCAGGTGAGAGGATTAACTGGCTTTCATGCTAGGACGGCATTACGGAAGCGTCAACCGAAATGTGACGTCCGTCACATTTCGGTAACTGCTCTGGGTATCCCTTAGTGCCAACAAACACTTACAAAAAGTTGGCGGGAGTCCCAGGTTCGCCGTAAACTTGGTGCCATGAGCGAGGCAACCTTCACCGGCAGAAGCGATGGAAAGAATGGCTCGCTGCGCGTACTCGGAATAGACCCTGCGGCCGCGGGGCCAACTGGCTACGGGATTGTTGAAACAGACGGCCGCCACTGCCGGATGCTCCATTATGGAGCATTGCAGGTGGCCTCTAAGCGACAGAAGGAATGTGCGGGTGCGGTGCTACAAGATGTGCACGCTCGAGTGTGCGGCCTGATTGAACAGTATTCTCCGGATGCCATGGCTGTCGAGAGCGTATTCACAGCGTTGAATATGCGCACCGCGCTGCGGCTGGCCGAGGTGCGCGGCGTGATCTTGCTTGCCGCAGCACAGCACAGCGTCGGGGTCTACAGTTATGCGCCTCGGGAAGTGAAAGCTTCGGTGGCCGGCTACGGTCACGCCAGCAAGCGTCAAATGCAATTAATGATTCGTGCTCTTCTGTCAATGAACGAGACACCCGAGCCGGCGGACGCCGCGGACGCATTGGCAGTCGCGCTCTGCCACCTCCAGGCGGAACAGGCCAGGCAGCGGTTTGGATTACCGGATGGAAATTCAACGGGGAAGCCGCGCACCCTGCGCGCCGCCATAAGTTCCACTGACATGACGAACGAAATTCGCTCAAGCGGCGTAACGCGCGCGGGATTGCCGCGCATCTAATCGACACGTTGACCGCTTTGCGGTCACAAAGGATCATGAAGACCTCCCGGCTTCGCTTCTTTCTGACGATCACAGCGGCCGCGATGGCGGCCTCGGCGGCGCTCGCCATCCCTGCTCCTTCAGGCGCCAAGCTAACCTTTCGCCGGGTATTCAAAGGAAGTTCGCCGGAATTTATCGAGATTACCGTGCGGGAAGATTCCGATACCGCCGCCTACGAAATCCGCCAGTTGGACGAGGATCCCGGCTCATTGCCATTTCAAGTGAGCGCAGCGTGGCGCGCAAAAATGTTCGATCTGGCAGCGCAATTGAAACATTTCCAGGGCCAGGATCTGGATGTGCACCGCAAAATCGCCAACCTCGGCGAAAAGACGTTTCGCTGGGAATCCGGCGCCGAAGTCCATGAAGCAAAATTCAACTACACTTTAAATTCGGCGGCGGCGCAGCTCTTGCAGATTTTTGAGGGCCTGGCGCGTCAGCAGGAACACGTGGACTTGATTACGCGGCGCATGAAGTACGACCGGCTGGGAATCAACGACGCCTTGCTGCAGTTCGAGACGGACCTTAACCGCAGCCTGCTGCCGGAACCAAAGAGAGTCCTGCCCATGCTCGATCAGATCGCGGGAGATTCCCACTTTGTGGACATCGCCCGCCAGCGGGCCCGTTCCCTCGCCGAACGCATCCGCCACCAAGGGTAAATGCACTGGCTCAATTGCACCCTGGTTCATATTTAAGAGAAGGGCGTTTTCCATTGCCCTACTTGGAGGTTGATTGGGCCTCGAACTGGTCAAGTTGCAGCCAAAGTCGTTTCATGCAGTTCATATAAATAATCCATATCTTGGTATCGGCATCCCGAAAAACACACTAAACCCAAGATTGTCAACAGAACTGCCCTGTAAATTACAGATAAATAAGCGGTTATTTCTGCCTTTGCTTGGTTCCTATCGTGCAAGCGCAGAACCCCAAATGATGTCAGTCGAGCCCAGCATCTGAACGCTTACTGACAATCGGGGGGAGCATATGCGGACTTGGAGTACTAGGAATTGGCGGTTTGGTCTGTTCTTACTCAGTTTTGTGCTTCTATTTTGCTGTGCCAACGGCGCTCGTGGGCAAAGCTCGGCATTTGCAACGATCACGGGGCGCGTTCTAGATCCAAAAGGGGCTGCGGTTCTGGATGTGAATGTCGTCGCAACGAATACCGAAACCGGAATTACTCGCACCACCAAAACAACTTCGGACGGACTCTACCGCTTCGATAATCTAGCTCCGGGGATCTACGACGTAACCCTCGAAGTCAGCGGCTTCAACAAAGCCGTGGCGAAGAGCGTCAAATTGCAAGTCGGCGAACAGCGTGACATCAATTTCAACCTGGAATTGGCTGGACAGAGTCAATCGGTGGTAGTCACATCGGAACTTCCGTTGGTCGAGGCGACCAAGACGGACGTCTCGACGGTCATCGACGATAAGGACGTTGCGGACCTTCCGACGACGACATCCTTTAACGCCATTGGGGGTGTCGCGAACGACTATCAGGGTCTTGCGGCTTCCGCGCCGGGTGTAAAGTACGATTACACGGGCAACTCCTCTGACCTCATAGGTCCCGGCAGTGTCAACGACCGCGGAATCATGGTCAACATCGACGGTGGAAACATCTCCGATGGAAGCACTTCCGCACGGGATGCTCTAGGCGCGTCTGTGGAAGAAGTGAAGGAGTTCCAAGTTTTAACCAACAACTACAACGCCGAATTTGGCCAGTCGGGAAATATCGTGCTGAACGTAATTACGAAGTCGGGGACGAATAGCGTCCACGGCGATTTTCACTCCTATTTCAGGGGACGGAATCTTGGTGCCTCCGATTTCTTTTATAACCTCGCCGGCCACCCTGATCGGGCGCCCTTCTTCAAGCACGAATACGGATTCACTGTGGGCGGGCCTTTGATAAAGGATCGCCTCTTTTGGTTCGGGAGTTGGGAAAAGGTAGGGCAGGGTGCACCCGCTACTACGCGGCCGTTTGGAACGTCCGTGACTGTCAACCAGCCCACAAAGGAGATCCTGGGGTCCGCAAAGGTAGATGCCAAGCTGAGTGATAAGCACACCCTGACGGTCCGCTACAATCTGCAGCGCGACCTGTCGGACAACTTGATCGTACAAACCGGTGGAAATACGGACCCCAGCGGTTTCGTGTCTCAGGTTCTGCACGACAACACCTTTAACGTAGGCATGGTGTCCACTCCTACCGCGCACACGGTCAATGAAGCGCGATTCTTCTGGCATCGCACCTTGTCGGCAACCCCGACGAAAAGAATTTTGCCAGGTCAGGCATTGCCGAACGCATACGTGGGGGCCGACTTCTGCTGTCCGCAAGCTGGTTTAAACCACCGTTTTCAATACAGTGATAATGTTTCCTGGACTCATGGATCTCATACCATGAAGGTGGGGGCCATGATCAGCCATTACCCGTTTGACTCCCTTTTTACGCAGTTCCGCTTCGGCCGATTCGAGAATTTCAAACCTGGCAACTGCATAGATCCTCCTTTTCCAGGTGGCAATGGGCTCTGTCCCACGCAGTTCACAGTGGGGATTGGCCCCGCTTTCGTCCATGCCGCAGACACGATCTATGGTGCTTACGCGCAGGATACTTGGCAAATTAGGCACAACCTAACGTTGAATTATGGAATCCGGTACGACGTTGAGGATGGGGCGTTTAATGGGGGCACGATTACAAGCGTGCAAGATCCCAGCGCTCCCAAGGGCGGCTGCCTCCAGCAGAATGGCCTGATCTCCGCGTGCGGAAAGGATCATAACAACTGGCAGCCCCGTCTTGGGATTGCCTGGAGCCCGAATTATAACCAAGGCATGCTGCACTGGCTGTTTGGTGACCCTGGAAAATCCGTGGTGCGTATGTCCGGGGCGGAAGTTACCTCCATGGCTTATTTGAACGTGGTTCTTGACTCTCGCAACTTCGACGGCGTGAACCTCTTCACCACGTCCATTCAAGGCAACACAGTGGCGAGTGACGGTACGACTACCGGGCAGCAGGTTCTAAATGGATTTCCGAATTTCCCAAGCGCCACTTTGCTGTCCCTGTTCCATCCGTTGGGTAAGTTCGGACGCATCCGCCCGATCTCGCCCAACATCAAGAATCCCGAAATTCGCATGGCATCGATGTCCATCAGCCGTCAAGTCGGACCGAGTTTCGTCTGGAATATCGGTTTCCAGGGCGTCTATGGCTTCGGGCTCTTCGGTGAAACGGACAAGAATTTCCCGACGCCGATCACGGACCCCGCGCACCCGGGCTTCTTCTACATGCCGGGAAGGCCAAATCCCGCTTTCGGTGCCATCCGGACGAACAACAGCGACCGCAATACGGCATATAACGCTTTGGTGGCGTCAGCCCAGAAGCGGCTGTCGCATCATTTGCAGTTCCAAGGAAGCTACACTTGGTCGAAGACTACGGCCAATGGCGAAGACTTTTACGGTCTTTCCGAGCCAGCCAATCCTCTCGCAAGTCTAAGGTTGGATCGGGCCTTGGCGCAAAACGATATCCGTCATCTAGCGAACTTTAGCGTGGTGATCGACACGGAGAAGCTGAGTGGAACTCCGGTCGTAAAGAATGTCATCAACGATTGGACGTTCAGCCTCCTCAGCACTCTGCAATCTGGCCGACCGTTCCCTGTCTCGACCGGGGATGGGGCGTTTGCAGGATCAGCGTTCCCTGCCATCGGGTCAGAGACGAACCAGCGTCCGAATATCTGCCTTGGCGGTTCGACCGTGCCGGGCTGTGCTGGTGCACCGCTTGGCACACTGGTTGCCACCAACATCGCATCTGAAGCGGGCACAAACCTCGTAGTTGGCCAGTCCGGAGTAGCAGCGTGCCAGGCCGCTGGCCTTTCAAACTGTGCGGCGTTGCGGACGTCCTTTGATGCACCCGCTGGCGCCAGTGGCGCTGGGCCAATAGACAGCTTTTCGGGGAATCCAGTGGACTTCCAGATGATTAGTGGCAACCTTGCCCGCAACGCTGGCCAGAGCTTGCCATTGTACCGCTTCGACATCTCGGTTATGAAGGCCTTTCGGATTCCGAAATGGGAATCGAGCAGGCTCGAACTCAAGCTGGACGTGTTCAACGTTTTTAATCACCCGCTTTTCATCCTGAACAACGCGAACGACGCCCTAACCTTCTTGGCGCTGCCAACTCTGCAGGTTCCCGTGGATCCAAATAATCCGAATGGTCCGCAGATGGCCAACCCCAACTTCAACTGCACGGCTTCGTGCATCAACCCTTTCACTGGCCGCTATCTCGGTGCCAACGGAAGTCCTCTGAACATCAAGGATTTTCAGAGAGCTTCGTTCAATAGCTCACAGAACTTCGCCGGGCTCGGCGGTCCTTCTGCAACCGTCACACCGCGAATCATGCAGTTGGCACTCCGGTTCCGCTGGTAAGAGCGACGGAAGCATCAAAAGCATAAAACAACAATTTGTCCAACCGAGGGGGCCGAAATGGCCCTCTCTTTTTTTTCATGCGCCTGCCTCTAAGCCTGCCCAGGCTCCGGCTAAGACAATTCCGCAAGCTGCTTGAGCGGCACCACAGCCGCTTTCCCGTAGTGCTCTCCCTCCAGGATTCGCACCTGACACCGCGACTGCGTTGGTTGGACCTCCAGGATTCTCACCTGCGTTCCGCTTGGCACAATCAGCAGCTTTTGCGAAGCAATCAAGAGTGACAATCCCACATCGTCACTCGCGGCATCGAGCTTCTCTCTTTCCGCGGCGGTTTCGTCATCAACAGACACCAACGTAAACGACAGCGCGCCATCGCCGCAGAGCTTTGCGACCTGGCCCACGCGCGAACTGGCGGAAGCGAGTGCCTTCGCGGGTGCCGAAACTTTCGCGGCCTGTTCAACGGTGCCGATGAACCGGTAGCCGCGCTTGGGAAGCGTCT
>WNEY01004900.1_pt1 | contig 10288 bp, 7 predicted proteins | sample 5400531 | NCBI WGS metagenome assembly WNEY01 (sample SAMN13153338, study PRJNA577476) | soil metagenome | isolation source: 200 cm saprolite under Douglas fir tree site 1 | place: USA:California | collected 2015-04-18
GGACCGCGAGTCCGAGGCGCGGCTCGCCGGGATCGTCCTCCCGCTCGAACCAGTAGAGAACGAGGAACCGCGTCGAAGTGGAGCGGCCCTGCCGGTAGACGGCGTCGAAGTCCCGCGAGCGAGACAACCGATTGCGCTTGTTCACGTTCCTAGCTTCCGAGACAGATCCCGGCGAGTTTGGCTTCTCACGACTCTCTGGGCCGTAGGCCTTACGCGGACAGCCGCGCGCGACCCTTCGCGCGGCGACGCTTGAGAATCGCGCGTCCTGCACGCGTTGCCATGCGCGCACGGAACCCGTGGCGACGCTTCCGCCTGCGCACGTTCGGCTGGTAGGTCCGCTTCATCAGGTCGAGAGGAAATGAAAATTCCCCCGAAAAGGGGGCGTCGTGGGGCCAGTCTAGCGCAGCGTTCATGCACAGAGTTGTCCACATTCGAACGTGCTGGAAGTCGCACGGAATATGACGTTCCGACACGCTTCGTCCACAGGTGTGGAGAGTGATGTGGAACTGAGGAAAGGGCTGGAAATCCGGTCTTTTTCATCCCCAGTTTCCACCCGTTGTCGTGCTGTGGACACGCTGCTATGCTCGCCGCTTCCCGCAAGCCGGAGAGGAGTGGTACGAGCGGCGTGGAGCGCCCAATCGAGCTGACTGCGGAGACTCTCTGGAACGAGGTGGCAGGTCGGCTCAAGGGGGCACTCAACGAAACCACGTACCGCACGTGGTTCGCCGAGGCCGAGGGTCACGAACTGTCAGACGACGCATTCGTCCTCGGCGTTCCGAACGACTTCACGCGCGAGTGGATCGAGGGTCACTTCCTCGGCCTGATCGGTGCGGCCGTTCGGGACGTCACCGGCCAGGAACGACACGTCGGCCTGACGATCAGCGAGCAGGTGGCGCCGGAAGCGCCGGCAACACGGGAGCCGCCCTCGCGCGCGAGCACCGACGGCGGCATGAACCCGAAGTACACCTTCGACCTGTTCGTGATCGGATCGTCCAACCGCTTCGCACATGCCGCTGCACTCGCCGTCGCCGAGGCGCCGGCGCAGGCGTACAACCCGCTGTTCATCTACGGAGGCACGGGCCTCGGCAAGACGCACCTGATGCAGGCGATCGCGCAGTACGTCGGCGAGCACTCCAGCGACCTGTCCGTCCGCTACGTCACCAGCGAGACGTTCATGAACGACTTCATCAACTCGCTCCGTGACAAGCGGATCGAGGGCTTCAAGCAGCGGTACCGGACCTACGACCTCCTGCTCGTCGACGACGTGCAGTTCTTCGAGCACAAGGAGCGAATCCAGGAGGAGTTCTTCCATACCTTCAACTCGCTCTACGAGGCCGGCTCGCAGATCGTCATGTCGAGCGACCGACCACCACGCGATATCGCAACACTCGAGGAGCGGCTGCGGTCGCGGTTCGAGTGGGGACTGATCACCGACATCCAGCCGCCGGATCTCGAGACGCGCATCGCAATCCTTCGCAAGAAGGTCAAGACCGACGGGATCCACGTCGCAGACCCGCAGGTCCTGTCTTTTGTCGCGTCGCGAATCTCGACGAACATCCGCGAGCTCGAGGGCGCGCTGACCCGAGTCGTCGCGTTTTCATCTCTGACCGGTCGCTCGCTGTCAGTCGAGCTCGCCGAGGACGTCCTCAAAGACGTCTTTCCGCAAGGGGAGGCTGCGGAAGTCTCCATTCGTCGGATACAGGAGCTCGTCTCAGAACGCTTCCAGCTGACAATGGACGAGCTCTGCGGCGAAAAGCGGTCGCAGAACATCGTCTACCCACGCCAGGTGGCGATGTACCTCTCACGCGAACTGACGGACTCCTCGCTCCCAAAAATCGGCAGGGAGTTCGGCGGGCGGGATCACACCACCGTCATCCACGCGACCTCCAAGATCGCGCGCCTCATCCGTGAGGACAGGTCTGTCTACAACCTTGTGCAGGAACTGACCGCTCGTGTGAAACAGGTCCGGTGAGACCTCAGCCCTGTTGATCCGATGCTCTTCTCCCCCGTCTGCTTCCCCTGCCACAATGGCTTGAGCAGGGGACTAGCCAGGCTTCTCCCCGGTCCAACAGCCCCTATGACTATGACAAGGTTTCTTAAATGATTGATAGCAACACCATGGTCGGCACAGGAACGGGGATAAAGCTGTCCTGTTCGCGAGACGAGCTCGCACAAAAGCTCGCGGTTGTCGCGAGGGCGGTCTCGGCGCGCGCGAGTGTTCAGATCTTGTCTGGAGTTCTCTTGCGTGCCGAGACGGGTCGCCTTCATCTTGCGGCGACGGACATGGAGCTTTCGTTACGGTCGTCGCTCGAGGCACAGGTCGAAGACGAAGGTTCCGCTGTCATCCCGGGGCGCCTGTTCGTTGACCTGGTGCGGTTGCTGCCGGCGAGCGCTGTCACAATCGAGCAGCGTCCGGAGGAGGGTGTCGCACACGTTTCCTGCGGACCCTCGACAACGTCGCTCAATACATACGCGCCTGAGGATTTTCCGCGGCTGCCGGATCTCGATGCTGTGGGTACGTTCACTGTCGATCGCACGACCTTGCTCGAGACCATTGCCCGTGTCTCACGCTCTGCGTCGCGCGATGAGTCCCGCCCGGTACTTACTGGGATTCTCGTTCGTTTCGAAGGCGGCGCGCTGGTCATGGCAGCGACGGACTCGTATCGCCTCTCGGTCAAGGAGACGCCGCTCAGCGGAGACACACCGGAGCTCGAGGCCATCATTCCCGCGCGTGCGCTGATGGAACTGGGGCGCATCGCGCAGTCAGGCGAAACGATTGAACTGGGCGTGCACGAGAACCAGGTCGTGTTTGCGGCGGAGGATGTGTGGCTCACGACACGCCGGATCGACGGTCAGTTCCCGAACTACAAGCAACTCCTGCCGGAGTCGTTCGAGCACGAGGTCACACTGCCGTGCGCCGAGTTCCTCGACGTCGTTCGCCGTGTTGGCGTGCTCGTGCAGCGTACGTCTCCGATCCAGCTTCGCTTCTCCGAAGGCGAGTTACGCGTGCTTGCGCGTACGCAGGACGTCGGCGAGGCGCAGGAGACGTTGCCGATTTCATTCAGCGGCGAGACGCTGGAGATCGGCTTCAACGCGGAATTCCTACGTGAGGGAATCGAGTCGATCGCTGCCGACGAGCTGCGGCTGCGGTTGATCAGCCCGTTGCGTCCCGCTGTGATCGACGGCGGCCCCGAAGATCCGACATACCTGATCATGCCGATCAGGCTGCCTGGCTGATCGTCAACACGGTTTCACTGCGGAACATCCGCTCGTACGCGCGCCTCGAGCTTGCGCTGGATTCGGGGCTCGTGCTCGTGACAGGGCCGAACGGGGCCGGCAAGACGAACCTGCTCGAATCGCTGCATGTTGGAACGCAGGGATTCTCTCCGCGGACGCGCTCGGATGCGCAACTTCTCCGCTTCGGCGAGAACGCGGGTCGAGTTGCGCTTCTCGGCGTGCGTGGCGGCTCCGCCGTGGAGATCGAGGTGACGCTGCAGTTGGATCACGGTAAGCGTGCGAAGGTGAACGGGGCGCGGTTACGAGCGGCGGAACAGTTGCGCACGGAGGTATCGACGCTCGTGTTCACACCCGATCGGCTTGCCGTCGTGAAAGGCGGACCGGCTGTCCGCCGGGCGTACTTCGATCGCGCGGTCGGTCGCCTCTTTCCTGCACGTGCAGCTCTGTCGGTGGAGTACGGCGCCGCTCTCGCACAACGGAACGCGGCCCTGCGGAGGATTGCGGCCGGCCTTTCCACACGTGAGGCGCTCGATCCGTGGGATGCGCGCGTCGTGGAGCTGGGAGGCAGACTTGTAGAGGCTCGAGCAGAGCTACTGGCAGTATTTGCGCTGGGCTTCGCTGACCGTGCGGAGGAGCTCGAGCTTCCCGTTGCGAGTCTGGTTTACGAGGGAGAGCCGCCGACGAGTGAATTGCTGGAAGCGAGCGTCGGGCGCGACATCGAGCGCGGGACGACCGGCGTCGGGCCGCATCTGGACGATGTGCGCATCTTCAGCGGCACACGAGATCTCCGGGTGTACGGATCGCAGGGAGAGCAGCGGCTGACCGTGCTGGCGTTGTTGCTTGCGGAAGCGGAGCTGATCGCCGAGCGACGTGGCTACTCGCCCCTGCTGCTGCTCGACGACGTGCTGTCGGAGCTCGATCCCGGGCGGCGGCGCGCTCTCGCCGCCCGTGTCGCGACCCAGGGACAGACCTTGATCACGTCCACCACGGCCGCGGCCCTTCCGATCGAGCCGGCCCAGCTGCTCGAGGTGTCGCCGGGAGAGGTGCGGGCCGCATGATCGAACGCGTCGGCGCCGGCGTTGAGCGCGAGCTTGCCCGGTTTGGTGCGGTCTCCGGACTCGCTCCGGTCGTCGAGGCGTGGCGGGCGGCGGTCGGGCCGGAGATCGCGCGCAACGCGTGGCCCGCGCGGATCGCGCGTGACGGGACGCTGCACGTTCACACGAGCTCATCGGCGTGGGCCTTCGAGCTCGGTCACCTCGAAGCGCGCATCCGCGAATCGCTCGGCGATGCCGCTCCGCATCGTCTGCGGTTTGCCGTGGGCGCGCTGCCGGAACCGGTATCGGAGGATGTCGAACAGGGTCGGGCACGCGCGGTCGAGCCGTCGCGGGAACAGACTGCGAAGGGCGAGCGGATCGCGGCGGAGATCGACGATGAGAACCTCCGCAAAGTCGTTGCAAAAGCCGCCGCTTTGAGCCTCGCAAAGGCCGAATCCGACCGCTGATTCTGGTACGATTCGACGTGCCCGCAACCGCCCGGTTTGCAGGGCTTTTTCAATGAGTGAAGCAACCTATACCGCGAAGGACATCACGGTCCTCCAAGGCCTCGAGCCGGTCCGGCTCAGGCCGGGGATGTACGTCGGCTCGACGGGCCCGCGCGGGCTCCATCATCTCGTCTACGAGGTCGTGGACAACTCCGTCGACGAGGCCCTCGCGGGTCGCAACGACAGGGTCGAGGTCACGCTCCATCCGGACAATTCGGTGACCGTCCGCGACTACGGCTCCGGCATCCCGGTCGACATGATGGAGGACCAGGGCATGTCGGCACTGACGGTCGTGCTGACGAAGCTGCACTCGGGCGGCAAGTTCGGCGGCGACGGTGCGGCATACAAGGTTTCGGGCGGTCTGCACGGAGTGGGCGTGTCCGTCGTGAACGCGCTCTCGGAATGGCTCGTTGCCGAAGTTCGTCGCGACGGCAAGATCTACAAGCAGGAATTCGCGCGCGGCGCTCCGACCGGCGACATGGAGATCGTCGGCAAGACGGAGAAGAAGGACACCGGCACCAGGATCTCGTTCCTGCCGGACGCGGAGGTGTTCGAGGAGCTCGAGCTCTCCGCCGAGACGCTGAAGCAGCGGCTGCGCGAGACGGCCTTCCTCACGCGTGGACTGCGTATCGTCCTGACCGACGAGCGCGCCGGCGGCGAGACCGTCGAGTTCCACTACGAGGGCGGCATCAGGGACTTCGTCGCCCACGTGAACTCGACGAAAGACCCGATTCACAAGCGGATCGTCTATTTCGAAGGCGAGAGCGACCAGGGCCAGGTCGACGTCGCAATGCAGTGGAACGCGTCGTACCAGGAGTCGGTCTATACGTTCGCCAACAACATCAACACGCACGAGGGCGGATCGCACCTCTCCGGGTTCAACGCCGCGCTCACGCGCACGCTCAACAAGTTCGCGCGGGATCTCGGGTTGTTGAAGGAGAAGGAAGAGAACCTCGAAGGCGAGGACGTGCGTGAGGGCCTCGCAGCTGTCATCTCGGTGAAGCTTCAGGATCCACAGTTCGAGGGTCAGACGAAGACGAAGCTCGGGAACCCGTGGGTGAAGGGATTCGTGGAATCCACCGTGAACGCGAGGCTGTCCGAGTTTCTCGAGGAGAACCCGACCGAGGCGAAACGCATCATTCAGAAGGCGATCTCAGCCGCTCGCGCACGTCAGGCGGCGCGCAAGGCGCGTGACCTGACGCGCCGCAAAGGTGCTTTCGGAGGCGACATCGCCAAGAAGTTCGCCGATTGCCAGGTGCGCGACCCGGAGCTGGCCGAGCTTTTCATCGTGGAGGGCAACTCGGCAGGCGGTGCCGCCAAGGAAGCGCGCGACAAGTCGAACCAGGCGATCCTGCCGCTGCGCGGGAAGATCATCAACTCCGAGAAGAACCGCATCGACAAGGTCCTGTCGAACACGGAGATCCAGCTGCTTGTCCAGGTGATCGGCACCGGCATCGGCGACGAGTTCGACATCGCAAAGCTCCGTTACCACCGGATCGTCGTCATGACCGACGCCGACGTGGACGGCGCGCACATTCGCACGCTGGTACTGACGTTCCTGTACCGCCACATGCCGGAGCTGTTCGAGCGCGGTTATGTCTACATCGCCGTCCCGCCGCTCTACCTCGCGAAGCTCGGCAACCGGCAGAGTTATCTCGAAAAGGATTCACAGCTCGAAGAACTGCTTGTGCGCGAGCGCTTCTCGGGGCTGGAAGTGCAGGCTCGCGGTGGAGTCGGCGTCAAGCTGACCGAGACGCGCTACCGGCGGTTCGTACGTGCGCTGACCGAGTACCAGGGCTGGGCGGCTCGCCTGCGCTCCGATTTCGGCGGCCACGCCGCGGACTTCATCCTGGCCCACGGGCTACTCGAGAGCGACGCCGCGTCGCCGGAGGAAGCCGCGAAGGCGATCGCCGCCGGCAGGGACAACGGCTACAAGCTCGAGGCGACCGCGGATACGGACGTTCTGCGCGTGCGCATCGTCGAGGTGGAGACGAGCGCGACGCAGGAGATCGAGGTTCCGGCCGAGCTGTTCGCCTCGCCGATCTACGACCATGTGCGCAAGACGCACGCGCGGCTCGCCGAGATCGTCGGCGGGCTGCCGCCGTTCTCCCTGAAGCTCGGTAAGCAGACCGAGGAGGCGCTGACGTTCGAGGAGCTGCGCGAGTTCGCGCTGTCGCTGGCGAAGAGCGGAATCCAGATCACGCGTTTCAAGGGACTGAGCGAGATGAACGCGCCGGAGCTGTGGGCGACGACGATGGATCCGACACGCCGCATGCTGGTCCGCGTCGACGTCGAGGACGCGGCCGCCGCCGATCTGTGGTTCTCGCGCCTGATGGGCGACGAGGTGGAGCCGCGGCGCCTGTTCATCGAGCAAAACGCGGTTGAGGTGAAGAACCTGGATGTCTGAGCTGGGCGGCGAGCCGCTCGGCGCAGGACGCGTCGAGACGCGCGAGCTCGAGCAGGAGGTCCGTACCAGCTTTCTCGATTACGCGATGAGCGTGATCGTCAGTCGTGCGCTGCCGGACGTCCGCGACGGGCTGAAGCCGGTGCATCGGCGCGTCCTCTATGCGATGCACGAGTCCGGTCTCCAGCCGAACCGGCCGACGCGCAAGTGCGCACGCGTCGTCGGCGAGGTGATGGGCAACTACCACCCGCACGGCGATGCGGCGATCTATGACGCGCTCGTCCGGCTGGCGCAGCCGTTCTCGTTGCGGTACCCGCTCGTCGACGGGCAGGGGTACTTCGGCTCGGTGGACGGCGACCCCGCGGGAGCCATGCGCTACACCGAGTGCCGATTGTCACGAATTGCGACGGAGATGTTGCGGGACATCGACGCGGACACGGTCGACTTCGTCCCGAACTACGACGAGTCGCGCCGCCAGCCGTCGGTACTGCCGTCTCGGTTCCCGAACCTGCTCGTCAACGGCTCGACCGGAATTGCGGTTGGAATGGCGACGAACATCCCGCCGCACAATCTGGGCGAGGTCGTGAACGGAATCGTGGCGATGATCGACGATCCGAACATCGACGTCGAGCGTCTGAGTCGTCTGATCAAGGGCCCGGACTTTCCGACCGGCGGCACGATCGTCGGGCGCACGGGAATCAAGGATGCGTACCGCTCGGGTCGCGGGCGCATCATCGTGCGCGGGCGCGCGCACATCGAGCAGCTGCGGGGCGGCAAGAGCGCGATCATCATCACGGAGCTTCCGTACGGCGTTCGCAAGGCGGGCGAGGGCGGCGTGATCGAGAAGATCGCCGACCTCGTCAAGGCCGGGACGCTGACCGAAGTGCCGATGTCGGACGAAGCGCTGCAGGACCACTCCGACAAGGAGGGCATGCGCATCTACGTCGAGCTGAAGCGCGAAGCGATTCCGCAGGTCGCGCTGAACAAGCTCTTCAAGCTCACGCCGCTCCAGACGACGTTCGGCTACAACGCCGTCGCGCTCGTCGACGGGGTGCCGCGGACACTCTCGTTGCTCGAGCTGATCCGGTACTACCTCGACTACCAGCGCGACATCGTCACGCGCCGGTCGAAGTATGAGTTGCGCCAGGCGGAGAAACGAGCGCACGTCCTCGAGGGCTACGTCAAGGCGCTGGACAATCTCGACGCCGTCATCAACCTGATCCGTGGCGCCGCCGACACGGACGAGGCGCGCGAGGGGTTGATGAACGAGTTCGAGCTGTCGGAAATCCAGGCGCAGGCCATCCTCGACCTTCGCCTCGCGCGGCTGACCGGGCTTGCACGCAAGGAGATCGAGCAGGAGTACAAGGATCTGCAGGAACGGATTGCGGAGCTCCGCGGCATCCTCGGTGATCCGGCGCGGATCGACGGTGTCATCAAGGAAGAGCTTGCGGAGATCAGGGAGATCTACGGCAAACGGGACGACCGGCGCACCGAGATCGTCGCCGCTGAGGAGGAGCTCGAGCTCGAGGATCTGATCGCGGAAGAAGACATGGTGATCGCGATCACCCGCTCGAACTACATCAAGCGGCTACCCGTCACCGCGTATCGCGAGCAGCGTCGCGGCGGGATCGGGGTCATGGGCATGGACCTGAAGGACGAGGACTACATCGAGCATCTCTTCGTCGCATCCACGCATGACTACATCCTCTTCTTCACGGACGTTGGCAAGGTGTACCGCCTCAAGGTGCACGAGCTGCCGCTGGGCTCGCGCCAGTCGAAGGGGCGCGCGATCCAGAACCTGCTGCCGTTCCGGCAGAAAGAGCAGGTGCGCGCCGTCATTCAAACGCGCAACTTCGAGGAGGCGGAGTTTCTGGTCTTCGCGACGAAGAACGGTGTCGTCAAGAAGACGAAGCTCGCCGCGTACAACACGCCGCTGCGCTCTGATGGAATCATCGCGATCAAGATGCGCGAGGGCGACGAGCTCGTCGGCGTCAGGCATTTGTCGGGCAAGGACGACGTCCTGATGGTCTCGCGCAAGGGACAGGCGATCCGCTTTCACGAGACCGACGTGCGGGCGATGGGACGCGATGCCTCAGGGGTGCAGGGGATGCGCCTGCGCGGTGAGGACGAGGTGATCGCCGTCAACGTCGCACACGACGATGCGGACGTGCTCGTCGTCACGGAGAACGGCTACGGGAAGCGGACCCCTGTACGGGAATACCCGGTCAAGGGCCGCGGCGGGATGGGCGTGAAGACGGTGCAACTGACGGAGACGAAGGGCCAGCTTGCCGGTTCGCGTGTCGTCCGCGACGGCTATCAGGTGATGCTGATCTCGACCGGGGGCACGGTGATCCGCATGGCCGTGGACGACATCAAGCGCTCGGGCCGCTCGACGCAGGGCGTGATCGTGATGCGGCTGCGCGAAGGTGAGCACGTGTCGAGCCTTGCGCCCGTCGTCGAGTCCGACGACGAGAAGAACGAGCAGGATCCGCAGCCGCAGGAGTAGACGCTCGCCACAATCCTCGCCGCGGACGTCCCTCGAAAGGGGGAGATTTCAAAGCGGCCCCTTCCCGATATCAGAAGTGACCTGTATACCTTTGAAACGAGGGGTTGCAAACCGGTGAACGGAAAAGGCGGGCGAATGGCAGTAAGCAGACAAGTCGACCTCCTCGAGCCGATCGACCTGGCGGAGCATCTGGACAAGGTCGAGCTCTACCTCGGCCAGGTCTGTCAGATCGCAGGCATCTCGAAGATGCAGCTCGATTACTGGACGAACAAGGCGCAGATTCCCACGAAGGGGAAGAAGCAGCGGATCTACGACATCGACGCGCTCGAGACCGTGATGCTGATCAAGCAGGCGAAGGACAAGGGCCTCAACCTCGGCGCCGCGATCGATGCAGCGCGGCGGTTCCGCCAGAGGGAAGTCCGAACGGCAGTCCCGCCAGCGCTTAGTCTCTAGCCGCCGCCCTTTTCACGAAGCCTGAGGGCCGCCTCTTCGGGTGCAAGCGTGTTCACGTACACGCCGGCGCCGAGCTCGAGTCCCGCGAGGACTGACAGACGAGGCAGGAGGACGAGCCGCCAGCCGGACTCGTGGTTGTGCAGCCACG
>WNEY01004901.1_pt1 | contig 10288 bp, 10 predicted proteins | sample 5400531 | NCBI WGS metagenome assembly WNEY01 (sample SAMN13153338, study PRJNA577476) | soil metagenome | isolation source: 200 cm saprolite under Douglas fir tree site 1 | place: USA:California | collected 2015-04-18
TCCTGCTGCTTGGCCGGGCGTCGCAGCGCAACATAGCGTTTCTCGGGCGGCGTCCCGGAACCGGCCGCTATTCCGACAGCGCCCGGCACGAGGGCGTGCTACCGCTGGTCGGTATCATCGCGTTCCGCCCTGAGGCCTCGCTGCTCTACATCAATGCCGAGACGATTCTGGAAACGGTTTTAAAGGCCCTCCGAAAATCGTCTGAAATCAAGCTGGTTGCCTGCGACCTCTCGGCGTCCCCCTATATCGATCTGGCAGGGGCGCGCATGTTGCACGATCTCCACGATGAGCTGGCATCGCGTCATGTGACGTTCTGCATCGTAGGCGCCCATGCGCAGTTGCGCGATCTGTTACGTGCGGAAGGTCTGGCAGAGAAGACGGACAGCGGCGAGTGGCTCCGGACGCTCGACAGCGTGCTGGACGAGGGCAAGGCCGGGGAGCGATCCGGTCTCCGTGTGGAACGGCCGCCTGGACCGTGAACAACTGTCCGATTTAGCGCGGATCGAACCCGAAGCTCCGCTGACAACCAGCGACCGCCAGATATCCCTCACGCCTGTTGCGTGGCGAAGCGCAGCATTCGCCGCAGCTTGGCGAGTTCGTATCGAGACTGTGCGACCCTTGACTTGGATCAAAGGAGTGGGCGGGCGGGGGGACACGATCCGGCAGCCATCGCCCTCGCGAGGATCGGGAGAGAGACATGTCAAAGGACACCAAGCCCGCACAGCAGCGCATCGATCAATTCTTTTCCGGGCCCGGAGGGCGAGCAGACAACTGGCGTGATCTGGTCGACGCCGCAAAGGCATGGGCCCAGGGTGGAGACCGCGCGAAATACGATGCGGCGCTGGCCGACCTCTCGGTAACGGAAGAATTTCACGGCTATCCGGGCCTGCACTTGATGGCGACCTTGAAGGAAGCCGCTGCGTCCGGAGACGCGGCAACGTCGCTCGGGCTTTCGACACGGATTGTGCAAGCGCTGACGACAAGGTCCTTCCGCCAGCATGCCGGCGACTGGAATTTGCACGATGATGGCGCTGGGGATGTTCCCGATCTGTTGCCGCCTTCGTTCGGGCGGAAAGGGGCGCACCGTCCTTATTTCGAAATCCTGATCGTCACCGGCATTTCCTCCGACAATTGGCCGGGGCTCTGCACGGAATGGCGCAAGCTGAGGCGTCCGATCGACTCGTTTGTCTATGAACCTGTCATCGTCGGCAGTCTCGAGGACGCGTTCTGCGCGACCATCTTGAACCCCGATCTTGCCACCGTCGTGATCAACGAAGGCTTTGCGCTTCGCTCGCGCCATGACGCGCCCATGCTCCGCACCTTGATGGCCTCGATGGGCCCGCAGGCGGAGTCCGACCTTTCCGCACTTCGCCTCGCCCACATCCTGAAGCGGGTGCGTCCCGAGCTCGATCTCTACCTGATGTCCAATCGCAATGTGGAGGAGATGGCCGGAAACCCGGACGCCAATGTGGTCCGCCGAATCTTCTATTCCATCGAGGAGCTCCTGGAGTTGCACCTTTGCATTCTGGAAGGCGTGCAGGATCGCTTCGACACGCCATTCTTCGACAATCTCAAGAAGTATGCGCAACGTCCGATCGGGACCTTCCATGCGCTGCCGATCGCGCGCGGAAAATCCATCTTCAAGTCGGACTGGATCCGCGACATGGGCGAATTCTACGGTCCGAACCTGTTCCTCGCCGAGAGCAGCGCGACCACCGGCGGCCTGGACAGCCTGCTCGAACCCACCGGCAACATCAAGAAGGCGCAGGATAAGGCGGCGCGCGCCTTCGGCGCAGATCATGTCTTCTTCGTCACCAACGGCACCTCGACCTCGAACAAGATGGCGGTACAGGCGTTGCTCGCCCCGGGTGATATCGCAATCGTCGACCGCAATTGCCACAAGTCCCACCATTACGGGATGGTGCTTGCAGGTGCGCAGCCTCTGTACGTCGAAGCGTTTCCGATGACGGAATATTCGATGTATGGCGCCGTGCCGCTGAAGACGATCAAGCAGGCGCTCCTGGGCGCAAAGGCGGATGGCCGGCTCGATCGGGTCAAGATGGTCGATCTGACCAACTGCACCTTCGACGGTCACATCTACAATACCCGCCGGGTGATGGAGGAATGTCTTGCGATCAAGCCGGACCTGATCTTCCTGTGGGACGAGGCCTGGTTCGGGTTTGCGCGCTTCTCGCCATTCCTGCGGCCGCGCACCGCGATGGGTGCCGCCAACGATATCGAGGCGTGGATGCACGATCCGAAATCGGTCGCGGCCTACGAAAAGCAGCAGGCCGAACTCGGCAAGAATCCGTCGGACGAGGTGCTGCTGAAGACCAGACTCATTCCGGATCCGCGTCAGGTAAGGCTGCGCGTCTATCAGACCAATTCGACCCACAAGTCGATGTCCGCGTTGCGGCAGGGCTCCATGCTCTTCGTCAAGGACGTTGAATTCCACACGGTCGAGGCCCAGTTCCACGAGGCGGTCTTTACCCATGCCTCGACCAGCCCCAGCCAGCAGCTGATCGGCAGCCTCGATGTCGCACGGCGCCAGATGGAACTTGAGGGCTATGGTCTGGTGGCCAATGCGATGGAAATCGCGCTTGCGATCCGTCAGGCGGTCAACGGCAATCCGCTGATCTCAAAATACTTCCGTATCCTGGGCGCCGACGCCATGGTGCCGGCGCAGTACCGGCAAACCGGTTTCGTCGATTACCTGACGTCCGGCCCGAACTGGGCTACTGCACTGAAGAGCTTGCAGGACGATGAGTTCTGCCTCGACCCCACCCGCATGACGCTGGTGTGCGGTACCGCCGGCTTCGACGGCACGCAGTTCAAGGGCATCCTGGCAAACCAGTACGGCATCCAGGTCAATAAGACCTCCCGTAACTCGGTTCTGTTCCAGTCCAACATCAACAACACGCGCAGCGACGTCGCGCATCTGATCCGTGTGTTGGCCGAGATTGCCGGCGAGGTCGATCGTGGTTTGACGCAGGGCGGCGCCAACGCGCGCAAGACGTTCGAGGCGCGCGTGAAGAGCCTGATGACGGATGTGCCCGACCTGCCGAACTTCTCGCATTTCCACCAGAGTTTCCGTGGCGACGCGGGCAACAAGACCAACGAGGGCGACATTCGTTCGGGCTTCTACTCGGCCTATGACGCCTCGGGGTGCGAATATATCCGCCTCGCTGATCCCGAGATCGACCGACGCTTGAAGAGCGGCCCGGATCTCGTCTCCGCCAATTTCGTGATCCCGTATCCGCCGGGCTTCCCGATCATGGTGCCGGGGCAGGTCATCACCCAGGAAACCATCGACTTCATGCGCAAGCTCGATGTGAAGGAAATCCATGGCTACGACGCAGCCGAAGGCCTGAAGCTCGTGCGGCCCGAGGCGCTGGCAAAACTCGGTGACCGCCATTCGCGCGCCCATGGGATGAAGGCCGCCGCGGAATAGGACGTTGTAATCGGGAGGGTGAAATCATGATGGATTGGCTCGTACAGACGCTTCGCGGCTATCCGGAAATCGCGATCTTCCTGTCCCTGGCTCTCGGGTATTACTTCGGGTCATTCACCTATAGAGGACTCGGTCTGGGAGCTGTAACCGCGACCCTGATTGCGGCGGTGATCATCGGACAGCTTGAGATCAAGATAGGTAGTCCTCTCAAGCCGACCTTCTTCCTGATGTTCCTGTTCGCTATTGGTTACGGGGTTGGACCACAATTCGTGCGTGGCATCGCACAGGACGGAATTCCGCAGGCGTTGTTTGCCGTTGTGGTGTGCTTCTTCTGTCTGGGGGCAGCCTATCTGGGCGCGAAGTTGGCGGGTTATGACGTAGGCTCGGCTGCAGGACTCTACGCCGGATCGCAGACGATCTCGGCATCGATGGGCTTGGCGACCGATGCAATCAACCGCCTAAGTCTGTCGCCCGAAGACAGCAAGAAATTGCTGGATGCAATGCCGGTCGCTTACGCCGTCACGTACATTTTCGGAACGGTCGGATCGGCGATTGTTCTGGCGCTGATAGGGCCGGCGCTTCTTGGCATCGACCTAGCGGCAGCGTGCAAGCGGTATGAAGAGATGCACGGAGGCAAGAAAGAACCGGGCGGCCCTGGCACGGCGTGGTACCAGTTCGAGTTGCGCGCGTTCCGCGTTAACGAACGCGGGCTTGTTGTCGGAAAGACAGTGCAGCAAGCGGAGGCGTTGATTCCGGATCAGCGTGTGTTTGTGCAACGTATTCGGCGGGATGGCCAGGTCCTGGATGCCACGGCAGACACCGTGATCCATGCAGGAGACATCGTCGCGGTGGCTGGCCGGCGCGAAGTGCTGGTGAACCTGGTCGGCTCCGCTGCGGAGGAAGTTAACGATCGCGAACTGCTCGCGGTACCGGTGGAAGGTGTCGATGTCTATGTGACAAGCAAGGACGTCGACGGAAAGACGTTAGCCGAGTTGGCGACCCGGCCGGCAGCGCGCGGCGTGTTCCTGCGAAGAATTGTCCGTGGTGCGACTGCAACCGAGATTCCGATCCTGGCTGGCACAGAGCTGCAACGGGGCGACATCGTTACGCTCGTCGGACGCACCCCGGACGTGGGCACTGCGACCAAGATGCTGGGTTATCCGGACCGGGCGACAGACGTGGCGGACGTGGCGTTTATTGGAGGAGCAATCACGATCGGCGCCTTGGTCGGTGCGCTGGTCTATAAGGTTGGCAGCGTCCCGCTTACGCTGTCGACCTCCGGCGGCGTATTGATTGCCGGCCTGTTTTTCGGCTGGTTGCGCTCCGTTCATCCGACCTTCGGTCGAATTCCGTCATCGACGGTTTGGTTCATGAACTCGGTCGGCTTGAACGTGTTCATCGCAGTCGTCGGTATCTCCTCCGGGCCCGGCTTTGTAGCCGGACTACAACAGCTCGGATTCAGCCTGTTTCTGTGGGGCGTGGTTGTCACGACCGTGCCGCTGATACTGGCGATGTACGTCGGAAAATACCTGTTCCGGTTCGACGACGCCATTGTGCTCGGATGCTGCTCTGGTGCACGCACCACAACAGCATCGCTCGGCATGATCAATGACCGTGCCAAGAGCCAGATCCCAGGCCTGGGGTATACCGTCACCTACGCCGTTGGAAATACGCTGCTGACCGTATGGGGCATGGTGCTCGTGATGCTGCTGACTTAGCGGCGAGAAACAGTGAGCGCGTACCGGCAGGGCCGTGCTCATCCGCTTTACCCTTGTGACAAGTTTGCCACCGGAATCTCGCAAAAAACAGGAGCAAGTCATGGCCGACATTCTGACGCTAAAGAAGTTTGAGGCTCTGAGTCCCTTCGAGATCAAGGACGAACTGATCAATCTCGCAAAAGCCAATTCCAGGACGACCCAATCCGCCTTCCTCAATGCCGGCCGCGGCAATCCAAACTGGATCGCTACCACGCCCCGCGAGTGATTTTTCCTGCTTGGCCAGTTCGCGCTGACCGAGAGCACGCGCGTGATGCAGCACCCAGCCGGGATCGGCGGAATGCCGCAGGCCAGCGGCATTGCCGACCGGTTCGAGGGCTGGCTCGCGAAGCATGCGGACATGCCGGGCGCCGGTTTCCTTACCTCGATGACGCAATTTGCTGTCAAGACTTTCAAGTTTGACCGTGACGCTTTCGTCCACGAACTCGTCGACTCGATCATCGGTGACAATTACCCAGTCCCGGATCGCATGTTGGTCCACAACGAGCAGATTGTGCAGGAGTACCTGATGTGGGCGATGTGCGGTCAGCCTCGGCCAGCCGGCAAGTTCGATCTATACGCGGTCGAAGGGGGAACGGCCGCGATGTGCTACATCTTCAAATCGCTGAAGGCCAATCGGCTGTTACATCCTGGTGACACGATTGCGCTAGGCACGCCGATCTTCACGCCCTATCTCGAGATGACGCATCTTGAGGACTACGATCTCAAGGTCGTGCACGTGAAAGCGCCGCAAGAGAACCGCTTCCAGTACACGGACGAAGAAATCAAGAAGCTGGAGGATCCCAAGATCAAGGCCTTCTTCATCGTCAACCCCGGCAATCCGACCGGCATGGCGATGAGCAAGGAAACCATCGGCATGATCACAAAACTGGTGAAGACCAAGCGCCCCGACCTCATGTTACTGACGGACGATGTCTACGGAACGTTCGTCGACGATTTCCGCTCGCTGCTTGGCGAACTGCCGCAGAACACGATCGGCGTCTATTCCTACTCGAAGTATTTTGGCTGCACTGGATGGCGGCTCGGTGTCATCGCGGTGCATGAGGACAACATCTTCGACAAGATGATCGCCAAGCTGCCGGACGCCGACGTGAAAGCGCTGGACAAGCGCTATGGCGCACTTACCTTAGAACCCCGCAAAATCAAGTTCATCGATCGAATCGTGGCCGACAGTCGCGACGTGGCGCTCAATCACACGGCCGGACTGTCGCTGCCGCAACAGGTTATGATGAGTCTGTTCTCGCTCAGCGAGATGATGGATTCGGAGAAGCGTTACCAGACGGCCTGCAAAGAGATCGTCAATCGGCGCATTTGGACTTTGATTGAGGGCATCGGCCTTCAACTCACTGCGAATCCGAGTTACGACGCCTATTACGGTTTGATCGATTTCGAGTTCTGGGCGCGGAAAAATCTTGGCGACGAAGCGGTCGAATACCTGAAGAAAAACATCCATCCGCTCGATCTCGCTTTCCGCCTTGCGGAGGCATACGGAATCGTTCTGCTGAACGGCGGCGGTTTCGAAGCGCCGAACTGGTCGCTCCGCGTGTCCTTGGCGAATCTGCCCGACGAAGCATATGAGCAGATCGGGCGAGGCGTACGGTTGATCGCTCGCGGCTATAGAGACATGTATGAGGCATCAAACCTCATTCCAGCGAAGTGAACGTGACATGGAGTCCCGGTCGGCTATGCCGTGTCCGGCATTCTGCTCACCGTGTTCGGATATTTCGCGATGTGCTCGCACAATAGGCAAAGACAATCCTCAGGTCGCCCGAGGCGACCCGGCCTGGCATGGCATGGCGCATGAAAAAGTACCGTATTTTTCAGATTGTCCTGATAGTGCTCGTCGCATCCGCCGGTCTCGCCACACCGGCGCACGCGATCACAGGAACAGTTCGCGTCGTGGTCGCCAAGGCAGGGTTTGTCGTAGGCGCAGGCGGAGGTCGCGGAGTTCTGACCTTTCGCGACCGCGACTACCCATTCACCGTACAGGGGCTAAGCCTGGGGCTCACGGCCGGCGCATCGGTCAACAAGCTGGTCGGGCGGGCCTCATATCTGCACGAGCTGAGGGACTTCGAAGGTACCTACATCGTGGTCGGCGCTGGCGGTGCTTTGCTCGGCGGCGTCGGCGGGGTGCAGCTGAAGAACGCAAAGGGCGTGATCCTCACATTGCAGGGTCCCAAGGCCGGCGTGGAACTGTCGGCCAACGTGACAAAGGTGGTGATCACCCTGGATTGAATAAATCACTTGTTCGATACCGATTTGACAACACTGGAGAAGACACCAATGAAAAAGCACTGCATGCGATTCCTTCAAGTTGCCATGGTTGCACTGTTTGCATGCGGCCTCGCCGCGCCATCGCAGGCCGAAACCGGGGCGGTCCGTGTTGTCTTCACGAAAGGAGGATTCATCGTCGGCGTCGGCGGTGGCCATGGGGTCCTGACGTTCCGGGGTCATCACTACCCGTTCGATGTCTCGGGCCTGAGCCTGGGCTTCACGATCGGAGCGTCGACCACACAATTGGTGGGAAGGGCCTTGAACGTCCGGTCGCCCGGCGATCTCGCGGGGAGTTACAGCGTAGTCGGCGCGGGTGGCGCGTTGGCTGCCGGCGCCGGTGGTGTACAACTGCAAAACGCCGGGGGCGTGATCCTGCAACTCCACGGACCAAAGGTCGGGGTGGAAGTGTCGGCGGCCGTGGGCGGGGTACAGATCGTAATGCGATAGCACCTCAATAGCGCTCGGCGACGAAATTCATGCCGCGCAAAGAGGGCTGATCGTTGTACCGTCCCTTTTCGGAGCGCTTTGGCAGTTTGACGGTTTCAGGGCGCATCCGTTTGAACGGGATCGTGTCCAATATATGCGCGATGCAATTCAGCCGCGTGCGCCGTTTATCGTCGGAACGGATAACGTGCCAGGGTGCGTGCTTTGAATTGGTCGCCTTGAACATCAGATCGCGCGCCTGCGAATAGTCGTACCAGCGCTGATAGGACTCGATATCCATCGGGCTCAGCTTCCACTGCCGGAGCGGATCTTCGATGCGGGCTTCGAACCGGCGTTCCTGCTCCTCCATGCCAACCTCCAGCCACAGCTTGATCAGCATGATGCCGCCGTCGATGACGTATTTCTCGATTTGCGGACACAGCGAGAGAAAGCGCTCGTGCTCGGCAGGCGTGCAGAAGCCCATCACATATTCAACGCCGGCACGGTTGTACCAGCTGCGGTCGAAGATGACGACTTCGCCGGCAGCAGGGAAATGCTGCATATAACGCTGGAGAAACAACTGGGATTTTTCCCGGTCGGAAGGGGCGGGCAGGGCGACAACCCGGAAGACGCGTGGGCTTACCTTTTCGGTGATTGCCTTGATCGTTCCGCCTTTGCCCGCGGCATCCCGCCCTTCGAACAGGATGATGACCCTCAGTTTCTTTGCCTTTACCCATTCTTGCAAGTGACAGAGCTGCACCTGAAGCTTCCGCAGCTCCTTCTCGTAAGCCTTTCGGCTCATCTTGGATGATGGTTCCTTGTCTTTCGCCATTTTACGGCCGTTTCGCACCGCAGCCTCCGTTTTCTCTGCTGCGGACGGTTAGTCGCCCCAGGCGATCGTGATGGCGATGTCGCCCGGTACGCCTCCCGGGAAATCGATGATCTGATAGCTGATGCGATAGCCGCGCGGCTTCAGGTAGTCGGTCCAGAGCTGGAAGATTTCCTTTGGAATCCCCGTCAGCGTCTTCTCCCAGCCTGCCTCCTGCTGATTGATGGCGCGGCCCTTGTCGGTGCACAACGAGTTGGGGAACCGATACACCTGGACTTCCGTCAAACCGTTTCGCACCGCCCGCTGGATGATGGTCGAGGCGAGTTGGACCTTTTCCTCCTCGGATTTGCCTGACGGACGGGTGAGCCGCTCGATCAGCGCCCGTTTCTCGGATTCCACGGCAGCCGCAAGACGTGCGTATTCCTCTGCCTTTTCGGCCTCCCTGAGCGCTGCTTCTTTCCGGATCTGGTTCGCGTTGGGAATGAGATCATCGATGCTGTCGGGCATGGCCGATCGCTCCTGATTGGCTGTTCTGCTTCAGCGTTGCCGAGGCTAGATGGGGTCGACGTCGTTCCCTTGATCCAAATCAAGCAAATCCGCACCGGGGATACGCACTGTGCTCACGAGGTCTGCGAACGGCCAGTTCCGTTTTTGGGAGAGAACGTTGAGCGAGCAGATGCATTCGATGGGTCCCCATCATCTGCCCTTCTACCTCGCCCAGGGGCACGGGACCGATGCCCTGATGGTGGCGATGGGCATTTTTCTGGTCGCCGCCCTCGTCTGGGTCGGCACACTTTATTTGCGATTGCATAGCCTGCCGGAGCGCATGGCGCACAAGTCGGAGAAGTTGCAGTTCGAGATCGTGGCCATTCTGGGCCTGCTGGCGCTCTTCACGCACGTCCACCTGTTCTGGGTAGCGGGACTGCTGCTTGCCATGATCGATATCCCCGATTTCGGCACCCCGCTGCGTAGCATCGCAGGATCGGTCGAGAAGATAGCAGACACCATGCCGGATACCGATTCCGAAGCGGAGCAGGAAACCAGCTTGGCTCCCGGCTCAGTTCCGCCCGACATTGGGGCGAGCATCGCAAAGCAGGCGAGAAGCGGTCATGTTTGAGCTGATCATTTGCTCCCTTGTGACGATCCTTCCCGATTATCTTTACCGCCGCTATGTCCAGAACAAGCGGTTTGGCAAGGAGATCACGTTCTATTCGGTCTGGTACGAGCTCAGATGGGGCATCACTGGATGCCTGATGCTGACGATCTCGCTGATAACGATGATCTTCTATTTTCATCCCTCGACCACCAGCGCCACGTTGTTCTTCAGGACGGTTCCGATTCTTCCTGAGGCGTCAGGACGTGTGGCGGAAGTCAACGTCGGCTTCAGTGCGCCGGTCTCCAAGGGCGACGTGATCTTCAGGCTTGATAGCTCGAAGCAGGAGGCGGCGCTCGAAACGGCCAAGCGTTAGATCGCTGAGGTCGATGCCGCGATGGTATCTGCGGAAGCAGACGTCACAAAGGCGGAAGCCCAGATCC
>WNEY01004902.1_pt1 | contig 10287 bp, 14 predicted proteins | sample 5400531 | NCBI WGS metagenome assembly WNEY01 (sample SAMN13153338, study PRJNA577476) | soil metagenome | isolation source: 200 cm saprolite under Douglas fir tree site 1 | place: USA:California | collected 2015-04-18
ACGCCCCGAGAGCGAGCGCCGCGAGGACGAAGACCGTCGCTAGTCGAGCGTACGCCACGGGCTGTCTTCCGCGGTCTGCACGAGGGGAAGGCCTTCGAGCGTCACACCGTTCTGGATGACGGCGGCGCCGGTGATGCCGGCGCGGACGAAGATGACGGGCACGAGAGTCTCGAGCTGCCGCTCGAAGAAGCGCGACATGCGCTCGGCCGTCGTGGCGAGGCCCTGGAGCGCGGCGAACTGCGCGGTGTTACCGACCACGGTCGTCTGGGTGCCGCCCAGCGGCGTCGTCGTGATCGTGGTCCCAGCCTGCGCGAGCCCGGCCGCGCCGCCCTGGATGAACGCCGCGAGCGCGACCTTCGCGAGGAACGACCCGGTGTGCTCGATGACCTCGCCCGGAACGCCGAAGACGCCGTCGGGGCCGTTCACCCAGCCAGCGAGCGGCGTGGTGAAGACCCGTCCGTCAGGCAGCGTGCAGGACAGCTGGTCGAGCTGGAGGATCGCGCGGCGGCTCACGTAGTCGCCGACGGCCTTCGCGATCGCGACGCAGCGCTCGACCGGCACGCGGTGCCGGTTCGGCGCGAACGCGGCCTCGTTGAAGTGCAGCAGGACCGGGAACGGCTGGCCGCCGCGCACCGGCGCGTAGACGCCTGAGAGCAGCGTCACCGAGAGGAAGCTGCCCGCAGGAAGGTGAGCCATCTTGACCGACGGCGCGGGCGCGGGGGCGGGCTTCGGCGTCGGCAGCGGACCGTCGACGATCTTGAAGTGCGTAAGCCGGGGCGGCCCGGGCGCGGTGATCGGCTCCGGCGGGCGGACCTGCGGCGGCAGTATCGGCTCGACCGCCCGTGGCGGCGCCGTCGGCGGCACGCGCGGAACGTCGCCGAAGATGCGGCTGAGCTCCCCAGGCTTTCCCGCTGGCTCGCCCGGCTTGGAGTCGCCCATCGGGCCCTTCTTCTGCTCACCGAGCTTCTTCTGGAGTTCGTCGAAGCGGTTGAGGAGCTTCCCGTACTCCTCGCGCAGGCGGCTGACCTCGCCCTGCAGCTGCACGTCGGGCGAGAGGAGCCGCGGCCCGTTGGGGCCCGTGCCGTTCGTCGACGCGGGCTGACGCGGCTTGGACCCGTCCTGGCTGGGCAGGACGCTCCAGACGACGAACGCGAGGAGCGCGGCGAGCGCGAGGCCCACGCCCGGGCGCCGGCGGACGAGGATCCAGAGACGCCGGAGGACCTCGCGGTTCATTCCGGGACCCGGACCAGGTAGACCTTCGTCTTCTGCTGCGCCGCGAGGGCCTCGTCGGGTTTCGTCGGGCGCGGCGCGAGGCTGTCACGCTCGGCGTGCGCGGCGAGGAGGCCGGGGAAGTGGAGAGACTCGAGCGCGAGCCGCAGCCACTGGTCGGTGAGGTTCTCGGCCTCGAGGACGACGCCCTCGTACCGGGGCGTCTTCCAGGTGGCGAGCGTGCGCAGCACGAGGACCGAATCGTTGTAGGCGACGAACGGCGGCCGGCTCCGCGTGACCGTGACGCCGGGCTCCTGGACGCCCAGGATCATGGCCCGCATGAGGCGGAGCGGCGTCCAGGCGCCGCCGCTGTCGGGGGCTGCTCTTGGGGACCCGCTTCCGGCGGCGGAGCCGACCACCAGCCGCAGCGCCAGGTCCGCCTTCTCGGGCGCGACGGAGCGCGCGAGGAGCGGGACCTGGTCGTCGTTGGCGAGGATCACGAAGATCTCGCCGGCATAGTCGGGAACGAGTGGCGAGAGGAAGAGGCGGCTGCCGGCGGTCTCGAGCGTCAGCGTCTGCTTGCTAGCGGTCGTGACGATCGAGGTAATGGCGGCCGGGAACGTGACCGCCGTGGTGCGGCCGACGGCCAGGTTCACGGTGACCGGCTGGCCGGTCCACGGGGCCAGCCGCACGGTCGGCATCTCGGGAGCGTCCGCGCGTTTCTGCGCCGGCGCGGCCGCGGCGAGCGACGCCAGAGCCGCGAGCGCGCCGAGCAGGACGCGACACGCTCTCTGTGGCCTCATACGAACGTTCCTTCCCCTCTCCGGTCGTCGTCAGGAGTTCTGGCCGGGTGCGGGCGGTGGCGCAGGGCGCCGCGCGGGCTCCGGAGGCCGCCCCACGCTCACGCGCGCGATGACGAGCCCCGCGGGGTTGGCGTCCGAGGGCCGCGCCCGCACGATGTCGAACTCGTAGGCGATGTCCTCCTCGCTCATCAGCGTGGCGCGGCTCCAGCTCAGCCGGTGCCCCAAGACCTGCACCGTCCACTGATCGTCCGCGGAGGCGACGACCACGCTGTCGCGCACGGTGAAGCTCGTGCTCAGCTGGCGCTCCTCGATCGACTGCAGATCGGCGGCGGCTTGCGCGGCGAGCTGGCGCTGGAGGCTCGGCGTCATGTGCGCGCGCATCCGGCTATAGCTCTGACGGGCCGTCGCCGGCATGAGGTTCCCGAACACGAGCGTGATCTGGCTGGCGAAGGCTTCGACCAACTCCGGCGGCACGCGGTCGGCGCGCGCCAGCCCGCCGATCGCCAGCCCACGGGAACCGGTGAAGAAGTAGACCGGCGCGGGCCGCGAGGCCTGAAAGACGAGGAGCGCGATGAGCGCGAGGCAGGCGACGCCCAGCAGGAGCGCGCTGACTCGCCAGCGTCCGGCCTCGGCCTCGAGCTCGGCGCGCCACTCGAAGTAGCTCGGCCGCGTCACCGCCACGGCGAGTACCTCTGCCCCTGCGCCGCCGGCGCCTGGGGCCACCCCGGCAGGGGGAAGCCGAGCAGCCAGAAGGCGTGGCGCAAGGCGCCCGGCGGGCGTCCGCGCTTGGCCAGGCGGATGGCGATCATCTGGAAGACGCCGGCTGCCACGCCGGCGAATGGCGTCGAGAGGACGTAGACGATGACGGCCAGGCTGCCGATCAGCGCCCAGTCCTCACCGTCGAGGCCGAGCACCCGGATGGGCTCGTCGACGGTGCGCGGGCAGTGATGCTCTAGCATCCGATCCCGGTACCCGCTGCGCTCGCGAAGAGCGTCCGGACGATGTCCGCTGAGAAGGCGATGACGAAGGCCGCGACGAACGAGGCGACGCCGAGCCCGATGTTGCGGGCGATGACGTTGGCGGCACCGAAGATGATCAGGCCGATCGCGATGACCTTGCCGACCGGCCCGCTCAAGTAGCCCCAGACGGTGCCGAGCAGCTTGTTGAAGCCCTCGATGGCGACCGTCTGCGAGCAGTCGATGCCGCTCGTCTGCGCCAGGGCCGGGGCGGTCCACACGGCCCAGGCGAAGAGCAGCCCGAAGGCGATCGGGACGGTCCACCGCCAATGGGACGAGCTGTCGGACGCGGGGTTCATGGCCGTGACTCCTTGTGTGGACGTGGCGCAGGCGTGCGCGGCTCGCGCTGACGGGACAGGCCGTCGTACAGGTACTGCCCCGTAATCTCGACGGGCAGGAGCGGCCCTGGCGCTGGCGAGTCCGGGACGAGAAACCGCTGGAGACCTCGGCTGATCGTCCGCAGCTCCTGGAGGAGCCGTTCGATGTCGAGCGCGCCGATGTGGCCGTACTGGGCGGCCTGCTGGGCGAGCTGCTCGGCACGAGCAAGACTCGCGAGGGCCTGCGCGAGGTAGATGCGCGCGGCGGCGTCCGAGGGAACGACGTGGGGCTCGGGCGGGCCGCCGGTCAACGGCGGGCCCACTGGCCACGGGCCCGAGGCGGTGCTTCGCGGAGCGGCCACGAGCGAAAGGCCGAGCAGGACACCCACCACGCAGCGTCCGCTCACGGAAGCACCAGGACGGTAACCTCCGAGGGGTCGGCTCATGCTCTCTCAGCGGCGCGGCAGTTCGGAGGCCTGCCGCGAAGCGCCCTGGCGGTTGTCCTGGGGCGCACCCAGAGCGTAGCCGCCGACGGGATAGAAGAACCCGCGGCCGGCAAAGAAGATCGTGACGCCGTCCTCGCCAATGGTGGTGACCACGAAGTCCGGGAACTTCTGACCTTCGTGAACCTTGAACCAGCCACGGCTGTCGCCGTCACCGGCCTCGATCAGGGCCTCCTTCGGCTCGAGCGTCACCATGCGCACGCGCATCTGGGGTGGCGCCGCGGGCGCAACGGGCTGCTCCGGCTGGCCCTGCGCCTGGGGCTGCGTGGGAATCGGCTCGGGGCCCGGGATCGGGAGCGCCGGCGACAGGCGCGCGAGCGGGCTCGGCTCCTTCTTCGGCTCGGTCGGCGCCTTCTCCTCCTTGAACAGGCGCTTCGGGTTCTTGCGTAGCTCGTGGGCCTCGAGCTCCGCCTTCAACTTCTTGAGCTTGAGCTCGGCGATCTGGGTCCGGAGGTTCTCGACCGTCGCCTCCTGCGATATCTGGGCGAGCACGTTGTAGGCACCGCCTGCGGGGACGTCGGTCTCCTGTCCGGCTGCGCCTGGCGCGGCCTCTCGCGAATCGCGCTGGAGCGGCAGATAGAAGGTCGGCGCCGGAGCCTGTTCCCCGGGCGAGGCGACGGGGCCGGGCGGTGGTGCCGGGGCAGTCGATGGCGGCGGCGTCGGCACGTTCGCCACGGGCGGCGTCAGGGCGCCCTGGGTCAGCGGCGGGCGGCCCTGCGGCAACAGGCGTAGCGACACAGGCTCGTCGCTCCGGCTGCCGCTCCAGCCGAGGTAGAGAGCGCCGAGCCCCACGGCGAGGATCCCGGACGCGAGGATCGTCTTGAGCGCGAGCCGTTTTCGTCCTGTCGCGCGGTCCCCTTCGGCGTCCGGCCCGAGTTCGTTGTCGCCGACCGCCGGGGCGGCCTCAGGGTCTGGCTCAAAGTTGTCTCGTGAAGGGCGACGGAAAAGGCGGAGCATGGTGGTCGTCTCCGTTGTTTACGGGCTGAGCGCGACAGCGTGGATGGTGCCGGTGCGCCCGTCCCACTGGATTCCGGTCAAGAGGAGGGCGTACTGCCGTAGCGCGATATCGAGCCAGTCGACGGCCGCCATCGGCGAGGCGTCCGTCTGCATCGTGATCTTCAGGGTCTCGCCGGTGAGCGGGGCCCACAGGTTCTCGTTGCGCGAGCCGGGGTCGAGTTGCGCGCGCACCTGTAGCGGCGTCGGCGTGGCGAACACGCCGCGGTCGAGGAGGACGAGGGTGTGCGTAATTGTCGGGAGGACTTGCGCGTCAGCGGGTATCGCGCGCAGACGATCGAGGTCCCGGTGCGCGGTCGCCACGCGCGCTTCCATCGCCGCCGCCTGTCCCCGCACGGTCAGCGCGTCGCGGCCGCGCGCGAGGCCGGCGATACTCATCACGAGCCCGAGGGCGATTACTGTGATGGCCAGCCGATCCATGTCCTCTCCGGGACGTCGATCGTGATCACCCATCCGAGGCTATCGTGGACGCTCCGCGGTTGGATGGTGGGCCGCCCGCCGAAAGCCGCCGCGAAGCGCTGGGCGGACTCGAACGACGCCGTCTCGAGTTCGAGCTTCCAGTTCCCCCGCTCGAGGGATGCACGCAGCATCGGCCGGTCGGCCGGCGTGAGCGTGGCGAGCGCGGCCGCCCACGCGCGGAAGCCGGAGCGGTTCAGTTGTCGGCGCATGTGGTCGCCTCGCGCAACGAGCGCGCTCTCGCGGGCGACGGCAAGGCGCTGGAGCGCCTGCTGAGCGTCGGCGACGCGTCGATGCGAGGCCCATCGGAGCCCTTCCGCCGAGCCGGCGAGGACGATAGCCGCGACGAGGACGGCGACGGCCACGGTGTGCTGTAGCCGCTGGCGGCGGTGCGGGTCGAGGATGACGCGCATCGCTTCCTACAACTGGCCCTTGTTGGCGGTGCGCGGAACGATCGTGGGCGTCAGCGTCAACACGATCTCGGTCCTGGGGGCGCTCTTCTCCGGCGATCCGAGCAGCCAGCCGAGGATCGGCACGTGCTTCAAGGCGATCGATCGGCCCTGGCGCTCATCGCGTTCCTGCGTGCTGATCAGGCCACCCAGCACCACCGTCTCGCCGTTCTGCAGCCGCACGGTCGTCTGGAGTGCGCGGTTGTCGACGTCGGGCGCCTCGACGCTCGTCGTGCCCGACGTGACCGTCCGGATGTCGCGCACCTGCGAGAGGACCGGCGCGAGGTTGAGGACGATCTCGTCCTGAACGATACGGGCGGTGAGCGGCACGATGAGGCCGTCCTGGACGGAGCCGAGCCTGAGACTGGACGTCGAGGTTCCTACTGTGCCCGTGGTCGTCTGCGACGCCTCGGCGACGAAGGCCCGGACGCGGCCCGCCTGAATGACGGCGGGGTGGCCGTTGAGGAGCCGGATCGAGGGCTGGCTCAGCACCTTCACCTTGCCGTGAGTGGACAGGGCGCGGATGAAGAGATCGATCCCACTCGGCTTGTTGAGGCTCATGCTGATCGGTAACGTCAGGGGCGTTGCGGATGATCCGGCGACGGTCGGCGTCGTGTTCCCGACGAGCGCCTTCCACACGCGCGGCCAGTCGATGCCGTAGCTGTCCGACTCGCTCAGGGTGACCTCGAAGGCGCGGATCTCGACCGCGATCTGTTGGGCGGCTTCGGCCTCGAGGCGGGTCAGGAACCGATCGACCTCGCTGAGCCTGTCCGGGCGGTCGCGTACGGTGACGAGGCCGAGCGCGGGGTTGATCATGACCGTCCCGTCTTTGGAGGCGATGGCCTTGACTGCGGCCTCCAGCTCTGTCCAGGTCGAGATGTTGGTGACCCTGGTCGCGACCTCCGCTCGCGGGCCGAGGTTGACGCCGTTGCGCGCGAGCGTGTCGGCCGGCGCCCTCGTCGAGTCGCTTGCCTGATTGATGACGCCGACCGTCCCTCCGGTTTCGTTCGATATGGACGTGATGGCGGACAGCGAGACGACCGGCAGGGAGATCGTCCAGCCGCGTGTCTCGAAGGCGTAGACGACGAGCGAATCCCCGTCGACGCGCGAGAACAGGCCCTGCGGCGTCAGCACCGCCTTGAGGGCTTCCCGGACCGGAAGGCCCTGGAAGTTGACCGAGACCGGCGTCGTGATCACCACCTCCCGCTCGGTCACCAGCCGCAGCCCGGCCTGGTCGGCGAGGCGCCGGAGCAGGAGATTCAGCGGAATGCCGCCCGCCGTCAGCGTGACGCGCTGGTCGAGGGGATCGGGCGGCTTGGGCGCTTCGAGGATCTCCGAGGGTTTTGGCGTAGTGGGCTTCGGGGCCTGGGGCTGGTTCGCAGCGTCGAGCCACGCCAGTTCTTCGGCCAGGATGTTGGCCTTGTCCTCCTCGCTGAGCGTCGACGTGTCGGTGCGAGTCGTGGCGCAGGCGGTCAGTGCTGCCATGGCGAGCGCGAGCAGGAGCGCGCGTAGGACGTTCATGCCACCCAACGTAGCCGGGCGGGCGTTGCGCCAGCGGCAGCAGAGTGGGCTCAGGAGGCCGCGCATCCCTGACCCCTTCGGCCGGGATCGGTGCGACACGCCGCCAGATCGGCATGTCGAGCGATCGTGCGACGCCGCGCGAGCGTCGGCATGAGCCGTCGGGCCATCGGGCGTGGCCGGCGCCCGCTACTCCTTCCTGCTCGCGCAGCTGTGGCACTTCCGGGAGGCGCGCGACTGGCTCACGAACACCCTGTCGCAGCCGATGCAGGTCCGGATCCACCACTTGTCCGGGGCGACGTTCTGGGTAATGAAGTGGTAGGCATCCCAGGGGCGCACGCTGCTGAGCTGCACGAGGGCGGCGAAGCGCGCGGCGCTGCTCGCGCAGGGGTTCGCGCCGGCCTGGCAGGCGGCGGTTCCCTCGAGGATGGCGTCCTCGAGGTTGCTCGGGGTCACACCCCGAATCGGGGCCGCGCCAGCGATCCGAAGTTCGCTCTCCGTTTCGGGCTCGACGTTGTCCTCGTCCACGGGCGGCTGGCGGCCGTTCGTCGATGGCCGTGTCACACAGGTGGGGCAGAAGAAATCGAGGAAACGCCGCTGCGGCACCGGCGGGGCGATCGGTCGGTTCTCGGCGATGATCAGGACCCAGAAGTCCGTGAGCACGTCTCGCTGGTGGGAGCTGACCGCCGTCAACGCGGTGGCCATCAAGCGGAGCTCCGGGATCACCGTCTTGGTGTACCGCTTGATGGTCGCGACCGACTGCGGCGACATCTCGGCGAGCTCGGTAATCCGGAGCCCGAGCGACCGCAGCGCCTGGATGCCGAAGCGCTGGGAGGCCTTGTTCATGCGCCCCCGCTAGCGGCGCCGCGCCGCGACCATCGCGCTGAGCAGGAAGAAGGGGGCTGAGCTCGGTCGCTGCTCGCGCCCGACCAGCCTGGCGGCACGACGGAGGTCCTGGTGATCGAGGGGTTCACGGATCAGGAGCAGGACCTGGTTCAGCTGTGCCGGATTCAGGCTGAGGTACTTGAACTGCTCGCCGGTGGCGGCGAACTCGCCGAGGTTCGGGCGGTAGACCTGCAGCTTCTCGCGAATCTCTGGTGGGACCTTCTCGATGGCGAGGCAGTAGTCGAGAATGCTTCGCACCATCGTCACCCACGCGCCGGCCTCTGCCACGAGCACCTCCGAAATCGGATCTTTGATATCGCCCATGGGCCCTCCGACCGGACACGACAGTTCACGGCATAAGACGCCGGAGTCGACGGCTTCGCGGCCCGGCGGCCCACGAGATCGTCCTGTCCAGCTCATGGCGTCCGCCCGGCCTGCAGGGCCTCGAGCATGGCGTGACCCTGTGCGAGCGCATCCGGCAGGTCCTGAGGCCTGAGCGTTTGGACCTTCCGCGCCCATTGTTGGAACTGCAGGAGCGCCAGCTGCTCGCGCGCCTCCTCGGCAGCACGAAGGAGGTCGGCACGAACGACCGCGATCTCGAGCCCCAGGGCCTGCGCGGCGCCTGTGGTGATGGCGGCGAGCGCGATGGGCGGCGCGCACGCCGCCGTCCGCCGCGCTTCGGCGAGGATGTGTGCCACCCCGTCGGCGGTGTCTGGCGGGTAGAGGCCGGCCCAGTGCCGCACGAGCCACTCCGGGGAGCTCCGGACGCAGGACCTCATCGCCTCGAGACCGCTCTTCGGGCCGAGACGTGTGAAGACTTCGTCGGGATCCTTGCAGCCGCTCGGCATCTCGACGACGACGGGCTCGAGCCCCGCCTCCCACGCGAGGCTGACCGCGGCGGCCGTGGCCAGGTGACCGGGTTGGTCGTCGTCGAGGGCAAGGAGCACGGTCTCGGCGCCGAGCTCTCGGAGCCGCTTGAATGTCGTCGCCGAGGGCTTCGAGGTGCCGCCGAGAGCCACCCAGTTGATCGCTTGGCCACGGCTCAGCGCCCACGACCACCAGACGAGGCAGTCGAACTCCCCCTCGACGAGCACCGCTTGCCTCGTATCTTTGATTGCGTTCCGCGCGAGGTCCGCGCAGTAGAGCGACCGCTGTTCGCGCTCCCCGCCGAAGCCCTTGGCATTGAGGATCCGCTTCTGGGTGCGGTCAGGGACCCGGCCCTTGAAACCCGTGACCCGCTCGCCGTCCGAGCAGACGAAGACCAGCGGCGTGCGCACCAGGTAGCGGTGGGTGAGACCTGTCGCCGCGATGTCGCGCGGGAGACATCCGGCCGCCCGCAACGCGGGAAAGACCTGCGCGGGATCCGCGAGACACCCCACCGGCAGGAGTTCGAGGACGTCGGGAATCAGCTGGCGCTGGACCAGGTAGTCGCGGCAGCGCGTGGCCACAGCCGTGCTTTCGAGGAGCTGTGTGCGGAGCCACCGCGCCGCGGTCTCGAACGCGTCCGGCGCGTTCGATTCCAGGCGCCGGAGCGGCACCGGCATTCCTGCCCGCGCCGCCAGGACCTCCATCGCCTTGCGGAAGGCCTCGCGGCGGTTGGTGATGCCGAGGCGCTGGGCGATGTCGTCGATCCAACTGATTCGGTAGCGGCACGCGAAGCAGTAGCCGTCGAATCGCCCCTCCTTCATCGCGAAGGATGGGTGAACGTCGGGGCGGTGGCGCGGGCAGCGCGCGATGTAGCCGAAGGTCGAGCGGTGGAAGGCCTCGAGCGGCGCGATGCCGCCCGGTCCCCACACGTCGCGGTGGGTCAGCTGTCGCAGGATCGGAGTCCAGGGCTTGTCCACTAGTGTCCTGAGTCGTAAGTTAATGGAACAAGTTGCGCATGCCGTGTGTTCCTCTGATAGAAGGAGGAACGCGCATGCGCACGGGCCGACCCATTCCCCCGCTGACCCTCACCGCCGACGAGCGAGACACGCTGGAACGCTGGGCGCGCCGGCCGACGACCGCCCGCGCGCTCGGCGAGCGCGCGCGATTGGTGCTGGAGTGCGCGGGCGGCAAGAGCAACACCGTGGTCGCGCGGGAGTTGCGCTAGACGAAGCAGACCATCGGCAAATAGC
>WNEY01010574.1_pt1 | contig 10287 bp, 8 predicted proteins | sample 5400531 | NCBI WGS metagenome assembly WNEY01 (sample SAMN13153338, study PRJNA577476) | soil metagenome | isolation source: 200 cm saprolite under Douglas fir tree site 1 | place: USA:California | collected 2015-04-18
GAAGCGTACACATTGGCCCGTGTGGATAGAACGTTGCCCTTCGTCATGCAAGGAAGAGACCTCTTGATTACGTGCGTGACGTCCCTACACACGATCGCGGCCACCGTCGAATAACGGACGGGGACGGAAATGCGGGAAAACGGGAATCCGGCCAGGTGGCCGATCCTTGCGCGTTCTTTGCGCAAGAGCCTGCCCTGAGCAACGGACGGTCTTTTCGGACCGTCAGTACTGACAGAAGCTAAACGACTTACGTTAAGCTTCTGGAGAGCTTGCCGAAGGGGTGGAGCCGACGAACGCCAGTCCCTGTGGCTTTGAATCCCCTCAGATTTCCACAGCCCTCGTGTGACATCTGACCTGTGCCCGTCATCGAAGTTGCGTAATCATTGTCGAGGCAATGACGGTCCAGAGAGATCGATTCGAGCCGCCCTAAGTCGTCTGTTTTCTAGATTTTGAGATCTAAGTTCTTTGACAACAAGATTTTGCGAGATCCGCTTTCCGAAACCCGCGCCAGACAAGGCTTTCGGCGGTATTAAAATTAAAAAAATTCACGCCAGATCCGCCTGGAACCCAAGAACGCTTTTTTCGCAGGATGCTCAGCGATCTTTATTTTGATGGAGAAATCCACACAAAGAACCGGACCGCCTTACCCAGTCGCAGGAGCGCGAAGGAAAGATTGAGGGGGCGGTACCTCGTTGCAAGAAGGTAACCATCGGCCGTTGGATCACTTTGGAACTGGTGTACGATTTACTCGCGTCCATCTTAATTCCTGTTCCCATCGACCATGAAACTTTCCCAAATCGCCTCCGCCCTGCACGCGCGCCTCGCCGACGGATCTCCCGATATGGATATCACTGGCATTAACGGCATCGAGCAAGCTGGCCCCGCAGAGATCACCTTCGTTGCCAACCCCAAGTATGCCCCCGCAGCCCGGCTGACAAAGGCCGCAGCCGTGATCGTCGCCGAGACCTTTCCTGTGATCCCGGCAGCAACGCTGCGCGTCGAAGACCCCTATCTCAGCTTCGCGCGCGCCCTCGAACTCTTTTACAAGCCGCTCCACTATGCCCCGGGAGTGCATGCCACGGCGGTCATCCATCCCACCGCCAAGATTGGGCGCGGAGCTCACATCGGTCCTTATGTCGTAGTCGACGAGAATGTCGAGATTGGCGACGATGCCGTTCTGCTGGCGCACGCGGTGATCTACCGCGGAGTAAAGATCGGAAACAATTTCTTCGCCCACGCTCACGCCGTGGTTCGCGAAAACTGCCGCATCGGCAATAACGTGCTGCTGCACAACGGAGTCGTGATCGGCTCCGACGGCTTTGGTTTCGCCAAGAATGGCGAAGGACGCTGGCACAAAATTCCGCAGCCCGCTCCTGTCGTCATTGAAGACGATGTGGAGATCCAGGCGAACTCGTGCATCGATCGCGCCAGCGTCGGCGAAACCCGCATCCGGCGCGGCGCTAAGATCGATAACCTGGTACAAGTCGGCCACGGCTCGCAAGTTGGCGAAGATGCGCTGCTGTGCTCCCAAGTCGGCCTCGCCGGCTCCACGGAAATTGGCAATCGCGTAATTTTGACCGGACAAGTCGGAGTGGTTGGCCACTGCAAGATCGGCGAAGCCGCCATCGTGACGCCGCAAAGCGGCGTCGCGAACGACGTTCCCGCGGGAGCTCTAGTCAGCGGCGCTCCCGCCGTGGATCATAAACTGTGGTTGAAATATTCCGCGCTGCTGCCACGCCTGCCGGATATGGCGCGCGCTCTGCGTGCAAAGTTGCGAAAGGAATAAGGAATAACGTTGCAATTCAGTTCTGCAAGTCCGCAGGCAAATCGAGTAGCGCGTTTAACTTCGTGTACTTTGGTGTCGTTCGGGGTTGAAAAGTTCTTGTCTGTGTTCTTACGGCAACCCGCTCTCGATGACCGTTCGCACCTTCTCCATCAAACATTCGCGACTGCCGAAATCTTCCGGCTCGATCGGCGGATGAAACGTCACAGTTACAACTCCCGGTTTGATCGCGAACCTTCCCTTCGGCATTACATAATGCGTTCCCGCGATGGTCACAGGAACCACCGGAACTCCGCATTCCATCGCCAAATAAAACGGACCTTTCTTGAAGGGCAGCAGTTTGCCGTCGACGGAGCGATGGCCTTCCACGTAGATCGTCATGTTGAGCCCTTGCTGCACGACTTGCTTCGAGACGCGAACCGACTCGATCCCCGCGTCACGATTGCCGCGGTCCACCGGAACCAGCGAGCCCATTCGCATCGCCCGGCCCAGAATTGGATAGGTGAACAATTCCTTTTTCACCATCACTGAAGTGCGCCGCGGAATCAGAGGAATCGTAATCGCCGGGTCGACATTCGACACATGGTTCGACATGAAGATGTAAGTACGCGCTGGATCCAACTTATCGAGCCCGACAGTTTGGACTCTCACCCCAGTCAGCCGCACTCCATTCCACGCGCCGATCATGAACATGCGGTAAAGGAAGCTGACGTCACCTGTAATAAAGGTCCACGGAAAACCGATCAGCGCCGCAATGGGAGCAGCCAGGACCCAGAACACGAGCATCGCAATCGTGCGAATCATCGGTGTGCTTTTAGTGGATGCGTATCTTGCGGAATCTGCGCCTCGCCTTTTAGCCATGCAGCGCGCCGTTCCCGCTGCTCGGCGTTCAAGTTGTCAACGTCTTTGAGCGTGTATGAAATTTCTTCCCGGCTTCCGACTCTCCATTTCAACTCGCGCTCCAGGCCGCGCCGGCTGCGCACTTTCACCGTGATTGCGTCGCCCGGACGAAGACGCGCCGTAATCTCCGAGGATTCCTGGCCTACGATTGTGCCGTTGATTTCCAGAATCGTATCGCCTGTCTGCAGACCCGCGATCTCCGCACCGCTGCCCTCAGTCACGACCACGACAGTCATGGGAGCATCAAAGTTTCGCGAGGCCAGGAAGCCTGCTTCCGCAGTCATCTACAAGCCGCAATCCTACACCGCGGAAGAAATCGTTCCACGGAATTTCCTCCGTGCTCGCGACGTACTTCGCGAAAAACCATCCCAGATCTGCGTGGGTTACCGCTTCAGCAGCCTCTCGAACTCCTTCCGAGTCCGCAAAGAACGCTCCCTTTTTCGCGTAGTTCCGATTCATCCATTGAAACACTTCGCGCAGCGATGCCTTCCCGTGACTGGCTTCGCGCACCGCCAGATCCAGCGCAATGCCCAACAATTCGCCTTTGTTGTAATAAGAAATGCTGCGCTCAGGGCGACGATAGTACGCGTCCCCTTCCAGCCACGCATCCAGACTCGATTCTTCCGCCGACTGCGTCAGGTGTGCGGGACGCCGCTGCAGTTCGCCGATGTCAGCCGCCAAATCCTCTTCGAAGTGACGGCTATCGAGCAGACCGCTGCGCAACTGGATGAAATCCGCGGCCGCGCTAGTGCATCCCTCACTGAACCACAGCGAGCGCGTGTAATTCTCTCGCGTGTAATCGATTGGTTCGAGCGTTTGAGGACGAATGCGCTTCACGTTCCAGAGATGAAAGAACTCGTGCGCCGTCACCGAAGCCAGCGCCTCGGGCGCTTTTGTAAGCACCTCCACATTTACTGCTATCGCAGTCGAGTAGGCATGCTCCATTCCGCCACCCGCTGGTCCTCGGGGAAAGTGATAGAAAAAGATATAGCTATCGAAGGGACGATCGTTCATCCACTCCGTCGCCGCAGCGACAATTTTCTGCAGCATAGCGGTAATCTTTGCCATGTCGTAGTTTCCCGGCTCGGCATCAACGACTACGCGATAGTGCGCACCCGCTTGGTCGAAATCAGATTCCTGGAACCTTCCGATTTCAACCGGAGAATCCACCAGCCGGTCATAGGTTTCCGCGCTGAATCCGCCCACCGGCAGAGCTGTGAGCGGCGTGGCGACCCGCCATCCTTCGGGTATCTGGTTGAAGCGCACAACCATCGCTTGGTTCCGCGCGTCCACCGGATACATGAGAAGCTGAGCCAGGTTGAAGAATGCATGATGCGAATTGAACTGCGCTCCGAACGGCCCGGGCGAATCCACAAACATCTGATACTCAATGATCGCGCCACTCTGGGTATCGCTGATTTGCCACCGGCTCTTATCCAGTTTGCGTACGACGAGGGCGCGTCCCGCACGGTCTTTTGCTCGAACCCAGTTCACGTATTGCGCGAAGTCGCGAACCTGATACAGCGCATTCCACACTGGAAGTTGCAACTCGCGTTGTGCCGGACCTTCCGGCAGTATGATCTGTACCTCCACCAGATGCTGCTCGGGATTTGCCAGGGAGATGGAGTAGTTTGTTGTGGCGTAAGAAGTGGAGGATGCGATTCCCAACAGCAGAGCGCAGCGACAAATGTGGCGCGTCAGTCGTACGGTCGGGATTGAAGGCCTCATCGGTTTCCAGCCGCATTCGCCGAATTGACGCTTCCAGTTTCGGCCGTCAGCACGCGCAAGCGCGCCGGCAACTTCTCGTAGATTCCACCAAACCCGCCGTTGGAAAGGATCGCGACGACATCCCCGCCGCGCATCTCCGGAGCGATTGTCTTCACAATTTCGTCCGCGTCCGCAAGTAACCGGGCCCGGGGTCCATGTGTCTGAATGTCCACCGCCAGTTCCGGCAACTCCAGCCGCTCGTTCACCGGAACCGCTTCCGAACGAAAGATGCCCGCCACGACCACTTCGTCCGCTACCGCGAGACTGCGCGCAAGATCAGCCTGCAGCACGCGACGCCGCAGCGTGTTCGACCGCGGCTCGAGAATGGCCCACAACCGCGCCCCGGGATAACGCGCGCGCAACGCTTTCAGTGTGCCCGCAATCGCCGTGGGATGATGGGCGAAGTCATCGATAATCGTAATCCCATTGACCTGTGCCTTTACTTCGAGTCGACGCTTTACGCTCTTGAACGTCTTCAACGCCGCGGCAATCTCTTCTTTCGAGATGCCATACGCCGCTGCAATCGCAGCCGCCGCAGTCGCGTTCCACACGTTGTATTCGCCCGCGAGCGGGAACTCCAGCTCCATCCAGGCGCGCCCGCCGTGTATAACCGACCATAAAGTTCGCTCCGCCTCGAATTTGACATTCGTGATGTGCCAGTCCGCGCGCGTCCCCGCACCGTACCGCTCCACCGGACAGAAAGCCTTGCTCAAACATCGTTCGAGGCTGGCGCTTTCGCCGGACTCGCCGACGACGCCGTCGAAAGCGATAATCCGGCCGCGACGTGGAATCAGATTCACCAGCCGTTTGAACGCTGTCTCCACGGCGTCAAGATCCTTATAAATATCGGCATGATCGAACTCCACCGAGGTCAGAATCACCGCGTCGGGAAAGTAATGTAAAAACTTTGGACCTTTGTCGAAAAATGCGCTGTCGTATTCGTCGCCTTCCAGAATGAAATGCTTTCCCTGCCCCAGATGAAAGCTTGAGCCAAAGTTTTCCGCGATGCCTCCGATCAGAAACGACGGCTGCATCCCCGCGGTATGAAAAATCCAGGCTAGCATCGAGGTGGTCGTGGTCTTGCCGTGGGTACCTGCCACCACCAGCACTTCCTTGCCGCGCAAGAACTCTTCTTGCAGCAACTGCGGCAGTGAGCAAAACGGAATGCGCTGGTCGAGCACGTGTTCGAGCTCTGCATTTCCGCGCGAAATTGCGTTGCCCACGACCACCAGGTCCGGATTCGGCTCCAAATTACGCGTGTCGAAGGGTTGCGCAACTGGAATTCCCAGTTCCGCTAAAAAATCAGACATGGGAGGATACGCCGCCGCATCCGACCCCGTCACACGAAACCCGCGCTGCTTCAGCATTCCCGCGAGCGATGCCATCGCCGTGCCGCAAATGCCAATTAGATGAATGTGCTTTTTTTCGTCCATGACTTTTGAATCTATGGGTTCCCTGCGGTTGACGACACCGCCGCTTCCTGCATCTTCAGACTCACCTGCCCGCCGCGTATCTTCAGCTTGGTCCGCACTCCAATCGGCAACGTGATGTTCTCCGCCGTCACGTGGCCCGACCGTACTCCGAACGCCACCGGCACTCCCAGTTCGCCCACAACCCGCATTACGATTTCTTCCAGCGTGTATCCCTGGTTCGCAGTCTGAATGCAATCCCGCATCTCGCCGAACACAATCCCTCGCACGCCATTCAGCTTGCCCGCCAGTTTCAACTGCATGAGCATGCGGTCGATCTGGTAAGGTTTGGCCGCCACGTCCTCAAGAAACAGGATCGTTCCTTCCGTGTGGATCTCATAGGGCGTGCCCAGCGAGGCAACTAGAATCGAAAGGCAGCCGCCGTAAAGAATTCCTTCCCCCGATCCCTCCACCAGCCCAGTCACACCGGAACCCGCGTCCAGATCCGGTTCCCACGGCGAGGCGCCGACCAGCGCCGCCTGCCACGACGGCAAATCCACGCCACCTTCCCGTGCCCAATCTTTCGCCACCATCGGGCCATGGAAAGTTACCAATCCAATTGTGTCGTAAAGATAAGTGAGCAGCGCCGTCAAGTCGCTGTAGCCGACGAAAATCTTGGGATGGGCTTTGATGTTTCCCCAATCCAGCACTTCCAGCAGATAGTTGGAGCCGTAGCCGCCGCGCGCGCACACAATCGCCCGCACATCTTCGCGCGCAAACATTTCTTCCAGTTCGCGCGCCCGACGTTGCACCGATCCGGCAAAGTAGAGATCCTGCTCGAGGATGGAATCGAAATAAAAGGCCTGGTAGCCCGCGCGCCGCAGACCTTCGCAGCCAGCCGCGAGTTCCATGCCTTTGATATTGCTGGCCGGCGCCACGATACCGACCGTGTCGCCCGACCGGAGCGCTGGCGGCTTGATACGCGGAACTGGAGGCGAAGACATTCAGTCAGAAGCTTGGTGAAACGTGAACCGCTAAACGTGACTTGCTAAATCTGGACTCGAATCCTGAATCTAACCTGCAAAATCTAACTCACAAAAAACTCGCCCCGGCACACCAGCCTTGCTGTGCCGCGAAGAAACAGCACATTCCCTTCCTTGCGCACGGTTTGCGTTCCGCCCACAGCATGCACCCGAACCGGCAATTCCACCTTTCCACCCGCTATGGCCGCCACCGCCGATGCGCAAGAACCCGTACCCGACGACTGCGTCTCACCCACTCCGCGCTCGAAGAAACGAGCTTCCACGTCATGACTTCCAGCGATGGCAACCATCTCAACGTTCACGCCATGCATAAATTCAGAACTGCGCTGAATCGCGGCCGCTTCCTCCGGCCACTTCTCCGGAAATTCCCGCACGAAGACCACATAATGAGGATTCCCCATCGAAACTGGAATGCCGCGCACTTCCCTGCCCTCGACCCGCACTGCCAGTTCCGCTGCCACCGCAGCCTGGCCCATCTCAATCTCAAACTCGTATTCGGATTCTTTCTGTCCCGTCAAAACGCAAGATTTTAATCCCGCGCCGGTTTGGATCGTGATCTTCTCCGTCTCTCGCTCGGAATAGAGATACGTGGCTACACAGCGGGTGCCGTTGCCTGAAATCTCCGCCTCGGAGCCGTCAGCGTTGATCAGCCGAATCTCGACGTCCGCCGTTGCGTGCGGACGCATCCATTCCACACCATCCGCGCCGACTCCGTCATGCCGATCACAAATGCGCTGGGTAAACGCTGCAATGTCAGGTAAAGCGAGGGCCCGCTCGGCCTGCGGAAAATCGATCAACAAGAAATCATTTCCGCAGGCGCTGGCCTTCACAAAGGAAATTACCGCTGCCTTTTTGCTCACTCGACTTCCACCGGACCCAACGAGGTGACGCTGCCCAGAACAGCAGACGTCTTCAACTCTCCCAGCAATATCTTGTGTTCGCGATTGCAGCCGGGCACGTCAAACTGCACCCGCACGTGCTGATGGGTGCTGCCGCTGACCACATTCTGCATCATGCGATGCTCGCGCTCGAGGATGCGGTTGACCTCCTGCGTGACTTGTTCCACGCTGGCTCCCGTAACTTCGTAACAGACCAGCAACGTCTTCAGGTTGAAGTTTTGCTCAAAGCGGCCCAGGGCAAACAGTGCTAGCAAAACTACTCCGGTGGCAAAAACCGCGGTAAGGTAAAGCCCGCCGCCGGCAGCCATTCCCACCGACGCCACCACGAACAATGTTGCCGCGGTAGTAAGACCCGTAGTCAAGCCGCGATTATGCAGAATCGATCCTGCGCCAATGAACCCAATGCCGGGAATAATCTGCGCGGCTATGCGGGCCGCATCAGACGGTACTCCCGCGAGGCCGCTGGAAAGGATGGTGAACATCGCCGCCCCGAAACAGATAAACATGTTGGTCCGCAGGCCGGCTGGGCGATGCCTCAGTTCGCGTTCCAATCCAATGGCTCCGCCGAGAATGGCTGCCAGCACCAGACGCACCAGAGATGTTGCAACAAAACCGCTGGCCATCTCTCCGTGCAGCAGGCCGAAAATGTTGTGCCAATTCATGGGCGCGATTGGAGGGCTCAGACGGAACTTAGATGGCCGGATTTTATCATCGGATTTGACTCTATTCGCCGACCTTCGCCGACCTCACGTTAACCGGGCTGATTACCGCGGGGGCTCCTGGCCGCTCTCTTGCATGCGGCCGCGGAAGAGTACGGCACGCGGCTGGCCCGTAGTGTGAATTTCGACGAGTGCCGTCAAATGGTGATCGGTCGCCGACTTCCACACCGGATCGCCGTCGAAGCCGATCACGAAATCCGCGTACGCCGCCGGATCCGCGAGGGCGCGCTCCCACAAGCCTTGCAGATCGGCCGGCTGTTTCCAGACGCGATGATTGCCTTCGTTGATGACCCGCCGCAAAGGAATCGCGGCCTGTTGGAGGGTGCCCACGTGCTCGCCAAGATACATCAGCAACGTGGAATCCGATGGCAGCGGCTTGAGCCAGCCGGCCACTTGCTTATCCAACTCCACGCGCCCGCGCGAGTTGATCGCAGCCTCGCGGTAACAGATCGGGTCTGCGTGCCAAATGCCGCCATAGCTTGCACTCGCGAGTCCGAAAACGCTCACTAGGACGATGGTGCTTACCCGGCGGGTGACGAAAGGGTTCAGTTGTCCCATCTTTGCTGTGGACTGCACGACAAAAGAAATTCCCAGCGGCACAAACACGGCGAACGCCGGAAGCAGTTGCAGCCCGTAGCGTACGTTGTAATAGGTGAATGGCCACCACGTCGGCAAAAATATCGGAACGCTTCCGTAGGCCACGGACAGTGAATAAAAGGGCAGCGGCGCCCATAGCCACAACCCAGCTCGCCCCTGCCCACTGAACCCCGCCACGAAACTTCCTAACAACGCCAGGGCCAACCAGAGCCGGCCCTGCCAATTCGCCTCCGACACATTCAGTTCCGCCGCCTTAAGAAAATAGGAAGCAGCAGCCCGCAGATTTCCCTTCGCCGGATTTACTGTTGCAGTCTTCTGTTCTATGGCGTGGGCCGAGTAAGGCCCATTCGCAAACTCCAGCGGATTGCGGTAGACGGCCGCGTTGTAAGCAAGCCAGAAAACAGGCGCGGCCGCCGCGATCAGGAAAAATGTCGAGATGCGCGACGCCCCGAACCTGGGTGCTTTCTCTTTGCGTTTGAAAACGTGGAAGCTGACTATCACCGCGCCAGTCACCATTAACACCGCTAGAAACCATCCGTCGTACCGCGTAAGGCACGCCGCGGCCAGACAGACGCCGCATTTTGTGAGGGATCGAGACGAGGTCTCCCCGCAGCGCGCGAACTCGACGAAGTACACCGCGGCCCAAATGAAGAATGCCAGATACAGGGACTCGCCCATCGCTGTCGCCTGCATATAGATCAGATTCGGATTCGCGCAGTAGATGATCGCCGCTGCCCAAGCCGACACCTGCGTCGCGCCATTCAGTTTTCCCTCTGGGCACAGCGCCGAACGCACCAGCCGAAATATTCCAAGAGCGCCGAAAACATAGGCAGCCATCGATGGGATGGAGCCGCCCGAACCGCTCTGCCACATCCGCTTCGACACGATAAACGGCAGGATCAGCAAATGCGGCAAAGGCAGCCATACCGTCCCCAGTTGCAGCAAGCCGGGAGTTTTTGAGTCGAATACACGGCGCGCGATATTGATATGCGCTACGGCGTCACCGTACAGCAGCACCTCGCCGTTCCGGTTGTAGTAGAGAAACGAAAACGCTGAGACAAAGATCGCCAGCCACACCAGCCGCACAATCTGAATTTCTGAATAGGCCTTCGGTGGTGGAGCTTGCGGCTTCATTCGAGGTGGGTAAGTTCGCGGAAAATCTGGAAGCGC
>WNEY01004904.1_pt1 | contig 10286 bp, 9 predicted proteins | sample 5400531 | NCBI WGS metagenome assembly WNEY01 (sample SAMN13153338, study PRJNA577476) | soil metagenome | isolation source: 200 cm saprolite under Douglas fir tree site 1 | place: USA:California | collected 2015-04-18
AGAAGTCCGGCGTATCAACGCACGAGATGCTGACCGGCTCGATGAAATCGATGCTGACCCGGGGGTTCAGCGACGCCCCTCCGCACGCCCCGTACGCGTCGCCGGCCGCGATCTCTCCCTGCTGGTTCGGCGTGGTGAGGTTTTCCAGCATGACGGCGTAGGAGCGGTTCGCCTTCCCGACGAAGCGGAACCACCGCGTGGTGCCCGGCGCCGTCGATGACAGCGTGCCGGCGTAGGAGCTGCCGTCCGGCACCAGCAGGATCGCGCCCGTGCACACGTCGTTGTCCGCCGGGGCGGCCGCCGCGAAGCACAGCAGCGCACCCGCCGCAGCCAGTACGTTCCGCGCGTACTTCATGGATGTTTTTTCCTCTGAGGGATGGAACGTCGAATCCTACCGCGCTTTCGACGATCGCGGCAAGGGCGAGGGCCCGCGGAACGTCTCGGCGGCGCCGAGGGCCGTGAAGTCGACTTGGCGGTCGCCGACCCTGCCCGTCACGTGATACGACGCGCGCAGCTGCAGGAACTGCGTCGGCCCCTCCGCCGGCATGCCGGGCCGGCCCGTCGGCGTGCGGATGACGTCCTGTACGCGGACGTCCATGCGCACGTCGAGCCCGGCTTCCCGCGCCAGGATCTGGATCGACTCCGGCCGGCCCTCGGCCGACGACGTCTCTTCGATCTGCGCGCCCTTCGCGAAGGCGATCGGCCCCGCCGGCCCGATGACGGCGAGGACGCCTGGGATGCGCTCCGCCTGCTCGGGGGACACGGCATCGGCGGGAGGCCGCACGCGCCCGTAGAGGAACGAATAGCCCTCGTGCGTCACCTGCCCCCATTGCCACGAGACGCCGCGCCAGAAGCCCCAGTTGTGGTCGTGATACCCGGTCGCGCCTTCGAGCGAGACCGTCCCGCCGCCGGCCGCGAGCGTTCCCCTCATCGCGCCCGAGAGCACGGGCACGACGTAGCCGGACAGCCAGCCGGCCTGACCCCGCAGGACGAACGGAGGCACGGACCGGCCGGGGGGCGCCTGCAATGTGATCTCGCCTTTCGCGCCGGGTCCGCCACGCTCGGCCGCGAGGTCGAGCGTGATGCGATAGCGCAGCCCCTCGAGCCGGACCCGGTTGCCGGCGATGTCGAGGTCGGGCGCTTCGGCGAGGAGCGTCGCTTCCGGGATCACGGCCCGGCGCGAGAAGCTCTCCACCTGCCCGTTGCGCTCGAGCTGGAGCCGCACGCCCGCAGATCGTTCGCTCGCGCGGAATGAATCCGCGCTCGCTCTTTGAGCCGGGGGGACCCTTCGGTCCCCCCGGACCCCCACGTCGCGGGTCCGCGGACCGGTCATGAACGAGAGATAGAAGCGGACCGAGCCGTCCGTCGTGCGGCCGTTGAAGTAGAGCCACTCCGCCCACGAGTCGGTCCACGCGGGCGCGTCCGGAATCGGGTGGAAGCGGTCCATCGCGCGCAGCAGCTCGCGGGGGTCGGGAGCCGTCCACCTCCGGTCGGACGGCGCGTCCTTCCACGCGGGCGCGCGGGAGATCTCCGGGTCGCCCACCGCCTTCTCGAGGCTCGGGATGCCGCCCCGCGCGCGGAGGCGGGTGACGCGGTCGCCCTCGACGAGGAAGAGCGTGCGCCGCTGCGTGGGGGAGACGGTGGCCACCCGCGCGGCCAGCGGCGGCGCGCCCAGGACCGAGGAGAGCAGGAAGCGCGCGCTCGAGACGTCGCCCGCCCGGCCCACGACCACCAGGTCGCCCCCGCCGCGCAGGGCCGGCGACCGCGACTGCTCGAGGATCACGTCCCCCACGCCGAGCAGCGCGGCCATGACCGCGACGCCGAAGCCGAAGCCGCCGGAGAGCACGGCCGTCCGCACCGGCCGGGCCGCGAGCGTGCGCAGGACGAGGCGGAGGGTCACGGGCCCGCCCCCACGGAGGGAGCCGCGAGGCGGCCGCTGCGCATCGCGAGCCGGCGCCGCGCCCGCGCCGCCAGCGCGGGGTTGTGGGTGACGATGACGAGCGTGGTGCCGTCGGCGTTGACCCGGTCGAACAGGTCGCCGATCTGCTCGCCGGTCTCGTCGTCCAGCTCCCCGGTCGGCTCGTCGGCGAGCACGAGGCCGGGCCGGTTGGCGAGGGCGCGCGCGATCGCCACCCTCTGCATCTCACCGCCGGAGAGCTGCGACGGGAGGTGGCCGGCGCGTTCGCCCAGCCCCACGTACTCGAGGAGCGCCCGCGTCCGCGCCCGGCGCTCGGCGGCGGGCATCCCCACCTCGCTCTGCACCAGCTCGACGTTCTCCCAGGCGGTGAGCATGGGCAGGAGGTAGAACCGCTGGAACACGAAGCCGATGCGGCGCAGCCGGATCCGGCTCCTCGCTTGCTCTCCCATCGCGAGCACGGGGCGCCCTTCGAAGAGCAGCGAGCCGGCGGTGGGCGTGTCGACGCAGCCGAGGAGATGGAGGAGCGTCGACTTGCCGCAGCCCGACGGCCCGGAGATCGCCACGTATTCGCCGGGCGCCACCGTGAGCGAGACGTCGCGCAGCGCCTCCACGGGCCCCGCGGGCATCGGGTACACCTTGCTCACGCCGCGGGCCTCCACGATGGCGATGGGCGCGCTCACGAGATGCTCTCCTTCCGCAGCGTGGCCGCGATGGGGAGGCGCGCGGCCAGGATCACCGGGTAGGCGGCGGCGACGAGCGCGGCGAGGACGAGGAAGGCCAGGTGAATCGCGAGGGCGCGCGGCTCGAACACGAAGAAGTGGAGCCGCGACGGGAGGTCGGGCATCTGGCGAAGGATCGAGTCGAGCACGCGGGCGAGGAGAAGGCCGAGGGGGACGGCCACGATTCCGCCCCCGCCCACCAGCAGCGCCGATTCGGCGAGCAGATCGAAGGTGATGCGCCTCCGCGAGAAGCCGAGCGCGCGCAGGGCGGCGACCTCCCCCAGCCGCTGGTTGACCGACACGGTCAGCAGCGTCGTCACCAGGAGCAACGCGAAGAAGGACGCGATCGTGGCGAGCACGAAGGCGACTTGCCGGAAGTACGAGAACTCCGCCTGCCGCAGGCGCTCCAGCACCTCGTCGATCGAGAAGGCGTGCAGGTCCGGACGCGCACGCCGGACGGCGCTGACCGCGGTCTCGGTGCCCACGCCGGGCTGCGAGGCCACGAGCAGGAGGTCGGCCTCGTCGCGCCGAGCGGTTGGGAACGCCCGCGTGAAGCCGTCCAGGGTCACGCCGGCCATCCGCTCGCCCGCCGCCTCGAAGGGAAACTCGACGATGCCGCTCACCCGGAACTCGCGCGGCGTCAGCGTCGATGCGAGCCGGACGATCGATCCCGGCCCCAGCCCCTGATCGCGCGCGAAGGTGCGGTTCACCACCATGTCGGGCCGGCCGGCGCCGGAGTCTTCGGCCATATCGGCGCCCTGAACGAGCCGCCACTCGCCGCGCCGTCGCGTCTCGCTGCCGACGATCGCGACCTCGTGCGTCTTCTTGTCACGCGCTTCGACGGTGGCGACGCCGAAGCGCACCGGCACCACCGCCGCCAGCTCCGGCAGGCGGCGCAGCGCCTCGACCGTCGCCGCCGCGTCCGACACCACCGGGCCCATCCCCGGCAGCGCCTCGGTGGCGGTCACCCGCACGTCGAAGCCGGTGCTTTCCAGGAGGTCGCGGAACGAGACGATCAGCCCGCGCGACAGCATCAGCATGTCGAAGAGGAGCGCCCCCACCACCGCGACCCCGGTGAGCCCGAGCACGGCGCGGGCGGGCTGGCGCGACAGGCTTCGCCAGGCGAATTGGAGGGGGCTCACCGGCGCAGCAGGTCCAGGATGGGCCGCCGCAGCAGCGTCCACGAGGCCAGCAACCCGGCCATCACGCCCAGCGGAAGCGCGAGAGCGACGCAACGGGCCGCGATCGCCGGCGTCACGCGCACGAAGACCAGCGTCGTGTCGTAGCGCCATTGGAAGAAGGCGTTGACGGCGCCCTGGGTGACCGCGGCGAACAGCACGCCGAAGACCGCGCCCGCGGTGGCGATGCACAGTCCTTCGAGAAGGGCCTGGAGCAGGATCCGGCGCCGGCGGAGGCCCAGGAGGCGAAGCAGGCCCGCGATCTCGCGGCGCTCGTCCGCGCGGATCACCATCAGCGCGAGCAGGAACGCCGTGCTCCCGATCATCGTCACGACCGAGATCGCCATGTGGAAGCGCTCGATGATGACGAAGTGCTCGTCGTCGCCGGCCGCGGTGCGCACCACGGATACGGCGGGAGCGCGGGCGCCCAGCTCGCGCGCGAAGGCGCTGGCATCGGCCGGGTCCTTGAGGGCGATGTTGATCGCGCCCACGGTGTCGACGGTGCCGGCTTCGCCCGGGTCGGCGGCGAGGGCCAGCAGGTCCGGCAGGTGCATCCGTGCCTCCAGCCGCTTCGCGGTGAAGCGCGAAGGATCGGGCGTGGGCTCGTAGACGCCGGCGATGCGGAAGGGCCGCGCGCCCGCGCCGCGCGCGTCGGCGGAGAGCATCACGACCTGTCCGACCGACAGGCCGCGCTCCCGCATGAGGCCGCGGGACACCAGGATGTCGCCGAGCGGCTCGCCGTTGCCACCGGCGGCGGCTCCGGCGGCCCCGGCGGGCGCGACGAGGCCGAGGAGCAGGAAGAGAATGCGCAGGCGGGCGATCACGACGGGAAAGATTCTAACCTTCCTGATGTAGACTCGATGGAGCCGCCATGCCGATGGATCCCTCTCCTCCGAGCGAGGCCCCTTCGCCGGCCGACGCGATGAAAGAGCGCTTCGGCCTGACCGGGATCGCCGCCGAGCCCCCGCGGCGCGTCCCGATCCGTACCCGCTCGATGAACGTGACCCACTCCGGCTGGCGCCTGGAGGTCCGGTGCGACCAGGGCCCGGGTGCCGTCATCCTGGCCGAGACGAGTCCGGGCGAGTCCTACCATCGCGGAGAGGGACTGTTCCTGGGCTGGCCGCAGGACACCCTGGCCGCGCTCTACGAGGCCCTCCGGCCTCGGGCGGACGACGCGTCCTTCGAGACGCCCCAGCTCGGCTGAGCGACCGGGCCCGCTTCAGACCCCCGCCAGGCCGGGCTCGATCCGTGCGAAGCCTTCGTTGGCGGCCCACAGGTCCATGCCCAGCGAGACGAGGTCGTCGACTTCCGGAATCGCGCGGGTGTCGCCGGTGAGGTCGATCGACTTGACGTATCGGTGGCACGTCTCGCAGGCCTCGATCCGCACCGCCGGGTAGCTCGCGCTCTGGAACGACGGCAGCTTCGCGGGATCCCCCTCCTCGCAGGCGGGACAGAGGATCCGGCCCACCGGCCATTCCCGTCCGCAAAGGGCGCACCCGAGCAGCCGGCGCGCGCCCGTCTCCCCAGACCCGCCGTCCGCGTCCGCCCGGCGGGCGGCAATCCAGGGTGAGCCGCCGCAAAACGGGCAATGGCCGGGCCGGTGGAGCCGATCCGGCGCCACCCTCAGCCGGGCCAGGACCTCGACGTAGGGCCGAAGCAGGGCCCGAGAGAGATAATCTTCGCCGGTCTCGCGATCGCCGCTCCACCACCCGAGCAGGCGCGACCGGGCGTGCGCAGCGTCCTCCCGCTCCCGGGCCGCTTCCACCAGGGCGGGGGGACCGTGCTCCGAGGCGAAGCGGAGCAGGCTGCCGCAACGGTCGAGAAAGCGGTCGGCATCCTCGTCCAGCCTCCCCGAGAGCGGACGCTCGGCATGCAGGGACTCGATGGCCGTGGCCAGCCGTCCCTGGACCCGGTAGAGGCCGGAGGCGAAGCGGAGGGGCTCCGCGGCGGTCACGGACCCGCCCGCGAGCAGCTCGGCGCGCGCGGCGCGCTTCTCGAAGGCGGTCTCGACGACGCCCTCAGCGACGGCGGGATTCCCCACCCAGCACTTCGCGATACCAGCGAGGGTGATGCAGCCGCGCCCACGGCTTGCTGACGGTGCCGCGGATCATCGAGTGGAACGTCCCCGGCTCGGCCGCCGTGCCGAGGTAGATGTGGAAGACGACGGCGACCACGAAGAGGATGAACGCCACGTCGTGGATCAGGATGGCCAGCTCTCTCAGGATCCGCGGGAACTCGAGGGGGAACCACATGACGACGCCGGAGAGCAGCAGCCCCAGCGCCCCGAGCCCGGCCGCGAAGAAGAACAGCTTCTGGCCGCCGTTGTACTTGCCCACGTCGGGGTCCTCGCCCTGATAGCGCATGTACTCGACCATCTTGCGCGGCCGGAGCCACTCACGGTCCTTCGGCTCCAGGCGCATCTCGCCCAGCCAGTGGACGAACATGACGGCCATGGAGGCGAAGAAGAGGAGGCCGGCCCAGGGGTGGAGCCAGCGGCACACGTTGAGGCCGCCGAACAGGTGCGCCATCCAGCCGAAGACCGGGGTCCAGATCGGGAGCCCCGAGAAGAGGGCCAGGAAGAAGAACAAGGCCACGGTCCAGTGGATGGCGCGCGTGGCGAGGCGGTGCCGGACGACCTCGTCTCCGACGACGACGTCTTCGGAGCGCCGGGCGCGGAGGACGGCGGAATCGGCCGAAGGGCGGGAAGCCGTGGCGCTCATGCCCGTGGTCCCCGGGGAGGCTCGCTGCCGGCCGGCTCGCCGCCCGTCTCCCGGGGCTCTTTCGGGCCCTGGTACATGAAGTGGCCGATCGCCCCGAGCACCGCGCCGAAGACCGCCACGACGCCCAGGGGACGCAGCACCGACTTCCAGAACCGGACGCCCAGCGGCACGTGGGGATCCTGGGGCAGGTTGTACCACTCGGGGTGGTCGCCATGGCCGAGCACGGTGACGACCCCGGTGCCGCCCACGCCCTGGGGATCGTAGAGCACCGCGTTGGCGAATCCGTTCGCCTTGAGCTGCTCGACGCGCGCGTGGCCCATCGCCACCATGTCGTCCTTCGTTCCGAACTGGAGGCAGCCGGTGGGGCACGCCTTGATGCACGCAGGCTCCAGGCCCGACTCGACCCGGTCCACGCACAGCGTGCACTTGGCCATCTTGTCGGTCTTGGCATGGAACTTCGGCACGTTGAAGGGGCAGCCGGTCGCGCAGAAGCCGCAGCCGATGCACGCCTCCGGGTTGACGTCCACGATGCCGTTCTCATACTGGACGATGGCGCCCGGAGCGGGGCAGGCGGCGAGGCAGCCCGGATCCTCGCAGTGCATGCACTGGTCCTTGCGCATCAGCCAGACCAACCCGCCGTCGAACTCCTTCTCGTTGAAGCGGATCAGGTTCCAGAACTCCGCATCCAGCTCGGGCATCGTCTGGTAGGTCCCGGTCTGCTGGGTGGCCACCGCCTTCAGGTCGTTCCACTCCTGGCAGGCCACCTCGCACGCCTTGCAGCCGATGCAAGTGGTGGTGTCGATGAACTTCGACACGACGGGAAGATGACGCATCCCCGTCGCGCCTCCCCACAGAGATGCGGAGGAGCGGCGGATCTCGAGGTTGTGCCCAGCCATGGCCGTCCTCCTACGCCTTCTCGAGCTTCACGAGGAAGGCCTTGTACTCGGGGGTCCAGGTGTTCGGGTCCATCGCCGACGGCGTCATCAGGTTGGCCAGCGGCCCCGTGTGGCCGGGATCGCCGGCGAAGCCCCAGTGGATGGGGAAGCCGATCTGCCACATCTCCTTGCCGTCCACCTTCAGGGGGAAGAGGCGCTTGGTGACCATCGCCACTCCCTGGATCTGCCCCCGCGCCGAGATGACCTTCACCTGGGAGCCGTTCGCGATGCCCTTCTGCTTGGCCAGGCCCTCGGGGATCTCGACGAAGAAGCCCGGCTGCAGCTCGTTGAGGAGTCCCCCGTGCTGGTGCTGCGTCCAGTAGTGGAAGTGCTCGGTCAACCGGTACGTGGTGCAGACGATGGGGAAGTCCTCCTTGGTGCCGTAGACGTCCTTGTCGGAGGTGAACTTCTTGAAGGCCGGGTTCGACGTTACGTTCGGATGCAGCGGGTTCGCGATCGGTGCTTCCACCGCCTCGTAGTGCTCGGGGAACGGCCCGTCATTGAACGACGGAGCATAGAGGCGCGCGACCCCTTCCGGGATCATGATGAAAGCCCCGTAGGTCCCGGGCGGGGCGTCCGGCTTCATGTCCGGCACGTCACCCACCCACTTCTCGCCGTTCCACCGGATGCCGGCGCGCTTGGGGTCCCACGGCTTTCCTTCGGCGTCGGCCGACGCACGGTTGTACATGATTCGGCGGTTCGCCGGCCAGGAGAAGGCCCAGTTGTGGAACATGCCCAGGCCCAGGGGGTCGGCGTTGTTGCGGCGCTGCGCGTTGTTTCCGGCCTCGGTGTACACGCCGGAGTGGAGCCAGTTCCCGCACATCGTCGAGCCGTCGTCCATGAGCTGGCCGAAACCGTCGAGCTGCTGGCCCGCCGTCTTGACGACCTTGGTCTTGTCGTTGGGATCGTGGACGTCGGCCAGCGCCTTGCCGTTCATCTCCTTCAGGACCTCCGCGAGCTCCGGGTTGAGCGGATCGGGATACGACCACGAGACGCTCAGGACCTGCTCCGGGAGCGCTCCGCCTTCCTTCTGGTAGAGATCGCGGACGGCGAGGTAGACCCGGGCCAGGATCTCCTGATCCGCTTTCGCCTTGCCGGGCGGGTCGAGGGCCTTCCACTTCCACTGGAGCCAGCGGGCGGAGTTGGTGAACGTCCCGTCCTTCTCTGCGAAATCCGCGGCGGGAAGGAGGAAGACCTCGGTCTGGATCTGCGACGCCTCGGGTCCTTCGTACTCCTTGGGCGCCTTCCAGAAGATCGCGGCCTCGGTCTCCACGTTCTCGATGACCACCATCCATTTCTGCTTGGAGAGGGCGGCCACCATCTTCTTGGAGTTCGGGCCGAGGCCGACCGGGTTCATGCCGAACGTGATCAGCCCCTCGGGCCCCGGCTCCTTGCCCCCCACCCGGGTGGAGTCCCCCCGATACATATCATCGAAGATGTACATCCAGGAGTAGTTCCCGTCGATCTTGGGCAGCCAGGAGTAGCCGAAGTCGTTGTCCTTGGTGGCCGCCTTGCCGTAGGCCGCCTTCAGCAGCGAGACCATGAACTTCGGATAGTTCTGCCAGTAGTTCATGGACGCGGCCTCGAGCGGCTTGGGCGTGTTGGCGTCCAGGTACTCCTTGAGGTTCTGCCACTGCGCGGTCGGCGTCTTGAGGTAGCCGGGCAGGATCTCGAAGGTCCCCGCCGTGTCGGTGGCGCCCTGGATGTTGGAGTGGCCGCGGAAGGCGTTGACCCCGCCCCCGGGACGCCCCACGTTCCCCAGGAGGAGCTGCAGGATCGCGGCCGTGCGGATCATCTGGACCGCGGTCGAGTGCTGCGTCCAGCCGAGGGCGTAGGTGACCGTGCCCGCCCGCTCGGGGTTGCCCGTCGAGGTCACGACCTCGGCCACCTTGAGGAAGGTCTCCTTCGGGACCCCGCAGATCCTCTCCACCATCTCGGGCGTGTAGCGGTCGACGTGCTTCTTCAGGAGCTGGAGCACGCACTGGGGGTCCTGCAGGGTGGGGTCGGTCTTCGCGAAACCCTTCCCCTCGAGCTGATACGACCACGTGTCCTTCGCGTAGTCCCCCTTCGCCGGGTCGAAGCCGGAGAAGAGCCCGTCGTTGAACGCGAAGGCCGGGTTCACGAGGAGCGAGGCGTTCGTATGGATCTTGACGTAGTCCTCGTGATAGCGCTTGTTCTCGAGGGCGTAACGGATGATGCCGGAGAGGTAGGCGATGTCCGTCCCGGCCCGGATGGGCGAGTAGACGTCGGCTACGGCGGCGGTGCGGGTGAAGCGGGGATCGACGACGACCAGCTTAGCGTTGCGGTTCCGCTTCGCCTCCATGAACCACTTGAAGCCGACCGGGTGGTTCTCCGCCGGGTTTCCCCCCATGGCCAGGATGACGTCGGCGTTCTTGATGTCCACCCAGCCATTGGTCATCGCCCCCCGTCCCAGCGTGGCGGCCAAACTGGCCACCGTGGGGCCGTGTCAAACACGGGCCTGGGTGTCCCGGTACGGGACCCCCAAGGCCGTCACCACCTTCCATTGCAGGAAGTTGAACTCGTTCGTGTCCGTGCAGCCGCCGATCATCGCGATCCCGGGCGTGCGGTTCACGACCTGGCCCTTGGCGTTCTTCGCGACGAACGTGCGGTCGCGCGTGTCCTTGATGTGGCGCGCGATCCCGTTGATCGCGTCGTCCCAGGAGATTTCCTCCCAGTGGTCCGAGCCGGGGCGCCGCACTTTCGGAACCGTCAGCCGGTTCTTGTGCGTGATGTCGTCCTTGAGCGTCGCGCCCTTGGGGCACAGCGAGCCGCGGCTGATCGGGTGATCCGGGTCG
>WNEY01015407.1_pt1 | contig 10286 bp, 11 predicted proteins | sample 5400531 | NCBI WGS metagenome assembly WNEY01 (sample SAMN13153338, study PRJNA577476) | soil metagenome | isolation source: 200 cm saprolite under Douglas fir tree site 1 | place: USA:California | collected 2015-04-18
CGTGAATCTCGGCGGGTACCACGTCCACGACATCGAGTTCACTGCCGCGTTCGACGTGACGAAGGACAAGGTCGGCAAGGATCTGGCCGACGCGATCTGGGCGCACCCGAACGACACGATCAAGTTCGCCGAGGTCCCGAGGACCGGCATCGAGGTCTCCCGCGGGATGACACACGATGGGCTCGGCAAGTACATCTCGGCGGTCGTCGAGAAGGCGCCGGGCGAGACGGCGGACGTCGTCGGGATCCTGCGCGACACGAAGACGGACGTCGTCGTCAACTACCTCCCCGTCGGCTCGGAAGCCGCGACGAAGTGGTACACGGAGCAGGTACTCGAGGCCGGGTGCGCGCTGGTCAACTGCATGCCGGTCTTCATCGCGCGCGAGCCGTACTGGCAGCGGCGCTTCATGGACAAGGGGCTTCCGGTCATCGGCGACGACATCAAGTCGCAGGTCGGCGCGACGATCACGCACCGTGTGCTCACGTCGCTCTTCCGCGAACGCGGCGTCAAGCTCGACAAGACGATGCAGCTGAACGTCGGCGGCAACTCCGACTTCCTCAACATGCTCGAGCGCGAGCGCCTGGAGTCGAAGAAGATCTCGAAGACGAACGCGGTCACGTCCATGCTCGACTACGACCTGGGCGAGAAGAACGTCCACGTCGGGCCGTCGGACTACGTGCCGTGGCTGACCGACCGCAAATGGGCGTACATCCGAATGGAGGGCTCGTCGTTCGGCGACGTGCCGCTCAACCTGGAGCTCAAGCTCGAGGTCTGGGACTCGCCCAACTCGGCCGGGATCGTGATCGACGCGGTGCGGCTCGCGAAGCTGGCGCTGAACAACGGCCTCGCGGGCGCGCTGGAGGGGCCGAGCTCCTACCTGATGAAGTCGCCGCCGAAGCAGGTTCCGGACGACGAGGCCTACGAGGCGACGGAGGCGTTCATCCGGGACCACGCGCGTCAGCCGATCAAGGAGCAGGTAGAGGCCTGATGCGCCGAAACGTCGCGGTTTGGTTCCCAGTCGCGGCGATCATCGGTGGGGCGGCGGCTGTCTCCATCGGCGTCCTCGCGCACGGCCGACTCAGCGAGACCGACGGCCGGATCATCGTCAGTGCCATCGCTGCGCTTCTGTGCGGCGGGGCCGCGCTCGCGGCCGTCGAGCTGATCGAGCGCAGACAGCTCCGCCCGCTCGCCTGGCTCGCTTTGATCGGCACGATCGCGGAATTCACGATTATCGAGCTCGCGGTCTGGACGTTCGTCGACGAGAGCGAGAACCGCTACATGCGCTGGGGGTGGACGGCCGTCGCGTGGCTCGGGCCGACGCTCGTCATCCCAACCTTCCGGTTGCTCATGCGCGATCGACGCCTTCTCGTTAGCGGTCTTCTCCTGGTGGCTCTCTGCGCCGTCGCGTTCGCCGGCTTCCTCACGGGGATCATCTGGACGGGCGGGGATCACGACGTTGTAGGCCGGATCACCGCCGCCCTTGGCATCCTCGGCGTGGCGGGCTACCTCGTGATGCCTGCGCTGTCCCGCGGCTTGCTCCGGGCCAACGCGGGGCGGCCGTGAAGAAGCCTGTCTCGGCGCTCTGAGGGGCCTCGCCCTCGAGCGTCGCGCCAAGTGCAACCGAGGAGGGCTCGGCCTCTTGTCGGGCCCTCCTCACTACACTCGGAGGCAGATGGGCCTTCGGATCTGCCTCGTCACGCCGTTTGCCTGGTCGCAGCCGCACGACGTCAACGAGCATGTGGAGGGGATCGCGCGCGAACTGCGCGCGCTCGGCCACTCGGTGACGATGCTCGCATCGTCGAACCGGGCCCGCGATCTTGCCGCCGGCCGGCGCGCCCTGCTGGATGGGCTCGACGCCGAGGTCGTGGTCCTCGGGCCCGCGGTCCCGATCTCTCGCCGGAGCCGGATCGGCGTGCCCGTCGGCGCGCGGGCGAACCTGGCGCTCGCGCTCGCGCTCGGTCGCTTCGACGTCGTCCACGGCTTCGAGCCCGGGCTGCCGTCCCTGTCTTACCTCGCGCTCCGCGACGCGCCGGCGCTGACAGTCGCCACGTTTCTATCGCCCGAGCGGCTCGGCTACCCGCCGGGTAAGGCGCAGCGCGACCGGCTGCTCGCGCGCCTAGACGCCCTCGTCGCCACGAGCGAAGCCACCGCCGAGGCAGCGGCGGGGCGCTTTCCGGGGCACTACCACGTGATCTCCGAGGGAGTCGACCTCGAGCTCTTCCAGCCTCGGCGCAAGCGGAAGGTGATCGTGCTCGAGTGGCGCCCGAACGAGCGCCCGCTGGTGCGATCCGTCCTCCACGAGCTCGCCGAGCTGCCCGACTGGGAGCTCGTGTTGCTGCGGACGAAACCGCTGACCGGGAGACCGACGATCCCGCGCGCGCTACGCGACCGCGTGCACGTGCGCACCGCACGCGACGGCGCATCGCGGGCGCTGTTGCTCGGCGAGGCAAGCGTGTTCGTCCCCGCGCTCGCCGGCTTGCAGCGTGTTCGGCTCGAGGCGGCGGCCGCCGGCTGCGCGATCGCCTCCCCGCCGGGCATGCGCGAGCAGCCCGAGCTCGCCGGAGCAGAGATGGCGCGACTGACGGAGGACGCGGACTTCCGCGCCCGTAAGGCCGAGCGCGCCCGGGCGGACGTGGAGGGTCAGAGTTTCGCGGACGTCGCGCGCGAGCTCGACGAGCTGTACCACTCGCTGGCGAAGCGACGTCACGCACCTCATGAGGTGGCCGAGCCGCTTGCTGACCGCGACTGGATCCTGTGCGACCTGCACATGCACACGAGCTGGTCGCACGACTGCACCGTCGACCCGGCCGATCTCGTCATGTACGCGGAGGGAAGTGGGCTGGGCGCGATCGCGGTTACCGACCACAACGCCTTCGGCGGGGCGGTCGAGACCGCCGAGCTCGCCCGCGAGCACGAGCTGATCGTCATTCCCGGCGAGGAGATCAAGACCGACGGGCAGGGCGAGGTGATCGGCCTCTTCCTGAAGGAGGAGATCCCGCGCGGCATGTCCTTCGCGGACACGGTCGCGGCGATCAAGGAACAGGGCGGTCTCGTCTACCTCCCCCATCCCTTCGACCGGATGCACTCGATCCCCGACCCGGCGACGCTCCAGCGGCACCTGGCCGACATCGACATCTTCGAGGTCTACAACGCGCGCCTGCTCTTCGAGGCCTACAACGAGGAGGCGCTGCGGTTCGCGCGGAAGTACAACCTGACGATGGGCGCCGGCTCGGACGCGCACGTCCTCCAAGGCGTCGGCAGCGGGGCCGTTCGCATGCGGGCCTTCGAAGGGCCGGAGGAGTTCCTGCTCAGCCTCCGCTCGGCCCAGGTTTTGCGGCGCCCGAGGTCGCTCGTCTACCTCCAGTCCCTCAAGTGGATGGCCCAGGCCAAGGAACGGGTTCGGTAGCCGCGAAGGTTGAACCCCGTGCCGGCCACCGACGAGATCTACGAGAAGTACCTCCAGAAGGCCATCGTCGAGATCAACGAGCTGGCGCACGAGGTCGCGCAGGCGGGCGGCGCGCGCGTGCCCGTCGTGGGCTCGGGCCATCCGCTCGGCGACGTCATGCTGCTCAAGTACCGGCCGCAGCCGGCGGAGGTGCAGGAGGGCGTGGCGTTCTACGGGCGCGCGGGCCAGGCAGTCCTGAAGTCGCTGCAGCGCCTGCACATCGACCCGATGGCGGTCTACGGAACGAACTGCGTCAAGTTCGCGGATGGAAGCGACGACGAGTCGCGGCCGTTTCTGACGCGCGAGGTGCACATCGTCCAACCGAAGCTCGTGGTGCCGATGGGCGAGAGCGCCGTGGAGTTCCTCAACTCGATCGAGTTCCCGCTCGCGGATACTGTTGCGTACAAGCCGGGCGAGCTCCAGCGCTTCACGGCGACCGTGCAGGCGCTGGTCGTGCCCGACATCGACACGTCGCTCGACGAGGCTCCGGCAAAGACTCAGTTTTGGAACGCCTTCAAGCCACTCGGCCAGTGGTGGGCCGAGTTGCCGCCCTACTAGTCCTCGGGACGGCGCTCGGGCTCTACTACGCCCTCCACGATCGCCTGTGGGACGCGTCCACCTGGTGGGACATCGCGTTCCTCGCGCTCGTGGTCATTCCCGCGTGCTTCGCACTCGTCTGGCCCGTGCTGGGGCTGCACGGCGGGCGTGGGCTGCTCCCGATCGGGATCGGCCTCGGCGTGCTCGCGTTGGTATTCCACGTCGCGGGCTGGAACACGCCGGAGAACTTCTGCAAGCTCTTCGGGGTCACCGCGATCGGCTTCTGGTTCCTCGGGTACTTCGAGACGCTCGGTTGGGTCGTGCTCGTGGCGCTGATCATTCCCTGGGTCGATGCGTATTCGGTGTTCGCGCGCCGCGGGCCGACTCACGTGATCGTCACCGAGCACCGGAACGTGTTCGTCAATTTCTCGTTCGCCTTTCCGATCCCGGGCGAGCCGCATGCGGCGAACCTCGGACTTCCCGATCTCCTCTTCTTCGCGCTGTTCCTCGCAGCCGCAGCGCGCTTCGCGTTGCGGCCGGGACTGACCTGGGTGCTGATGACGCTCTCGTTCGGCGCGACGCTCGCGCTTGCCGTCTGGCTGGATCTCAGCGGCCTGCCCGCCCTGCCGCTGCTGGCGCTCGGATTCCTGGTCGCGAACGGCGACCTGATCTGGGCCAGGCTCGGGCCACGTGCTCACGCTCGGAGTTGACGCCGCCCGGAGCGGCTGGATCGCGGTCGCGCTCGCGGACGGACGCTTTGCCGACGCCGTGCTCGAGCGACGGTTCCCGGCCCTCCTCGAGCGGTACCCCGAGGTGGCGGTCGTCGGAGTCGACGTCCCGATCGGCCTTCCGGAGACGGGCGGGCGACGGCGCGCCGACGTAGAAGTGCGCAAGGTGGTGGGCGCGAGGCGCCCGAGCGTCTTCTTCACTCCCTCGCGTGCCGCCCTCGAAGCGACGACGTACGGCGAGGCACGGGCGATCGCGCCGAGCACCTCGGCGCAGGGCTGGGCGTTGCGAACCGCGATCCTCGACGTCGACCGTGTTCGCGACCCCCGCGTGCGGGAGGTTCACCCCGAGGTGTCGTTCGCCGTGCTCGCCGGCAGGTCGCTTGCGTTTGCGAAACGGACGTGGAACGGCCACCGGGAACGCCTCCGCCTGTTGAGCCGCGCCGGCATCAAGATTCCCGCTCGCCTCGACGCGGGTCTCGTTCCGGCGGACGACGTCCTCGACGCAGCGGTCGCCGCCTGGACGGCCACACGGATCGCACACGGCGACCACGTCACGTTCCCGGCGATTCCGCAACCGGGCGAGCCAGTCATCCATGCCTAGGTTTGTGGCTCAGAGCCACTAACTCCCAGGACGTGGCGCGTTAGGACCCGTCACGTTGTCGGCCGATCCGCAAAACGTGCGAGCCGTCGTCATCCCCGCCAGTAGCGTGGTCAGTTTGTGGCTCAGAGCCACTAACTCCGTTCGAGCAGCGCCACCGTCTCGACGTGCGGGGTGTGCGGGAACATGTCGACCGGCTTCGCGCGGCGTAGCTCGTAGCCGTAGTCGGCGCGGAGACGCTTCGCGTCACCCGCGAGCGTCGTCGGGTTGCAGCTCACGTACACGATCCGCGCCGCCCCGATCTCGCCGAGCCGCTTCAAGGCCTTCCCCGCCAGCCCTGCGCGCGGCGGATCGACGACGACCACGTCGGGATCGCCGCTCCGCTCGTGGAGCTCGGCAACCGACTGGCCGACGCTGCCGGCGAAGTAAGCGGCGTTCCCGATGCCGTTCAGGTCGGCGTTCTCGAGCGCGCACGCGATCGACTCCTCCGAGACGTCGATCCCCCATACCGTGAGGGCGTCGCGCGCCAGCGTGAGCCCGATCGTCCCGATTCCGCAGTAGAGGTCGTAGACAGTCTCCTCGCCGGTCAGCGCGGCGAACTCGCGCGCAAGCCCGTACAGCCTCTCCGCCATGCGCGTGTTCGTCTGGAGGAACGCGTTCGGCCGGACGCGGAAGCGCAGGCCGCACAACTGCTCCTCGATCGCCTCGTCCCCCCAGAGAAGCTGCGTCGGAAGGTTCGTCACCTCCGCGGACGACTCGTTCACCGACCAGTGGATCGAGCGCACTTCCTTGAACTCCCGCAGCAGATCGACGAATCCGCCGGTGTCGAACTTCTCCCCCGCGCCCGTGACCAGCTGCACGAGCACCTGGCCGGTGTTCCGTCCCTCCCGCACCACGAGATGCCGCAGGTACCCCGTGTGCTCGGCCTGGTCGTAGGCAACGAGCCGGTCGCCGCGCGCCCACTCGCGCACGGCGTTGCGGATCGCGTTCCCGAGGTCGGTTGTCAGCCAGCACTCCTCGATCTCGAGCACCTCTGGAAGCCGAGCGTCGGCCCGTCCTCGAGCTGCGTGAACGAGTACTCGAGCTTGTTGCGGTAGTGGAAGATCTCCTCGGCGGGAAGGATCGGCTCGAGCGGCGGCTCGGCGATCCCGCCGATGCGCCGCAGGGCGTCGGCGACTTGCGCCGCTTTCGCCTCCACCTGCGCGTCGTACGCCAGATCCTGGAAGCGACAGCCGCCGCAGGCAGGGTAGTGCTTGCACGGGGCCTCGACGCGCAAGGGGCTCGGATGCACGACCTCCGTCGCGAGCGCCTCCGCGTGCCGCCGCTGCACCTTCGTCACCCGCGCCCGCACGGTGTCGCCGGGCAGGCCGCGCCGAACGAACACCACGAAGCCGTTCAGCCGAGCGACACCGTTCCCACCGTAGGCGAGCGAGTCGATGGTGAGCTCGAGCTCCTGATCTTTGGTGACGGGAGCGGCCACGCGCTGAGCGTAGCCGCTCTCCTAGTGAAGGTCGGTCGCCGGGTGCGGATTCAGGACGAGGGCTTGCCGCGGCTTCTGCTTGAAGTCGAAGTCGGGGCTCAGGTCACCGAGGATCGGCTCGTTCTCGCGCACGTCGGGCCGTGGATCCGGCCGGCCGTCCGTCCGTGGGTCGAGCCGCTGTCCGCCGAGGAAGTCGTCCTCGATGAACTTGACGTAGGCGTCGAAACTGAGCGTCTGGTGATCCACGAGGCCGCGGCGCGCGTACGCGCTGATGACGAGGCCGGGGACGCGCAGCCCGTAGCCGTTCTGGTCGACGCTCGGCGGCGGTACGTGGTCGTAGAAGCCGCCCCAGTCGTCCCACGAGATGAAGATCGCGGTCGACTTCCAGTCCGGCCCGTGCATCGCCGCATTGACGAGCCGCGTCACGTACGCCTGCCCCGCCGTGACGAGGCCGGGCGGGTGCTCGCTGACGGCGCCGGTGGGATTGATCCACGCGACCGCCGGCAGCTTCCCGGTCTTCGCGGCTTTGAAGTAGTCCGACAGCGTCGTGACGTTCTCCAGTTCGCCGTCTTGCTTGACGGTGTCGAAGAACGGCAGCGGATTCCAGATTCCAGGCGTCTTCGCGCCCTGCTGGACGGACTCGCAGATCATCCCGTCGTCCTTGCAGTCGGGCTCGGTGCCGCTGAAGTCGTAGTAGCGCCAACTGACGTGATGCTTGTGCAGCAGGTACGTGAGATCCGTCCACGCGTAGTCGGGCGGAATGCCGTTGCCGCCACGCCGGTCCGGCGGGGACCCCGGCGTCTGCAGGGCGTTGACGCAGCTCATCGGATCGCCCGGCCGAGTGCATCGCGCCGACCACTCCGACACCATGAAGAGATGCGCGGGCAGGCTCCAGGACGCGTTCGGCTCGTACATGTGATCCTGGAGGACGAAGTTGCGCGCGTACGCCCAGTAGTTCGGGATGTCGCGCCCGTCGTGGTAGCCCATGACGTCGGGCTGCGACGACCGCTGCGAGCAGATCGGGTCGTGCGGGTTCTTCTTGCAACCCTTGCGTCGCGCGCCCTCGGCCTGCGCGACGAAACCGTTCATCTTGCCGCCGTCGACGTCGGCGATCGCGTCGGCCTGGCCGTGCGGGCCGCCGGCGTTGAGGTCATTCGTATCGTGGTACGGCTTCTGACATCCGCCGTTGGCGGGATCAGGGACGCAGACCGCAAAGTCGCCGTTCGCCGTGCGCGGGAAGCCGTCCGCACGTGGATACGTCCCGAAGTAGTGATCGAAGGACCGGTTCTCCTGCATGATCACGATCACGTGCTTGATCTTGTGGATGCCGGCCGGCGGCTTTGCCGGCGGGCGTTGGGTCCCGGCATTCGTCGAACGTGTCGACACCGAGAACAGCGCCGCGATGGCGGCGGCCGACAGTGCCACGATGAGGAGCGACCTTCGCATGACTCTCCTTCGTTGGACAGTCGCGTTCTAACTGCCGGCTCTTAGGTCGCTGTTAGGGCCGCGTAAAAGGTTCGCGTACGATCGCCGCATGGATCCAAAGGCCGCCGCCCGAGCCTGGGTCGACGCCTGGGAGCGCGCCTGGCGGGCGCTGGACCCCGATCAACTGACACCGGTCTACACCCCTGATGCACTCCATCGGTCGCACCCCTTCCGCGAGCCCGGTTCGCCGCTCGAATATGCACGCTGGGCCCTCGCCGAGGAGGAGGGCGAGCCCGAGGTCTGGATGGGCAAACCGCTCGTCGTCGGGGATCGCGCCGCCGTCGAGTGGTGGGCGGCGGTGATCGAGAACGGCGAGCTCGTGTCGCTTGCGGGGACGTCCTGGCTTCGCTTCGGCGACGACGGGCGCGTCGTCGAGCAGCACGACTACTGGGGGCAGGCGCCGGGCCGCACGCCACCCTGGGAGGGTTGGGGTGCTTAGCCGAGCAAACCGAGCGGACTAGCTCCCGTGAAACTCGTTGTGCAGCTCGCCGAACGTCGGCTCGATCTGCGGCGCCTCGCCGCCGGCGATCTTCTGCATAGCGGGCATCAGGCGCTCGCTGATGAACCGCTCGAACGCGTCCCGTGACTCCCACACGTCGAAGATGACGAGCCCGTTGTCCGTTCGCGTCGCAAAGTGATGAATCAGCCCCTCGGGCAGAGTCTGTTGTCCCATGTTCATCTCCCGATTCAGCGGGTCGTACATCTCCGCAGCCTCGGCCGGCAGTTGCATCAGCATCGTGGTCGCCATCTGGCGCACCTCCTCATTGGATGGGTGACCGACCCTAACTCAGCGCCGTAACGTAGACCTTGCGGTCGCGCGGGCCGTCGAACTCGCAGAAGAAGATCCCCTGCCAGGTGCCCAGAGCCAGTTTCCCGTCCTCGAGCGGAACGAGGATCTGCGGACTCATCAGCGACGCACGGATGTGCGACGGCGCGTTCGGACCGTCTGGATACGACCTTCTCCAGCGCCGCCTCGAGATCCCGGGCCACGGCCGGGTCGGCGTGCTCGTTGATCGTGACCCCGGCGGTCGTGTGCGGGACGTAGACCAGCGCGGCGGCCGCGCCGTTCGTCGAGCCGATCGCCTCCTGCACCTGCCGGGTGATGTCCACGAGCTGGGTGCGGCGGTCGGTCTTGAGACGGATCTCCTGCACGGCTACGTATCCTATGAAACCCATGCCACCGGCCCCGCCCTCTGACCGGGAGCTCGACGCCTACCGCGACCAGGCCGACCGGTTCATCGCGGAGCTGGACGAGGAGTTCTACCTCCATTACGCGGGGCTGAAGGAGACTTTCGACCTCGTACCGATCTACGAGCGCCATGCCAACCTGACCGCGCTCGACCAGGTGAAGTCGATCGGCTTGGCGGTCAACGGCGGCGACCGCGTGCGGGAGCTGTGGCGCTTCGCGTGCGAGGGGTACTTCGGCGACCTGACGCGCGACCACGCCGAGAAGCTGGCGGAGCTCGAGTCCGAGCTCCAGGTCTCGGTGGACGGCGACGAGATCCCATACCGGATGGTGCGGCCGGCGCTCGCGAACGAGCCCGACCGCGACAAGCGCCGCGAGCTGGACGAGCGGGCGAACGACATCCTCGACGAGCACATGAATCCGCTGCATCTCGACGCTTCGCACGTCGTGCAGCGAGGCGCACGCGATCTCGGTTTTGCAAACTACCTGGAGCTGTATCGAAAGGCGCTTCCCTCCTCCGCGCTCGACGAGCTCGCCGACCAGTGCCGCGCCTTCCTCGATTCCACAGAGCGGCTCTACGAGGCTTCCGCCGACAGGCTCTTCCGCGACCGCGTTGGCGTCTCGCTCGCCGAAGCGGAGCGATGGGACGTCCCGCGTCTCTTCCGCGCACCGGAGTGGGATCCGATGTTCCCGGCCGACAAGATGGTGCCCGCCCTCGAGGGCACGCTCGCCGACCTCGGCATCGACCTGAAGTCGCAGGAGAACGTCACCCTGGATCTCGACGAGCGTCCGAACAAGAGCCCGCGCGCCTTCTGCGCGCCGATCGA
>WNEY01004910.1_pt1 | contig 10284 bp, 10 predicted proteins | sample 5400531 | NCBI WGS metagenome assembly WNEY01 (sample SAMN13153338, study PRJNA577476) | soil metagenome | isolation source: 200 cm saprolite under Douglas fir tree site 1 | place: USA:California | collected 2015-04-18
TCTTGTCGCCGAGCCATCCGCGGCGCGTCAATTCCTCGATCAGGGCCGGCAGGCGATAGAGTTCTCGCGACTCGTCGCCGGGAATATTGTCGTAAATGTTGCGCACGACGTGTTCGAGAACGTCGATGCCGACAATGTCAGCGGTGCGCAACGTTGCAGACTTCGGCCAGCCAAGCGCGGACCCCGTGCAGGCGACCACCTCTTCAAACGTCATTCCGAGTTCGCCCATCAGGCGAATGGCGTTCAGCATTGAGTAGGTGCCAATGCGGTTGGCGATAAAATTCGGTGTATCCTTGGCGACGACGACGCCTTTCCCGAGCTTGTGGTCGCAGAATTCGGTGAGGGCTTCAACGACCTCCGGGCGTGTTACAGGACCGGGAATGATTTCAACCAGTTTCAGGTAGCGTGGCGGGTTGAAGAAGTGCGTGCCGGCCCAGTGCTGCTGCCATTCTTCGGGCATGCCCTCGGCGATACGGCGGACAGGCAGACCGGAGGTGTTCGTGGAGACGATGGCGCCGGGTTTTCGGAATTGCGCAACGCGCGCAAGCAATGCGCGCTTGATTTCGAGATTTTCCGCGACGACCTCGATGATCCAGTCCGCTTCGGCGCAGAGCTTCAGATCGTCTTCGAAATTGCCGGTGACGATGCGCTGTTCGAGCCCGCGCGTGAAAAATGCCGCGGGCCTGGATTTTGCGGCGGCAGCGAGGCCCGCCCGGACTAGGCGGTTTCGGACTTCTGGACTGGCAACCGTCAGCCCGCTCTTTTTTTCCTCGGCGTTGGGCTCCGGCGGGATCATATCGAGCAGCGCGCACCAAACGCCGGCATTGGCGACATGCGCGGCGATCCGCGCGCCCATGGTTCCAGCGCCGAGGACCACGACTTTTTCGATGCCTCGTTTCATGATGTTTGTATCGGTAAGCCAGTTCCGCATCTTGCCAGACAGATCCAATTCTGGATAGATCCCCGGCGCCTGTGAAGGTTACAGAAGCGACAATTATGGGTCAACCGGAAACCCCGGTCGTGCCTAGTTTACGTTAATGTTCTTCTATACCTCAGATGAGCACAGACAAGAAAAAGAAAGTCATGAACTGGCTGCACAACGCGGTCGATCGCGTTCGTGAATTCGCCTACACGGAGCCGCCCGCCGCCGGGTCCGCAGTCCGGCCCAAGGTCGGTGTGGCGCTCGGGGGCGGATTCGCACGCGGAATCGCGCATTTGGGTGTCCTGAGCGTGCTGGAAGAGGAGCGCATTCCGGTCGATTACCTTGCGGGGACCAGCGCCGGTGCGATGCTGGCCATCGCCTACGCGAGCGGCCACCCCATTCATGAAATCGTGGAGCAGGCAAGAGCGACGCGCTTCAAGGATTTCGGCAATTGGAAGCTATCGTGGCTGGGCCTGGCCTCCAACCAAAAGCTCGCACACTATCCGCGCAAATTTCTTGGGGTAAGCACCTTCGAAGAATTGCGAATTCCCCTGGCCATCGCGGCCACCGACCTGGGCTCGGGAGAGCCGGTGTATTTCAAGAGTGGAGCCTTAGGGCCGGCGCTTCGCGCCTCCTGCGCGTATCCCGGGATGTTTGTGCCGGTCGAAGTGGACGGCCGCATTTTGGTGGACGGTTTTCTGGCCGCGCCCGTACCCGTGGACGCGCTTCGCAAAATGGGCGCCGACGTGGTGATCGCCATATTTCTCGAAGCGGCCAACAACCGGAGGCCCACGAGCATCGTGGATGTGATCGGCCTTTCTTTCGCTATATTGCAGCGGCATGCGGACCTGGAATGGCGGCGCACAGCCGATGTCATCGTAGAACCGATTGTGAAAGACTTTCTGTGGGACGATTTCGAGAAGACTTCCGAGCTCATCGCCGCGGGCGAAATTGCGGGGCGCGCGGCACTGCCGAAAATCCGCGCCGCGCTCGCACTGAAAGGCGGGCAAGAATCTACTGTGATCGCTTCAAGATCCAAGTAAGGATGCAGGAAGCAAGAGGCAGGAAGCAGGGAATTTACCCAATACCTAAAGAGATCGCACCTCGGTATTGCTTGCCTCCCTGCCCCCTGCATCACGCGGGATGGATTTCCACCTGCACGGGCTCGCCATTACCTTTGCCGCGTTTGGTAAACCAGGCAGAAAGCGCCTCTGCCAGACGCTCCGGCTCGACTCGAAAGCCAGCCTCAAGCTGACCCTCTCCCGTCGGAAGGGCGTCGTCGAACTCGGCGGAGCCAGTGAAATTGCGCATGGCGAAGCTATCGAGCCATTCGAGCGGGCAGGGCCGGCGTTCGCCGCCAACGACGATCTCGACCTTGAGTTTGCGGGCGTACATCCGGTACGAAGTATAGCATTCGCAAGCGTGTGATCTGGATCACAAACGCTATTGCAGGCGCGGCACATTTTTATTCGCCGGTATCTTGCGTTCACCGAATGCGTGCCTTAGACTTTAAACTTCGGCGCTTATTTGCTGCCTGACGCATTGCGAAGGGGACTTCATTCCCTGAGTCCTCCGCCGGGATGCCGAGGAAATTTCTCCTGGAGGTTTCGTGTCCACGCCGCTTGAACAATGGGTCGAGTCGGTTGCCGGGATGACCCGCCCCGAACAGATTGTTTGGTGTGATGGGTCCGAGGAAGAAAACACCCGCATGCAGCAGCAGATGGTGCGCGAAGGCCATACGTTGCCGTTGAACAAGAAGACCTATCCGAATTGCTTCCTGCACCGGAGCGACCCGAGCGACGTGGCGCGCACGGAAAAAGTCACCTACATCTGCACGCGTGAAAAGGAAAACGCCGGCCCCACCAACAACTGGATGGCCCCGGCCGAGGCCAAGCGGACCCTGGGCGGTTTGTTCAGTGGTTCGATGAAGGGCCGGACCATGTACGTCATCCCGTACATTTTGGGACCCGCGGCGTCGCCGCAAAGCCGCATCGGAGTCGAAATCACGGACAGCGCCTACGTTGTCGCCAGCGTGCGCGTCATGTCGCGCATGGGCAAAATTGCCCTGGACCGGCTCGGCAGCTCCTCGGATTTCGTTCCGGGACTTCATTCCCTGGGTGACCTGAATCCGGAGCGGCGCTACGTCGTCCATTTTCCCGAGGAAAAATTGATCTGGAGCATTGGGTCGGGCTACGGCGGCAACGCACTGCTCGGAAAAAAATGTTTCGCGCTGCGGATCGCGAGCTGGATGGCGCGCGAGCAAGGGTGGATGGCAGAACACATGCTCATCCTGGGGCTGGAATCGCCGTCGGGGAAAGTGACGTACATGGCCGCAGCGTTCCCGAGCGCCTGCGGAAAGACGAACCTATCCATGATGGTTTCAGCGCTCGAAAACCAAGGCTACCGCGTGTGGACCGTCGGCGACGACATCGCGTGGATGCAAGCCGGTTCCGATGGGTACCTGCATGCGATCAATCCCGAGGCGGGGTTCTTCGGCGTCGCGCCGGGAACGAATGAGAAAACCAACCCCAACGTGATGACCGCGCTCCGAAAAAATACCATCTTCACGAACACAGCCCTGACTTCGCAGAACGAGCCGTGGTGGGAGGGCATGAACGATGCCGCACCCGCTGGAGTGATCGATTGGCAAGGACGCAAGTGGACGGGTTCGAACGGCCCAGCGGCACAGGCGAATTCGCGGTACACAGTGCCGGCGAATCAGGCGCCGTCGATTTCTCCGCGCTGGGAAGATCCGGCCGGAGTACCGATTTCCGCGTTCATTTTTGGCGGCCGCCGCGCGCATCTGGCGCCGCTGGTGTACGAAGCGATGAACTGGCAGCACGGTGTTTACGTCGCCGCGACCATGGCATCGGAGACGACCGCGGCCACGACCGGAGCAGTGGGCATTACGCGGCGCGATCCGATGGCCATGCTTCCGTTCTGCGGGTACAACATGGCCGATTACTTCCGTCATTGGCTCGAGATGGGCCAGCGCATTCCGCACGCTCCGAAAATCTTCCACGTAAATTGGTTCCGCAAAGGCGCCGACGGGAAATTCCTGTGGCCGGGCTATGGCGAAAATGTCCGCGTCCTGAAGTGGATCGTCGAGCGTATCGAGGGAAGCGCCGGCGCGACGGAAACACCGATCGGTTTTGTACCCAAATCCAACGCGCTCACACTTGATGGCCTCAATGTCTCCCGCGCGACCATGGAAGAGTTGCTTAGCGTCGATGCCTCCGAATGGTCCAAGGAACATGCCGACATCGGAAATTTCTTCCGACAGTTTGGCAGCCGCCTGCCCGATGAGATCCGCGGCGAGTATGACCGCCTAGGTGAGCGCCTACAGCGCGTTGCGGTAGCACCCAAGTAGCCATCCCGCATTCCGAGGATTTTTTGCATCCGTGACGATACTTGCAGGAGCATCCGCCGCGGCGGACCGTGCCCCTACAGGACGTCTTGGATCTCCGCGTCGATGGAGACGTGGGTGTGGTCGAAGCCGTTGATCGTGTAGGTGGTGCCGGCGACACGGCTGAAGTGAAAATAGCGGCTGATGTGGTAGTCCTCGTCAAAGGCCGCGAATATCCGCTCGGTTAGGGCGCGATCGAAACCAAAATCGGCCAGCGCCGCGAGGCGTCCGTAACCGCCCGCGAGGGCCAAATACTTTTCGACAATTTCACGAAGGTTCATCGCTTTAGATCCATACGTACGCGCCCGAATCGCTGTAGGGCGCGTTGACATAGAAGAGATTCGCCTCGTCTATCTTGCCAAGGACGTCGCGCAATTTTGCGGCTCCGTGTTTCGCGCAATACATTGCGCCGGGCGACTCCTCGATGCGTTCGGTCTGGTCGAGGCTCGACACTTCGCGCCGTGAAATCCACAGCCAGGTCGCCGGGTCGCCGCATTCGCTGCACGCGCCGCCGAAATTTTCAACGCGCTTTTCGATGGCGGCCGCGACTTCCGGGCGCAAACCCGCCGCCGCGAAGTCCTCACTGCCGACAAAAAAATACTGCGTGAAACTCTCGCCGTCGGGTTCAAACGCGACCACGCGGCCGGGATGAGCGGCCAGCTCCGGCTCCAGCAGCGTGCCCAGGCAATCGAGGCAGAGCGAGACCTCCGGTCTTGTGGGTCTCCGGCGTGGCACAGCTTTGCCGCGTAGATACAGCGTATCGGGGATGAATGTCGCCATCCAGGTATTGCCATTCTCGAGGTGGATGCATTCCGCGGGCCAGTGCATCAGCCGCGCCAACCAGTTGAGCGACCGCGGGCGAAACGAAATTCCCGGATAGGCCTGGTCGAGTGCAAGACGCACCATAGCGGGCCGATGGTATCAGATTGCGGCGCGTCGCTCGACGAAATCCGCATTCTTCCGCTATCATGAGTGGCTCGCGGCGGGGTGTTCAGCGTAAAAGGAGAACCCGCGCCAGTCCTTCGTGCGCGCATAACTTGGTAGCCATTATTCGAGTTTGAGGAGACTTCATGCCCATCGCCGTAGGACAACCCGCGCCGGAATTCACGCTCAAGGACCAGAGTCAGAAGGAAATCAAGCTTTCCGATTTTGCGGGGAAGCGCAACGTGGTCCTGATCTTTTATCCGCTGGATTTCAGCCCCATTTGCACGAACGAGCATGCCTGCTTCGTCAACGACCTGAAGCAATTCGAAAAGTTGGATGCGCAAGTGCTCGGTCTGAGCGTGGACAGCGTCTGGGCGCACAAAGCTTTCGCCGAAAAGATGGGAATCAGCTACCCGTTGCTTGCCGACTTCCACCCGAAGGGCGCCGTGGCGGACAAGTTCGGGATGTATCTATCCGAAAAAGGTATCACGGGCAGAGCGATTGCGATCATCGACAAGGCCGGAAAGATTGCCTGGTTCAAGAATTACGATATTCCCGTGGTGCCGGACATGAAAGAAGTCGGGCAGGCGCTAGCCGCTGTGAAATAAGGCTGTACAGCGGCGCAGGAAAAACGAAGTGCAGCGCGGCGGAAGCGCAACCCAACTCGGCTTCCGCGGCTGAAGCGGTTGCGGAAAAATGCCCTTTCGGACCTTCAGGGGTTAAAACCCCTGAAGGAAACGCGGACTTTGTGTCGTGCCTGAAGGCACGACCCACAAAACTTAAGAGTTTTTTCCGCAGGCTGTGAAGCCGACTGCAAAGAAGCTTCGATCTGGCCGGGCTGAAGAGTCAGTGTGGCAACGCGGTTTTTGAGCGCTTTTGTAGAGCCCGCCTTCAGGCGGGCACTGTAGATTCAAGCACATGCTCACCTGAAGGTGAGCGCTACAGGGGGCCGGCGCGGAGTTGCGACACAGACTCTGAAGCCCGGCCCTCCGGGTAGAGTCAAAATTCCGCGCATGAGGTGACGAATTTGAGGACCAAAGCGCAGGCGCGTTTTCGCGATGCACGACGGAGCGCAGAGCCCCTTAAATTTTCTAGTGCTTTTCGTCCTTGTCTTTTGAGGCAGGCGGATTAGCAGCTGCCGCATCTTTACCCAGCTTGCGGATGTAATTCACAAGTTGCCAGCGCTCTTTGTCGGATAGTTCGTCCTTCCACGACGGCATGGGGCCCCGGCCCTCGCCTATTTTCCAGAAAAGAGAGCCGTCCGTCTCTAAACTCATTAATTTTTCGTCCGTGAAGTTCGCGGGTTTCTTCTTGATGATCTTCCCTGTGTCGCCGTCTCCCTTGCCCGTGTCGCCGTGGCAGGGCGCGCAATTCTCATGAAAGAGCTGCGTTCCAGCGGCCAGACTTTCAGGATTGACCGGGATCGGATTCTTTACCTGCCTTGCCTCTTCAGGCGCCACCCAGGGCTTGTCGTCGTCTGCAGCCGCAACATGCACGACAAAGGCCGACGAGGCCAGAACCGCCAAAATTCCGAAAGCGCCCACCACCCACTGGGGACTTACTTTCCTCCATTGAGTCATTCGGCTTGCTCCCTTTAGAGAATTTGCGAGGCGCCAAATATTGCCACAAGACGAGGCAATTTTCATCCGGAAAACCCTTGCTAGGTAGGATGCTGGCCCATTGGGGGAGGATGTTGAACATCCGTCTGGATGTAATCAAGATCTAACGGCTAATGCTAACACTCTGCAATTCAATGACTTAACAATTGCTTCCGAGGGCGGCTCAGCATATAACAAAACTAGATCTTTCCGCCGAAGATGAGCCAAAGCAGGGCCGCGTTGAGCGCGATGATGGCAGCAGCCATCGCCCAGCCGAGAACCGCGGTCATTCGTCCGTTCGTGAATTCTCCCATTTTGCTGCGGTCGCCGGTGAATTGAATCAGCGGCACGACGGCGAATGGCAACTGGAAGCTCAGGACCACCTGGCTCAAGATGAGAAGTGAGGTGACATGGCCTTCGCCCATAATTCCGATCACTAGGGCAGCCGGGATGATGGCGAGGGACCGCGTGATCAGCCGCCGCAGCCACGGCTTCAGCCGCAAGTCAAGAAATCCCTCCATGACGATCTGGCCGGCCAGCGTCCCGGTGAGAGTGGAGTTCTGGCCGGAACACAGAAGCGCGGCGGCAAAGAGCGTGCTCGCCAGGCTCGCACCCAACACCGGAGTCAAGAGTTGGTAGGCCTGGCTGATATCGGCTACGGTCGTCATGCCGCGCTCATGAAACGCCGCCGCGCCCAACACCAGGATGGCCGCATTGATGAAAAGAGAAAAGCCAAGCGCCAGCGTTGAATCGAGCGTGGCAAAACGGATGGCCTCGCGCTTTCCCTGCGCGTTTTCCTGGAACGCGCGAGTTTGCACCAGGCTGGAATGAAGATACAAATTGTGCGGCATCACCGTGGCGCCGAGGATGCCGATGGCGAGGTACAGCATCTCGCGGTTCCGCAGGATCTCCGCGACAGGGAGAAACCCGCGCGCCGCTTCGATCCACAGCGGCTGGGCGAAAAAGATTTCGTAGGCAAAGCACCCTGCGATGGTCATGATCAGCGTTATAACCAACGTCTCGAGCACACGGAATCCGCGGCCCTGCAGCGCCAGCACCAGCAGGACGTCCAGGCCTGTCAGCAACACGCCCGCGAGGAGTGGCAATCCGAAAAGCAATTTCAGCGCGATTGCGGAACCCAGGACTTCCGCGAGGTCGCAGGCGGCTATGGCGATTTCGCAAAGCACCCAGAGAGCAATTCCGGTGCGGCGGGAGTAGTGCTCGCGGCACGCCTGCGCAAGATCGCGGCCCGTGGCAATCCCCAGCTTGGCGGAAAGCGCCTGGAGAAATATAGCCATCAGGCTCGAAACAAGCACGGCGTTGAGCAGGATATAGCCAAACTGCGAGCCTCCGCCCAAGTCGGTCGCCCAATTTCCGGGATCCATATATCCGACGGCAACCAGGTAGCCGGGCCCGGCAAAGGCGAGCATTTTCCGGAAGAAAGAAGCGCCAGGCAAGATGGGGATGGTGCGGTGCGACTCGGGAAGCGAAGGAGTACGGATTTGTTGGCGCAGGGCGTCCGGCGGCACGGTATTCAATTGGTCTGGACCGTCGCCGCCTGGAAACAGACTGGGCGGCGCGGCTGGAGTCGGTGGGCCGGACATAGTTAACTTAGATAAACTCATCGAATAAACTAGCATTAACCTGTGGGCGAGTCAATCGGCTTCTAGCCGCTTGAGGCGGAATGAACAACTGCCGCGACAGGCAGCGTCCCAGCGACAGAAACCCCGGCCGAGTTCCTTCTACAGAGGATGGAAAGAATATGGTAGTGTCAAAAAGCAAATGGAGGATGTCATGGCGCAAGCTGTCGGCGAGCAAGTGCAGGTGCAGATCAAGGCTGATGAAAAAGAATTGGTCGGGCAGTTCTGCAACCTGGTGATGTTCCATCACAACGCGGAAGAATTCACCCTGCACTTCATCTATGTGTTTCCCAACGTGCCGCAGGGCAAGCTGGTATCGAGCGTGATCGTGAGTCCGGCGCACGCCAAACGCATTTTGAGGGCGCTCGGAGAAAATATCAGCCGGTATGAAGCGCAATTCGGCCCCATCCGCGAAGTTCCTGAACCGACTCCCGTGCCCAACGTGGGTTTCGTGCAGTAGAGAGCGGCCTCCAACAAGCCGTAATGGCTAAAAATGCTCACCCCGCGGATTCGGGTGCGGTCCCGCTCACTTCGCGGGATTGCAGCCCGCCAGAAAATTAACTGGGTGCGCAGAAGATATCGAAATGCCGCCATTTGCCGAGGTCCTGTTCCGCGAGAATCTCCCCAAAATAGCCGCCATCCTCGGCAATCTTGCGGATCACGTACCCGTATCCGGCGATGGATCGGAATAACGAGCGGCGCTGCAGTTCGTTTAATTTCCGGTAGACCTCTACTTTCATGAACGGCTTGCACTGCGATATTAAATCGGAGAGCGACTGAAGAACGACGGATTCATACCCTTCCGTATCGATTTTTATATACCGGATTCTGGCAACGAGCTGGGGATACTTCTCATTCAGGAACGATTGCAGGTTCTTTCCCTGCACCGCCAGCTTGAAAGCATGTCCGTGCAGCCATTTACTCATCCCTTCAAAGCGGCCGCCGTTACAATATCCCGGATCCGAGTATTGAAATTCCATCTCCGCATCTTCGGGAGTCGCCGCGAACATCAGGGGAATGATGTTCGTCTTCGCGGCGTTCAGCTCGGCATTCATCTTCAACACTGGAAAAACATAGCGATTGGGTTCCAGGGCAAAAACGCAGCCCGTCTCGCCCACGGCGAGGCCGATCGGCACGGTGGAGTCACCCGAATGCGCACCGATATCGATCGCCACATCGCCCGGAGATAAAAATTTACGCAGGTCGTCAATGGATTGCTGGGTGATCTCCTTTTCCGTTTCCTGGGGATGCAGCCACTGCGCGTATTCGATGATTCCATCGTTCGGAAGGTCAAACTTCTTTATTTTGTGGGCATACGTCTGCGGACCCGGTTGCAGACCAAGCAGGTATGGCAATTCTTTCAGCTTCACTTCGCACGCCTCTCAGCCATAAAGCCTGGGATATGATCTACGCAGAAGCGGAAATATTCAACACGCGCCTCGAAACACAAACGACGGGCACGCCGCCCGCAAATAGAAACCCGATGGGATAGAATTGCGCCCACTATGAAACGAGCCCTTCTGTTGCTTTCCCTGATGTTTGCCACGGTCGACCTGTGCGGGCAAAGCCAACCGCGGGTTCACGCGATTCGCGGTGGGAAAAAGCCCTTCAACGTTGTGGAGGCCACCATTCCCGAGATGCAGGCCGCGATGAAACAGGGACGCGTCACTTCGCGCGACCTGGTGCTCCAGTATCTGATCCGCATCGCACTTTACAACCGGCGCCTGAATGGCATCATCACGGTAAATGCACGAGCGCTCCAGGATGCCGAGGCGAGCGATCGGGAGCGCGCTC
>WNEY01004911.1_pt1 | contig 10283 bp, 9 predicted proteins | sample 5400531 | NCBI WGS metagenome assembly WNEY01 (sample SAMN13153338, study PRJNA577476) | soil metagenome | isolation source: 200 cm saprolite under Douglas fir tree site 1 | place: USA:California | collected 2015-04-18
TCGTTTGAAATCGTGGACAGCCTTTCGAGCGTTCAGAACCTTTTGGAACGCGACACCTTTGATGTCGTGCTCTCCGACCATAACCTTAAAACCTGGACAGGGACGGACGTTTTGGAGTGCCTTCGTAAGTCGGGCAAGGACATTCCTTTTATCGTGGTCACGGCTACGCTCGGTGACGAGGCTGCGGTCGAGTACATCAAACAGGGGGCTGCCGATTACCTTCTCAAACATCGCCTTGAACGCCTTCCGGAGGTCGTCGGCCGCGCGCTGCGAGAAAAGGCCCGGGGCGAGGAAATGGCGCGGCTCCAGGAGGTGATTCTTTCGGGCAAAACGGAATGGGAACTGACCTTCGACCGGGTCCCGGACGCAATCTTTCTTTTGAACGAGGACTGCCACGTCCGACGCGCCAACCGCGCCGCGGTCAAGCTACTGGGCCTGGACTTCAACCAGATGATCGGACGGCCCTGCCACGAAGTCGTGCATGGCTCGGGCGCGCCCTGCTTGCATTGCCCGCATCAGTGGATGTTACAGACAGGAGAGGAGGCGCGGGGCGATATCGAAGAGCCTCGGTTTGGCAAAGTCTTGGACTTTACCGCCAGTCCCTTGCGCAACCCGGACGGAAGCCTCCGCGCTTGCGTCTGCGTGGTGAGAGACATCACCGACCGCAAGCGAGCCGAGGAGGCGCTGCGAAAAAGCCGGGAGCATCTTGCCCGTGCCCAGCAGATTGCGCATCTGGGGAGCTGGGAGTCGGACTTGGTCACGGGAACGCTGGTGTGGTCGGACGAGGTCTATCGGATCTTCGGGGTGAGCAAGGAACAGTTCGTCGGGACCAACGAAGTGGTCTTCGGGATGGTCCATCCCGAAGACCGCGAATCCGTCCTTCAGGCGTCGAAGAAGGCTAAAGAGGAGCGCGGGCTGTTTCACATCGAGCACCGGATTGTCCGGCCGGACGGCAGCGTCCGGTTTGTTGACGAGGAGGCGGAAGTCGTTTGCGACGCGGCGGGGCAGGCGGTCCAGATGGTGGGGACGGTCCAGGATATGACGGAGCGCCGCCAGCTCGAGGGTCAGTTCCGCCAGGCGCAGAAGATGGAAGCCGTGGGACGCCTGGCGGGCGGCATCGCGCACGACTTCAACAACCTGCTGACCGTCATCGCGGGCTACAGCGACATGATGCTCAGCCGCCTGGCTGCTGACGACCCGCTGCGCGCGCACGTCAGCGAAATCCGCAGTGCCGGGGATCGTGCTGCCTCGCTGACCCGCCAGCTCCTGGCGTTCAGCCGCCAGCAGGTGCTGGCGCCCCAGGTGCTCGACTTGAACGCAGTCGTCGCGAATATGGACAAAATGCTGCGCCGGCTCATCGGGGAGCACATCGACCTGGTGACGGTGTGCGAAAAGCCCCTGTGGCGCGTCAAGGCCGACCCGGGGCAGCTCGAGCAGGTCATCATGAATCTGGCCGTCAACGCCCGCGATGCCATGCCCAAAGGCGGAAAGCTCACCCTCGAGACCGCGAATGTGGAACTCAGCGGGGCTTACGCGCGCGCCCACGTCGCCGTTAAGCCCGGCCGCTACGTCATGTTGGCCGTCAGCGACACGGGCTGCGGCATGGACGCCGAGACCCAGTCGCACCTGTTCGAGCCGTTCTTCACGACGAAGGAGCGGGGCAAAGGCACGGGCCTGGGCCTCTCGACCGTTTATGGGATCGTCAAGCAGAGCGGCGGCAACGTCTGGGTCTATAGCGAGCCTGGCCGCGGGACGACTTTTAAAGTTTACCTGCCTCTGGTGGACGAGCCCCTCGAGGACCTGCGACCGGTGGAAGCCCGCGCCGTCCCGGTTCGCGGCACGGAGACCGTCCTGGTGGTCGAAGATGAGGTCTCTGTCCGTTCGCTGGTCCGCGGCGTCCTCGAATCGCACGGCTACCGGGTTCTCGAGGCGTGCCACGGCGCCGACGCTCTTGCCATCTCCGACCAGCACGGCGGGCCGATTCACCTCCTGCTGACCGATGTGGTGATGCCGGAGATGAGTGGAAGAGACCTGGCCAGCCGCGTCGTGCCCCGGCGCCCGGGGATCAGGGTCCTTTACATGTCCGGCTACACGGACGACGCCATTGTCCACAACGGCGTCCTCGACGCGGGCACCGCCTTCCTTCAGAAACCGTTTACGCCGGACGCGCTGGCGCACAAGGTCCGGGAAGTGCTCGACGGATGAATGCAGCCTCGCCTGCTTTCGCTTTTACACGGCGAAAAGGGAGAAAAAGCCTATGAAGATTTTTGATCAGATTGACGCGGGGAACCTCGACCGTCGTGAGTGGCAATTGTGGGTCCTGGCCCTCGCCGTAATTTTGGTCCTGGCAGCAGGCATGGCGTTGCTCATGTACCCCACCATCTTTTCGGCCCCCGTCATCGTGACTGGGCCAACTCAGCGGAAGGCCTTCTTCGGCTTCTGCGCGCTTGCCATCCTCCTCCTGGGGTACCTCGTGGACCGGCAAATCATGATCAGACATCTCCGAAAACAGCTTGAGGAAGACCAGAGGGCGATGATCAAAATCCGCCATGAGGCCAGCATCGACCTGCTCCAGACCCTGCCGGGCTTCGAGCATTTTCAGGACCGGCTGGCCATGGAGTACCGCCGCGCCTCCACGATGAGCCACCCCCTCTCGCTCCTGATTGTCGCCTTGAAGTCCGCCCGCTCGCTGACCGACACCAGGGAAGTCCCGACCGCGTTCGGGGACGCTGCCAAAGCCTTGCTGCGAAGACTCCGCGGCGAGGACTCCATGTACCTGTTCAGTCCGGGCGTTTTTTGCCTTGTCCTTCCGGGTGTCTCCGCGCAGAACGCCTACCGCATTACCAGCCGTCTGACCGAAGGGCTCCAGGACGCTTCAGGGGCGAGCGACCGGTTCACTTTTGAACTGCGAGTGTTCAACTACCCCGAACACGCCAAGACCGCTCGGGAGATCGAGGAGGCGGTCCGTCCGTTCGTTCCCAAATCACCTCCACTGCCGTCGCTGGAAGAGGCGCCCGCGACTCCGACAGGCAGCGAGTAGCGTGGTAGTATTCGAGCTCCGTGCCGCGCCCGCGTCCCGGTTTTGCGGGGCACTTGCTGGCCTTCCTGATGTAAAATCATCCGGGTTGATTTAAGATCGGCAGCTCACCGGGCGGGGCGCTCGTCACACGCGCCCGCGCCTGGTGGCTGCGGAGAGCCTGTTCGACTGCGCGCGGCGGACGGGAGCCGATCTCCTCGCCGGCCGCTTCCCCCGGTCGAAGCGGTGAAGACTCGAAGGCAGGGATGAGGCCCTATGGCCTTGAAAATTCTGGTCGTGGATGATGAGCAGGACATCTTAAAGCTGGTCAAGGGACTGCTGGAACCCCTGGGCGTGGAAGTCCTGGGCCTCGCGGACAGCCGGGAGGCGGCCCAGCGGGTGAACAACGAAAAATTTGACGGCGTCTTCCTCGACTCCCGCATGCCGTATCTCGACGGCTTTGGCTTGGCCAAGAGCATCCGAGGCTCGCGTCTCAACGGCAAGGTCCCGATTGTGATGCTGAGCGGGGCGAACGACGTTGAGACGATGCGGAAAGGTTTTCAGGCGGGCATCACCTTCTTTCTGAGCAAACCCATCAACCTCGAGCGGATGGCGGGATTGCTACGGGCCATGCGGGGCACTCTGCTCAACGAGAAGCGGCGCTACGCCCGCCTGCCCTTGCGCACCGCCGTGTCCTGCCTGCTCGGAGACAAACGGTTCAATTCGGAAAGCCTGAACATCAGCGAAGGCGGGATGATGCTCGAGACCTCGGGCGGGGCCGGCGTCGGCCAGGAAATCCACGTGGAATTTTCGATCCCGCCGGCGCCGCACAAGGTGCGCGCGCGCTCGAAGGTCGCGCGCAAGGATCCCCCGGACCGGATGGGCATCCAGTTCCTCAACCTCTCGCCTGAGGACCGAGTCGCCATCCAGAAATACATCAGCGGAAAAATCAAGGATTGAGCCGGCCTCCCGACCCACTTCGCATTCCCGCCGGCGAGTGATGACTCGCCGTTGACAAGCGGCGGGTTCACCATCCACAATCAGCCGCCTCGTCGAGGACTTGACCTTTAGCGCTCCGCGCGGGCCTCGCGAATCGGTGATCAAAGAATCCAAACGAAGGGAAAATCCATGGCTGAGACCAAAAAGCGCGCCGCCGTGCGGTCGCGCCGGAAATTCGCATCAATGCTCGGTATGGCCCTCGCCTCGCCGCTCGTTCCTCTCGCTTCCACAGGGTGCGGCACGCCCGAGGTTCTGGAGACGGAACCGCTCGTCAAGCTCGCCGCCGAGGGCTCCCGCGTCCGCCTGACGGAGGCGGAATTCGCAGACCTCAGAAAGGATATCCAGGAGAACAAGAAGAGCCTGGCCAAGGTCCGCGAATTCAAGGTGCCGGTCGATACGGAGCCCGCGTTTATCTTCCGCGCCGGATTGGCCCAGTGACTTTTCGGGCCGCAAGGGACGGCTTACCGCCCGGCCTGAATCATTGCCCGCCTTCTGGGGCGGTTCCTCCACGATGTTGAACGAAGACATTCTCTATTCAACCGTCGCTGAACTCGGGCGAGGCCTTCGCTCGAAGAAGTTCACTGCGGTTGACCTCGCCGAAGCTTACCTCGACCGTCTGAGCCGCCTGGGGCCCAAGTTGAACGCGGTGGTGACGATGACCGCCGACCTGGCGCTCGAGCAGGCCCGTCAGGCGACGAAGGAGATCGCCCGAGGCCGTGCCCGCGGCCCGTTGCACGGTGTCCCCTACGGGGCCAAAGACCTGCTCGCCACGCAGGGCGTCAAGACCACGTGGGGTTCGCGCGCTTACGCGACCCAGGTGCCGGCGGAAGACGCCACCTTGATTAAGCGGCTGCGGCAGGCCGGCGCGGTCCTCGTGGCCAAACTGGCCATGGTGGAGCTTGCCGGTGGCGCGGGCTACCGCTCTCCAAGCGCCTCCTTGACCGGCCCCGGGCTCAACCCGTGGAACACCGGCCGCTGGGCGGGCGGCTCTTCTAGCGGCTCGGGGGCCGCCGTCGCGGCGGGACTCGTCGGCTTCTCCATTGGCTCAGAGACCTGGGGCTCAATTGTGACCCCGGCGGGATTTTGCGGGATCAGCGGGCTGCGGCCGACCTATGGGCGCGTCAGCCGGCACGGAGCCATGGCGCTTTCGTGGACGATGGATAAGCTTGGCCCCATGGCGCGCTCGGCCGAGGATTGCGCGCTCGTCTTCGAGGCCATCTCGGGCTCGGACCCGAAAGACCCGACGAGCGCGGGAGGCCGCTTTGTCGCGCCCCGGGACTTAACGAGGTCCAGCCTCCGCGGGAAGTGCATCGGGTTCGTCCGGGAAGACTTCGAAAAGTTTGGCCAGCCGGAAGTCGAGCACGCCTACCGCGATGCGCTGAACGTCCTGAAATCTCTCGGCGCGAGACTCGAGGAAGCGAAGCTGCCGGAATTTCCCTATGACGCCGTCGCCGGCACCATCGTGGGCGCCGAGGCCGCCGCCGCATTTGAGCCTTTGCTGAGCGAAGGGCGCACGGAAGAAATCATTGATCCTGAAGGAAAAGTAGGACTGTACTCGGCGCGCCTCATCTCTGCCGCGGACTACTTGAAAGCCCTACGGATTCGCTCTCTGGTTCAGAAGGAGCTGGCGAAATTGTTCGAAAGGTTTCAAGTGGTGGCGGCGCCGAGCCTGCTCATCGTCGCGCCGCCCATCGAGGCCAACCTGAACGACGTGTTCAAAGGCGGGGGCGAAATCGAAGCGGCTTCGAACCTGGCTGGGCTGCCCGCGCTTTCCGTCCCCTGTGGCTTCGGGCAAGACCATCTGCCCGTAGGCTTGCAATTCGTTGGAAAGCCTTTTAACGAACTCTCCGTCCTCCGCGCAGGCTGCGCCTTCCAGGCCGCCACGTCTTGGCATCGCGAGCGGCCAAGGCTCTCGCTCTAGCGCTGCGACACCGAGCTTCGGTTCCCCCACTGTGCTTACCGCAACCCCCCGGGGCGCCTTCCTGCCGGGACGGCGACTGCAAGGTTGCAGCACTCTCTGCACTATCTTTCCACTCGGGGCCGCCTGCGCCGGCCGCTTGAAATTGGTGCGGACGTCCGCCTTGAATGTTGGCCAGTCGCTTGCAAACAAAGAGGTTGGGAGTCCAGGAAGAAAACATCGGGTATGCCGGTTTGAGTAGGCAGGGCCAACACTTGAACCCCACTTCGCGCCGCCGAACTTGGAGCCACACCTCAAAAAGCTGGGTAGCACCTCTAGGGCATAGTGTAATATTTACCCACTAAACGGGACGCAAGGGCCGCAAATAATCTGGTATAATATGGCCATGAATGAAATTCGGCATCGCCGGTCCCCCAGGTTGGCGCAGGCACTGCCTATCCGCGTTTACGGGATAGACTTCAAGGGAAGGGACTTTGTGGAAGACTCGACCACGCTGGTGGTCGGCCAACAGGGAGCAAAGATCCGGCTGACCCGGCAGCTCGTCCCGGAACAGGAAATACGAATCCTGTGCATGCGGAACGACCGCGAGGCTCTTTTTCGAGTCGTGGGCAAGGCGGGAGTGTCAGAAGGCCCTTATACGTTTTGGGGGGTTGAGTGCCTAAATGCGCCCGCAAATATATGGGACGTCAGTGCTTCTCGCCTCAAGCCAAAGGAGCAGGGTTCGGTCGGCGTCATGCTGAAGTGCCCAAATTGCGGCATGCGGGAGCAGGTCTTTGTGACCCAAGGGTTCGTCGAGTCCATCCGAAAAATGAAGGGGATGTCGCGCTCGTGCCCGGCCTGCGGAAAGTTAAGCCTCTGGAAGCAAATCCGGTTCGAGGACTCGTAATCTCAAGTCGCCCGGCTCCGCCTCGGGCTCTTTGACCTTTTCAGGCGCCGCGGGCCCCTCACTGCTCGCGGTAGCCCAGGATCTCCGCCACCACGCCTTTCAGCACCCGCCCTTTCTGCGCCGCCACAGGTTCGGCCTTCATCGCGTGAGCCACCCGCTGGACCATGACCTTATATCTCTGAAATTCACACTGGTCCGGGAGAAGAAGCCGGTCGCTCTGGTAGATTTCCTCAAAGCGAATTTCTTTGGCCTCGAGGTCCACTTCCGGATTGGTCACCTTCGCCACTAGCTCACCGTCCTGGTAAATGGCATCGGCTTCCCGTTCGACGGGCGGGGAAGGAGCTTCGGGCGCGGCCTCTTTTGGTCTCGCTGCTGCCTGGTCACTCTCTTTGGCTTGCTTGTTTTTCCGGAATAAAGCCATAGCCATTATTTTTACGTCAAATGCTCTTCCGAATACAACTCTTTCCCGCAAGCCTGGAGCTTGGGCGACAAATCGCGCCGGCTCTCGCGCGGGGTCAGAGTGGAGGCAGCTTGGTGCTCACCGAAAATCCGCCCGGGCCGGGGTTTTCGAACGCCGTCTTGAGGTGCGGGTCGGTCTTGACCGCGCGGACGAAGTCCTGAAGCTGGTCTCTCAGGTCCCTAACATTGTGCGCGACAATCACTCCGCCCGGAGGCACCAGGGGGACGACCAATTCGAGATAGCGAACGTAGTCCTGCTTCCAGGCGTCAATGAAAACGAATTCAAACGGCCCTTGGAGCTTGGGGAATTCTTCGAGCGCGTTGCCGCGCTTCAGGGTGACGAGGGAGTCCACGCCCGCCTGCCGGAAATTTTCCTCCGCAAGGCACGCCCGGCCTTCGTCAATCTCCAGGGTCAGCAGGTGGCCGCCGGTCTGGCGCAGGCCGAGGGCGGTCCAGATTCCTGAATAGCCGTTCGAACTCCCAATCTCGAGCGCTCGCTTCGCTTTCACCTTCACCACGAGGTCCTGCAGGAACGCGCCCTCCTCCGGGTTGACGTTCCACATGCCCTTCTGGTTCTCGCGCATCCACACGAGCCGCGCCTGGGCGCGACTTTCCAGGCTCGCGGGCTCCCGCTGAGCGCCACCCGAGGCCGCAAGGATCGCGACTGCGACTGAGAATAAGGCCGCAATCGGGATGCTGGCAACGAAGCGCGTTTTTTTCGGCCGTTGTCTGCTCATTTGCTTGCCCTTTGCGTCATCGTGATCGCCGCCGCTTGTCATTATAACCGTCTGCCGTCTACTGTCTGCAACCTCCAGATGTCTTCCTGAGCACCGCAGGCGCGAAGGATCTCCCTCTTCCCACCCGCACTGCGACCCGGCCCCGGCACCAGATTCTTCCGTTTCTCAGAACAGCAGGGAGCCCCGTCACCTAACGGCCGTAACGTCCCATGAGTTCGGCTTTGGCCAAGACGTGGCCTTTCATGGCCTGCTCGACTTCGTGCTTTGTGGCGCCGGCTTTCAGGTCGAGTTTTTTGTCCAGCGCGTAAAGCTTGAAGTAATAGCGATGAGGCTTGCCGGGAGGGGGGCACGGGCCGCCGTAACCGACTTCGGGGAAGTCGTTGCGGCCTTGCCGGCCGCCGCCCTGCAAGCCGTCCCCTTTGGGAACGCCTTCGGGGAATTGACGCGTCCCGGCGGGAAGGTCGTAGGCCACCCAGTGGACCCAAGTGCCCATCGGCGCATCGGGGTCGTCCATGATGAGCGCGAAACTCTCGGTGCCTGCGGGAGGTTCGGTCCACCGCAGAGCCGGCGAGACGTTTGCCCCTGCGCAGGTGAACTTTTTGGGGATGTCCCCACCCGGCTTGAACGCGGTGGTTTGAATTTCGAATGACGATGGCCCGCCCGCTTGCGCAAACGCCGGGCTGGTGCGGTATCCGATGGAGAAAAGCGCGCCCGCGCCGGCCAGGACGAGGCAGAGGCACAGGGCCTTTTTTCGTTCTGCCCCGCGCCGACTGGACCTGTGGCTACGGGAGGTTTGGGAACTGAATTGCCGGGACATCAAGGCTAGGATTGGCACCAAATGCGAAATTCCCTACCCCCATTATCCCATAGCTGGGCCAGACGGACATGCCAGTCCCGGCCCATGTTCTGACCCTATCGAGGCCGATGAGGCTGTGGGTCTTGTGGGTGCAGCGGCTTGCCCTGTTCTTCAGACCCAGGTCGGTTCGCCTTGTCGCTTGCAGAGTTTGTTTCTGCCCCGTTCGGCTTTCCCCGCGCCGTAGACCCTTTCGGGAGCGTTGTGGAGGCGATTGAGTGTTGCCCAGCGGCCCCGCTGTTGGGGCCACTAGTCCGGGCGGTCGGCTGAGGGCTGGTCGCTTGTGCGTGCGAATGCGGCACCTCGCTCCTGGGGAGCACGGCGCCTGGTACACCGGCTGCGGGAGCGTTGCTCACTCGCCTCTCAAGTCCGGGAGGAAGCTGGTGGCCAAAATGGCTCTATCGAAGAGATTTCGCGTCAGAGTGGTTTTTGGGAGAGTGCTTGGTAAGGATTGAGACCATTGTCTGGCCAGCGCCCGGTACACGAGCCGCCCCGCCGCGCACAATTTCCTGAGCAGCAATCTTTCGACTATAAATCTTTTCATTGGCGCCGTTATCCTGCCGCAGAGTCGAGCCCTCCAGTGAAACTCCCGCGAAGAGCCCGCGAGAACGCGAATAGCTAAGGACCTCTGCGCGCATGAACGCATCCGTCGCGGCAGTGGCTGTCCGCCCCTTGGGCCCAGCCGCGGCTGCGGCATCAGCCCCGAGCTTCACTTTACTTTTCAATATGGACTCCGCACCCTTGGGGTTCATGACCAGCAGGAGAAAGTCCGTAGCCTGCCCTCCAAGCTGAAAACCAATATTGGCGCCCTCCAGACGATACATGGCCGGCGCACTCCATGGTCCTGTAAATTTCGCTCCACTGCGGCAAGCTATAGCACCCCGGCCGTAGCTGCCACCGATACCGATCGCGAACTTTTTTACTGAAGGTATCACAACGACACACTCTGCCCTGTCAAGCAATTCCTGCGGAATGTTGTCAGGGATGTCCAGAATTTCTTTTAACACTTCACCGCACTTCCTCAGGCGATCCTGTTCCCTGTCACTGCTGCCTGCTGACGCGGGAGATGAAAGAAGCGAAGCAGCAACAAGCAGTCGCAGAATTTTTGTCATCGAAAGATGTACCATTTGGGTGGCTCCAGGTTCTTGGAATACCAAACTGCGGCGTCAAGGTTGAACGGATATTCTGCCAGAAAAGTGTACGCTAGCTATTTGACCCGAAGACTAATTCTGGGACAGTGCCTGAACCTGTTCGCCAGTACAGGTTCGAACCGATGCTGGGCTGGAACAGGGGCTGCACAGAGCGGATGCGGTGCCACGGCTCTCCCAGGTGTGGGCTGGGCGGCCACCTTCTACGTGCAGACCGATGCCTTCCCCCTGAATTTTGGCGTTTTCAACTCTCTTGTATCCCCGCTA
>WNEY01004913.1_pt1 | contig 10282 bp, 5 predicted proteins | sample 5400531 | NCBI WGS metagenome assembly WNEY01 (sample SAMN13153338, study PRJNA577476) | soil metagenome | isolation source: 200 cm saprolite under Douglas fir tree site 1 | place: USA:California | collected 2015-04-18
GCGAAGCGCAGCACCATGATGTTCTGCACCGTCTCCTTGCCGAGATAGTGATCGATGCGGAAAATCTGCCGCTCCTCGAACAGCGAGAGCAGCTTGCGGTCGAGTTCGCGCGCGCTGGCGAGGTCGGTGCCGAACGGCTTCTCGATGACGATGCGCCGCCATGGCCCATCGCCCTCGCGCGCGAGGCCCGCGTCGGCGAGATGCTGGGCGACCAGCGCGAAGACGCTTGGCGGCGTCGCCAGATAGAACAGGCCATTGCCCCCGGTGGGAAACTTTCGGGCGACCTTGTCGAGCGCCTCGGCGAGCCGGCGATAGGTTTGCGCGTCGTCGAAATCGCCGCGCACGTAAAACATTCGCCCGACGAGATCGCGCACGATGTCGGGTTCGAGCGGCATGGTGGCGAACTGGCGCAAGGCCGCGCCCATGCGCTGGCGGAACTCCTCGTCCGACATCTCGCCGCGGGCGACCCCGATCACGGCAAAGCCGTCCGGCAGCAGGCCGGAGGCGGCGAGGTTATAGAGGGCGGGAACGAGCAGCCGTTTGGTCAGGTCGCCGGCGGCGCCGAAGATGACGAAAGCGCAGGGGTCGGCGCGGCGCGGTTGCTGCTGCGGGTGCGGGGCTTCCTGCGCGCGAGGACGGGCCGGCGCTGCGACATCCATCAGCCGCCGCCTTTTCCGGGCTCGAGGTGGCCGCCGAATCCCTTGCGCATGGCCGAGAGGACGCGGTCGCCGAAGTTCACGTCCTCGCGGGAGCGGAAGCGCGCATAGAGCGCCGCGGAGAGCACCGTCGCCGGCACCGCCTGCTCGATGGCGGTCATCACCGTCCAGCGCCCCTCCCCCGAATCCTCGACATGGCCCTTGAAGCCATCGAGACGCGCGTCGGCGGCAAACGCCGTCGCGGTGAGGTCGAGCAGCCAGGAGGAGATGACGCTGCCGCGCCGCCACACTTCGGCGATGTCGGCGAGGTCGAGGTCGTAGCGTTCGTCCTCGGGCCGCGCCTTCGTGCCGGCGGCGCGCAGGATGCCGAAACCCTCCGCATAGGCCTGCATCAGGCCGTACTCGATGCCGTTGTGGATCATCTTGACGAAATGGCCGGCGCCGCTCGGGCCGCAATGCAGATAGCCGCGCTCGGCGCGCGGATCGTGTCCGTCGCGTCCCGGCGTGCGCGGAATGTTTCCCGGGCCGGGCGCAAGCGCCGAGAAGATCGGGTCGAGATGCTCGACCGCCGCGGGGTCGCCGCCGATCATCATGCAGTAGCCGCGCTCGAGGCCCCACACGCCGCCGCTGGTGCCGACGTCGAGATAGCGCACGCCCTTGGCCTCGAGCCCGCGCGCCCGGCGCACATCGTCCTTGAAATAGGAGTTGCCGCCGTCGATCAGGATGTCGCCCGAATCCATGCTGGCGCCGAGCTGCATCACCGCGGTCTCGGTCGGCCCGCCGGCCGGGACCATGACCCAGACCGCGCGCGGCTTGGCAAGCTTGGTGACGAGGTCGTCGAGCGACCGCGCGGGCGTCGCGCCCTCCCGCGCGATGTCCTGCACCTTGTCGGGTGAGCGATTATAGACGACGCACTGGTGCCCGTTGCGCATGAGCCGGCGCACGATGTTGGCGCCCATGCGGCCGAGGCCGACCATCCCCAATTGCATGGCGAAGTCCTCCGATCAGTTCAGCGCGAGCCTCGCGGCCTTGTTCAGCTCGTCGAGCCCGGCCTTGAGCTCGCCGCCGATATGCGCGCGCAGCACGCGCCGGCCGCGCTCGGCGAGCACGCGAAAGTCGCCGCGCGCCTGCGCCGCCTTGACCATGCCGAAGCTCGTCCTGCGGCCGGGAATAGCGAGATCGCGCGCGTCGTCGGCGGTGATCTGGAGGAAGACGCCGGTGTTCGGGCCGCCCTTGTAGGCCTGGCCGGTCGAGTGCAGGAAGCGCGGGCCGAATTCGGCACACGTGGCGACGTGCTTGCCGTCGCGCACGACGACGCGAATGTCCTGCAGCGCCGCGACGGTCGCGGCGTTGCGCTCGATATAGGCCAGCATCGCGAAATAGTCGCCCGGATGGATGCGCGCGAGATGCGCCTTGAGCCAGCTCTCCAGCGTGTCGTCGGCGCCAGCCTGGCGCAGCGCCCCGGCATTGCCCTCGTCGGCGAACAGCGCGATCCCGTTCCGGCGCAACACCGGCATCTCGGGCGGCAGCGCGCCGCGCTTCTCGGCCGCCTCGGTCAGCTCGCGGGTCGCGACCTTGCTCGCCTCGACATCCGGCTGATCGAACGGATTGAGCCCGATCACCGCGCCGGCCACGGCAGTGGCGATCTCCCAGCGGAAAAATTCCTGACCCAGCAGCTCGGGGGCGGCGATGCCGATGCGCACCACCGGATGGCCGGTGCGTTCGAGCGCGTCGAGCGACGCATCCTGGGCGGGGTCCGCGCTGTCGGGATGGCGCACGTAGACGAACAGCCGATCGGAGCCATAGACGTCGGGCGCGCCCAGCGGCTCGGCGTCGACCGGGATGACGCCCTTGCCGTTCTTGCCGGTCGATTCCGCCAGAAGCTGCTCAGCCCAGGCGCCGAAATCGGCGACCGCCGGCGACGCGACGATCGTCACCTTGTCGCGTCCGCGTTTGGCGAGCGCGCCGATCGCGAGGCCGAGCTGCACGCCGGGATTCTCGTGCGGCGGCACGTCGCCGGCACAGCTTCGCACCATGGCCTGGGCGCTCTCGAGAAACCGGCGCACGTCGCGGCCCATGACGGCGAGCGGCACCATGCCGAACGCGCTGAGCACCGAATAGCGCCCGCCGATGCCCGGAACGCCGGCGAAGGCGGCGCGAAATCCTTCGCGCTCGGCGAGCCGGGAGAGCGGCGAGCCCGGATCGCTCACCGCGACGAAGCTTTCGGCCGCGCGGTCGGGCCCGACCGCGGCGGCAACGCGGGCGCGGAAATAATCCATCAGGATGTTCGGCTCGAGGGTCGTGCCCGACTTGCTCGACACGATGAACAGGGTGTGGGCCGGATCGATGCCCGCCTCGCAGGCGCCGACCTCGTCCGGGTCGGTCGAATCGAGCACGTGCAGCTTGGGAAATCCGGGCGCGGAGCCGAGGCTTGCGGCGAGCACATCGGGGCCGAGGCTCGATCCGCCCATGCCGAGCAGCACCGCGTCGCGGAAGCCGGCCGTGCGCACGTCCTCGGCCAGCGCAGTCAGGCGATCGAGATTGCGCAGCTGCGCCGAGACGACATCGAGCCAGCCGAGCCATTCGTCCTCGTCGCGGCCGGTCCACAGCGTCGCGTCGTGGTCCCACAGGCGGCGCACCTTGCCGTCGGCACGCCACGCCTCCTGCAGCTTGTCGATCTCGGCCTTCAGCTCGCCGAGACAAAGGTTCTGGCTGCCGAGCGCGGCGCCGAGCATACGTCGCCGCTTGGCCGCAACGGCGCCGAGCAGCTTGTCGAAAGAGTCGGAGAACAGCCGCACGCCGTCGACCACCAGGTCGTCGGTCATTTTTTCAAGCGAAAGGCCGGCGTGCTCCAGCGCGTCGAGGGTCTGCGCCGCTTCGGCGACGTTCTCGGTGAGGCTGTCGCGCACCTTGCCGTGGTCGCGGAACGCATCGATCGTCTTCGGCGGCATCGTATTGACCGTGTCGGCGCCGATCAGCTCGTCGATGTAGAGCACGTCGCTGTAGGCCGGGCTCTTGGTCCCGGTGCTCGCCCACAGGAGCCGCTGCGGCCGCGCGCCCAATTCCTTCAGCCGCGCCCAACGGGATCCGGCGATCAGCTCCTGATAGTGCCGGTAGGCGAGCTTGGCATTGGCGATCGCGGTCTTGCCGCGCAGCCGCTCGAGCGCCGTCCGCTCGTCGGGACTCGCGACCGCGATGCGCGCGTCCAGCTCTTTGTCGGCCACGGTGTCGATGCGGCTGACGAAGAAGCTCGCGACGCTGGCGATGCGGTCGATCGGCTGGCCCGCGTCGGCCAGCTGCTCGAGCGCCGCCAGATAGATGTCCGCCACCTGCGCGTAGACAGCTTGAGAGAACATCAAGGTGATGTTGATATTCAGGCCTTCGCCCATCAGCTGGCTGATGGCCGGAAGCCCGGCTGGCGTCCCCGGCACCTTGATCATCAGATTCTCGCGGCCCACGGTCCGCCACAGCCGCCGCGCTTCGGCGATCGTCCCTTCGGTGTCGTTGGCGAGATAGGGGGACACTTCGAGGCTGACGAAGCCGTCGGCGCCGTCGGTCACGTCGTAGGTCCGGCGCAGCATGTCGGCGGCGTCGCGGATGTCGGCGATCGCCAGCTCTTCGTAAACGGTCGTGACCGAGGGCCAGCCGGAGGCGACCGCGCGGGCGATCTGCTCATCGTAAATGTCGGATTCGCCGATCGCCTTCTCGAAGATCGACGGATTGGCGGTGATGCCGGAGATGCCGTCCGCCTCGATGAGCCGCTCGAGGCCGCCGTTGCGGAGCAGGTCGCGGGAGAGAAAATCGAGCCAGACCGATTGACCCCGGTCACGCAGGGCCAGCAGGGGATTTTTGGTCGTCATGGCGTCTCCATCGGGCCAACTGCGCCTTGGCGTTTTCGGCAATATTTTCAGGGGTGAAGCTGAATTCCTTCATCACATCCTTGACCGGTGCCGAGGCGCCGAATCCGTGCATCCCGATGGTAGCACCCTGCGGGCCGGCATACCGGTCCCATCCGATGGTCGAACCGGCCTCGACCGCCACCCGCGCCGGCACCGAGGAGGGCAGCACCTCGTCGCGATACGCCTGGTCCTGACGCTCGAACAGCTCCCAGGAGGGCATGCTGACCACGCGGGCACGGATGCCCTCCGCCCCCAGCATGTCGCGCGCCGCAACGCAGAGCGCAACCTCGCTGCCGGTGGCGATCAGGATAACATCGATCCGGCCGTCCTCGGCCTCGGCGAGCACATAGGCGCCGCGCGCCACGCCGGCGGCGGGAGCATAGCGCGTCCGGTCGAACGTCGGCAGCTTCTGGCGGCTCAGCGCCAGACAGACGGGGGTATCGAGGCCGATGATCACGCGCCAGGCCTCGACCACCTCGTTGGCGTCGGCCGGGCGCAGCACGGTGAGCCCGGGCACGGCGCGCAGCCCTGCCAGCTGCTCGATCGGCTGGTGCGTCGGCCCGTCTTCGCCGAGCCCGATCGAATCGTGGGTGAAGACGTAGATCACCGGCAGCCGCATGAGCGCGGCGAGGCGGATCGGCGGGCGCATGTAGTCGGAGAAGATCAGGAAGCTCGAGCCGAACGGGCGCAGGCGGCACAGCGCGAGGCCGCTGAGCACCGCGCCCATGGCGTGCTCGCGGATGCCGAAGTGCAGGTTGCGGCCGCAGGGCTCGTCCGCCGCGACATTGCCGGCGCCGTCGAACTTGAGCGGCGTCTTGGTCGAGGTGCCGAGATCGGCGGCGCCGCCGACCAGCCACGGATAATGCGGCGCGATGGCGTTGAGCACCTTGCCGGAGGAGTCGCGGGTCGCAACTCCGCCGGCATCGGCGGGAAATTTTGGCAGCTCGGCGTCCCAGCCGGCCGGCACCTCGCCGCGCAGCATGGCGTCGAGCCGCGCCGCGAGATCGGGATGTTTCTTCCGATAGGTCGCGAAGCGCTGGTTCCAATCCGCGCGCAGGTCGCGGCCGCGCGTGCCAATCCCTTCGCGGAAGCGGTCATAGACGCCGTCGGGCACGAGGAATTTCGCGTCCTCGGGCCAGCCGTAGCTGCGCTTGGCGAGCCTCACCTCGTCTTCGCCGAGCGGCTCGCCGTGCGCGGCCGGCGTGTCCTGCTTGTGCGGCGCGCCGTAGCCGATGTGGCTGTCGAGGACGATCAAGGTGGGCCGGTCGCCGCGGCGAAAAATGTCCAAGGCCCGCGCGAACCGCTCGGTGTCGTTGGCATCGTCGAGGTGAACGACGGTCCAGCCATAGCCCTCGAACCGCCGGCCCACGTCTTCGCTGAAGGTAATGCCGGTCGGCCCGTCGATGGTGATGTGGTTGTTGTCGTAGACCCAGCACAGATTTGAAAGCCGCAGATGGCCGGCGAGCGAGGCCGCCTCGCTCGCCACGCCTTCCATCATGTCGCCGTCGCTGCAGAACGCGTAGACGTCGTAGTCGAACAGCGTCAGGCCCGGCCGGTTGAACGCGCCGGCAAGCCAGCGCCCGGCGATCGCCATGCCGACACTGTTGCCGCAGCCCTGCCCGAGCGGGCCGGTGGTGGTCTCGACGCCGGCGGTGTGGCCGTATTCCGGATGGCCGGGACAGCGGCTGCCGAGCTGGCGGAATTTGCGGATGTCGTCGAGGGTCAGGGCCGGGCCGCTGCGGGCCGGGTCGTGCACGCCGGCCAGATGCAGCAGGGCATAGAGCAGCATCGAGGCGTGGCCGTTCGACAGCACGAAACGGTCGCGGTTCGGCCAGGCCGGATCCTGCGGGTCGTAGCGCAGCACGCGCTGCCACAGGGTGTAGGCCGCAGGCGCCAGCGCCATCGGCGTGCCGGGATGGCCGGACTTCGCCTGCTCGACCGCGTCCATCGCCAGGGTGCGGATGGTGTCGATCGCGGTCCGGTCGAGTCGGCGCTCGCCCGCCGCGGCCGGCGCGGAACGATGGGCAACGGACGCGGCTTTGCGGGTCATGCCGGCTTCTCGCGTATTGGCGGTGGATTGGCTCCGTCGCGGATCCAGGTCCGGAGAAGCGCGCCCCTCGCGGGGTTAACCCGCGGGCGCGGGCGCGGTTCCTGAACGGACAGCCGAGCCGGTTTTGTCGATCGAGGATTCCCGCTATATCAAGCGCTGGCGGGAGCATCGGGCGACGGAGCAACCGTCGCCATTCGCCAGCAGGGGAGACCTCCGACATGCCCGATCCGATTTGCGCGGCGCCTGCGCGCGCTGCATGCCGAGGCGGCTTTGCGCTCGCGCTCGGCATCACGACGGCGATACTCGCCGCATCCTTCGCCGCGGCACAGCCGCCCCCGGCCCCCGCACCCATGTCGCCGGCCTCGACACCCGACCAGGAGAAGCTGCGCGTCGTTCCGGCCAAGCGCTATCCGGGCAAGACGCACGTGCTGCCGGCGACGATCGAGACCACCCAGTGGGGCTGGTTCAACAACGCGCAGCCGCCGGTGCTGCACGTCGATTCCGGCGACACCGTCGTGTTCGAGACGATGATGCACTCACACAATCAGGTCGTGCCAGGCACCACCATCGAGCAGATCAAGAAGCTGCGCACCGACTTTCCCGGCCGCGGGCCGCACACGCTGACCGGGCCCGTCTACATCGAGGGCGCCGAGCCCGGCATGGTCCTCAAGGTCAAGATCAACAAGATCGTGCCGCGCGCCTACGGCACGAACTTCAACGTGCCCGGCATGTTCGGCGAATTCCCCGACCGCTTCCCCGACGGGCAGGTCAAATATTTCTATCTCGACCTCGACCGCAAGGTCGCCGAGTTCGCGCCGGGCATCGAGGTCCCGCTGGGGCCGTTTCCGGGCATTCTCGGCGTCGCCCGCGCCGAACCCGGCCAGTACAGCTCAGTCCCGCCGGGCCGCTACGCCGGCAACCTGGACATCCGCGACGAGACGGAGGGAACCACGCTCTACGTCCCGATCTTCGTGAAGGGCGCGCTGCTGTGGACCGGGGACTCGCACGCGGCCCAGGGCAACGGCGAGGTCAACCTCACCGCGCTCGAGACCGCTTTCAAGGAAATGAGCGTCACCGTCGAAGTCCTCAAGGACATGAAGCTCGAGTGGCCGCGCATCGAGACGCCGGATTCGTGGATCACGATGGGCATCGACCGCGACCTCAACAAGGCGCTCGACATCCTCAAGGACGAGACCGTCAAGTTCCTGATGGAGCAGCGCAAGATCGCCAAGGACGCGGCGGAGAAGCTGATGCTCGCCGCCTGGGATTGCCGGGTCAGCCAGGTGGTCGACGTCAACAAGGGCCTGCACTGCTTCAACGCCAAGGACGCGCGGTCGCGGCGGCGGCCGGAAGCGCTGCCGAGCGCCGAGAACCGCGCCTACCTGGTCACGGTCGGCAAGGACGCCGATCTCAACAAGGCGATGGACACGGCCTCCTGGGCGATGATCGAGCTGCTGTACAAGCAGAAGGGCCTGAGCCGGCTCGACGCCTACGGCCTCGCCAGCTTGGTGATGGATTGCCGCCTGGCGGCGCCGAGCGCAGCGGAGAAGAGCGTGCATTGTCTGGTGCCGAAGAGCACGTGGGTCGCCTCACGCTGAGAATACGCGCCGCACTCCTGGCTATCGCGCTGGCGGCGCTCGGCGCCGCTGCGCCGGCGCAGGCGAGCCTGCGCGTCGTTGCTTCCACCACCGATCTCGCCGCCCTCGCCCAGGCGGTCGGCGGCGACCTCGCGACGGTCGAGACCATCGTCCCGGCGGCGGTCGATCCGGAAGCGTTCGAGCCGCGGCCCGGCGACGTCGACAAGGTACGGCGGGCGGACCTCCTGGTGCGGGTCGGACTCGGCTACGACTACTGGCTCGACAAATTGCTGCGGCAGGTCGGCGACAAACGCTTTTTGCGCGGCGGCAGCGGTTACGTCGACGGCTCGGTCGGCATACCGCTGCTCGAGGTCAGCGGCCAGACCGTTACCAACGAGGGCGGCCATGCCCATGGCGTCGCCAACCCGCACTACTGGCTCGATCCGGAGAATGCGAAAATCGTCAGCTTGGGGATCGCCGAGGGGTTTACGCGGCTCATGCCGGGCGAGCGCGAACGCATTGCCGTCAACCGCGAGCGCTTCGTCGCCGAACTCGATGCGCGCCTCGCACGCTGGACCGGCGCGCTCGCGCCCGCCGCGGGCACAAAGCTCATCGCCTACCATAACTCCTGGCCCTACCTGGCGCGCCGCTTCCGCCTCGACGTAATCGATTTCATCGAGCCCAAGCCCGGCGTGGCGCCGAGCCCGGCGCACCTTGCCCGGCTGATCGCCAAGGGCCGCGCGGCCGGCGTGCGCGCCGTCGTGCACGAGCCCTACGAGCCGCAGGACGCCTCGAAATTCGTCGCACAAAAACTCGGGGTGCCGTTCATCCTGCTCGCAACCTCGGTCGGCAGCGTGGCGGAGGCGAAGGATTATCTCGCCCTGTTCGACTACAACGTCGCGACGCTCGTCAAGGCGCTCGGCGTGCGCGGCCCATGAGCGACGTCGGCGACGCGCTCTCGCTCCTGCTCTATCCGTTCGCGGCGTCCGTCGCCTTCGTGCTGATCCACGCCTATCTGGGCGTGCACGTGCTGCGGCGAAACATCGTGTTCGCCGACCTCGCCCTCGCCCAGCTTTCGGCGCTCGGCGCCACCGTCGCGTTCGCGCTCGGCTACGCGCCGGCGAGCCCCGCCGGCTTCGGCTATGCGCTGGCCTTCACGGCACTGGGCGCGGCGCTCCTCACGGCGACCCGCGCGCTTGGCCGGCTGGTGAGCCAGGAGGCCTTCGTCGGCATCCTCTACGTGGTGGCGACCGCCGCCACCGTCCTGGTGGTCGACCGCTCGCCCCAGGGCGCCGAGCACGTCAAGCGAATCCTCATCGGCAGCATCCTCACGGTCGAGCCGGACGAGCTCGCGAAATTCGTCGCGCTCTATGCGGCGATCGGGCTGTTTCACTGGTTCGCGCGCGCGCCGATGCTGGCGGTCGCGAACGAGGCGCAGCCGGCCGGGCGCAGCCGCCTCACGGTGTCGCTGTGGGATTTTTTGTTCTTCCTCTCTTTCGGCGTGGTGGTCACGAGCTCGGTCACCACCGCGGGCGTGCTGCTGGTCTTCAGCTTCCTGATCGTGCCCGCGGTGATCGGCTTTATCTTTTCCCGCGCGGTGCCGGTGGTGTTGAGCATCGCCTGGGCGGCCGGCATCGCGGCGAGCGCCGCGGGGCTTGCGGGCTCCTACGCGCTCGACCTGCCGACCGGCGCCGCCATGGTCGTCGCCTTCGCCCTGATGCTGGCGCTGGCCGGCGCCGCCAAGGCGCTCATCTTCACCGGCGCCGCGCCACGCCAGCGCAACTGGCACATCGCGGCCGACGGGGCGGCCATGCTGGCGCTCGCCACGGTGCTCGCCTCCAGCCTGTGGCTCATTTTCAATCCCGCCGCCGACCAGCCGCTGCTCGCATTGCTTGAGCGCGCGAGCGGCACGGGGCCAGCGATCTTTCTCAGCGCCAGCGACCGCGCGATCTACGACGGCGCGCTGCGCGATGCCGTGCGCTTTCAGGCGGAGGTCGCCGCCCTCAACGCCAGGGAGCGCGCCGCGCGCGTTGCCGGCGCTCCGCTCGCCGACGACGAGGTGCGCCGCATCGCCTCCTATCAGCAGAGCTTCAACGAGAT
>WNEY01021187.1_pt1 | contig 10282 bp, 9 predicted proteins | sample 5400531 | NCBI WGS metagenome assembly WNEY01 (sample SAMN13153338, study PRJNA577476) | soil metagenome | isolation source: 200 cm saprolite under Douglas fir tree site 1 | place: USA:California | collected 2015-04-18
TGAAAGAAAACAGTTTCGCCTCTCGCACCGTGCAGGTCGAAGAAGGGCAGAAAGTCATCTCCACGGGACCCTATCGGCTGGTCCGCCATCCCATGTACTTCGGCGCTGTTCTCATGCTGTTCTTCACGCCGGGTGCGCTGGGCTCCTGGTGGGCGCTTCCCGGCTTCCTCCTCGCCATCCCTTTGATCGTCCTCCGCCTCCTCCACGAAGAAAAAATGCTCTGCAGCGACCTCCCCGGCTATTCCGACTACTGCCTCCGTACCCGCTCCCGCCTCCTACCGCTCCTCTGGTAACTTCTCAATGCTGGGCAGGCACTTCCCAGTATGCAAGCACCGCGCACCACTCACCCGAATGAGCAACAGTGATCACTTTTCGCGAAGCGTATTCTGCGGCCAATGTACATTATTTCCGAGTAGCCCGTAATCCCGGCACAATCACTGCGTTGACCAGGCGGACCGCATCTCCGGTTAGCCGACTTCCAAGTGAAGAGCGCTAACCGCTACCACGTTTTGCGTGATGCATCTCTGTCAGGGATCATTAGCTTGCGGGACTGGAGAACAGCCTCAATCGCCATTGCTCAGTCGGTCTTGGAACGAGAACTTAGACTCCACCGCGAACGGCTTTCCGTCCAGCTCCGCGTAGGGATAGATGAAGTAGTTTAGCGGATCGCCCTGTTGCGGCGGGTCGAGGCGGATGTCTCGTCCGACAGTAAACTGCAGACGATTGTCGTCATGCGCCCCGAAAAAATAATCCTTCTTATCGGGATGTTTCCAAGCTTCTGAGGCATCCACCGGAATCCAGCCGTAGGGCGCGACGTAGAACTCCGCCCAGCAGTGATATCCCGGTACAACCCCATCATGCTGGTCAGCAGGCAGCGGAAAACCAATTTCGAAGCGCGCAGGAATTCCGGCCGCCCGCATCATGCCGATAAACAACGAGTGGAAATCGGTGCAGTTGCCACGCTTGGCCGTGCAGGCCCATATCGCATCGCCGTTGCCCCAACCAGTGCCGGACTTGTCGTAGCGCATGGTGACGATGACGTAGTTGTAGATTGCTCTCGCTTTCGCAAGTGGGTCTTGCATTCCACGTGTCTCCTGCACAGAGAGTTCCGCGATGATCCCCTGAAGAGGCACGCGGCGGTCAGGTTGAAGGAAACGGTTGATACCTGGCGGGCTGATTCTAGCGGATTGTGCGCTGACCGCGTGGGCGTCGAGCGAGATACGGTGTTCCCGGCGTGCTACTTGAAAGCTCATGCGCACTTCTGCGAGCGAGCTCAGCTGCGCGGCCGGAATCTGAAAATAGAGGTACTCGTTGCCGTATTCCGGATCACGGTGCTCCGCATACGGGAAAGGGGATTCGATCTTCAGACCGGTGATCGCCTGGTATGGATCTGACTTCGGCAGCGGAATCCAAATCCTTAAGGTTTTGGCGCCCAGGGGCGAGGGGGGAATCTTAGTAAGATAAGTAAATTCGAAATTGCGAGAGGAACGATTGGTCTGCGACGGAGCAGCGAAAGCCGCTCCGAGAACAGCAAGAGCTAAAGTAAAAACAAAGCCAAAAGCAACAATCCTGCGAGAAATCATTGGCGAAGCTCCTTAAGACAATCGGCAATCCGGCCTGGTGCTAGGCACGCAGCTGGGTTAAATAACTCAGACCTTGAATGGGAAACTACCAGCGGGACCCGCGGTTAGCGGGTTGTTCAGGTGAAGCCACTTGAAGGTCGCAAAAACATAGGGAACCTTAATATCATGCGATGCTTTTGATTAAGATACAATTCCTCTTAGAACAAAGCTCCGGAAAAGAAATCAGCTCGAGACCACTTCCGCAAATTCATGTTCGGCCACAAGTCTTGTCTTACCGTTCATCTCCTGGGGGGTTTGCTGATGGCGGCCATTCCTTCGGCTTGCCGTGCTCGTCCACTACCAGGGACTTCGAACCTGGCGGCAAAACTTGTAGTGACTTAAGAAACTCAATGACTTCGTTCTGCTGCTGTTTGGACAAGGCGTCGAAAGCTTGGCGTGAAGAAAGAGCCTCGCCGTTGTGTGCTTCTACGGCCTCCCTCGCAGTAGTGAATTTTCCATGATGCATGAATGCTCCGCCCTGGTTATAGAAACCCCACAATTTGCGAGTGATAAATTTGCAGTTCCCCGCAAAGAATCCTGCCGATCCCGCGGGCTGATTTTGGTCAAGGGGTTCGCATTCTGGATCGCTCGCCGGGTCGCTCGTAGCGCTGATGTCGTGCAGCTTGAGATCGGTATAAGCCGGAACCATCACCACACCGCCCGCAGTCGGATGCAGGCGCGGCTGGGGCAAGCTGTCGGTGGTTAAGTCCACGGACAGCGCCGGAGCGGTCAGGGGATAATTCGCCGACCCAACCTGCAGGTTCCCGACCGGATTATACGGACTCGGCTCGGAATAGATCCACCCATGACGATCAAGGGGCAAAGCGTCAATGTGACATGAGTTGCAACCAATTCGATCGAAATTACGCTCGCCATTTACAATCGCCCGCTGGACCGCTGGATCATCCGGAATCACTTGTCCCGGTACGGCCATTGTCGCTTGGAACATCGAAATCGCGGTTATATCTGCGACAGTCAGCTCGTTCGTCACTCCGTCGCCGTCAGCGTCGATACTAAGACCAAAGCGCTCTTCGGACTGCATCCCGTGATGATGATTCATCGCGTTGTTGGTGAACTGCCGGATGGAGACAACCGCGCCTGCCTGATGGTAGGGCAGAATGATTAGGTTGGGAGGTGCCGTCCCGCTGGTTTTCAGACTCGGTGCGGGCAAGCCCACGACTTTGGACGTGTCCCACGTTCCGTTGCCATTATGGACGAGGGTTCCGAAGGAGACGCCCTTGGTTATGAGCTGACGGCTGGTACCCGGCGCTGTGGCAGCAGCGATCGCCTGCAAATCGGCGGTCATTTGGCGCACCACCATTTCGAGGAAGCCCGAGCCGTTCATGCCGATGGTCTTCCTGTCGTTGGTGGCATTGTCCATTGTGATGAACTTCCCGGATTCATCCACGGCGCCACGCGTCGTGATGCCGTCGTTATGGTCGAATGTGAGGCGATCAAAGCGTTGAGCTAATACGAAGACTTCCGTCACGCGGTCACCGCCAGCACCTGCAATAGGCGCATTGTGACAGCCAGAGCACGCGTTTGCCTCCGGAGAGGAGAGCCGGTCGAAGTTTCTCGGAAATACCAATGGTGCGCTTGGGTCCGAGATAGGCGCCCCGGTTCCTTTCGATAGAGGTCTTCCCGCTCCCTCTTGCACCGTGAACTTGGCATTGAAGAGTTGCGCACCATAGCGGATCAACTGGCTCACCGGCGTGTTGAATTCTTCCCCGTCCTGCAGATGGCTGGGTATTGCGACTTCCCGCCCGACTTGTGAGCTGGGGTTTTGGGCCCAAGCCACCATCGCGACAAGAAAAGAAGTTAGAAAAGCACACCATCTACACGTTCGTCGGAAAGGCTTGCTCATAGCTGCCATCCTTGGTTGTCTTAGCCACTGACCAGATGGGAATTCAGACCGTCACGGCGAGCAGGACATCGATCCTCGCTCGCCGTGAAAGCTATCTTTGCTCGTCCCTCAGTGTGAAGAAGCCTGACGGCATCAGAAGAAAACGCCGTTGTGTTCGGTGCCGAATTGCGCGAAGTTGGTGTGCGTCTTCGCCGGGTCAGATTCGAAGTGGAAGCCGTGTCCTGTATCCTTCGGCGTAGTGGCAGAGACGGCAATCGTTGCCGAGCACTCGAAAAAGTCCCCGCGGAATTTGTTCGTCGCGTCGCTGAATTTGATGACGCTCCGGGTCACCCCGCCCCATTCGATTTTCATCGAGTTGATGATGGCGCTGAAAATCCCTAGCGCGTGCTTCGGGTCAAAACTGTTAGGGACGGTGAAAACGTCAAACACGGAGCAGACATTCTGCACCAGCAACTCCGCCGTTCCGCCGTCGATGTCCACCTTTCCGCTCCCAACGGGGTAAGGAACACCCCAAAAGAGTAGAGAGCCTGCCCCAATCCCTGGGTCATAGGAGTGGAAGCCCAACGGGCTCCCATGGGGAGTGGCAGGAGTCACCCCCAAGCTGTCCAATCATATGAACCCGATCGCGCCGCGGTGCTGCTCGTTGTCCAGCCCGACGAAGATGCCGTCCATGAAGCGCATGTCGGTGTGGAAATCGTAGGTGGCGCTGGCTCCCGTGTTAAGGTCTGTGCCAATGCCGGAGAGATTCAGATCGGCTTGACCGATCACCCCGCTAAAATCGGTGATGATCGACGGGTCGAAACCCGCATTAGGAAAATGGGGATCCGTGGACGGAGCGCCCTCGACCGGGCCGGGGAAGAAAAAGTGTCCACCGGGCGGTGTGGTGATGTGCGGGATGGGTCGGGGGACGGCTTGGCACTTGTTACGATTTCCTTCATCTTCGTCGTCAGCGCGCGCCTGCAACCGCAGTCCTGAGCCGAGCAAGAGTCCAGCTCCGGCGGCGGTGCCGGCTGCCCCTCGAATGAGATTGCGCCTGCTCAGAGATTTCTGTTGAAGTTTTTTCCATGAATTAGAGTCCTGTTCGTTCATTGTCGTCCTCCTTCGACTCGCCGCGCACGCACACGAAAAGGATTGCTCACCGGCGAGTGACGGCCCGGGGTCCCGAAAATACGCGTCGAATAACCATGAGAAAGAACACGAGAAAAAGGAGAGTGCGAGTGACTTTGCACTCGTCAATTCAAACTTGTCAAGCACAAAATCAGGTAATGAGAGTACTCACGCTCGCAAGCTCTGAAAGAGTGTTTCAGGATTCATTACGAGTAGCCCGGTTGCGCACGTTCCGTTTTTTCCAGGAATCTTCTTGACACCCTACTCCTACTCCAGGGGGACGCAAAACACAAGGTTCTGGACGAATTGTCGACAACACGGAAGTTATCCCAGATCCTCGACGCCGGGTGCCGGTCTTGCACATGGGGCTTTTGACTTTTCCTCCAGGCTCTTTCACCATCTTTTTTTCAAGATTTTCCGCTGTCCCGCCCCGAATCCCCACGCTAAACGTTGTCGGTCTACTTTCCCGCTTTGCACGGAAACGCGCCTGCCAACGCAATGGAGGCTATGTAACGTGTCGGGCGGTGCGCTTTTTGAGGATTGTCAGCGAGGTATTTCTTAATCACGCGAACGGTTTGGATCGTGGTCACTCCAGGGGGCACGCAGGCCATCCTGTCTTTTTTCGGAACATTTAGCAGCTCCTCATGCACCAGGAAGCCATCGGCGAAGCCTTCCACCCAGCCCAGACAGGTAGCATCCCGGTAGATGCCTGCAGCGTCTCTGTTCCCTTCACTGTCTATACTGGAACAGACTTCTAAGAAGTCCCTCCCAGATCTGCTGATATCCGGTGTGCTCTTTTGGCCCGTGCTGGCAGGCGAACAAACAAAGAAGAGTCCAAGCAGTGCGGGAACAAGAAGTAGGCGCACGGCAGCCTCCCATCAGTTGCGCGATTCTACGTCTGATTTTAGGATTGAGGCTGCCCTCAGGCTGCGTGTACCGCCTTGCCCCTCCCAAAATGCTGATCCAGGGTCTTGGTTGCGGCTTCCAAAACGAGGCGACAATCACGGCATCGATTCAGATGCCGCTCGATCTCACGTTCCACGTTCCGCGAGAGCTTCCCTTCCAAGTACCAGCAAATCAAATGGACGGTGACCCGACAGTTCATAGTTGTCCGACTTCCTCAGGTCCGGCGTGGGTAGGCCCATTCTCACCACCACAGGGTGCAATAAGACATGGCGAAAAGCTGTTCCATTTGGGACACCCGGGATTAGCCCTCGCCTCTGCTTGCCTTCCTCCCCAGCGCCCAAAATCATCCCCTCGCACGGTGCCGGTGCCTCCGGCCACGTAGTGGCCGGTCGAAACTTGTCCTGAGCGAAGCGGAAGGAGACCGGTGGTTTTGCTTGTCGCGGCGAGTGAATCTATCCCGACCGGGTCGGGACCTCGCCATCTTCTCGCCTTGTAGGGGCACAATACATCGTTCCCGCCCTTCGCCTCTGTAGCGGTGGCCTTCCGAGGCCGGCACTTTGGAGTGCGGCAGCTCGCTGCCGCTTTTGCATCCACAACGGCCAGCGGTCGCCCCCGGGCGAGTCATCCTAATTGCGTGCGTACCAGTACCTTTAACTCTTCCTTACACTGTTCGCGTTACCTATCATGCGAACTTATCCGCACCGCAATCGTGCGAGTGCCCGGTCTTAGGTCGTCCGTCACGGAAGCTTAGCCGGGGCGGCTTGAGCAAGAGTTTGATCACTCAATTTATGGCCCGATTAGAAATTGATTTTCTGTCCGACTACCGACTACGACGACCAGTCCTTGCTGGCAGAACTTCGTCGAATAGCCAAGGCTACCGGCTCAAACTCTGTTACTAAGTCGCAGATTGATCGCTTAGGTCGAGTAAGCCATTCCACTATCTGCAAACGCTTTGGCTCCCTTCGCCGAGCGCTTCAGCTTGCTGGCCTCGAAGTGCAGCGTTTTATGAAAGCAACGGATGAAGAACTGTTGGCCTTCATCGTTGACCTTTGGCAACAGGTTCTTGAAAAGGAGGGTCGCACCCCTCAGCGAAGAGACCTGAAGGCCTATGGGTATCCCGTGTCAAGCGACACCATCACTCGTCGCTTTGGTACCTGGCGAAAGGCGCTTGTTCTTGCCCATGCGTCGGTAACGGAGGAGACGCTGAGCGACGAACCGCCCGTTCTTGAACCGAGTACTCTTCGTGTGCGCCAAGGATTGTCTTTAAGAAAGCGATTTTTTGTTTTGAAGCGAGATCATTTTTCGTGCGTACGTCGCGGCGCTAGTGGTGTCGGAGTGCAGCTCGAAGTACACCATCGCTTCCCCTTTGCTAAAGGCGGGAGCGATAATCTTTCAAATCTTGAGACACTTTGCTTTGCATGCAATCGGGGGCAACGTGACACCGTGGTCTAATGCGCCGCGCAGCCAGACCAAGCAGCGGCACCTCGCCGGCCTAGACAAGGGGCAGGATAGCTAAATGACACGTCAATACCTCGCGTTTGACATCGAAACTGCAAAGGACATTCCCGGTGACGATTTCAACTGGCATCCACATCGGCCACTCGGTATTTCCTGCGCAGCTACACTGACGACTGATTCGGAACAGCCGCTTCTTTGGTACGGTAAGACAAAGGATGGCTCGCCCGAGAGACGAATGAGTCGGAACGATGCTCAGGGATTGGTGCAGTACTTGTCGGACATGACGGCCAAGGGCTACAGAATACTTACATGGAATGGACTGGGCTTTGATTTTGACATTCTGACGGAGGAGTCCGGCGCCGCTGCTAGTTGCAAGGAAAGCGCGCTCGCTCACGTGGACATGATGTTTCACGTCTTTTGCTCATTGGGTTACCCCGTAGGTCTGGAAAAAGCCGCGCAGGGTATGGGTTTGCCAGGTAAGCCACCGGGCATGAGTGGCTTCAAGGCCCCCAAGCTTTGGGCGGAAGGCCACTTCAAAGAGGTTCTTGAGTATGTCGCCCAGGATGTGCGAACGCCACTGCAGCTCGCGCAAACTTGCGAGCAGCGCCGGATATTCGAGTGGATAACGCGCAAAGGCACGAAGGGTTCCATGCCCCTGACCAAGGGTTGGCTCACTGTGAGAGAGGCGTTGCTACTTCCAGAGCCAGATACCTCATGGATGTCTACTCCGCTTCCGCGCCGGGATTTTACTGCTTGGTTGGCAGCCATCTGATTACGCTGGTTTTACGCTCGGGGCTTTTGACTCTTCCTTGATGATCTTGCGACGCTCACCCCTCCGCAGCTCTGCGTAAAGTGCTGGGTGTCAATTCAGGCCGGGTGCCCCGTACGCGGGTTTGGCGTGTGGGGCCTTTGACCTTTCCTCCGTCGAGTCCCCTACTCACGAATGCGAATGCGGTTCACTTCGACCACCAGCAACTTCCCCCGGTAGTCCGCCATTGCAGGCTGGGTCCTTAAATACTCTTTGAGCCTTGCCATCAATTGCTCAAGAACTTCGGCGTGGTTGCGCATTTGAAGCGCAACGATGCCTTTGTAGTTCTTCGGCGGGTAGGTTACGATGTCCGCGAAATCGCCGTTCATTGACAACAAAATCGCATCCATTTCCTGAGCCTTTGCGATAACAATCGTATCTGGCGACTCCACAGGCAATACATCCCTCAGACGCACAACCTCATGCGCCGCATCTCGAACCGTTTGAACAATGGTGTTGGAAATACAGTGGTCGGCCAGGAACCGCAAGGCCATCAGATGACGGCCTCAAATTCAGCCAGTTCGCGTGCATAGTCCAGGCACGCGGCAATCTGCTCGCTCGTAAGATCCGGATACTCAGCCAAAATGTCCGCGGAACTTTTGCCCGCGGCCAGGTAACCCAACACCAGTCCCACGGGAATGCGGGTTCCTTTGATGCGCGGTTTTCCGCGAAGGATTTCCGGATCGCTCACGATGTGCTGTTTCCATGGCACAGGCATGCGCCGATACTATCGCCTTTTACCTGCAATGGCAAAAGCCGTGTTCGCCGAACGGGTTCCATCTCACGCTTTTTTGTAGTTTCCAGTGCCATTTTGAAACGCGCCTCGCTATCTGAAAGAATCCAAACCACTTAAAGTAATCATTGACATACTGTACCAGTATGGTATAATGGTTTCGTTAGGTCGGTACGATTCTTCTCTGCCCTTCCTCCCATGCCCGCCCGCCACGCGGTCCTTCTAACTCCCTCAGGATCAGTTCGCCCAATCCAGTTAAGTCCCTGCCTACGCCCCGCGCCCGTAACTCCCCTGTTTGCCACACATCCGAGAAATCGCCCGTTAACTCCAATCATTGCCACACTTCCAAAATCCCGTTCTGCAAGCCCTTTGCTTGCCACACATCCAAGACCCCCCCGGGGGGTCTCATCAGTTCTCTTGGATCGGCCCGGCCAAAGGACGGTTCTTCGCTTTTCCACGGGTCACGGATCACAGGTCACGGTCCACGATTTCCTTGCCTCCTTACTTCCTTGCTTCTTTGCCTCGCTCCTTTACAATCGCTGCGCTTCCTTCAGGGGGTCGCATGAGCTTCCGCCAGCGTCTCGAGGAGATCAGAACCGGCTTCGAGCGGCCTTTCTGGGTCGCCAACATCAGCGAAATCTTCGAGCGGCTCTCCTACTACGGCGCCTTCGCGTCCCTGGCTCTCTACCTGCAGCTCAAGCTGAATTTCTCCACGCAGCAAACCGGCACGCTGACGGGCATCTTCGGCGGCATGGTCTGGTTCCTCGCCATTTTCGGGGGCGCGGCGGCGGACAAACTTGGCTTTCGTCGCGCATTTTCGCTCGCCTACCTCATCCTCGCCGCAGCCTACTTTTTGATTGGCTCCATAGGCGCCGCCTGGCTCGCGCCTATCCGCAACGCCGTGCCCTTGAGCCTCTTCGTCGGCTGCATCCTGATCCTCCCCGCGCTGGGCATCTCGCTCGTCAAACCCTGCGTCGTCGGCACCACCGCCCGCGCTTCCAAGGAAAATGTCCGCTCCATCGGCTACTCCATCTACTACACTATGGTGAACATCGGCGGGGCTTCCGGCCCCTATGTCGCCTCCTGGGCGCACCGCCATCTCGGCGTCGAAAACGTCTTCCGCGTCGCGGCCCTCAGCGTTTTCGCCATGTTCTTCGCCGTGCTGATTTTCTTCCGCGAACCGAAGAAAGTCAGCGACGGTGCCGTTCCCAGCGTTGCGGAAACGCTCCGGAATTTCTTCACCGTCCTCTCCAACCACAAATTCATGTTGTTCTTGCTGGTTTTTACCGGTTACTGGATTGTCTTCTGGCAGCAGTACATCACGCTCCCCGGCTACATTCACGGCTACATCAGCGCCGGTGCCGACGTCGAGCTCATCCTCATCACCGACGGCCTTGCCGTAATCTGTCTCACTTTGTTCATCAACTACCTCATCCGCAAAATCCCTGCATTCCAGTGCGTTATTCTGGGCACGCTCATCACCTCTCTATCCTGGCTGATCGTCGCATTCCAGCCCACCGTCCTCGGCGCGGTCCTCTCCATTTTCGTTCTCGCTCTCGGCGAAATGATCCAGGCTCCCCGCTACTATGAATACATCTCGCGGCTCGCCCCTTCCGGACAGCAGGGCACCTATATGGGCTTTGCGTTCCTCCCCATCGGCATCGGCTCGCTCATCGGCGGATGGTTCGGCGGCCGTGTGATGCACCAGTTCGGTGAAGTGGCGCACCAACCTCAGCGCGCCTGGTACGCCATCACGTCGGTGGGCCTTCTCACGGCTCTCTTGT
>WNEY01004916.1_pt1 | contig 10280 bp, 8 predicted proteins | sample 5400531 | NCBI WGS metagenome assembly WNEY01 (sample SAMN13153338, study PRJNA577476) | soil metagenome | isolation source: 200 cm saprolite under Douglas fir tree site 1 | place: USA:California | collected 2015-04-18
AAATCGGGCAGCAGCTCGCCCGCTTCGCCCCACTCTCGATGCTCAACCATGATTAACGAGACTATCCCTGTTAGCGGATCGACGGTTACTAAGTCGATGACGAGTGGGTTGTCGACCGTCATTCGTTCCGCAGCCCAACTTGAATTGGACAGCGATGGTATCACCAGTATTCGCTGCCCATTTCCGCTGAAGCGACCGGCGGGGAGATCGCTCTGCGACGCGTTCGACGCTGCGTATCGCGGTCGCGTCATGGGGCGTCCAGGGGGCTGCGCACGCCGCGCGCGCCGATGTGCAGGACGTGCGTGTAAATCATCGTCGTCGAGACGTCGCGGTGACCCAGCAGCTCCTGCACGGTGCGAATGTCGTGTCCTCGCTCCAGCAAATGCGTTGCAAAGGAATGCCGGAAGGTATGGCACCCCACTCGCTTCGCCATTCCGGCCGCCTCGGCAGCGCTTTTCACTGCTCGCTGGACCGCAGTCTCATGGAGATGGTGCCGAAACTCGCGGCCGGTCTCTTCATCGCGCCAGCGCCGCTTGGCCGGAAAAACCCATTGCCATCGCCACTCCTCCGCGGCCCTCGGAAACTTTCGCTCCAACGCCGTCGGTAGCCACACGAAGCCGAATCCGCAGGCGAGATCCTCCTCATGTGTCGCTCGCACATACACCAGATGCTCATGCAGCAGCGCCACCGCTCCCTGCGGCAACATCGTCCGCCGATCGCGCTTCCCCTTCGGATCGCGTACCACGATTTCATTGCGCTCGAAGTCCACATCCTTGATCCGGAGTGTCAACGCCTCCAACAGGCGTAGACCCGATCCGTACAGAAGCAGTGCCACCAGATGCGGCGTACCCCGCATTTCCCGCAGCACCACCCGAACCTCATCAATGGTCAGCACCACCGGCACTCGCAGCGGACGCTGCGCCCGAACCAGATCGTCGAGCCATGGCAGCGGGTCCTCGAGGATGACCCGGTAGAGAAACAGTAATGCGCTCAGTGCCTGATTGTGAGTCGACGCGCTGACGTGGCGTTCCACCGCCAAATGGGTCAGAAACTGGTTGACCTCCGCGCCTCCCATCACAGATGGATGTCGCTTCCCATGAAAGAGGATGAATCGGCGAATCCACATCACATAGGTTTCCTCGGTCCGAGGACTGAAATGACGGGCGCGAATGGCGGCACGAACGCGATCCAGAAGCTTTTGGCGGCTGATCCATCCTCCGAGGCTCCCTCGGAAACGCGACGAAGCCAAGTTCATCTACTAGAGGTAGAGCGGTTGTAGCGCCGAACGGATCCGCCGGAGCGATCGCGCGACCTAATGGATTCGCCGACCGCTACGATCAGCACGCCGCCTAATCCATTATGCGACTGGCTCCTAGAAGAGGGGCTTCTGCGTGCGCGCCCCGGCGGATGAGTAGCCGAGGTGATCGTAGGCCAGCTTGCTGGCGACGCGCCCGCGCGGCGTGCGCTGCAGAAATCCGATCTGGATCAGATACGGCTCGTAGAGATCCTCGATCGTGCCACAATCCTCGCCGATCGATGACGCCAGCGCGTTCACGCCGGCCGGTCCGCCGTTAAATCGCTCGATGATGGTCGTGAGCAGCTTGCGGTCGATCTCGTCGAGGCCGTAGTCGTCCACCTCCAGCATCTTCAGCGCCTCGGACGCGATCGACGTCGTGACCTTTCCCTCGTGCTTGACCTCCGCGTAATCGCGCACGCGGCGGAGCAGGCGGTTCGCGATGCGCGGCGTGCCGCGCGAACGGCGCGCGATCTCATCCGCGGCTTCACCGCTGATCGGGATGCCGAGGATGTCCGCGGAGCGGCGCACGATGATGGTCAGCGATTCCACGTCGTAGAAATCGAGGCGATGGACGATGCCGAAGCGTGCGCGCAGCGGTGAAGTCAGGAGACCGGCGCGCGTGGTGGCGCCGACGAGTGTAAATCGCGGCACTTCCACTTTCAGCGTGCGCGCCGAAGGTCCCTGTCCGATGACGACATCGACGTAGAAGTCCTCCATCGCGGAGTAGAGCACTTCCTCCACCGGCGCTGGAAGGCGATGGATCTCATCGATGAACATCATGTCGCCCGCTTCGAGATTGGTGATGATGGCGACGAGATCGCCCGGCTTCTCGAGCGCCGGACCGGAAGTCGAGCGGATCGTCGCCTCCATCTCGTTCGCGATAATGTTCGCGAGCGTGGTCTTGCCGAGGCCCGGCGGGCCGAAGAGCAGAACGTGATCGAGAGTCTCTTTGCGCTTGCGCGCGGCCTCGATCGAGATCTCGAGATTGGCCTTGACTTTCTGCTGGCCGATGTACTCCTTGAGCCGGCGCGGTCGGAGAGAAAGCTCGGTCTGGATCTCGTCTTCGAGGGGCTGCGCGCTCAGGACGCGGCTGTCGGGCATCGTCATCAGTTTATCCATCAGTTTATCCCGAGCCGCGCAGACGGCGAGGGATCTCCGGTGGAGTCACGCGCAATGGATGCCGGCCGCTGCTCCTCCACCGGAGATGCCTCGCTGCGCTCGGCATAAACTGCATCGGCATAAACTGCATGACTACCGTGCAATGGATGCCGGCCGCGGCTCCACCGGAGATGCCTCGCTGCGCTCGGCATAAACTCTACGCGGCAGCGACACCGTGATCGTCGTGCCCATTCCGGGACGCGACGCGACTTCGATGTTGCCGCCGTGAGCCTGCACGATGCGATACGAGATCGCCATGCCCAATCCGGTGCCGCTCGGAAAGTTCGTTCGAAACGGCTGGAACAGGCGCCGCACATCGACTTCCGACATCCCGCGCCCGCTGTCGGTGAAGCAGATGCGATAGACCTCCGCGGAAACTTCGGTGCTGACGCGAAGCAATCCGCCGTGCGGCATCGCCTGAAACGCGTTGCGCGCGAGGTTCCAGAAAACCTGGCGGATCTGATCGGCGTCGCCGACCAGCGTGAACGACGATGGCGCGATCTGACGCTCGATGCGGTGATCGGGACGAAGCTCCGGCGAATTCGCGAGAAGGTCGAGGGTCTCGGAGAGACTGGCTGCGATGTCGAACTCGGCCGGCCGGCGATCCTGCGGCCGCACGAAGCGGAGAAAATCGGCGATCGATTTGTTCAGCCGCTCCGACTCCTTGAGGATGATCGACATCAGGCGCTGCTCCTGTTGCGAAAGAGCGTTCGATTTTCGCAACACCTGCACCGAGCCCGCGATCGCGGCCAGCGGATTTCGAATCTCGTGCGCGATGCCGGCCGACAGCTCGCCAACCGCCGCCATGCGGTCTTTCAGGCGCAGCTCGGCCTCCAGCTTCTTCATGTCGGTCAGATCCTGGAAGATGAGCGTGTAGCCGGACGCGGTTCCTTCCAGCGTGTACAGCGGCGTGAGCGCGTAGCCGAGGCTGCGATCTTCATCGGCAACGGGAAAGTTGTTCTTTTCGATGCGGACGACGGTTTCGGACTGCAACGTTCGAAGCGCGTCGTCCCACTCTTCGTCGCGGAAAAATCCGAGCTCGGCCACGTGGCGCCCGATCACGCTCCGCGACTCGGTCATGAGAATCTGACAGCCCGCCGGATTGACGAAAGACACGATGCCTTCCGGCGAGAGCGTGATCAGGCCGGACGGAATCGACTCGACCACGTTCTGATTCAGCGCGCGCAGCGCCGCCACGATCCTCCCCTTCTCGTCCAGCTCCTCGGATGTCTTTTGCAGCTTCTCGGAGATGTAGGAGGTCAGGAGCGCGGTGGCATAGAAGCCGGCGAAGTTCGTGGCGATGTTCAGGTAGAGGCGCGATGTGGTCCATGCAGTCGGAACGATCCACGACTGTGTGGCGGAAGGAATGATGTTGTAGTAGAGCAAGTCGCCGAGCGCCCCGTAGAGAATGACCGCTCCGCTGGCGGCGAACAGACCTCCGCGGCGATACAGCATCATCGACGCCGTGATGATCGACACCAGATACAGAAACGAAAACGGTGAATCGAGCGCGCCGGTGAAGTACACCAGCATGGTCTCCACCAGCAGATCGCCCGCAAGCTGGATGGCCAGATTGATTTTTCGCGAGCGGATGATTTGGCCGGCGCCGATGTAGAGCAGCGTCAGGCCGTACGTCACTGCCGCGGTAGCGTAGAGGTACTCGATCGGCAGGACGATGACGACCGTGTATTGAATAATGAGGGCGGACAGCAGCAGCGTCGTGACCACGACGACGCGGACCGCAATCAGCATTCGGGCGTCGGAGGGCATAGGCGCTAGGCGTTAGGCGTTAGGCGTTAGGGATGGCGTGTCTAACGCCCAAAGCCTAACGCCTAAGGCCTCTTCTTAACCGACTTGTCCGATCAGCGCGAACATCGGCATGTACATCGCGATGACGATGCCGCCGATGGCGACGCCGAGGAATGCGATCAGGACCGGCTCGAGAAGTTTCATCAGGCCGGCCACGGCGGTGTCGACTTCGTCTTCGTAGAACTCGGCGATCTTCGAAAGCATGGTGTCGAGCGCGCCGGTCTGCTCGCCGACCGCGATCATCTGCACCACCATCGACGGGAAAACGTCGGTGTCGGCGAGCGGCTCGCTGATGGTCTTGCCTTCTTCGACCGACTTGCGGGTGGCCATGATGGCATCTTCGATGATGGAGTTGCCGGCGGTCCGCGCCGTGATCTGCAGGCCGTCGAGAATCGGCACGCCGGACGCCGTGAGCGTCGAGAGCGTACGGCAGAACCGCGCCACCGCGATCTTTCGCATGAGATTGCCGATGATGGGCGCCTTTAGCATCAGGCCATCGAGCACGCGCTTGCCCTTGTAGGTTGCATGATACTTTTTTAGCGCATAGGTCCCGCCGAAGATCACGATGCCGATGAGCCACCAGAAGTCGGCGATGAAATTCGACAGCGCGATGACGATGACGGTCGGCATCGGAAGCTGCGCGCCGAGGCCCTTAAACAGAGCCGCAAACACCGGAATGACCTTCCACAGAATGACGGCCACCACGATGCAGGCGATGGAGATGACGGCCACCGGATAAATCATGGCCGACTTCACCTGGCCGTTCAGCTTGACCGCCTTTTCGATGTACTGCGCCAGGCGCTGCAGAATGGTGTCGAGAATACCGCCCGCTTCACCGGCCGCCACCATGTTGGTGTAGAGGTCGTTGAAGATCTTCGGATGCTTGCGCATCGCATCGGCGAGGTTCGATCCCGATTCGACATCCTGCCGAATCTGGATCAGTGCCCGCTTCATGGCCTTGTTTTCCTGCTGTGAGCCGAGGATTTCGAGGCACTGCACGAGCGGCAGGCCGGCGTCGATCATGACTGAGAACTGCCGCGTGAAGATGGCCACCAGTTGCGGCGGCACTCGTCCGCCGAACTTGGGGATGGCGATCTCCTTCCCCTTTTCCTTGATCGAGGGAGCCTCGATCCGCTGGCGCCGCAGCATGGCCTCGGCTGCGTTTTTCGAATCGGCAGTGAGAACTCCGCTCTGCGCCTGTCCCCCCCGTGTTCCCTTCCATTCAAAGGTCGGCATGATGTCCTCCGTCGCCTGTCTCTATTATGCAGTACGCGGCCGCGCACCTACCGGTTGGGCGGTCCCCTGTGGCTGCAACGCGCCGGCGCCGCGCGAAATCATCTCCTGCAGCTCGTCGGGGTTCGACGAGCGTGCAAGCGCCGTTTGCAATGAAATCTGCTTCTTGAAGTAGAGCGTGGCCAGCGACTGATTGAAGGTCTGCATCCCGTACTTCGCCTGGCCGGTCTGCATCATCGAATAAATCTGATGCACTTTATCTTCACGAATAAGGTTACGAATTGCGGCGTTCGGAACCAGGATCTCCATCGCCATCACGCGTCCCTTTCCGTTCGCCCTCGGCAACAGGGCCTGGCACATGATGCCTTCCAGCACGAACGAAAGCTGCGCGCGGATCTGCGGCTGCTGGTGGGCGGGGAAGACGTCGACGATACGGTTGATGGTCTGCGCCGCGGAGTTCGTGTGCAGCGTTCCGAAGGTCAAGTGACCGGTCTCGGCGATGCGAAGCGCGGACTCGATGGTCTCCAGGTCGCGCATCTCGCCGATCAGGACCACGTCCGGGTCCTGCCGCAGAGCGGACTTGAGCGAGTTCGCGAACGAGTGCGTATCGGCGTGCAGCTCGCGCTGATTGACGATGCAGTTCTTATGTTGATGGAGGAACTCGACCGGATCCTCGATCGTGATGATGTGCTCGTGCCGCTCGCGGTTGATCTTGTCGATCATCGCCGCCAGGGTCGTCGATTTTCCCGAGCCGGTCGGTCCGGTGACCAGCACCAGTCCGCGCGGACGCTCACAGATCTCTTCGACCACGCCCGGAAGGCCGAGCTCTTTGAAGGTCAGGATTTCATACGGGATCTGCCGGTAGACGGCGGCCGTCGCACCGCGCTGGTTGAAGATGTTGGCGCGGAAACGGGCCAGCCCCTTGATGCCGAACGAAATGTCCAGCTCGAGGTTCTCTTCAAATCGGTGCTTCTGCGCGTCGGTGAGCACCGAATATGCGAGCTGTTTCGTCTCCGGCGCCGCCAGCGGCGGCATGTCGAGGGCGGTCAACTTGCCATCGATGCGGATCTGCGGAGGTGAGTTGGTGGTGATGTGGAGATCCGAGCCTCCGCGTTCGACCATCGTCTTGAGCAGTTGGTGCAGGGTGACGGACATGTTTTCTCCCAGCTACAACACAGTTTCGCGGACGACTTCCTCAATCGTTGTGACGCCGTCCTTGATTTTAATCAACCCCGAGCGCCGCAGGCTGATCATTCCGCCTTCGGCCGCTTTTTTCTTGATATCGATGGCCGTTCCACCAGAGAGGATCAGCTCGCGGATGTCGTCATCGATGATCATGACTTCGACCAGGCCCACTCGCCCCTTGTACCCGGTGTTGTTGCACTTGTCGCAGCCTCGGCCTTTCATGACTTTGAATGTGCCGACTTCGTCTTTCTTGAAGCCGAGGTTGATGAGCGCCTGCGGGGCGATATCGACAACTTCCTGACAGGCCGAACAAATCCGGCGAACGAGCCGCTGCGCCGCGATGAGCTGCACCGAGGTCGCGACCAGGAATGGCTCGATGCCCATGTTCATCAGACGGTTGATCGTCGACGGCGCGTCGTTGGTGTGCAGCGTGGAGAGGACCAGGTGGCCGGTAAGGGCCGCCTTGATCGCGATCTCGGCCGTCTCGAAGTCGCGGATCTCGCCGACCAGGATGATGTTCGGATCCTGTCGCAGGAACGATCGCAGCGTGGCCGCGAAGTTCAGTCCGATCGCTTCCTTCATTTGCACCTGGTTGATGCCCGGCAGATTGAACTCCACCGGGTCCTCGGCGGTCATGATGTTCACTTCCGGTGAGTTCACCTTGGCCAGCGCTGAGTAGAGCGTATTTGTCTTGCCGGAGCCTGTGGGCCCCGTCACAAGCACCATGCCCCACGGCTTGAAAATGGCCTCCTCGAACTTCGCCAACGACTCCGGCTCGAAGCCGAGCTTGGTCATGTCGAGGCGGAGGTTGTCCTTGTCGAGGAGCCGGAGAACGATCTTCTCGCCAAAAAGGGTGGGAAGAACGGAGACGCGGAAGTCGAGCTCCTTGTTCTTCTCGTTGAGCTTCATCTTCAGCTTGATGCGGCCGTCCTGCGGAAGACGCTTCTCCGAGATGTCGAGCTTCGCCAGGATCTTCATGCGCGAGGTGATCGCGTCTTTCAGCTTCAGCGGCGGGTTCATGATCTCGTACAGAATCCCGTCGACCCGAAACCGCACGCGGTACTCCTTCTCGTACGGCTCGATGTGAATGTCGGAGGCCCCGCGCTTGATGGCGTCAGTGAGAATCAGATTGCAGAGCTTGACCACCGGCGCTTCCTCGGCCGACTCGGCCAGGGCCGCCATGTCGAGCTCTTCTTCCTCTTCGAGGACCTCGAGATCGGCGCTCTCGGCCTGCTGCAGGTCTTCCATGACCTTCTTGAGCTCGAGGGCCGAGGTGGAACCGTAGTAGTTGTCGATGGCCGCCTTGATGCCGAGCTCCGACGCCACCACCGGCTCGACGTTGTAGCCGGTCATGAACTTGATGTCGTCCATGGCGAAGACGTTGGTCGGATCGGCCATGGCGATGGTGATGGTTGCGCCGGTCTTGTTGACGGGGAGGATGTTGTATTTGCGCGCCACTTCGGCGTTGATCAATTTGATGACCGACGCATCGATCTCGAAGTGATCGAGGTTGATCGAGGGCACCCCGAACTGCTGGGAGAGGCACTCGGTGATGTCCTCTTCGGAAACGAATCCGAGCTTGATCAGGGTCTCGCCGAGCTTCGAGCCGGTGTCCTTCTGGACTTTCAGCGCGTCTTTGAGCTGATCCTGGGTGATCAGGCTCGCTTTAGTGAGAAGTTCTCCGAGGCGTACGCTCATCTGAGGAGGAAGTGCATAGATTTTCTACGATTTGGGATCGAACAGTCGAGTTTACCTTGGCCGCAAACAGTGGTCAACGCATTTTTATTTTGACAACGGTTCAGGGCTGGCCACGCCCGCGTGGACGGCTTTCAAATCGGCCGTGATGGAGCCCACTTTTAGATCTGACCGAAGCCGCACAGGAAGGTGGCGCGCGTCGTCGCTGTACCAGATCGTGAGGTCGCCCTCGCCACGGAAGAGCCCGCCGGCGAGCATCTTGGGCTCGACGACCACGGTGTTGAATTTGCCGGCCGGCGTGACGACCGTTTCGCGCTTCGTGATCCTCGCCTCCAGCGTGTACACCTTGCCGTCGGCGAAGACCGTGAACCGCGCGACCGTGCCCGGCTCGAGATTCAACATCCGGAGATGGTAGACGAGCGACAGCGGATCAAAAACCGGCTTCGGAACGATGATCTCTTCGGTGTTGTGGTTGGGCCGCCGGCGGGTGGCGATCCTCCGCCGCTCATCGATGATGGTGGTGTCGTCCTTCCTTCGGCCTCGCTCGTTCAGATGTTTGTCGTAGCGCAGCGTGGAAAAGTCGTCGCGATTCACGATCGACTGGATCTCATCGCGAACGCTGAAAAGAAATGCAAACGAGGAATTCGACTTCGCAACCGATGTGAGGCGGAATTTGGTCGGGTCGTTGGGCAGCAGACCGATGGTCATGCGCAAGCCACCGCCCGTGATGCCCACCCACGTGAGCTCGAAATCGAGCGTCTCGCCGGCGACGAACATGTCCGGCGTTGCGGCTTGGGCCGGGCCGGCGAGGGCCCCGGCCGCCACACAGATCAGGATGAGCCATCGCCTCACGTTGCGATCACCTCGTTCAATTTTCGCATCACGTTATCGACTATAATATCGTTCATATTTTTCGTATAGCTATAGGTCTCGACGCAATTCGCGATCTGGCCGTAGGGACCGTTGCGCGCCGGGTTCGTCGGTCCGTAGAGCCCGATCACCGGGCGCTCCAGCGCCGCGGCCAAGTGCAGCGGTCCGGTGTCGCCGCCGATGACCACCGACGCGTCTCGCAGGACGCGCGCCAGCTCGCGCAAATTCGTCTGGGGCGCGAGTTCCGCGCCGACCGCCTCGGCCTTTTCGCGCTCACCCGGGCCCCACAAAACCAGCGCTTTCGGACCGATGCGGCGGGCCAGCTCCCGAAAACGCTCGACGGGCCACTCCTTCTCCCGCCGTCCCGCAGCCGGGAGCAGCACCACGCGGCCCTCAAAGCCGTGAGGTTTCTCGGAAGCGAATGGCGTGAAGTCAACGCGCGGCATCGTCACGCCCGGGTCAGCAGCGCGCGCGAGTTGAAGGTTCCACTCCACCACGTGCGTCGCGGGATCGATCTTCACCGGACGATTGATGAACCAGGACGCCGGTTTCTCGCGGATGAAATCGCGCGCGAAACCGTAACGATCGCGAGCGCCGGAAATCCACGCCAGGGTCGCCGACTTCATCAGCCCCTGAAAATCGATGACAGCGTCGTGATTCCGAAGCTTGCGGATCGTGAGCGGAATCGTGCGCACGCCGGCGACGATCTCGACCAGTTCGCGATAAGGCGCCCGCACCGCCCACTCGATGTCGTAATGCATACGGAGAGCGACGACCGCCGGAATGGTGTGGATGACGTCGCCGAATGCGGAGAGGCGGATGACCAATAACGATGAACGATGAGCGATGAACGATGAACCAGGCTGCAGATCGTTCATCGTTCATCTTTCATCGTTCATCGTTTCGCATTCTTCGAAGCAGATCGGTCGTGGAGTGCTTCTTCGGATCTCCGACAATCGCGATCCTCCCCCCATACGCCAGCACGACCTCGCGCTCCGGCACCGACTCCTCCGTGTAATCCGTGCCCTTGCAG
>WNEY01004918.1_pt1 | contig 10280 bp, 7 predicted proteins | sample 5400531 | NCBI WGS metagenome assembly WNEY01 (sample SAMN13153338, study PRJNA577476) | soil metagenome | isolation source: 200 cm saprolite under Douglas fir tree site 1 | place: USA:California | collected 2015-04-18
GCAATGGAACTGCTCCTTGCGGAAGTACCAGCAGCGCGGCCGCTGCGCGAGGTTGCCGCCCAGCGTGGCGACGTTGCGGATCTGCGGCGTCGCGGCGGCCCCGGCGGCATCGGCCAGCGCGGGCGCGACGCGGCGGACGCGCGCGTCCCCGGAAAGCGCCGCCAGCGTGACCAAGGGTCCGATGTTCAGGCCGCCCGATCCGTCCTCGCGCAGGAAGTCGAGCCCCGAGAGCCGCCGGATGTTGACCAGCGCCCGCGGCTCGTCGAGATGCTCCTTGAGCCGATCGAGCACATCCACCCCGCCCGCCTTGAAGATGGCGCCCTCTTGCGCGCCGGCGGTGAGCGCGCTCCCCAGATCGTCGGGCTCGATAAAGGCAAAGGCCTTCATGACCGCGCCCCTTTCAGCGCCGCGAGCATGCGCGCCGGAGTGATGGGCAGGGATCGCACCCGCGCGCCGGTCGCATGGGCGATGGCGTTGGCGATGGCCGCGCAGGTGGGCACCGTGGCGGGCTCGCCGATGCCGCTCACGTCGGTGTTCGTCCGGCCGCGGAAATGATCGAGGATGATGGCCTCGACCTGGGGCACGTCCTTGCTGCCGGCGATGCGGTACTGCTCCAGGTCGGCGTTGACCATGCGGCCCGTGCCCAGATCGATCACCCGCCGCTCGTGCAGCGCGTACGAGACGCCCTGGATGACGCCGCCGTTGATCTGCGACTCGATGGCCAGCCGGTTCACCGGCCTGCCGCAGTCGTGCACCGCGACCGCGCGCAGCACGCGCACGATGCCCGTCTCGGTGTCCACCTCCACCTCGACGAACTGCGCGCCGCCGATGGTCGCAGTGTACTTGTCCCCGTCCTGCCAGCCGCCGTAGTCGTTGACGCGCGAGGCGAAGCCGCGCACGGTGCGGCCCAGCTTGCGCGCCCCCGCGCGAACGTCTCCCTGGCCCGGCCCCAGCGCCTCCGCTTTCGCCCGCTCCGCCGCGAGCCGCACCGCGGGCGTGAGCATCTGCGTGGTCATGCTGCCGCCCGAGGGCGGACCCTGCGGGAGCGCGGTGTCGCCGATGTGCACCTGCACCTCTTTCGGGTCCACGCCCAGCACTTCGGCGACCACCTGCGCGCAGGCGGTGCGGATGCCGCCGCCGATGTCCGCCACCCCGCTCCGGCACTCGATGCTGCCGTCGTCGTGGATGAGCACTTCGGCGCTGGAAGGCGGCCCGTCGAAGTTGTACCAGAGCCCCTGCGCGAACCCGACGCCGCGCTTCACCGTGCCGTTGCTCTTGCGCGCGCGCAGCTCCTGCCAGCCGAAGCGCTCCGCGCCGATGCGCCGCTCTGCCTTGCGCGCCGGGTGCTGATCGTTGCGATCCCGGAGCGCGACGGGATCGATGCCGAGCTTTTCCGCCAGCTCGTCCATCGCCTGCTCCAGCGCGAACGCGCCCTGCGGATGTCCCGGGGCGCGGAACGCCGCGGCGGGCCCGGTGTGGAGGAAGACGTCGTTCTCCTCGGTGCGCGCCACCTTCGCGGGATAGAGGTTCTTCACCGGCCCGGCGCATCCCGCGCCCGCCGCGCAGCCGGCGCTGCCCCACGCTTTCAGGTCGAGCGCGAGCAGCTCGCCGTCCTTGCCCGCCCCGATGCGCAGGCGCTGGATGGAGCTGGGCCGGTTGCCCACCGACAGGTGCTCCGCGCGCCGATCGAGAAAGAGGCGCACCGGCCGCTTCGCTTTGCGCGAGAGGTGCAGCGCGACCGCGCCGTGGTTCCCCGCGCCGAACTTGGCGCCGAAGCCGCCGCCGGTGAATTCGCAGATCACGCGCACTTTGGATTTCGGCAATCCAAAGAGCGCGGCGATCTCGTCCTGCACGCTGTGGATGCCCTGGGTGCTCTCGTAGAGCGTGACGCCGTCGTCGCGCCAATCGGCCACCACGCCGTGCGGCTCGATGGCCGAGTGCGTCTGCACCTCGGTCCGGTACTCCTGCTCGATCTGCACCGCGCTCCCGGCGAGCGCCTTCTCGATGTCCGCCCCGTCGGGCCGGGCGGAGATCAGCGGCCCGCGCACGTTGCCGTTCTGGGGAATGTCCTTCGCCGCGCCGCCGCCGCCCGCGGTCCCCTTCTGCTCGACCGGCGAGTCGAACACCAGCGGCGCGCCGGGCTTCTGCGCCTCGTCGATATCGGCGACGTGCTTGAGCACCTCGTACTCGACCCTGACCGCGCGCGCCGCGTCCTCCGCCTGCGCCGCCGTCTCCGCGGCGACGGCCGCGATGGGCTGGCCCTCGAAGCGCACCAGCGGATACTTTCCCGGAATCTTCGGCTTCACCTTCATCTCCGCCGGCCCCAGCACCTTCTCCACCACGTAGGTCGCCTTGACGCCGGGAAGGCGCGTAGCCGCGCTCACGTCCACCGACTTGATCCGCGCGTGCGCGTGCGGCGATCGCACCATCGCCGCGTGCAGCATGCCGGGGAGCTGCACGTCGAAGCAGTACCGCGAGCGGCCCGTGACTTTTTCGGGGCCGTCGATGCGCGGCGTGGGCTTTCCCACCACGCGCAGCTGCGCGCGGCCGTCCCAGGGCGGGGGCTCGCTCTCGGGGACCTGCCGCTCCCTGGCCTCCAGCGCGCTACCCACTCCCACCTGAAAAGTCGGCTTCTTCGGCGGCTCGCCCTTCTCCGGCGCCGGCGCGGTCCCGGCGTTTCCCTTGGGCAGCTCCCCCTGCGCCACTCCCGCCGCCATGGGCGCCGTGGCCGCCGCGGCGAGCGCGGCCTCGAAGACCTTGGGATACGTCCCGCAGCGGCAGAGATTGCCGGAGACCGCCTGCCTCACTTCCTGCTCGCTGGGCTTCGGGTTGCTCTCGAGCAGCGCGTGGCAGGACATCACCATGCCCGGCGTGCAGAACCCGCACTGGAGCGCGTCGTGCGCCACGAATGCGGCCTGGATGGGCGCGAGCTGCGCGCCCTGCGCCAGTCCCTCGATGGTGAGGACGCGCTTTCCCGCCGCGTCGAGGGCGAGCGTCATGCAGCTCGGCACGGGCTTGTCGCCCAGCATCACCGTGCAGGCGCCGCAGGCGCCGCGGTCGCAGCCGATCTTGGTGCCGGTGAGGCCCAGCCTGTCGCGCAAGACCGAGACCAATGTCTCGCGCGGCTCGACCATCACTTTCCTGTCCTCGCCGTTGACGTTGAGCGAGACCGGCACCGGCCCGGGCCCGAGCGTCGCCGCGCCCGGCTGCGGCTTCGCCGCCCCTTCCAGAAGAGCGGCCGCCCCCGCGGCCAGGCCCGCTCCCTTGACAAATCCACGCCGGCTCAGCTTCGTCTGGTCGGACATCGCGCGCCTCCGAAAAGCGATTTCGCATACACCCTGAGCGCGCGAAAGGGGAAGCCCGCATGCGCGGCACTATCCTGATTCTCGTCGGTCCCGAATACGAGGACCTGGAAGTCTGGTACCCCAAGCTGCGCCTCGAGGAGGCGGGCTACGAAGTGAAGCTCGCCGGCCTGGGCGAGCGCGAGTACCGCGGCAAGCACGGCTACCCGTGCCCGGTGGACGGCGTGGTGGCCGATTTTCCCGCCGCGCAGCTCGCCGGCATCCTCGCGCCGGGCGGCTGGGCGCCGGACAAGATCCGCCGCGACAAGCAGGCGCTGCAGCGCGTGCGCGAGGTGCACGAGGCGGGGAAGATGGTGGCCACCATCTGCCACGGGCCGTGGATCCTCATCTCCGCCGGGATCGTGCGCGGGAGAAGGCTCACCTCCACGGTGGGCATCCGCGACGACGTCATCAACGCGGGCGCGGAGTGGGTCGATCAGCCCTCGGTGATCGACGGGAACATCGTCTCCTCGCGCGTGCCGAAAGATCTGCCTGCCTTCGGCCGCGCCATGCTCGAAGTGCTGGGCCGCTAGATGTCTCTGCACACCTGCATGCTCTGCGAGGCGGTGTGTGGCCTCACCGTCGACTTGGAGAAGCGATCGATCCGCGGCGACTCCGACGATCCTTTCAGCCAAGGCCATATCTGCCCCAAGGCCGCGGCCATCTTCGACGTGCAGGGCGATCCCGACCGTATCCGCGAGCCGCAGCGGCGCGAGGGCGATCGCTGGCAGTCCGTCTCCTGGGATGCGGCGCTGGACGAGGCCGGCGAGCGCATCGCCGGGGTCCAGCGGGAGCACGGCAGAAGCGCGGTGGGCGTTTACCTGGGCAACCCCAGCGTGCATTCGTACTCGGCGATCCTGGGGATTCCGCTCTTCTCCCGCTCGCTGGGAACGCGGGCGCGCTTCTCGGCGACGTCCGTCGATCAGCTCCCGCACATGCTCGCCGCGCTGGAGATGTTCGGGCACCAGCTGCTTTTGCCTGTGCCCGACGTCGATCGGACCAGCTTCTTCCTCATGCTCGGCGCCAACCCGCTCGCCTCCAACGGCAGCCTGATGACCGCGGGCGGCATCTCGCGCCGTCTCGATGAGCTGCGCAAGCGCGGCGGCAAGCTGGTGGTGGTCGATCCGCGCTGCACCGAGACGGCGGCGGCGGCCGATCAGCACCTCGCCATCCGCCCCGGCACCGACGCGCTTTTGCTGCTGGCGATGCTCCACTCGCTCTTCGAGATGCAGCGCGCGAACCCGCCGCCTTTCACCGACGGCCTGCCCCTTCTGCGCGAGGCCGCCAGCCGCTTCCCACCCGAGCGCGTCGCCGGGCACACGGGCATTTCCGCGAGCGCCATCCGCGATCTCGCGCGCGCCTTCGCTTCGGCGCCCGCGGCCGTGGCGTACGGCCGGGTGGGAACCTCGACGCAGGAGTTCGGCTCGCTCTGCGCCTGGCTGATCGTCGCGCTCAACGCGGTGACGGGAAATCTCGATCGCCAGGGCGGCTTCATGTTCACCACGCCCGCCGCGGACATGGTGGCGCTGTCGGCGCGCACGGGCGATCGCGGCCACTTCGGCATCTGGAAGAGCCGCGTGCGCGGCCTGCCGGAATTCGGCGGCGAGCTGCCCGCGGCCACCATGGCCGAGGAGATGGACACGGATGGGGAGGGCCGCATCCGCGCGCTCGTCACCTTCGCCGGCAATCCCGTGCTCTCGACACCCAACGGCGCGCGGCTCGATCGCGCGCTCGCCGGCCTCGAGTACATGGTGTCCATCGATCTCTACCGGAACGAGACGACGCGGCGCGCCAACCTGATTCTACCCACCAGCTTCGGCTTCGAGCGCGACCACTACGATCTGGTCTTCTATCTCCTCTCGGTGCGCAACGCCGCGCGCTACGTGAAGGCCCTGAGCGCCCCGCCTCCCGGCGTGCGCGGCGACTTCGAGGTGCTCCTCGACCTGGCGAGGGCCGTGCGCCGCCACGGCGGCGGGCGGCCGCGACGCACTCTCGATCTGACGCTGCGGGCGATGCGGATGCTGGGCGAGCGGCGAATCCTCGATCTGATGCTCCGCTTCGGCCCGCACAAGCTCTCGCTGCGCAAGCTCGCCAAGAGCCCGCACGGCATCGATCTCGGGCCGCTCGTGCCGCAGCTTCCGGCGAGGCTCTTCACGCCTGGAAAGCGCCTCAAGCTCGCGCCGGAGATTTTTCTCCGCGATCTCGATCGCCTCGAGGCGACGCTCGCCAGGCCCGCCGCAAACGGCCTGGTGCTCATCGGCCGGCGCGCGCTGCGCAGCAACAACTCCTGGATGCACAACAGCCTCCGGCTGGTGAAGGGCCCGCCGGGCTGCGTGCTGCTCATCCATCCCGCGGACGCCGCCGATCGCGGGCTCGAGGCCGGCGAGTGCGCGCGCATCGCCTCTCGCGCCGGCAGCGTGGAAGCGCCGGTCGGCCTGACCGAGGAGATGGCCCGCGGCGTGGTCAGCCTGCCCCACGGCTGGGGACATTCCCGCGCCGGAGCGGCGCTCTCGGTCGCCGCCGCACACGCCGGCGCCAGCCTCAACGATCTCACCGACGACCAGTCGATCGACGCGCTCTCCGGCAACGCCGTCTTCAGCGGCGTCCCCGTCAGCGTCACGAAAGCGTAGGCCGCGATGAAGAACCGCCAGTGGCTGCTCGCGCGCAGGCCCAAGGGATCGGTCAGCGCGGAAGATTTCCAGTGGACGGAGAGCGAGGTGCCCGCGCCAGCCGAGGGCGAGGTGCTGGTCCGCAATCTCTGGCTCTCCGTCGATCCCGCGCAGCGCGGATGGATCGCCGGCGACACCTATCTGCCGGCGGTCAAGATCGGCGAGGTGGTGCGATCGTTCGCGGTGGGCCAGGTGGTGGAGTCGAAGAATCCCAGGTTCAAGCCCGGCCAGCTGGTGCAGGGACTCTTCGGCTGGCAGGACTACGCAGTGACCCGCGAGGCAACGCCTTTGCCGCAGGGCGTGCCCGTCGAGACCGCGATGAGCGCGCTCGGCCCCACCGGGATGACCGCCTGGTTCGGCCTCTTGGAGATCGGCCGGCCCAAGCCGGGCGAGACGGTGGTGGTCTCGGCCGCCGCAGGCGCGACCGGCTCCGCCGTGGGCCAGATCGCCAGGATCAAAGGATGCCGGGCCATCGGAATCGCGGGCGGCGCGGAGAAGTGCCGCTGGCTGCTCGACGATTACGGCTTCGACGGCGCCATAGACTACAAGAGCGAGGACGTGGGCAAGAGGCTCCGCGAGCTTTGCCCCAAAGGCGTCGATATCTTTTTCGATAACGTGGGCGGGGAGATCCTCGACGCGGCATTATCGAACCTCGCCATGCGCGGCCGGGTGGTCCTCTGCGGCGCCATCGCCCGCTACAACAGCGGGGGCGGCCAGGCGACGGGACCGAAGAACTATCTCAGCCTGATCGTCCAGCGCGGGCGCATGGAGGGGTTCATCATCCTCGACTTCATGCACCGCGCCGCCGAGGCCATCAAGGACATCGCGCAATGGATGAAGGAAGGCCGCTTCAAGGATCGCGTCGACGTCGTGCAGGGGCTGGAGAACGCGCCCGCGGCGCTGTTGCGCCTGTTCAAGGGCGAAAACCGCGGCAAGCAGCTGGTGCGCATCGCGGAGGCGGCGTGAACCTCGCGGGCAAGGTCTGCGTGGTCACCGGCGCCGCGCGGGGCATCGGGCGCGCGCTCTGCGTGCGCTTTGCCAAAGAGGGAGCGGCCGTCGTCGCCGCCGATCGCGACGCGGCCGGCGCGGCCGAGGTGGCCGCGCTCTCGGGCGGAGATGCGGCAACCACCGACGTCTCGCGCGAAGCGGACATCGCCGCGCTGGTCGCCTCGACGCTCGCGCGGCGCGGGCGCATCGACCTCTTCGTCTCCAACGCCGGCATCGTCGCCGGCGGGGGCGCGGAGACTCCGGACGCCGACTGGCAGCGGATCTGGCTGGTGAACGTGATGGCCCACGTCTGGGCCGCGCGCCATGTGCTCCCCTCGATGCTTCTGCGCAAGGAAGGCTATCTGCTCGCGACCGCGTCCGCCGCCGGCCTGCTCTCCAGCATCGGCTCCGCGCCCTACGCGGTCACCAAGCACGGCGCGGTCGCCTTCGCCGAGTGGCTCGCCATCACCTATGGCGATCAGGGCATCCGCGTCTCCTGCCTCTGCCCGCAGGGCGTCCGCACCGATCTGCTCGCGCAGACCGCAGCCGATCCCGGCGGCAAGGCGGTGATCGCTTCGGGCCGCGTGCTCGAGCCCGAGGAAGTAGCCGAGGCGACGGTGCGCGGAATTCTCGACGAGCGGTTCCTCATCCTGCCCCATCCCGAGGTGGCCGCGTTCATGCGCCACCGGGCGACGGACCACGAGCGCTGGCTCGCCGCCATGCGCCGTTTGCAGCGGGAGGTCGCCTCCACGTAGTCTTGCGAGGTGACTTCGATGCGCGTCAACGAGCATCGCGAGACCGCCACCCGCGCGGGCCTGCACTATGTGACCGATGGCCTTGCCGGCATCCGCCGGGAGCGCTCGGGGAAGAGCTGGGTGTACGTCGCGCCCAGCGGCCGCCGCGTCACGGACGAAGGGACGCGCGCCCGCATCAACGGGCTGGTCATCCCTCCGGCGTGGACCGAGGTGTGGATCTGCCCGCATCCCAAGGGCCACATCCAGGCGACGGCGCGCGACGCGCGGGGCCGCAAGCAGTACCGGTACCACGCGCTCTACCGGGAGGCGCGCGACAGGTCGAAGTTCCGCCGCATGCTCGAGTTCAGCGAGATCCTCCCCGACATCCGCGAGCGCGTCGAGCGCGATCTCCGCGCCCGCGACCTGAGCCGCCGCCAGGTGCTCGCCACGGTGGTGATGCTCCTCGACAAGACGCTCATCCGCGTCGGCAACGACGAGTACGCGCGCGAGAACAAGTCCTTCGGCCTGACCACGCTGCGGGACCGCCACGTCAAGGTGCGCGGCGCCAACGTGCGCTTTTCCTTCCGCGGCAAGAGCGGCGTGAACCACGCCATCGCCATCACCGACAAGCGCCTCGCGCGCATCGTGCAGCAGTGCCAGGACCTGCCCGGGCAGGAGCTGTTCCAGTTCATCAATGATTCGGGAAAGCGCGAGACCATCGCCTCCGACGACGTCAACGCCTACCTGCGCGCGACCACCGGCAGCGACATCACCGCCAAGGATTTCCGCACCTGGGCGGGCACCATGCTGGCGGCCCGGCAGCTGTGCACCATGGGCCCGGCCAAGAACCAGCGCGAAGCGGTGCGCAACATGAACCTGGCCATCGACGCGGTCGCCGAGCGCCTGGGCAACACGCGCACCGTCTGCCGGAAGTACTACGTGCACCCGGGGCTGGTGCGCGCGTATCTGGCCGGCCTGACGGCGTCGCTGCCTTCCGGCGCCGTGCCGCGCGAATACCGCCGGGAGAACCCCCCGGCGGCGCTCCGCCGCGACGAAGCGGCCGTGCTGCAGTTCCTCCAGGATGACGTGCCCGACGGGTAGCTGTGCGCATTCTCCAGCTTGCCGGCATCGCCGCCGCCGTCCTTGCTCTCGCCGCGGGCGCGCTGATCTTCGCCGTCACCCAACCGGTCCTCGGCGCCGGAGCGCGCTGGGGCGGTCTGCGGGCGGAGCCGGGAAAGCTGGAAGCGGCCGTGCGTTCCCTGGTTGGTCTGGGCAAGCGCAACACGCACGCCGGCATGGAGCAGGCGGCGGTGTGGATCTCCGCGCGGCTCGTCGCGCTCGGTTTGACGCCCTCGGACCAGGTTTACCGATTCGATAACGAGAATTATCGAAACGTCGCCGTCCTGCTCGGTGCGGCAACGCCGCAGCGCATCGTGGTGGGGGCGCATTACGACGTGGCCGGGCCGAATCCCGGCGCCGATGACAACGCCAGCGGGGTGGCCGGTTTGCTGGAGATCGCGCGACTCTTGCGGGATCGGCCGCCCCCGATGCGCACCGAGCTGGTCTTCTATCCCAACGAGGAGCCGCCCGCCTTTCACACCTCGGGCATGGGCAGCTCCGTGCACGCGCGATCGCTGCCCGCCGGGGAGGTGCGCGCGATGATCGGGCTGGAGATGATCGGCTGCTTCTCCGGCGCGCAGCAGTTTCCCGCCGCTCCGCTGAAGCTCTTCTATCCGGAGCGGCCCGACTACATCGTCGTCGTGGGCCGCCTCGGCGACGGAGCGCTGGTCCGCGCAGTGAAGCGCGCCATGCGCGGTGCGGGCGCGCCGGTGCGCTCGATCAACGCCCCGCGCGAGGTGCCCGGCATCGACTTCTCCGACCACGCCAATTACTGGAACGCGGGCATGCCGGCAGTGATGATCACCGACACGGCATTTTATCGGAACCCGCGCTATCACACGGCGCTCGATACTCCTGACACTCTCGACTACGCCACGATGGCGCAGGTTGTCGAAGGCGTCGCCGCCGCGGTGCATGCCCTCGCCGGCAAATAGCTATCGATCCCACGCCGACCGCCACGCCCCGATCTGCTGCGCGTACTTGAGAAACCCGTCGTAGAACGGATGCCGCGCAATCGTGGCGCCATCGCCGATCACGATCAGCTTCTTTCGCGCGCGGGTCAGCGCGACGTTGATCCTGCGGATGTCCGCCACGAAGCCCAGCTCGCCCTTGTCGTTGGAGCGCACCAGCGAGACCACCACCGCCTCTTTCTCGCGGCCCTGGAAGCCGTCCACGGTATCGATTTCCACATCGGGAACGCCGGCGAGCAATTGTCGAATCTTTTGCACCTGCGCGTCGTAAGGCGAGATGACCGCGATGTCCTGCGGCGCGAGAACGCCGAGCAGCTTGCGCACTTCCGCGGCGGCCAGCTCTGCCTCGCCCGGATTGGCCTTCGAATCGCTGTCCTGCGGCGTCTCCTCCTCGAAGCCGCGGCCCGCCGTATCGATCACCTCCAACGGCGCATCGTCGATGGCGTGGCGCGCGACGGC
>WNEY01004920.1_pt1 | contig 10277 bp, 11 predicted proteins | sample 5400531 | NCBI WGS metagenome assembly WNEY01 (sample SAMN13153338, study PRJNA577476) | soil metagenome | isolation source: 200 cm saprolite under Douglas fir tree site 1 | place: USA:California | collected 2015-04-18
ATGCCTTCAGGCCCTCGACGACTCGATCTCTCCCTGCAAGGTCCTGCGTGATCCTAACGGCGACGTAACCGGCTTCTCCTAAGTCGCGCGTGAGCGCATGCGCGTGCTCCTCGTGGGCCTCGAGCACCAACGGCGCGCGGGGACGCAGCACGTCGCGCGCCGCACGCACGAGCGCCTCCGTTTGGCCCTCGTCGACGAGCGCGGCGCGCGGCTCCCAGTCGCGGACCTCCGGCTCGAGCGTGTCGAGCTCGCCCGCGCGCACGTACGGCGGGTTCGAGACGACGAGGTCGAACGGACCCGGGGGCAGGCCGTCGCGAAGGTCGCCGTGCAGGAGCTCGACGTCGAGCCCGAGCCGCTCCGCGTTCTCGTGCGCGAGTGCGAGAGCGTCCTCCGACGCGTCCAGCCCGACGACGTCCGCGCCGGCCTCGTCCGCGAGCGCCAGGGCGATCGCGCCCGTGCCCGTGCCGACGTCGAGCACGCGCGGGGGAGTTTGTGGCTCTGAGCCACTTACTGACTTTCGTAACAGTTCGAGGCAACGCTCGACGACGATCTCCGTCTCGGGCCGCGGGACGAGTGCACGCGGATCGCAGCGCAGCGTCAAGCGGCGGAAGCCCCATTCGCCGAGGACGTACGCGAGCGGCTCGCGGCGCGCACGCCGTTCGACCAAGGGCCAAACAGCCCTGTCGTCCACTTTGTGGCTCTGAGCCACAAGCTCGGCGCGCGTGACTCCGAGCACGTGCGCGACGATCCACTCTGCATCGGTGCGCGCAGTCTCGATTCCGTGCTCCGCGAGCGTCGCGGCCGCACGCTCGACGATCACTCGAGCGCGCGCCGTCTCGCCTCGGATTGCAGCGCTTCCGTGAACTCGTCGAGATCGCCGTTCACGATCTGATCGAGCCTGTGCGCCGTCAGCTTGATGCGGTGATCGGTGACGCGGTTTTCGGGAAAGTTGTAGGTGCGGACCTTCTCCGCGCGCTCGCCGCTTCCGATCTGCGATCGCCGCTGCCGGTCTTGTTCTGCCTGTTGCCGTGCATGCTCGAGCTCGTAGAGGCGCGCGCGCAGCACGCGCATCGCCTTCATCTTGTTTTGAAGCTGCGACTTCTCGTCCTGCATCGCGACCACGAGTCCCGTCGGCACGTGCGTGATGCGCACCGCGGAGTCGGTCGTGTTCACGCTCTGCCCGCCCGGACCGGTCGAGCGGTAGACGTCGACCTTCAGATCGTTCTCGTCGATGTTGACCTCGACCTCTTCCGCCTCGGGCATCACGGCGACTGTGGCCGTCGACGTGTGGATGCGCCCCTGCGACTCGGTCGTCGGCACGCGCTGCACGCGGTGCGTGCCGCCCTCCCACTTGAAGACGGAGTATGCGCCGTCGCCCTTGACCGCGAAGACCGTTTCCTTGATCCCGCCGGCCTCGTTCTCGCTCGTCGACAGCGTCTCGGTCTTGAAGCCGCGACGCTCGGCGTAGCGCTGCAGCATCCGCGTGACATCGCCGGCCCAGAGCGCCGCTTCGTCGCCGCCGACGCCCTGCCGAACCTCGACGATCACGTCCTTCTCGTCCGCCGGATCCTTCTCGACGAGCGCGAGCTTCAGCTCCTCCTCGAGCTGCGCGATCTCGGACTCGTACTCCGCCACCATCTCGGCGAGCTCCGCGTCGGCGCGGGCCGCCTCGAGGTCGTTGACGGCGGAGCGCCAGCGCTCGGCGAGCTTGTACGGAGCCTCGAGCTCCTTCAGGCGCCGCCCGACCTCCGCAGCCTCGCGGTGGTCGTTGTAGACGGCAGGATCGGACATCCGCTCCTGCGTCTCGCGGTAGTTTCGCTCCAGCTCGTCGACGAGCTGGTCCATGCCCGAGGTCGTGGCCACGTTCGTAAGGGTAGACGGGCTTCGCTAGGAGGCGAGCCGCGCGTCGAGCGTCAGCTCGACGTTGCCCTTCAGCGCGCCCGACACCGGGCAGCCTTCCTCGGCCTGCTCGGCCGCCTCCAAGAAAGCGGCTTCGTCGATCCCGGGCACGGTCCCGACGACCGTGAGCGCCGACGTCGTGATCCCGGTCCCGGGGACGAACGTGATCGTCGCCGAGGTCTGCAGCCGCTCGGGCGGATGGCCCGCCTCTGCGAGACCGTGCGCGAGCGCCATCGCGAAGCACGCCGCGTGCGCGGCGGCGATCAACTCCTCGGGGCTCGTCTTGCCGCCGTGCTCGTCCTCGGCGCGCGACGGCCACGAGATCTGCAGCGGCCCGAAGGCGCCGCTCGGTACCTCCTGGATCTCGCCGCTGCCCGACATCAAGTCTCCCTGCCACGTCACCTGCGCGCTCCGCTCGGTCATCGTCATTCCTCCAGGTCTGCGTCGATCGACACCTTGGCGCTCGCCTTGATCAGCTGCGAAAAGGGGCAGCCCTCGTCTGCCGCCTGGACCGCACGGCGAAACGCTTCTTCGTCGACGTTCGCGTGCGCGCGCACGTGCAGCTGCGACTCGACAATCAGATGTCCCTTGGCCTCGACCTCGTCCATGACGACGTTCGCCGTCACCTGGATCTGTGCGTCGTCGTCGCCCAACTCACCCGCGAGCGACATCGCGAAGCAGCCGGCGTGAGCGGCGGCGAGGAGCTCCTCCGGGGAGGTCTTGCCCTCGGTGCCCTTCCCGATCCGAACCGCCAGCGAGTACTCGAGACCCGTGAAGGCACCCGAGCCCGCGTCGATGTGACCGGTGCCGCGCGCGTTCGTCCCTTGCCAGGCGACGTCGGCGTGGCGTTCGATCCTCGGCAACGCTCTATCCCCGCTCCGGCGGCGGCGAAGCCGCCACCTGCGCTCCTTGGAGCGGCTCCGTCGAGCCTACGCCGCTCACGCCATCACTTCGACGCGCGCGTCGGACGTCGCGGTGCCTTCCAGCCGCAGCACCTCCTGCAGGGCGCGGATCGAGACCTCGATCTGATCGAGCGTCGGCTCGCGCGTCGTCAGCCGCTGCAGCCACAGTCCCGGCGCGAGCAACGTCATCAGCACACGGTTGCCGGTGTGCTTGCCGGCGAAGCGGATCAGCTCGTATGCGAGCCCGGCGATCAGCGGCAGCAGCAGGATCCGCGTTGCGATCAGCCAGTACCACGCAGGACGTCCGAAAAACGCGAAGACGAAGATCGCGATCACCATCACCCACAGCAGGAACGCCGTGCCGCAGCGCGGATGGATCAACGAGTAGGACTGCACGCGCTCGGGCACAAGCTCTGCTCCGTCTTCGAGCGCGTTGATCGCCTTGTGCTCAGCCGCGTGGTATTGGAAGACGCGACGCAAATCCGGCAGCAACGAGATCAGCGATAGGTAGAGCACGAAGATCGTCACGCGGATCAGTCCCTCGACGACGACGAACACGCCGGTGCGATGGATCGGCAGCAGGTCGGTGATCAGCGCCGGCGTCACCTTGAACAGCGCGACTGCAAAGCCGATCGCAACGGCAAAGGCAAAGATCAGCTGCCCGCGCGAGAGCTCCGCCGGCGCCTCCTCCGGCGACGCACCTTCTTCCTGCGCCGCGTAGTTCGCCGAGATCGCAAGCGCGCGGAACCCGATCGCGAGGGACTCGCCGAGCGCGATCACGCCGCGGACGATCGGCAGGCGCGCGAGTGCGTGGCGCTTCATCGGCGACTCGATCGCGCGGTGCACCTGCGCGATGTGCCCGTCGGGCGTGCGGACCGCGACGGCCCAGTTCGACGGGCCGCGCATCATCACGCCCTCGAGGACGGCCTGTCCTCCAATCGCAGCTCTCATGCGAAGACGCTAGCCGCGGCGGGCGGAGCCGGCCTTCTCGAGCCGGCGCTGGAAGCGCTCGACCCGGCCGCCGGTGTCCATCAGCTTCTGCTTGCCGGTGTAGAACGGATGGCAGTTCGAGCAGACCTCGACGTGCATCTCCGCCTTCGTGGAGCGCGTGACGAACTCGTTGCCGCAGGAACAGCGAACGGTCGAGAGGACGTACTCGGGATGGATGCCGGCCTTCATCGCTCGGCCAGGATAGCAGCGGCCGTTTCCGCGGCCACATTGCCGCCCGAAACGACCGCGGCGACCGTGTTTCCCGGCTCCAGGTCCACCTTGCCGGCGAGCAGCGCGGCCGCGGTCGCCGCGCCGGCGACCTCGCAGGCGAGCTTCATCCGGCCGTACATGAAGCGGAATCCCTCCTTCAGCTCCTGCTCCGACACGAGCAGGTTCTCGACGCCGAGGGCACGGCAGACCCGAATGCAGTTCGCGCCGGCGTAAGGACCGTTCAGCCCGTCGGCGAGCGAGCGCGGCTCGATCGTGACGGGCTCGCCAGCCACCATCGACACGGCGAGGGCGTTCGACAGCTCGGGCTCGACTGCGATCACGCGCGCGTCCGGCTTCAGCCCCTTGACCGCGGTCGCGATGCCCGACACCAGGCCGCCGCCGCCGACCTGCACGAGCACGACGTCCGCGTCGGGAACGTCCTCGAGCATCTCGAGCCCGACCGTTCCCTGTCCCGCCATCACGAGTGGATCGTCATACGGATGGACGAGCGTGCGCCCCGTCTCCTCGACCAGTCGGTCGAGGTGCGCGAACGCGGCGGGGATGTCCGCTGGACTGTCGTCGACCGTCGCGCCGTACGCCCGCGCGGCGGCGATCTTCATCGCGCTCGCCGTCTGCCACATGACGACGAGTGCGTCGATCGCCTCGAGCGTGGACGCGTAGGCGAGCGCCTGCGCGTGATTCCCGGCCGAGATCGAGATCACGCCGCGGGCCTTCTCCTCGTCCGTGAGCGTCGCGAGCTTGTTGAGCACGCCGCGCGGCTTGAACGAGCCGGTGCGCTGGAGCAGCTCCGACTTGAAGTGCACGGGCGCGCCGATGTACTCGGACAGCGTGCGCGACGAGAGCATCGGCGTGCGGTGCAGCCGGCCGGCGATGCGCTCGCGCGCGGCATAGACGTCGTCGAGCGTCAGCAGTTCCGAGGTCGCGGCCATCGAAACGGATCGTACGCGCCGCGCCGAATCGGCACACAAACGTCACGTCTCCGTCGCATTTCGCGTGCGACGATCTGAGTGGGGAGCTCGCGCTCCCCCCAAAGGGGCTGGACCTACCTCAGCGCGTCGTGCAAACGTTCATAGGCAAGGCCCGCCAGCCCCCAGAGCGGCACGTAATCGGCGCGCACGAGGCCGTCCAGGTGCCGGCGCGCACGCGTGTAGTCCCACGGCACTTCGCCCCGGAGCGCGCGGAGCAGCCGCCCGCTTCCGTATTCCCAGGCGGTGAAGCCTGCGGCGTAGAGCGTCCCCCGCACCAGACGCGGGCGCGTGCGCACCGCGTCGTGCACGGGTTCGAACGCGAGCTGCGCGGCGCCGTAGACGGGAAGCATCCACAAGCTCGTCTGCGGCCTGCCGCGCAAGCCCGTCCACGCGAGCTCTGCCGCCAGACCGGCGGCGCCGTAGACGAGAAAACGACCGGCGCCGGTCAGCTCAGCCTGTACTCCGGCCCCGACCCGCCCTCGGGCGGCGTCAGCCTGCCGCCCTTCGCCGTGATCGCGCCGCACTGCACGCAGTTCGACGGCGTCACCTGCACGGTCACCTCGTCGCCGTCGCCCTGCGCCTCGTACACCTGCGCGGGGCACATGCGCTCCCACATCCGCCCGACGTCCGCCGCGACGCGCGTCTGCACGCGGATGTGGTTCGGTTGGTCGTCGCGCGTCTTGTTCCCCGACGCGAACACCGACGACAGCTTGTCGAAGGTGAGCTTGCCGTCCGGCGCGGGATAGCTGCGGGCGCGGTCCGTCGAGATCAGAGTCACGTCCGCGTCGCGATACGTACGCGCGTTGCCGCGTGGGAAGCGCCCCTTCGTCGCGGTCATCACACTTGCCATCGCGCCGCCGAGCCAGAAGCCGCGGCCGAACGCCTGCCGCATGTTGCGCACCTCTTGCAGGTCGCTCCAGATGAAGCTCTGCTTGATCGCGTCGTCGTACGCGCCGAGCGCGGTCGCAGGCGTCGCCCCGCGGCGCAGCGCCCCGAACGCCGCCTCCGCTGCGAGCCGTCCCGACTCGACCGCGTAGTGCACGCCTTTCAGCGCCGGGACGTTCACGAAGCCGGCGCCGTCGCCGCACAGCAGCAGCCCCGGGGCGTGCAGCCGCTTCGGCAGGGCGACAAAGCCGCCTTCGGGAATCGTTTTCGCGCCCCATTCGAGGCGCTCGCCGCCTTCGAGGATGAGCCGGATGCGCGGGTGTGTCTTCAGCTCCTGCAGCAGATCGTGCACGGACAGCTCGGCGTCACGGTAGTCGAGCCCGACGACCATCCCGATCGCCACGTGTTCGGGGCCGAGCGGATAGATAAAGGAGCCGCCAAACTCGCCGTACCGGGGCGAGTTGCGCAGCGGCCAGCCCATCGTGTGGATCACACGGTCGAGCGGACGTGGCACCTTCCAGACCTCCTTGACGCCTAGCGCCCACACCTGCGGGTTCTCGCCCGCCAGCCCGAAGCGCTCGATCGCGGCACCGGTCAGATGCCCCTGCGTTCCTTCCGCGAGCACGGTGACGCGCGCGACGATGTCAGAGCCCGGCTCGAAGTTGCCGAGCTCCTCTCCGTTCCGACCGCGGCCCCGGTCGCCCGTGCGCGCGCCGCGAACGCGGCCGTCGGCGACGAGCAGCTTCGTCGCTGCGGTCTCCGGCAGGATCGTCGCCCCGCCTTCCTCAGCCTGCTCGGCGAGCCAGCGGCCGAGCTGCGAGAGCGACGCGATGACGTTGTGGTGGTTGCGCATCGTCGGCGGCGTCGGAATCCGCAGCGCCTGATTGCGCGTGAGGTAGAAGACGGACTCCGCCTCGACCGGCCCGAAGAACGGCAGGTCGTCGATGTGCCCGTGGTCCTTGAACAGCCGCCGCAGTGCGCGCGGGTTGACGACCGCGCCGGACAGAAGGTGCGAGCCCGGCTGCTTCCCCTTCTCCAGCACCGCGACGGGAACGTCACCCAGCCGCTCGGCAAGCGCCGGTTCCTCCTCGAGCAGCTGCCCGAGCCGGATCGCGCACGCGAGGCCGGCCGGCCCCGCGCCGACGATCAAGACACCGACCTCGATCCGCTCGTCCGCCGGATCGGTCGGCTCGCCGATCACTTCGCGCCACGAGAGCGGCGGCGGATAATCGGAGGGCCGGGTCACGACTTTCGCTGCTTGACGAGCTCCGTCAGCTTCGGGACGATCGCGTGCAGATCTCCGACGACACCGAGATCGGCGAACTCGAAGATCGGCGCGTTTCCGTCCTTGTTTATCGCGACGATCGTGCCGGAGCCCTGCATGCCGACTTTGTGCTGGATCGCGCCGGAGATGCCGACCGCGACGTAGAGCTTCGGCGACACGGTCTTGCCCGTCTGACCAACCTGCGTCGCGTACGGGTACCAACCCGCGTCGACGACCGCGCGTGTCGCGCCCACCGCGCCGCCCAACGCCTGCGCGAGCTCCTCGACGAGCTTGAAGTTCTCCGGGCCGCCGAGCCCACGGCCGCCCGCGACGATGACTGCCGCGTCCTCGATCGACGGCCCCTCCGACTCCGCGTGCGCCTGTTCGATCATCGTCGCGGCCTTCGAGAACTCCTGCACGCGGACCTTCATGTCCTCGACCTGCGCGTTCCCGCCCGTCTCCTTCGGATCGAAGGTGCCGGAGCGAAAGAGCGCGATGCGCGGCTCGGACTTCCAGCCGACGTCGACGTACACCGTGTCCTGCAAGGCCGGACGCTTGCCGACGAGCTCGCCGTCGCGCCGCTCGAGATCGACGAGGTCCCAGTTCAAACCCGCCTCGAGCCGCGCCGCGAGACCGGATGCGATGTCCGCGGCCAGCACGCTCTGTCCGAACACCACCGTGTCGTAGCCGTGGTCCTGAACCAGCGAGGCGAGAACATCAACACGCGGCTGCGGCAGCGGCGCCTCGAGTGATGCGTCGTCTGCAACGTGCACCTTCGCAGCGCCGAACTTCCCGGCACTCGATGCAAACGCGCGCACGCCTGATCCGACAAGCAGGCCGTGCACGTCGTCGCCGAGCGTCGCTGCCTTCGACAGCACGCCGAGCGAGTTCCGCTGCAGCTCGCCGCCGTGGTGCTCGAGGAAAACCAACACGCTCATACGAGCCGCTTCTCGGCGAGGAACTCGACGATCTTCTCGGCCGCGGTGCCGCCTTCGTCTTCGATCTTGACCGTCTCGCCCCGAGGGGGCGGATCGTTCAGCGCCAAGACCTCGGTGCGTGACCCCGCTTCGCCGAGCTGCGACGCGTCGATCCCGAGCTCTGATGCGCCGAGTGTCTCCTGCGGTTTCTTCTTCGCGCCCATGATCCCCTTCAGCGACGGATAGCGTGGCTCGTTGATCGCGTCGGACACCGCGATCACCGCCGGCAGGGGCGCCTCGATCACGTCGTAGCCGAATTCCGTCTGCCGTTTCACGCGCGCCTTGCCGTCGGCGACGCTCAGCTCCGCAGCCTGCGACACGAGCGGACGTTGCAGCCGGTCGGCGACCGCCGCCCACAGAACGGCGCCGTCTGAATCGCTCGACTGTTGGCCGAACAGGATCACGTCCGCCTGCTCGCGCTCGAGCGCTTTGGCGAGCGCGAGGCTGGTCGCGACGAGGTCGGAGCCCTCCGCGGCGGCATCGCTGACGAGGATTGCGCGATCGGCGCCCATCGCCAGTCCCTTGCGCAGCGAGTCGAGCGCCTTCTCTGGGCCGAGCGAAATCAGCACGACCTCGCCGTCGCCCCCGGCTTCCTTCAGGCGCAGCGCCTCCTCGATCGCGTTTGCGTCGAACGGGTTGAGCGCGCCTTCTCCGGAGCGGTCCAGCCGCTTCGTCGAGGGATCGATCCGCTTCGTGCCTTCCGGCACGTGCTTGACGCACACGGCGATCTTCATCGGGCGAAGACTCTAACCACTGCTAGGGTCTGGCCCTTCCGCGGCGAACACCGGACCCCGCATGAGCCGAACTGCCGGAAGACTTCTCCTTCTCATCTGCGCACTCTGCGTCGCTGCCTCTGCGTCAGCAGCTCCGCGCAAGGTTCCGCAGCTGATCTTCCCCGTCGTCGGAGGAGCGTCGTACATCGACGACTTCGGCGCGCCGCGCGCGGGCGGTCCGCATCAGGGGAACGACCTGATGGCCGCGCGCCACACACCGGCCGTCGCGGCCGAGCCGGGCACGGTGAAGCTGTGGACGTCCTCGGCGAGCGCCGGGTGCATGCTCTACCTCCACGGCGACAGCGGCACGACGTACATCTACATCCACCTGAACAACGATCTCGGCGCGAACAACGACAACAAGGGGAAGTGCGTCGCCGGCACGGCGTACGCGCCGGGACTGAAGGACGGGCTGCACGTAGCCGCCGGGCAGCTCGTGGGCTACGTCGGCGATTCGGGCGACGCGAACGGGATCCACCCGCATCTGCACTTCGAGGTGCATCCGAATGACGGCAAGGCGGTCGATCCCTATCCGTACCTGCGTCGCGCGCAGCAGCTGCTCTTCTATGCGAAGCCGGGCTCGCTGTTCTCGCTCGTCCTGCAAGGGAAGATCGTCTCGACGCTCGGCGGCTCCCTCGAGTTGAACGTCACCCAGCTACAGGTGCTGCCGTCGCACATGAAGATCACGCTCTCTCGCAATCTCGTGCTCTCGGTGGCGTCCGACGCGACCGTGCAGATACCGCGCGAGCTGCCCGGGGTCGGTCTCGTGGTGCCGTTGTCGGCGGTGAAGGCCGGCTGGTCCGCGACCGTCTACACCGAGCAGGCGCCCGCGACGCTCGAGGCGCTGCGCGGGGACGACGACGTTCTCACTGCGTCGAAGATCCTTCTCGGGTAGCTAACCGTTCACCGGGTCGCCGGTGAGTCGCTTGCGGGCGTGCAGGCTCAGCCGAGGGTGGGACACCGGCGGCGCAGCCCGATTCCAGTGCTCAGTGTGCAAGGCGAGGCGCAAGCAGTTCGCAGCGATAGAGCCGTCCGGAGCGGCGAGGGCGGCCACGACGTCCGTCGGCAGCAGCGGCGGCTCCAGCGGCGCAGGCGTGGGTTCGGGCACGGGTGCGGGAAGAGGTGGTGGTGCCGGCTCGGGCGCAGGCGTGGGCGGGGGTGCGGGCGCCGGCTCAGGCGCCGGAATAGGAGCAGGCGCGGGTTGCGGAGCAGGCACAGGGGCCGGCTCCGGTGCAGGAGGCGCCGGCGCGGCCGGAGGCGGCTCGGGTGCCGGCGGCGGAGGCGGCGGCGGAGGCGGCGGCGGCGGCGGCGGCGGCGGCGGCGGCGGTGCGAGCGCGGGCGGCGGAGGGACCGGCTGCGTCCCGCTCGGCGTGACGGTGGTCTCGACG
>WNEY01004921.1_pt1 | contig 10277 bp, 7 predicted proteins | sample 5400531 | NCBI WGS metagenome assembly WNEY01 (sample SAMN13153338, study PRJNA577476) | soil metagenome | isolation source: 200 cm saprolite under Douglas fir tree site 1 | place: USA:California | collected 2015-04-18
GCAAGCCGCAGGTCCGGGCTCATGCGCACCTCCGGCACGGTGACCATGTGGCCTTCGAGCACCGGATCGTGCACCTCGCCCTGCGCCAGCACCTCCGCGAGCGCATGGCGCACCGCCTCGCCGACGCGCAATTGGCGTTGCGAGGGGCCGGCTGCCGATTCACGGTGTTGTCCACGCGCCATCCAATCCTCTCGACACCAATCATCCGGCTTATCGGCAAGCAAGAGCGCGGCGCTCGCGCCAGGGGTCGAAGCGTGCGCCGTGCCTGCGCGAAAAATACGAGCACAACCAAATAAGGGCTTCAAAGCGACCGTTGCACCATCTCGACACGGTAGCATTCGATGATGTCGCCCTGGCGCATGTCCTGGAAGTTCTCGAACGCCATGCCGCATTCCTGGCCGGCGCTGACTTCGCGCGCGTCGTCCTTGAAGCGCTTGAGCTGCGACAGCTTGCCTTCGTGGATCACCACGTTGTCGCGGATGAGGCGCACCTGCGCCCCGCGCTCGACCGTGCCGTTGGTCACGCGGCAGCCCGCCACCTTGCCGACCTTGGAGACGGTGAAGATCTCCAGGATCTCCGCGGTACCGAGCGTAGTCTCGCGCAGGGTCGGCGGCAGGAGGCCGGACATCGCCTTCTTCACGTCGTCCACGAGGTCGTAGATGACGTTGTAGTAGCGGATTTCCGTGCCGGTCCGCTCGGCCGTTTCGCGCGCTTCCTTGTGGGCCCGCACGTTGAAGCCGATGATCGCGGCGCCCGAGGCTTCCGCCAAGGTCACGTCGGATTCGGTGATCCCGCCGACGCCGGCATGAATGATCCGCGCCGCCACCTCCTCGGTCCCGAGCTTCTCGAGCGCCCCGATGATCGCCTCGACCGAGCCCTGCACGTCTCCCTTGATGACCAGCGGGAATTCCTTGCGGCCGGCGCTCTTGAGCTGGCTCATCATCTGTTCGAGCGAGCCGCGCACGCCGGTGACGCGGGTCTCGCGCTTCTGGCGGGCGCGATAGTCGGTGACCTCGCGCGCGCGCGCTTCGCTGTCGACCACCGCCATCCGGTCGCCGGCCTCGGGCGTGTGATTGAAGCCGAGCACTTCGACCGGCGTGGACGGCCCGGCCGCGTCGATCATCGCGCCGGTATCGCTGACCAGCGCGCGCACGCGGCCCCACTCGGCGCCGGCCACGACGATGTCGCCGCTCTTGAGCGTGCCGCGCTGGACCAGCACGGTTGCGACCGCGCCGCGCCCGCGGTCGAGCTTGGCCTCGATCACGGTGCCCTCGGCCGGGCGGTCGGGGCTCGCCTTGAGCTCGAGGATTTCCGCCTGCAGCCCGATCGTCTCGAGCAGACGATCGAGGTTGAGTTTCTTGGTCGCCGAGACTTCCACGTCGAGCACATCGCCGCCCAGGGATTCGACCTGCACCTCGTGCTGCAGCAATTCGGTGCGCACGCGCTCGGGTTTGGCGTCCGGCTTGTCGATCTTGTTGATGGCGACGATCATCGGCACCTTGGCGGCCTTGGCGTGATGAACGGCCTCGACCGTCTGCGGCATCACGCCGTCGTCGGCGGCGACCACCAGAACGACGACGTCGGTGACTTTGGCGCCGCGCGCCCGCATCGCCGTAAAGGCGGCATGGCCCGGCGTGTCGATGAAGGTGATCTTCGCGCCCGTGGGCGCGGTCACCTGATAGGCGCCGATGTGCTGGGTGATGCCGCCCGCCTCGCCGCCGGCGACATCCGTCGACCGGATGGCGTCGAGCAGCGACGTCTTGCCGTGATCGACATGGCCCATGATGGTGACGACCGGCGGGCGCGGCACCAAGGTGGCCGGATCGTCAGGCGCATCGAACAAGCCTTCTTCGACGTCCGACTCGGCGACGCGCTTGACCGCGTGCCCCATCTCCTCGGCAACGAGCTGGGCCGTGTCGGCGTCGATCACGTCGGTGATCTTCACCATCTGGCCCTGCTTCATCAGCAACCGGATCACGTCGACCGCGCGTTCGGCCATGCGGTTGGCGAGCTCCTGGATGGTGATCGCCTCCGGGATGGTGACGTCGCGGATCAGCTTTTCCTTCGGCTCCGCGGTCTGCTGGCCCTTGAGGCGCTGCACCCGGCGGCGGAATGCCGCAACCGAGCGCTCGCGCTCCTCGTCCTGGCTCAGTGCGGTGACGAGCGTGAGCCGTCCGCGGCGTTTTTCGGCGGTGCCGCGCGTGGGCTTGGGCGCGGGCGCCGGACGCGCCACTCCGCCGCGCCGCGTCGTGCGCGGCGCCTCGTCATCGTCGACCTCGACCGCGACACCCCGGCCGGCGGGCATCCCTTTGGCCTTGGCCTCTTCCTCGCCGAACCGCTTTTTGGCCTCCTGCTCGGCCTTGCGCTTGGCTTCCTCGTCGTGCCGCCGCCGCTCGTCCTCCTCGCGCTTGCGCGCTTCGGCGGCATCGCGTTCGGTGCGCTCGCGGCTTTCCCGGTCGGCGCGCCGCCGCGCATCCTCTTCGGCGATCCGGCGCTCTTCCGCCTCGCGCAGGCGCGCGTCGTCGAGCGCATGGGCGCGCCGGTTGAGCTCCTCGTCGCTCAGCGCGCGCAGCACCACCCCGGACGGCTTGAGCGGCGTTGCCGGCGCGCTCGGCGCCGCCGGCGCCGCAACTGCCGCTTTGCCGGCGCCGCGCCGCGCGCTCGGGACCGCCTCGGCCGCGTGCTCGAGCGCCTTCGCCTCGGCGGGGCCGACCGCGCGCCGCTTCACCTTCTCGACCACCACCGCCTTGGTGCGGCCATGGCTGAAGCTCTGGCGCACGACCCCTTGCTCGACACCGCGCTTGAGCGTCAGCGTCTTGGTCGCCGCTACGCTGAGGGTCTTCTCGCCAGGGTTCTTCGTTTCAGTCATCCGGCTTCCGATCTCGGCAGGACTTTCGTCCTGCAAAACTCCAACTCGTTCGTGGTTCCAAGCTTCGCCGCGCGGAACGCGACGCGTGCCCGGAATGTCCAGAGGGCCCGTTTGGCCCGGCCGCGCACACCATCATCCCCGCCCGCCCGGACTGTCGGTCCGAAAGCGTTCGAGGCTGCGGTAGCGCGCGAGAAACCCGTCGCTGGCCGGGCCAGCGAGCAGGGCAGCATGTACCACATTTGGCCGGCCCAATGCCAAATCCAATTGCGCGGAGGTAAAGGCCGCCACGACCGCCAGGCGGTCGGCGCCTTCGCCCAGCAGCCGGCGGGCGGCCGCGGAAATCTTGCGCGCACCCTCGCGACCGGCATCGGCCGCGTGCACCAGCGCGACCACGGGCTCGGCCGCAAGCGCACCCTCGACCCGGGCGAACCCCGCCACGACCCGCCCAGCTTTGTAGGTCATCGAGAGGGCGTCGAGCGCCGAACGCTCGAGCAACCCTTCGACCACATGGGCCAGATCGGACGCCACCCGCACGTCAGTCTTGAAGCCACGAGCAAAGGCGCGGCGCTTGACGGCTTCGGCGGTCGCCCCCCGGCTGGCCGTGACCCATACGCCGCGGCCCGGGAGCCGGCGCTTGAGGTCGGCCACCACTTGGCCGTCCGGCCCGACCACGAACCGGATCATGTCGGCGACCGGCTTGACCTCGCGCGTCACGACGCACAGCCGTTCGAGCCCGGCCGCCGCACGGCGCGGGCCGGAATCGGTTTCGGGGTCGTGAACGCACGCCAGCATGGGATCGATCGATCTCAAGTTCAGGCCTGCGCCTCGCTTGGCTCGGCCGGGGCTTCCTCGGCCGGCGGGGCGAGGTCGGCCTCGCTGATCCAGCCGGCCTTCACGCGGGCCTGCATGATGATGCCCTCGGCGTCCTCGCGCGCGACCTCGAAGCCATCGAGAATTCCCGGATGGCGGATGGTTTCGCCGTCCTTGCGCTCGCTCCATCCCGACAACTCGTCGGTCGCGCACCCGGCGAGGTCCTCGACCGTCTTGACGCCGTTCTCGCCGAACGCGACCAGCATGCGGGTGGTGACGCCCGGAACCTCCTTGAGCGCGTCATCGACGCCGAGCTCGCGGCGCTTCGCGTCGTACTCCTCCTCGATGCGGGCCAGATAATCGCGCGCACGGGTTTGCAGTTCCTGCGCGGTGTCGGCATCGAACCCTTCGATCGAGGCGATCTCTTTCAGATCGACCATGGCGAGCTCCTCGACCGAGGTGAAGCCCTCGGAGGCGAGGAGCTGGCCCACCACCTCGTCGACATTGAGCGAATCCATGAAGGTGCGGGTGCGGTTCTCGAATTCCGCCTGGCGCCGCTCGGATTCCTCCTGCTCGGTCAGGATGTCGATGTCCCACCCGGTGAGCTGGGAGGCGAGCCGCACGTTCTGGCCGCGCCGGCCGATCGCCAGCGAGAGCTGTTGATCGGGCACCACCACCTCGATGCGCTCGCGATCCTCGTCGAGCACCACCTTGGCGACCTCGGCCGGCGCGAGCGCGTTGACCACGAAGGTGGCGATGTCGGGCGACCACGGAATGATGTCGATCTTCTCGCCCTGCAGCTCGTTGACCACCGCCTGCACGCGCGAGCCCCGCATGCCCACGCATGCGCCCACCGGATCGACCGACGAATCGCGCGATATCACGGCGATCTTGGCGCGCGAGCCCGGATCGCGCGCGACCGCCTTGACCTCGACGATGCCGTCGTAGATCTCCGGCACCTCCTGGGCGAACAGCTTCGCCATGAATTGCGGGTGGGTGCGCGAGAGAAAGATCTGCGGGCCGCGCGCCTCGCGCCGCACGTCGTAGATATAGGCGCGGATGCGGTCGCCGTTGCGGAACACCTCGCGCGGCAGCATTTCGTCGCGCCGCACGATCGCTTCCCCGCGGCCGAGATCGACGACGACGTTGCCGTACTCGACCCGCTTGACCAGGCCGTTGACGATGTCGCCGATGCGGTCCTTGAATTCCTGATATTGCCGGTCGCGTTCGGCCTCGCGCACCTTCTGCACAATGACCTGCTTGGCCGATTGCGCGGCGATGCGCCCGTACTCGAGCGGCGGCAGCGCGTCCGCGATGGTGTCGCCCAACTGGGCGGCCGGATTGTGCCGCCGCGCGCCCGCGAGGCTGATCTGGTTCGCCGGGTTCTCCACGTTCTCGACCACCAGCATGTGGCGGGAGAGCCGCAACTCGCCGGTCTTCGCATTGATGTCGGCGTGCACGTCGGTTTCCGCGCCGTAGCGCGAGCGCGCCGCCTTGGCGATCGCGTCCTCCATGGCGGTGATCACGATGCTGCGGTCGATCGCCTTCTCGCGCGCGACCGCGTCGGCGATCTGCAACAGCTCGAGCCTATTGGCGCTGACGGCCATCGATCATTCTCCCTCTTGCTGGGCAGCGCGCCGGTGAGGCCCGGACGCGCGCCGGAATTCTTGCCTATCTGTGTCGTGCGCGGCCTCGGCCGCGCGTTCGGCCGCCTTGCCGCGCTTCAAGGATTGCGTCACCAGCTCATCGGTGAGCACGAGCCTTGCTTCCGCCATGTCCTCGATCGGCAGCAGGACGTCGGCATTTTCGCCGGGCGCCGCATCGCGGCGGCGAACGCGCGCCGCGTCGCCGTCGATGCCCATCAGGAGCCCGCGGAAACGCCGGCGGCCGTCGATCGCGACCGCCATTTCGACCTTCACCGTCTGCCCGGCGAACCGCTCGAAATCCGACCGCCGCACCAGCGGCCGGTCGATCCCCGGCGAGGAAATCTCCAGCCGGTAGGCGCGATCGATCGGGTCGGCCACGTCGAGCACCGGCGAAAGTGCGCGCGAGATCATCTCGCACTCCTCGATCGTCATGGTGCCGTCGGGGCGCTCCGCCATGATTTGCACGGTGTATCCCGCCAATCCGGAAATCCGCACGCGCACCAGCCGAAAATTGAGCTGCGCCAGCGCGGGCTCGACGATCGCGGCGACGCGCGCGGCAAGCCCCGGCTCGACGATGAGCCGCCGTTCGGCTGCGACAGACGCCTCGCTCATTGCGACCATAAGTCCGCCCGGTCCGCGGTCGGATAACAAAAAAGAGCGGGTCCCGGGGGCCCCACTCTCGATAGCCGTTCGGAATATCCGACCGTTATGAGATGTCGATACCGACGCCCGGAATATAGCGATTTCTCAGGAACATGCAAGGGCCGATCGCTACGGGTGTCGGTAGCACACGAGTTGTCCGGGTTAGGTAGCACACGAGTTGTCCGGTTTTGTTCCCCGCAAAGGAGCGGGGACGATGAACCAGGCGACGTGGCTACAGGACCGCAGGATGCAGAAGTTTCGGGACGTTTTGAGCCGTTGGGAACGGCGGGAGCTATCGGTGCTGGAGGCTGGGGAGCTTCTGGGATGCTCGGAGCGCCAATTTCGGCGATACCGGCATCGCTACGAGGATGAGGGGCTGGCCGGCCTGGTCGACAAGCGACTTGGCAAGGCCTCGGCCAAGCGGGTGCCGGTCGACAAGATCGCGTGGCTAACCGAGCAGTACCGAACCCATCACATGGGGTGGAACGTGAAGCACTTCCACGAGCACCTGCAGCAGCAGCATGGCTTCCGCTGGGGCTACACGTGGACCAAGACGCAACTGCATACGGCCAACTTGGTCGAGCGGGCAGCCCGGCGTGGCGCACACCGGCGCAAGCGGCCGCGCAAGCCGTGCGAGGGCATGATGCTGCACCAGGACGGGAGCCGCTTTGCCTGGCTTGCAGGCGAGGCCGAGCTCGACCTGATCGTGACGATGGACGACGCCACCAGCACGCTCTATTCGGCCTTCCTTGTCGAGGAGGAAGGCACGGCCTCGACCTTTCGGGCGTGCCTGGAGGTGTTCAGCACGCGGGGCCTGCCTTCGAGCCTCTATACCGATCGCGGCAGCCACTACTTCTGGACCCCGAAGGCGGGCGGGGAGGTCGACAAGGATCGGCTCACCCAGGTGGGCCGGGCGCTCGATCGGCTGGGGATCGAGCACATCCCGGCCTACTCGCCGGAAGCACGCGGGCGCAGCGAGCGCATGTTCGGCACGTTGCAGGACCGTCTGCCGAAGGAGCTGAAGCTTGCCGGCGTCCGCGGCATCGACGCCGCCAATCGGTTCATCCGCGAGGTCTATCTGCCGCAGCACAACGCGCGCTTTGCCAAGCCGCCGCAGCTCAAGGAGAGCGCCTTCGTGGCCGTCGGCGACCCGGCAAACCTCGCCGAGATCCTGTGCGTCGAGCAGGAGCGAATCGTGGCGCGCGACAACACCGTCACCTATGGGGGGCTCACGTTGCAGCTGCCGCAAAGCCGCACGCGAGCCCACTACGTCAAGGCCCGCGTCAAGGTGCGCGAGTATCCGGACGGCACGCTGGCCGTGTTCCATGGACCGCGGCCGTTGGCACGCTACGATGCCGCCGGCCGGATCACCGAAGGAGACCTCTTGAAGGCTGCCGCGTGACCCGCTTCGACGCAGCAACCAAGCGCCTTGTGGATTTGTGGACAGCCGCTACGCGCCTGCCCACAAGCTCCACAAGGCCAGCAGCAGAAACAAACCGAGGCGGACAAATGATGTGCTACGAAAACCGGTCAAGTCCGCGCGCTACCGACAGGGCCGATCGCTACGGGCCGATCGCTACGGGGCGCTACCGGGCCGGTCGCACCGCTGCGGCACCTTGCCGCCGGAACACGAGATAGCACGGGACCCGCCCCTCGCGCGTCGCCTTGGCCTCGTAGCGGGTGCCGACGAAGCCGGGCCACGGCCGGCGCCAGTCATCGGCGCGCTCGGCGGTCCAGACAAAATCAGGCGCGCGCATGGAGCGGGCGAGCGTCCAGGCGGCGTAGTCCGGGACGTCGGTGACGAAGCGGAACTCACCGCCCGGCCGCAGGATGCGGGCGATGTCGGCAATGGTTTGCGCCTGGATGAAGCGTCGTTTCCAGTGCCGCCGCTTGGGCCACGGATCCGGATAGACGAGGTCGACGCCGGCGAGGCTTGCGGCAGGCAGCCAATCGAGCATCGGGACCGCGTCGCCCAGATGCAGCCGGATATTGGCGAGCTTGCGCTCCTCGATCGACGCGAGCGCCTTGGCCATGCCGTTGACGAACGGCTCGCAGCCGAGAAAGCCGATGCCCGGACGGGCCGCGGCCTGCGCCGTCAAATATTCGCCGCCGCCGAACCCGATCTCGAGCCAAACGTCTTCGACCGGGGCGGGAAACAGCCGCGCGAGATCGGTCGGCGCCGGCGCGGCGAGATCGAGCGCAAGGCGCGGCAGCAAGGTTTCGAGCAGCGCCGCCTGGTGGGCGCGCAACGCATGGCCCTTGCGCCGGCCGAAAAAGCCGCGCCGGGTTTTGGGTTTGTCGTCGCGCTCGGCCATCGCACCGGCATCGACCGGCACCGGCTTGTCCGGGAAACTGCGACCAAACAAATAAACTAGGATACGGCGCCGCGCAGCGCCTCGACCAAGTCGGTCTTCTCCCAGGAAAATCCTCCATCGGCCTCCGGCGCGCGGCCGAAATGCCCGTAGGCCGAGGTGCGCGCATAGATCGGCCGATTGAGGCCGAGGTGCTCGCGAATGCCGCGCGGCGAGAGATCCATCACTTCCTGCAGCGCCCGCTCGATGCGGGCTTCGGCGACCTCGCCGGTGCCGTGCAGGTCGACATAGAGGGAGAGCGGCTTGGCCACGCCGATCGCGTAGGAAATCTGGATGGTGCAGCGCGCCGCAAGCCCCGCCGCCACCACGTTCTTGGCGAGATACCGCGCTGCGTAGGCCGCCGAGCGGTCGACCTTCGAGGGGTCCTTGCCGGAAAAGGCACCGCCCCCGTGCGGGGCCGCGCCCCCATAGGTGTCGACGATGATCTTGCGGCCGGTCAGCCCGCAATCGCCGTCGGGGCCGCCGATCACGAACTTGCCGGTCGGATTGACGTGCCAGACCGTCGACTTGGTGATCCACCCGGGCGGCAGCGCCTTGCGCACATAGGGTTCGACGATCGCCTGCACGTCGTGCGACGAGAGGTGCTCGTCGAGATGCTGGGTCGACACCACGATCTGGGTGGCCTCGACCGGCTTGCCGTTCTCGTAGCGGATCGTGACCTGGCTCTTGGCATCCGGTCCGAGCGCCTCGGTGTCGCCGGCCCGCCGCGCTTCCGACATCAGCTTGAGAATCCGATGCGCGTAGTAGATCGGCGCCGGCATCAATTCCGGCGTTTCCCGGCACGCGTAGCCGAACATGATGCCCTGATCGCCCGCGCCCTCGTCCTTGTTGCCGGAGGAATCGACGCCTTGGGCGATGTCGGTGGACTGCGCGTGCAGATGCACCTCGACGTTCGCCTTCTCCCAATGGAAGCCGGCCTGCTCGTAACCGATGTCCTTGATGGCGAGGCGCGCCAGGTGCGAGACGTAATCCCTGGTAATGGCCGAGGGGCCGCGGGTTTCACCGGCGATCACGATGCGGTTCGTGGTCGCGAGCGTTTCGCAGGCGACGCGCACCTGCCGCGCATCCCAGCCGTGGCGCGGCCCGAGGTCGAAAAAGGCATCGACCACCTCGTCTGAAATCCGGTCGCACACCTTGTCCGGATGGCCCTCGGAAACCGACTCGCTCGTGAACAGATAGCTCGAACGGGACACTGCGACGCTCCTCCCACCCTCGGCCGCACCGGCCGCCTTTGATGGCCGGCTTTCTTGCAGTGTCCCGCCGCCCGGTCAAGCGACAGGGGGTCGGAGCCGGAAGCCGTCATCCGCGACAGTGGGCGGCGGCCCTCCGATGCGGCGCACGGATCAGGGCTTGCGGACGCGGCGCCGGATGAGGAACACAAATACGCCGGCCACCAGCAAGCCTGCGATGCTGTCTCCGGCGCGCACGTAGAGCGTGGGCTCGACGGCGCGCGGCAGGGCTGCGTCGAGCACGCCTTCGGTCCCCAGCGGCAGCTCCTTGATGATCCGCCCCAGCGGATCGACCACGGCCGAAATCCCCGTATTGGCGGCGCGAACCAGCGGCAGTCCCTGCTCGATGGCGCGGACGCGCGCCTGCTGGAAATGCTGATAGGGGCCGGTGCTTCGGCCGAACCAGCCGTCATTGGTGAGATTGAGCAGCCAGCCGGGCCGATCGCCCGGCGGCACGGCTTCCGCCGGAAACACGATCTCGTAGCAGATCAGCGGCATGAGCGAGGGCGCGCCCGGCACCGTCATGGGCCGGCGGCGGCCGCCCGGCACGAACCCGCCCGGCATCTTGGTGAGCGAGATAAGTCCGAGACCCTCGAGAAAATCCTCGAACGGCAGATACTCGCCGAACGGGACCCGATGGACTTTGTCGTAGACGCTGAGGATCGAGCCGTCGCGGTCGATATCATAGATGGAATTGTACGCGCGCACG
>WNEY01007256.1_pt1 | contig 10277 bp, 10 predicted proteins | sample 5400531 | NCBI WGS metagenome assembly WNEY01 (sample SAMN13153338, study PRJNA577476) | soil metagenome | isolation source: 200 cm saprolite under Douglas fir tree site 1 | place: USA:California | collected 2015-04-18
AAGCCCGCCTCCTCCGCGCGACGGCGGTCGTCGGGCTGACCGTAGCCGGTGAGCGCAATCAGGTAGGCGCCCTTGCCGTGAGGCGTGGACCGGATCCGGCGGGCCACGTCGTAGCCGTCGCAGTCGGGCAGCCCGATGTCGATCAGGGCCACGTCGAGCGGCGCCGCCGACCGCTCGACGCCCTGCGCGCCGCTCTCGGCCGTCCGCACGCGGTGCCCTTCCAGCTCCAGCAGCATCTGCAGCGTCGCGCGGGCGTCGGCGTTGTCCTCGACGACGAGGATGTCGAGCGTCCGGCCGTCCATCGTCACCCTTCGAATTCTAGCGCACGTTCAACAGATCGCGTAGCCCGTCACCCACCAGATTGATGGCGAGCACCGTCGCGGCCAGGAAGAGGCCGGGAAACAGGATGATCCAGAACGCGAGCTGCACGTAGGCGCGACCTTCCGCCATGATGTTGCCCCACGACGGAATGTGCGGGGGCGTGCCCGCGCCGAGAAACGACAGGTACGCCTCGAAGAGAATCGCCGACGCCGCGATGTACGTGCCCTGGACGATGAGCGGCGCCACCAGACCCGGCAGGACGTAGCGCAGGAGGATGCGCGGCGTGCGGGCGCCGAGCGCGCGGGCGCCCTCCACCATCAGGTGCTCGCGCAACGCCAGCACCGACGCACGGGTCAGGCGCACCACCCTCGGGATCTCCGGGATGACGAGCGCGACGATGACGTTTTGCACGCTCGCCTTCATGAGGGCCATGAGCGCCAGGGCGAGCAGGATGGCCGGGATGGCCATGAGGCCGTCCATCACCCGCATGGCGATCATGTCGAGCCGCCGGTAGAAGCCGATGACGAGGCCGAGCGTCGTCCCCAGCACGAGGCTCAGCGCCGAGACGGCCGCGCCCACCGTGAGCGAGATGCGCGAGCCGTAGAGCGTGCGTGTATAGACGTCGCGGCCGAAGTTGTCCGAGCCGAACCAGCGCTCGGCCGACGGCGGCCGGAGCCGGAACGCGGGCTTCATCTCGAGGGGATCACCCGTCCACCACCACGGCGCCAGGGCGCCGGCGATCAGGATCAGCATCAGCGTGACGGCGCCGGCGACGAGCGTGGGATGGCGGAGGAGCACGCGCTGAGCGGCGCCGAGGGCGCCCGCGCGTGATGCCGGCGCCTTCAGCGCGAAGTCGGCGGCAACGGGTGGCGACAGGGCCACGGCTCAATACCGAATTCTGGGGTCGAGCACCACGTACAGGAGGTCGACGACGAGGTTGATCAGGACGTAGACACCGGAGACGACGAGGATCACGCCCTGGATCACCGGATAGTCGCGGCGGCTGATCGCGTCCACGGTCAGGCGCCCGAGGCCGGGGAGCGCGAAGACGCTTTCCGTCACGACGGCGCCGCCGATGAGGAGCGCGAAGCCGATCCCGATGATCGTCACCACCGGCAACGATGCATTCTTGAGCGCGTGGCGGATCAGCACGGCCCTGGGGGCCAGGCCCTTGGCGAACGCCGTGCGGATGAAGTCCTCGGAGAGCACGCCCAGCATGCTCGCCCGCGTCATGCGCGCGATGAGCGCCATATAAATGACCGACAGCGTGACGGCGGGCAGGATCAGATGGCGCAGGAACGGCCACACGCCGTCGGCGAGCGGCCGGTAGCCCTGCACGGGCAGCCAGTGCATGGAGATGGCGAAGACGTAGACGAGCAGGAAGCCCAGCCAGAACACTGGCATGGAAAAGCCGGAGACGGCGACCACCATCACCAAGCGGTCGATCCACGACGCCTTCTTCCACGCGGCCAGCACGCCGAGCGGCACGCCGACGCCCACGCTGATCAGCATGGCGAAGAGCGTCAGGCCGACGGTCGCTTCCGTCCGCTGGCGGATGAGCGTCGACACCGGGAGCCCGGAGAAGATCGACGTGCCGAGATCACCGCGGACGATGCGGCCGAGCCAGATGCCGACCTGGGCGACGAACGGTTGATCGAGGCCGAGCTTGGTCCGAATGCGCGCAACGTCGTCGGACGTCGCGTAGTCGCCGGCGATGATGACGGCGGGATCGCCGGGCGTGATGTGCAGGAGGGCGAAGACGGCGATGGCCACCACCCCCATGACGGGAATGGTGGCCATCAGTCGTCGGCCGATCTGCCCGATCACGCGATCGAAACGTTCCAGAAGAGCGGCGCGGGGAACTGCAACACCCCCTGCACGCTCTTCCGGAAGGCCGTGGGCGAGACCCACTGGCCGAACGGCACGTACATGACCTCGTCGAGGGCGATCTTCTGGATCTCCTCGGCGATCTGCTTCTGCTTCGCCTTGTCCGTCGCGCGCGCCCACTGGGTCTTCAGCTCTTCGATGCGACCGTTCTCGGGCCAGCCGAACCAGGCGCTGGCGCCGGCGCCGGAGATCCCGGCGTGCACGGCCGGGTTGATCACGTCGGAGGCGATCCACCACGTGAAGAGGACGTTCCAGCCGCCCTGGGCCGGCGGATCCTTCTTGGCCCGGCGGGCCACGACGGTGGACCAGTCCATCGCCTGCAGATCCACGTTGAAGCCGATCTGGGTCATCAGCTCGCGGCTCACCAGCGCGGCCCCGTGCGTGAGCGGGATGTCGGTGGGATCGAGAACCACCACCGGCTTGCCGTCGTACCCGGACTCCTTCAAGAGCTGCTTCGCCTTGTTCAGATCCTGCTTCACCGCGCCCGTCGCCGTCTCGAACGGGCCGCCACAGGTGAAGACGGCCGGGCACGTGCGGTAGTACTTCGGATGCCCGAGCGCCGCCTGCAGGTACTTCTCCTGGTCGACCATATAGAGGAGGGCCTGGCGGGCCTTCTTGTCGTTGAACGGGGGCTGGAGATGGTTCGGCCGGATCCATCCCTGCGTGCCGCGCGGATCCTGGATGGCCACGGCGATGTCCTTGTTGGCCTCGAGCCGGGCCGCGATGTCGATGGACGGCTGCTCGTACCAGTCGATCTCGCCCGCCTCCAGCGCGGCCGACGCGGTGGCGGCATCGGGGATGTACTTCCACACGACTTTGTCGAGGCTGACCTTCTTGCCGCCGGTGGAGCCGCTGGGCGCGTCGCTGCGCGGCACGTAGTCGGCATTGCGCACGTAGACCACCTGGTTGCCGGGCTGCCACTCGTCCTTCACGAAGCGGAACGGCCCCGAGCCGATCGTCTCCTTGATCTGTTCGCTGTCGGGCGTGGCCGCGATGCGGGCGGGCATGACGAAGGGCACGTTGCTCGAGGGCTTGCCGAGCGCTTCCAGCACGAGGCCGAAGGGCTGGGCCAGCTCGAGCGTGAAGGTCTTCTTGTCCTGAGCGGCGAGCTTGCCGGTGTGGGCGGCCAGCAGCTTGCCCAGGGGATCGCGCTTGGTCCACCGCTTGATCGACTCGACCGCGTCCTCGGCGACCACCGGCTGGCCGTCGTGCCACTTGAGACCGTCGCGCAGCGTGAACGACCACTTCATGCCCTTGTTCGTCGTGGACCACTTGTCGACCATCTGCGGCTTGATCTGCAGATTCTGGTCGGTGCCGAACAGCGTGTCGTAGATCAGGTAGGCGTGGTTCCGCGTGATGTAGGCGGTCGTCCAGATCGGATCGAGCACCTTGAGATCGGCGTGGGGGATGAAGCGCATGGTGCCGCCGCGCTTTTGCGCGTGGACGGCGGGGAGGCCGACGGAGGCGGTGGCGGTGACGGCGGCGGCCCCGGCGAGGAAGTGGCGACGACTGAGGTTGATCATGGCGGATACTAGCACGCCCCTCGGCGCCGTGTTACAGTGGCGCCCTGATCTACTTCTCTGTCGATCTCGCCAGGAGCCATCGATGAGGCGCCGCAATTACGGATTCGACCGGCGGCGCCGCGAAGACCTGCGCCGCGCCAAGCAGGAAGCCAAGCAGCAACGCAAGACCGACCGCGAGGCGAGCGGTTCGGTCGGGCCCGAGATGGGTGAAGCTCAGAGCACCGGCGCGCCCGAAGGCATGTGGGAATGGTTCTCGCCGAGCCGCACCCGCACGGTAGCCACCCCGCCGCGCACGCGCCCGCCGGCTGACCCGCCGGACGACTGGACCCTCCTCACCGAAGCGAGTAGTGAGGAGGAGACCGCCCCCGAAACCTAGACTACTTCTTCTGCTCTTGCGCCACGGCGGCCTCGGCCGCCTGGAACCCGATCTTGCTGTGGGTCCCGTCACAGAACGGCTTGGTGACGGAGCCGCCGCAGCGGCACAACGCGATACGCGCCCGTCCGCTCGCGTCCACGCGCGCGCCCGTCGGATCGGAGATCTCGACGTCGCCTTCCACCAGGTAGGGGCCGTTCGGACGGCAGGTGATCTTCACGGTCATCGCGACGCCTCCTCGTTCGACATTGGACTCACGACGGCGCCCACGATACACCCGGGCGCAAAAGCGCGGGCGTAGAATGACGCCGTGCGCGCGCCCGGCGAAATCCTTCTCGTCGCCTGCTACGAGCTGGGGCACCAGCCGCTGGCGGTGGCGTGGCCGGCCGCGTTCCTCGAGCGCGCCGGTTATCGGCCGGCGGTGCTCGACGTCTCCGTCGAACCGTTCGATCCCGAGCGCGTCCGCCGAGCCCGGCTGATCGCCATCTCGGTTCCCATGCACACGGCGCTGCGCCTCGGCGTCGGCGTCGCCGCCCGCGCGCGTCAGGAGAATCCGGCGGCGCACATCTGCTTCTATGGCCTCTACGCGACGCTCAACGCGGAGTACCTGCTCGGTCACGGCGCCGACTCGGTCATCGGCGGCGAGATCGAGAATGACCTGGTCGAGCTGGCTCGACAGCTCGAGCGCGAGGCTGCGCCGGCGCTGTCGGCGACGCCGAGGCTCGAGAGGCTCGACTTCCCGGTGCCCAGTCGCGCCGCGCTTCCGTCGTTGAAGAAGTACGCGCACCTCGAGCGCGGCGACGGCCGGCTCGAGCTGGCCGGGTACGTCGAGGCCAGTCGCGGCTGCAAGCATCTGTGCCGCCACTGCCCGATCCCGCCCGTGTACGGCGGCAGGTTCTTCGTCGTCGACCGCGACGTCGTCCTGGCCGACGTGCGGCAGCTCGTCGAGGCCGGGGCCACCCACATCACGTTCGGCGACCCCGACTTCCTGAACGGCCCGCGGCACGCGCTGGACGTCGCGCGCGCGCTCCACCGCGAGTTCCCGAGCGTCACGTTCGACGTCACCGCCAAGATCGAGCACCTGCTCCGCCAGCGCCGGTACCTTCCGGAGCTGGCCGCCCTCGGCTGTCTCTTCATCGTCTCCGCCGTCGAATCGCTGAGCGACACCGTGCTCGGCCACCTCGCCAAGGGCCACACGCGCGCCGACGTGATCACCGCGCTCGAGGCGGTGCGCTTCGCCGGCATCACGCTCCGGCCCACCTGGGTGCCGTTCACGCCGTGGACCACGCTCGACGACTACCGCGAGATGCTCGACTTCGTCGAGCGCGAGACGCTGGTGGACGCCGTCGATCCCGTGCAGTACTCGATTCGCCTGCTCGTGCCGCCGGGCTCGCTGCTCGCCGCGAGCGATGCGATGAGGCCCCACCTGGGCCCGCTCGTCGAGCGCGACTTCTACTATCGCTGGGCCCATCCGGACGCGCGGATGGACCGGTTGCAAGAGCGGGTCTCGACGCTCGTGGCCGCCGCGGCCGAGGCGCGAGAGGACGCAACCATCACGTGTGCGCGCGTGAGAGCGCTGGCTGACGAGGCCGCCGGCCTGAAGCCCCGCCCGCAGTCGCCGGCGCCGCCGACCGATCGCCGGCGGGCGCCGCGATTGAGCGAAGCGTGGTTCTGCTGAAGCGAGCCGATCCAGGGCCAGGTGGCCTTGATCGACCGCGTCGGGCCCTGATCCTCTGGTACCATTGGCGACAGAGAGGTGATGCCATGACCACTGAAAGCACGGACAAGAGCCCCGACCTCAAGACCCGGGTCCAGGAGCTGATCGACACCATGATCAATCCGGCCGTGGCCGGTCATGGCGGCGTCGTCGAGTTGATCGACGTGCAGGACAACCGCGTCTACCTCGTCATGGGCGGTGGCTGCCAGGGCTGCGGAGCGGCCGACGTCACGCTCAAGTCCGGGATCGAGCGCCTCATCAAGGAAGAAATCCCCGAGATCGCCGAGGTGCTCGACACCACCGACCACGCGGCCGGGAACAACCCGTACTACACGCCAGGGAAATCGTAATCCCCTGGCCCGGCTCCTCCTTCTCCTCCCTACCCGCACGTACCGCACCGAGGCCTTCGTCGCCGCCGCTCATGGCCTCGGTGTCGATCTCGTCTGCGCATCCGAGCGGCCGAGCACGCTCGAAGATCTCGCTCCCGACTCGCTGCTGACGCTCGACTTCGCTGATCCCGACTCGGCCGCGCTCCAGGCGGCCGACTGGAGCCGCCGCCGCCCGCTCGACGCCGTCGTCGGCGTGGACGACCAGACGGCGACCGCGGCGGCGGCGATCGCCGAGCGGCTCGGGCTCCGCACGAGCCCGGTGGCCGCGGTGGCGGCGGCCCGCAACAAGTACGAGATGCGCCAGTGTCTGGCCGCGTCCGGCCTGCCCGTCCCTCGCTTTCGCCGCATCGCGCTCAAGGACGATCCGTTCCTGGCCGCGCGCGGCGTCGGGTTTCCCTGCGTCCTCAAGCCGCTGGCGCTCTCGGCGAGCCGCGGCGTCATCCGCGCCAACACCGTCGATCAGTTCATCGCGGCGTTCCGGCGTATCGGCGCGCTGCTCGGGCGCGACGACGTGAGCGTGACGGGCGACGCCGCCGACTATCTGCTGGCCGAGGAGTACATCCCCGGCGTCGAGGTGGCGCTGGAGGGCGTGCTCACCGGCGGGCGCCTCCACACGCTCGCGCTCTTCGACAAACCCGATCCCCTGGAAGGGCCGTTCTTCGAGGAGACGATCTACGTAACGCCATCGCGGCTGCCGGCGGCCGTCCAGCACGCCGTCGCCGACGCGAGCGCGCGCGCCGCCGCCGCGCTCGGGCTCGAGGAAGGCCCCGTGCACGCCGAGCTTCGCGTGAACGAGCACGGCGCGTGGGTCATCGAGCTGGCGGCACGCTCCATCGGCGGGCTCTGCTCGCGCACGCTGCGCTTCGGCACCGGCATGACGCTCGAGGAGCTGATCCTTCGCCACGCTCTCGGCTGGCCGATCGCGTCCTACGACCGCGAGGCGCGCGCCACCGGCGTCATGATGATCCCGATCCCGCGCGCCGGCCGACTCCGCGCCGTGCAGGGCGTGGCCGAGGCGGCATCGGTGTCGGGGGTGGAAGAGGTGGCGATCACCGCCCATGTGGGCCAGGAGGTCATCCCGCTTCCCGAAGGCTGGCAGTATCTCGGCTTCATCTTCGCCCGCGCCGACTCACCCGACGAGGTCGAGAAGGCGTTGCGGGCGGCCCACGTACAGCTTCGCTTCGACATCGCCTGATCGAAGACGGGACCGGCTCCCCGACCAGGCCTTCGGGTGCCTGACCGGCATCCGACGTGTCGGAAAATCTTAGGTTGACGAGGCATGTAGGATTAGGTCAACCTAATAAGTCGAGGGAACCGACGTGGGCGCCACCTTCCTCATTACCGCGCGCGAAGGGTTCGAGGCCGCGCTGCTGCTCGGCCTCGTCTTCGCCTCGCTCAATCGCATCGGACGCCGCGACCAGTTCCGCGACGTGACGATCGGAGCCTGGCTCGGCTTCCTGGCCAGCGTCCTGATGGGCATCGCCGTCACCGTGCTGTCGGGACCCCTGCTCGATCTCGGCCCCGACGTGATCGCCGCGGCCGTCATCTTCACCGCCGTCGGGCTCTTGACCTGGCACGGCTGGTGGATGCGGCAGCACGCGCGCGCGATCCACGGCGAAGTGGAGCGCCGCATCCAGGACGCCGAGATGACTCGTCGCCTCTGGGCCGTCGGGCTCATCGCCTTCATGGGCGTCTTCCGGGAGGGCGCCGAGACCGTGCTCTTCCTGTGGGGCCTGATGACCCAGGTCGGCGCGGCGCACGGCTGGGACAGCGCTCTCGGCGCGGTGCTCGGCCTCGGCGTGGCGGCCGCGATGGGCTGGGCCATGTATCGCGGCGGCTCTCGGCTGAGCCTGCCGCGCTTCTTCGCCGTGACCTCCGTGCTGATCCTCTTCCTGGCCGCCGGGCTCTTCAGCACGGGGCTGGGCCGGCTGCAGGCGTTGAGCGTGCTGCCGGCGGCTGACACGTTGTGGGACACCTCGGCGGCGCTGAGCGATCAGAGCGTGCTCGGCTCGTTCCTCAACGGCCTCGTGGGCTATCGCGCGCGCCCGTCGACGATCGAGGCCGTCGGTTACGTCGTCTATCTGGTCATCGGTGGCGGGCTCTTCTTCGGCGCCGGCACCCTCACGTCGTGGCGACGAGTGGCTGACCGCGATAAGCAGCCGGTGAGTCGGAAGAAGATCGCCGCCGGGCGCTGAGCGTCACGATCTCACGCGCTCTCTAACCCGCTCGAGGAGGGGGCGCAGGTGGCTGTCATAGAACGCGTCGCCGAACCCGGTGTCCCAGACCGCCCCGTGACTATCCCGGCCGCAGCGCGCACAGACCTGAAGCACGCGGTCGCGATCGAGCCGCTCGACGCGTAATCCGACCGCCCCCGCGTCCCGAGCGAATCCCACCCAGTCCGTCGTCGAGTAATACGAATCGCCTTCGTAGACGAAGATCACACCGGCGAAGCGCGCGCGCTGCGCGAGCCGGCCGATCTCGCCCAGGCGACGCTGCCGAGTCTCTGTGGAGTGCGGAAGCTTCCCGTGGCAGGTGGGCGCGCACTTTCTCGAAGTGTTCGACCGCCGCCTCGATGTAGCTCGCATGGTGGACCGCCTCCAGCCGTGTCGTGTTGCGGACCTGCGCGAACACCACCACGTCGTCGTTCCGCTCGCCCGCCATGACGAGAATCGGAGGAATGCGCGACTCGTACGTCCCCGCCGTCTCGGACGCGAAGCCGTGATTGAAGATGATGACGATCGTCCGCGGGCGCCTGGCGACCTCGGGCAGTGCCCGATTCATGAACGTGCCCTCGACGGGAAACGTGCACCCGGCGCCGACCAGCGCGAGGGCGAAGAGGGCGGCCCTCACCGCCGGCCTACCGCCCCTTCCGTAGGGCGGCCTTGAGCACTTTCCCGGTCGCCGCCTTGGGCAGGGTCTCGAGGATCGTGACGTGGCGCGGGTACTTGAAGGCGGCCAGCCGCTCGCGGCACCAGGCGATCAGCGCGTCGGGCGCCACGTCGGCCCCGCGCCGCAGCGCCACGAAGGCCGTCACTTCCTCGCCCAGCTCGGGATGGCTGACGCCGATCACGGCCGCCTCGGTGACCCAGGGGTGCGCCATCAGCACCGCCTCGACCTCCTGGGGAAAGATGGAATAGCCGCCGCGGAGGATGCGCTCGCGCTTGCGGCCGTCGATCCTGACGAAGCCGCCCGGCGTGACCGTGGCGAGATCGCCGGTCCTGAACCAGCCGGCGCTGAGCACGGCGCGCGTTTCCTCGGGCGCGCCCAGATACTCGTCCATCGCCGCGGGCGAGCGGATGAACATCTCGCCGCACTGGCCGGCCGGCAGCGGCGCGCCGTCGTCGTCCACGATCTTCACCTCGACGCCGGGAACCGGACGCCCGATCGCGTCGGGCCGATCTTCGGGATCGCCGGCGACGTACGAGAGAGGGCGGAACAGCTCGGTCATGCCGTAGCCGCGCAGAATTCTCACGCCGGTGGCCGCGCGCCACTCGCTGGCCAGCTCCCACGGGCAGGGCGCCGCGCCCGAGAGCGCGACGCGAAGACGGCGCAGGCCGTCGAGCGACGCATCGCCGTCGAGCAGGCGCCTGAACATCGTCGCGACGCCCGGGAAGACGGTCACACCATGCGCGGGCACCGCCGCGATCACGGCCTCCGGAGAAAAGCGCTCCACGAGAGCCACCGTGGCGCCGGTGACGAGCGGCGCCAGCAGCGCGCCGTTCAGCCCATAGGAGTGCGAGAGCGGCAGCACGGCCAGAACGACGTCATCCGCTGTCAGCGCCATCACCGGATCGATCCAGGACGCGACACCAACAGAGACAGCGCGTTGGGAGAGCACGGCACCCTTGGGCGCTCCGGTGGAGCCTGACGTGTAGAGGATGAGCGCGGGGGCGGCCCCCAGCGCTGAGGGCCAGTCGAGCTCGTCGGCGGGTGCATCGCCGACGACGGCCGCCGGCGCGAGATCGTCGACGATCGTCTTTTGCTCGTCGTCCGTGAGCCGGGGATCGAGCGGCGCAACGGTGACGCCGAGCTTGAGCGCGCCCAGCAGCGCGACGACGAACGGCCAG
>WNEY01004923.1_pt1 | contig 10274 bp, 11 predicted proteins | sample 5400531 | NCBI WGS metagenome assembly WNEY01 (sample SAMN13153338, study PRJNA577476) | soil metagenome | isolation source: 200 cm saprolite under Douglas fir tree site 1 | place: USA:California | collected 2015-04-18
CGTCAAGATCACTTTTGAGCCTACGAACTTCATCTTTTCAATCTGCGTTTTCGGAATCATCCATACGGCAATTTAGCAGATTTAAGCGCGGTGAAAGTCAGACTTGCTATATGTCACCCAAAATCGACGCTTGCCTTCCGTCCAAGGCCTTCCAAACTGCACAAGCAGAGCGGCACATCACACAATGAGATCCTTCATCATAATTCTGCTGGCAACCTTTTGCTGCTGTTCATTTCCTTGCTGGGTCATAGCCGACGACTTCAAAACTATCGACGGCACGGAATATAAAAACATGACCGTAAACCGCGTTGAACCAGACGGGATTGTCCTCACCAGCACGTCAGGCATCGTGAAACTCTATTTCGCCGACCTGCCTAAAGACGTCCGGGAACGGTTCCACTACAATGCTGCCGCAGCTAAGGTCTATTCGGACCAGCAAAACGCGACACAAGAGCTAGTAGCAAAACAACAAGGCGAATGGAAACGCCAAGCAGACGAAGCGACAAACAAAGCGAACCAATCCCAAGCGCAACAACTCGAGGATTTAGCTCGAGCGAAAGCGGCCAACCGAGCAGCCCAAAACGCGCAAGAAAGAGAGCAGAGCCTTCAAGCGCGTTACAATGAACTGCAAACAGAAGAGGATTCGTTACTGATCCAAATTGGCACCGGGCAGGTGACAGAGCCTGCCGGAAGGTGGAACCAAAAATACGTCCATCCAAACGTAACGCAACTATTGCCTTTTCTCCAATCACACCTAGACGACGTACGACAGGAGAAAGAGCAAATCAGACGAGAACTCCAACAAATTAACGCGAAACGATAAGTGTGTCTCGTTACGAGCACTTAGCAGATAAACAGTCGCGAACCTCAAAATCAGACTTGCTCTATGTCATCTGAAATGGCGGCAAGCGCTCTGGGTTTGCACAAATTGGGAGCGTCAAGGGCACGCCCTCGTAGCATGATGTTGCTTTACGAACGGTTCAAAGACGAGGCCGAATTTCGCGAGAAGTTCGTCAAACCGTTGCTTAACAGGCTCGGGTACTACGGCGTCTCAGAGCAGCATGGTGCACAGGAATTTGGAAAAGACTTTGTCTTTTCGGAACTCCACCGACTGGGCGGCATGAGGCACTATGCAGCGCAGGTCAAGCATGAGGCGAGCATCAACCAAGGCGCGGCTATTGACGGATTGCTCAGCCAAGTGCGACAGGCGTTCGCAAAGCCGTTCAAGCGAGCAGACTCCCCTAGAGAGTGCCACGTTTCAGCGGTATATGTGTTTAACAGTGGCGAGATAACCGCCAACGCGAAAGAGCAGTTGCTGAGCGAGTTGGAGCGGGAACGCTACGGCGACAACGTGCATTTCCTCGACGGTGAGCGGCTCGAAGCGCTCAACGAATGGGCGACGTTGCAGAGTGACACAAATGCGAGGGCACGATTAGTCGGCCTCCGTTCGGCTGTCCGAGCCATTATCTTTGACCTGGAGACATTTCAACTCCAAGAAAAGGAGTCATTGAGGCCGATCTTCGTTCTAGGGATAGAGTTGTATCTGAGCGAACCAGTGAATTGCGACGACAAGCTTTTGGGTTCGCTGTTCGCGCTCTGGAACTTGTTACAAGGAATTGAAGGACTTCGGAGGCTAGCCGTACCGACATCAAAAAATGCCCAGAAGTTCTTACCGGCGATAAAAAAGGTTGCGCAAGACGCGCTACCTCGCGCCATTGAAGTCCGCCAACTAGTGGATGCTGCGATTGAGAAAATGAAACCGCTCGGGGGAAGCTGAGTGCCCGAGAATCCCGCCCCTGAAAAGAAAGTTTGCTATATGTCATATGCAATCGCGAGGTGTTGCCTCCAGGCAACACCAATCGCGATTGAAAGATGCCACTCGCGTCTCGAGACGCGCCTTGATCGCTCGCCGCGAGGTCACCGCGCCGAAAGGATGTCAGTCACACGTTGCTCCCGCTCCACTTCAACTTCTGCCGAACAACACTGAAAAACGATACTTCCGGCAGTACCGCAAGCGGAAGAGTTTTGGCGGCTTTTCGGATCCGCACCACATCGCCGGTTGCCAAGGGCAACGGATCGCGACCGTCGACCGTGAGATACACCGGATAATCCGGTTCATTCGGCTCGACTTCGATTGTGGAATGGTCTGCCACAATGATTGATCGGTTTGTGAGAACGTGCGGACAAATTGGCGTGATCACCAGGACCCCCGATTGAGGCGACAAGATTGGCCCGCCGGCCGAGAGCGAATAGGCCGTGGAACCGGTGGGCGTTGCAATGATCAGTCCGTCGGCATTAAATTCGGTCAGCGCTTCGCCATCCACACGCGTTCGCAGACGGATGAGACGGGAGAGCTCACCACGGCTCAAGACAGCGTCATTTAAGGCGATCATGTGCGTTTCGGATTTTGCGGCGGAGCGCACAGTCACGTGCAAAAGCGTTCGCGCGCTGAATTCAATGCGCCCTTTTGCAATGCATTCGACGGCTTCCCTATACCCCGATGAATTTGAGCACGTTAAAAAGCCGAGCGATCCCACATTGATCCCAAAAATCGGCTTGATCGCTTCGCCCAGTTCACCGGCCACATTAAGAATTGTCCCGTCGCCACCCAAAACGACGAGAAGATCGGCCTCAGCGCCAAGCTGCGCGATCGTAAAATCGGAGCGGCGCCCGGCAATCGCTGCGGTCTCTTTCTCGATCAAGATCGACATCGAAAAACGATTGAGTTCTTCGAGAACGGCCTGGATCAACTCGGCCACGCCCGGTTTTCCCGTGTGCGCGATCAATCCAATTTTCTTCGGAGACATATGAAAAACTCCTGATTACCGTCCGCGCCGGTGATTGTCGATGGAACGAGGCCGGTCACGCAATAGTTGGCCGCCTCCGCGAACTTCACGATTTTTTGTTGCGCCTTCTCATGCAAAGCCGGATCACGCACGATCCCTCCGCGACCCACGTCTTTGGGTTGCAGCTCGAATTGGGGTTTGATCAGCGCGAGAATCACACCATCTGGAGTTATCAACTCGAAAGCCCGAGGCAAGATCAAACTCAGCGAGATGAAGGAGACATCGATCACGCAAAGATCGACAAGCTCCGGAATGTGCTCACGCGAGAGAAACCGCGCATTCAACTTCTCCAGCACAACAACACGCGGATCGTTCCGGATTTTCCATGCCAACTGGCCGTGGCCGACATCCACCGCGTACACTTTGTCGGCGCCGCGCTGCAAAAGACAATCGGTGAATCCGCCAGTCGATGCGCCGATGTCCAACGCAATCTTATCGCGAACACCAATATCGAAACAATCGAGAGCGCCTTCCAATTTCAATGCGCCTCGACCGGCATAGCGAGGGCGTTGCGCGACCAAAATTTCTGCATCGGGCGTGACCAGGTCGGAAGATTTCGTGATTGCATGGTCCCCTGCTCTCACTTCGCCTGCCATGATCGCGCGCTGCGCACCCTCGCGGCTGTCGAAAAAGCCTCGGGCGACGAGCAGATTGTCGATCCTGATTTTTTTTGCCATTAAACCGGTCACGATTTCATTTTTGCTGGCCGCAAACATCGGCAATCGAGTCTCGAATTGCGTCAATCGCCGCCGTCAGTTGCGCTGACGTGATGCAGAGGGGTGGCATGAGCACGATGATGTTTCGCAGCGGCCGCGTCAGCAAACCGCGCTCCCGCGCTGCAAGACAAACATCGACTCCGAGCTTAGAGACTTCGGATGGCGATAAGCCTGGTTGAGTCGCCAATTCGATTCCGACAATAAAACCGCACTGCCGCACTTCCGCGATAAACGGACGGCTCCGCAGCCCTTCCAGCTCTGCGCTCATTTGCCGAATCTTCGGCTGTAAATTTTCCAGGACATTGTCGTTTTCGAAAACCTCGAGACTTGCCTTCGCGGCGGCGCAGCCAAGAGCATTTCCAGTATAACTGTGTCCGTAGGCCAGCGCTTTGCCATCGATAACCGATCCATCGAAGCGCGAGAAGATTTCTTCGGTTACAAGCGTGATCGCGAGCGGGAGATATCCCCCACTTAATCCTTTCCCGAGGACCATAATGTCGGGCACGACCGGTTCGTGTTCGATCGCAAACATCTTTCCGGTCCTTCCAAAGCCGGTCATCACTTCATCGACAATCAAGAGCGCGCTGGCGCGATCGCACCATTCGCGCACGTTTTTCAAAGTTTCCGGCGGCCACAGTTTCATTCCGGCCGCGCCTTGAATGAGTGGTTCGATAACCACCGCCGCGACCTTTGCAACTTCGGTCGGCGAAATTTGCTCGAGCGCTTTCATCCCTGGCACTTGGATCGCGGGAAAGTTCCATCGGCTCGGGCCGATCTGGAACATGGCGGCGGCGCCCAAACTGGCGGCGCCCGCTGTATCGCCATGATAACCGTTTTGAAAGGCGATAAACTGATGTTTTCTCGAGTTGCGCAAACGCCAGTATTGGTCGGCAATTCGCAGCGCCGCCTCGATCCCGGTCGAACCATCATCGGAATAAAAAACGCGGCTTAATGTCTTCTCAGGGAAAAGATCGACCATCGCCCGGGCCAGCTCAATCGCGGGCGGGTTAGTGAAGCCGAGGAAGGACGCGTGCGCCATGCCCTCCAACTGTTTCCGAAGCGCGGCGTTGATATGCGGATGATTATGGCCGTGAATATTTGTCCAGATCGACGAATTCCCGTCGATGTATTCGCGGCCGCGGCTATCCCGCAAAATCGCGCCGTGCCCTTCCACCAAAACGAGCGGCTTGTGTTCCGCGGCGCACCATTCGCGCATGTTCGTGAACGGATGCCAGACGAACTTTTTGTCGGCGTCAATCAGCTCGTCGGTGTTCCAGTTACTCATGAACGCCGTGTCCGAGATTAATTTTTCCACACACAAAACCGCGCCGTAGCTTTAGCGAAGGCGGGTCCGCCGCAATCAATTCCTCGGTCTTCCACTTACTCATCGGCGTTTCGCTCGCTTATCAATTCTTCAATCGAGGCCACGTCTTCGGCTGAGGCGCGACGACGGCGATACTTCCGCTCAACGATTTGTTTCAACATCAACAAATTCTCCAGCGGAGGAATGTCGTGATAGGCCCAGCCCGCTTCGCCTGCGATTTTAGATTGAAACCGCCAGACGCCGCCGAATTTTGTCGCACGGACCTCTCGCTTCCTTCCATCTCGGTCTTTCTCCGTCCATATGTGTTGACTCGGCATCGCGGGCAAACCTTACATTAGCAGCCTTGAAGGACGGAGTCAGATTGCTGGTTTATTTTGCGGCGACCATTTTTTTCGGCACGCTGCTTGCCCCCGTCCTGTTTTGGACTGCGCAATCACTGGCCGCGCACGGTTTGTTTTCTTTTCTCGGCAATTTCGATTTCGAGATTTTTTTTCATCGGGCGCTTCTGCTTGCAGCCGTTCTTTTGCTTTGGCCGTTGTTTCGCTCGATTCGTCTGTGCAATCTCGAAGACCTTGCGCTGAGGCGAAACGGACATTGGTCGCGCGATCTCGCAGCTGGATTCTTTTTGGCAGCGCTTCCCCTGCTCTGCTGTGGCGCGCTCTTACTCGCCCTGCATATTTTTTCACTGCGCTTAGCGATCAACTGGTTCTCTCTGACAAAGATTATTGGAGCTTCAATTGCTGCCCCCCTGATTGAAGAAGCATTTTTTCGCGGCCTGATCCTGGGCATTTTGTTGAGGAGCGGCTGCGCCAGCATGTCGATCTTTATTACGTCGGCGCTCTTCGCCGTCGTTCACTTTCTAAAAGCGCCGTTGCACACTTCGGCGGTTGTCACCTGGACTTCCGGATTCAATTCCATCGCTCACTCGTTTTCGCAGTTTTCCAATCCCACAATGGTGGCGGCAGGTTTCACAACTCTATTCGTGATTGGCTGGATTCTCGCGGACGCGCGCGTGGTTACGTGCTCACTCTGGTTGCCGATCGGTCTGCACGCTGGATGGATTTTTAGCAGCGGCGCATTCAACAAAATTGCCCATCGCGAGATTCTGGCTCTTCCGTGGCTCGGCAAAAATCTGCTCGTTGGAATCGTGCCGCTTGGCGTCGCCTGCTTGACGTGGATGCTAATGCGCGGCTGGTTGAGATATGTTGGCGCTCGCAAAGTTTAATGGCCTCGCCGCGATTGCATCGCTGCTTTATCCGCCGGTCTGTACGATTTGCGCTTCCAGCGTTGCCCATGGCGAATATCTTTGCGGCGAATGCGACACTAAAACTACGCGCATCGTCCCGCCGTTTTGCGCAAAATGCTCGGAGCCGTTTGCAGGCGCGATCACAAACGAGTTCAACTGCGCGAATTGCGAGCATCGCTCTCTGCACTTTGACGCCGCCGTCGCCGCCTATCGCAGCCGCGGGATTGTTCGCCGCGTCATTCTCGATTTTAAATATGGCCGTCAACTGCATCTGCGGCAGCTAGTGGGGCGCTGGCTCTTTGCGGCCCTCGATGACGACAGACTTCGCTGCCGCCGGTTTGATATCGTCGTTCCAGTCCCGCTGCACCCGGCTCGGGAACGCGAACGCGGTTTCAATCAAGCGGCTTTGCTCGCGGATTTGTTGAGTGCGCAGCGGTCGATCCAAAACAAACCTGTGCTCGAGCGCATTCGTTACACCACCACCCAGACCGCGTTCGATCGCGCCGAACGCATGAAAAATTTACATGGCGCGTTTCGTTTACGAAAAAACGTGGACGTGCGAGAATTGCGCGTGCTTTTAATCGACGACGTTTTGACAACCGGCTCAACCCTGAGCGAGTGCGCGCGTGTTTTGAAAAAGGCAGGCGCCAGCTCTGTTCACGCAGCGACCGCCGCCCGCGCGTAGTTCCGATGGCAATTTTCAAGAAACCCGCAATGAAAGCGCAGAGTCGCAAGAAGCGCGACATCCCGCACGGGCTTTTCCAAAAATGTCCTGGTTGCGCCGAAGTGGTGCACGAAATCGAGCTCGTCGAAAATCTGCGGGTTTGTCCGCGCTGCGATTATCATTTCGCGCTCTCGGCCCAGGAACGAATCGACAATTTGCTTGATCCGCAAAGTTTCGTCGAAATGGACGCCGATCTAAAATCCATCGACACGTTGCGTTTTCAGGGCATGGCCAGTTACAAAGATCGCCTCAAAAATTATCAGGCGAGCACGGGGTTGCTCGACGCCGTCATCAGCGGACGTGGAATGCTCGACGGTTACAAAGTGGCGATCGCCGTAATGGATTTCGGTTTCCTCGCCGCCACCATGGGCTCGGTCGTGGGTGAAAGAATCACCCGCACAATTGAATACGGCACGACCAAACGTTCCGCCGTCATCATCATTGCTGCTTCCGGCGGCGCGCGCATGTACGAAGGAATGTTAAGCCTCATGCAAATGGCCAAGACGAGCGGCGCACTTTCGCGCCACGCCGAACAACAGCTTCCCTATATTTCCGTTTTGACGAACCCGACCACTGCCGGCGTCATGGCCAGTTTCGCTTCGTTAGGCGATGTGATCATGGCCGAGCCCAAGAGCATGATCGGATTTGCCGGGCCGCGCGTCATTAAGGAAACCACGCACCAGGATTTGCCGAAAGGATTCCAGACCGCTGAATTTCTCGAGGAACATGGATTGATCGACATCATCGTGCACCGCAAAAAAATGCGGGAACAAATCAGCCAGTTGCTCAGCTATTTTTCCTCCGCGCAGTGAACTACCGGGAGGCGCTCGCCTGGCTCTACAGCCTTCAGCGCTTCGGCATCAAGCTCGGACTGGAAAACATCCGGCGGCTGATCGACGAGTTGCATGTCGATCTGGCCGGCGCGCGCGTTATTCACGTCGCCGGCACTAACGGCAAAGGCTCGGTTTGCGCCATGATCGATTCGATCTGCCGCGCGCAAAAATATCGCACCGGTCTTTTCACCTCCCCTCACCTCGTCACTTTTCGCGAGCGCATTCGCGTGCACGGCGAGATGATTTCGGAGGACGCGGTGGCGGCGGCGCTGACTAAGATTCGCGATCTCGTCGCAAACTGGGAACCGCATCCCACCTTCTTTGAAATTACCACCGCCCTCGCCCTGCAACATTTTGCCGCTGCCAGGATCGACATCGCTATTCTGGAGACGGGTATGGGCGGCCGGCTCGACGCCACCAATGCCGTGCAATCGCACGTCGCAGTGATTACGCCGATCGATTTCGATCATCAGAAATGGTTGGGCGATACCCTCGAACAGATCGCGAATGAAAAGGCGGGAATCATCAAGCCAAAGGTCCCGGTTGTCTCTGCGCCGCAACTGCCCCAAGCCGCGCAAGTCATTTTAGTTCGCGCTTCAAAATGCAAAGCACCGATTCACGTCGTGAGTGAAAGATACGGGCAAACACCAATCGCATTGCACGGAGCGCATCAAAAACAAAATGCCGCGATCGCAATTGCCGCGCTGCGGGACGCTAAGATCGACATCAAAGATTCGGCCATTGCCCGGGGCCTTCTCACCGTCGAATGGCCCGCGCGTTTTCAGCGTTGGGATCAACGCACGTTCCTTGACGGCGCCCATAATCCCGCCGCCGCGCGCGCCCTCGCCAATACATGGCGGGAAAGTTTTGGCACTCAACTGACTTGCCTCGTCCTGGCGGTGCTCTCCGACAAAGATTTGCCTGGAATCTGCGAAGCGCTCGTGCCGATCACCGATCACGTGATCTTGCCCAGGATCCGAAGCGAGCGCGCTGCGAATCCACAGGAGCTCGCCAAGATTCTGATTAATCTTGGGATGAGATGCCAGATTTGCTCAACGCTGGCCGATGCATTGGAAAAGGCTGGTGCCGGTAACACGCCCATGCTGATCACAGGCTCATTGCATTTCGTCGGCGAAGCCCTCGCCTATCTGCAAGGTAACCCGGCTGCGTTCGAAGAATGCGCGCAATGAAAAGCTGCCGCGCGTTCGAACCCGCACGTTCTGGGGAGCGCACGCGCCCTCGCGTGCTGGTTGCGACGCCCTCGTCGCAACGAACTTGGATCGGTCCCGTTTTCCAAAGTTCGCGATGGCGGGGCGCCATCGCCAGCACGCGAGGGCGCGTGCGCTCCCCAGAGTTACGTCTCAATCCGCGGGAACAGCGGTACCGGTTTCCCGACTACATGTCCGTCCGGCAAACCACCCCATGTCGCCTCGTCGAGCCGGAATCGCTCCTCTTTCCCGCTCAACTCCATTTTCCAATTCAATTGATCGAAAATTCCATGCGCCGCTAGTGGCAACACCGGGGAAATCCAAATCGCAATAATGCGAAGAGATTCTGCGAGGTGATGGAGGACCGCGTCCAGTAGCTTTTCCTGCTGCTTATCCCTAACCAAATTCCAAGGTGCGCTAATCTCGACGAGTGCATTGCATGAAAGCGTCCTTGCAAGTGGCGCACTTAAAGCATTACTCGGGCGGAAGTCAGCAAATTCATTCCTGTATAATCTTTCCCCGGCTTGAAGTTCATCCTCGGACCAAGTTTGCAGATGAGATCGTACTTCACTCTCCGGCAGCGTTATAAGATCGATCGATTTAATCGTGCCATTCCGAAAGCGGTGGATCATGTTCAGCGTTCGGTTCACGAGATTGCCGAGCGCATTTGCGAGATCAGAATTGAAGTCTGCAACTAACAGTTCTTCGCTGAAATCCGCATCCTTGCCCGTAACGATCGCGCTTATCAAGTAGTAGCGCACCGCTTCGGCTCCGTATTTATCGGCGAGCGCGAATGGATCGATGATGTTTCCTGCGCTTTTGCTCATTTTCGCGCCCGAGATGTTCCACCAACCGTGCACGAGAAGTTGCGGCATTTGCTCGTCAGGAAAGCCGATCGCGTGGAGCATAATCAGCCAGTAAATCCCGTGCGCCGGAATGAGAATGTCTTTGCCGATGATTTGTAAGGCTGGCCATTTGTCGCGAAATTCTTTCGGCTGATCGGCGAACGTTTTCGCCTTTGGATCGTAACCGGCAAAGCTGATGTAATTACTGAGCGCGTCGAACCAGACGTAAGTGACGAAATCTTTGTCGAACGGCAGTTCGATCCCCCAGTCCAATCTCGATTTAGGTCGCGAGATGCAAAGGTCGCCGGAAAGCCTCTCAACTGCGTTGCGCAACTCCGTTTGCCGAAAATCTGGAATAACAGCGTCTTGTCCCGCGCCTGCGGGATCGATGTGGCGCAGCAACCAATCTTTGTGTCCGCTCAGTTTGAAGTAATAATTTTCTTCTTCGCGAAACTCGACCTCGCCCCACTCGGGACCAAACTCGCCATCGGGCCCACGTTCCTTATCGGTTAAAAATTGTTCCTGTCGAACG
>WNEY01004924.1_pt1 | contig 10270 bp, 13 predicted proteins | sample 5400531 | NCBI WGS metagenome assembly WNEY01 (sample SAMN13153338, study PRJNA577476) | soil metagenome | isolation source: 200 cm saprolite under Douglas fir tree site 1 | place: USA:California | collected 2015-04-18
GCAGACCTTGTTGCCGAGTTCACCAACAGGGGGCACCTCGCCTACAAAAAGACATCGACAAGTGCTTTCCTCCTTGCCAATAACAATGAACAGAACGTCGTATTACCAGAGGTAAGGGGTCATTATAGCATCGATACTTAGGCCCCCAATTCGCCCAACTGTACAACTAAACCTTAGAAACCAAGCAAAGCTCCAAGCTTACCAGCAAGAATATGCTCGGCGGAAGCGAACTCCAGGGTGTCGGAAGGTCAGCAAAGTAGAGCGGCAGCAGCTGGAGGAACAGTATGTGAAAAGGCAGGCGCTCATGGAGATAGAGGGCCCATCGAAAACCCCAAGCACTGCTCTTTCCCAGTGCGTTCTTTCTTCTCTGGCCATTTAGTTCTCACACAGACATCAAGGGGTTATGCATGTGCGCTTATTGTGCATTCACGGGCTGTGGATCCACGACGCACTGCAAGCATGGCTGAGAAGGAAGAAAAGGCTCGGCAGCACTTCGAGGAGTTGAAAGCCACTCTCCCAAAGCTATCTCCATGCTGGTGGAAAAAGGACTTCAAGTCTTACGTTGACAACTTTATTGCAGAGCATCTCAGCTGGAAGGATGTCATGGCTGTGCTACTGACCGAAGACGAAGAAGAACAGGAGCCTGACCGCATCTACTTCCATGGGCTGCGGCGTTTGGTGGCTGGTGCCGTCCAAGAATGGGAGCTGGTACAGCAACCCAAGCACGCTGCCACGTGTGCGGAGATTGACGGCGCACTTGTGTGGCAAGGTAGAGGGTATGTGAGCCGAATTCTGCATTCTGTTCCCTCGCTTCAACCATTTTTCCAGAGTGAATTTGAGAAAGTTTCGCCAACTTTATGGCTGGTAATGTCGGATCAATTTCGGTAATATATGGGCTCGATCGCCAGCATACTCACCGCTACGCACATACCGGACGCTCCAAAGGCGGCCCTATGCCGCCGCACTTATTATCGGACTGTTTCATGTTTCACTCTCATATCTTCGGTAGTTACTATATTCCTGTCCCTTTATTGACATGCCCGATGCCCGCTCGAGGGGTACGTTTGTTTCACTGCATAAGGGCCAGTAGTTTAGCCATGTCCGCCTCAGTTCTCATGCTTATTCCCGCACGTTGCTACCGAGGTGAGGCTCTTTTACTTTTCCCCTTTTGTACACCTGGGCTGAGTTAGCGTAGTACATTTGTGTTGTTTGTGTTCTGCAGGTGAATAAACTTCGGTCTCGTGCTTACTCGCACGCATTGGTACTAAGCACACTTTCATTGCTTGTGTTCCACAGACCCCCCCGCGCACGCGCGCTCACTCGCACGCATTGGCACTGAGTACACATTCATTGCTGGTGTTCAACAGACACACCCCCGCGCGCTCACTCGGACCCACAATCTAGAGCCCCAAGATTGCGACAGCCGAACCAAAATCATTTTATGAGTACATACTTTCATCCTTGTTGTCTACAGTTAGCATACATATATGGCCAATACATGCCTGAGTCTTGAAACGTTGAGTAATGGGTAGCCCATCAGGAGCTGCCGGTCCTAGCGTCTGAAAGCTGCCGGTCCTAGCACATGAAAGCTGAGACCTGAAGCAGGCCTGAGGCACTGCCCGTCCCGATCAGTAAACGGTTTCAACACAACACCCAGCATCCTGTCTCTCAAAGCCCCCAAACTATCAATTGGAGGAATCATTTCTCATTATAACTACGTGCAGGAAAACATAACCCATACCGTTTTTCCATGCCGAGGAACCATGACACTGTAAAGGCAGCGGATCTCCGCCGGGCAAAATCAAAAGCTAGAGTGATAGAATGGGAAACCCGGGCGCACTCGCGAGGGATCAGAGATGTCCCAGTACAAGTACGTGCCACGGCAAGCCAACCAAGGCCAAGGCAAAAGGCTAGCAGAGGAGAAAGAGCACAGAACAATGATGCATTGCAGGGCGAAACTGCTCCACAGTCCATGGACGTCGACGAGACATTCTGGGCGGAGGAGCCAGCCATGCCCACTGACGAAAAGAGAGTAAGGCAGCCCGCATGCACTTCCTAGTGAACTGAACCTCACGCGTCCCCCACCCAGTCCGAGCGCACATATATTGAAGAATTTCTGCCCAAGGTCGGCCCTTACTTACGCAGCCTCCTCAATTCTGAGGGAGTTCCCTCGATGACCACATGCCAGAGCTGCAAGTCTGCTCCATTTGAGTGGAGGTGCTCTGACTGTTTTCCTGCTCTTGTACTCTGCAAGGAGTGCTGCCGAAAATCACACCAGCTGCTTCCTTTTCACAGAGTTCAAAAATGGGTCGGAAAATACTTCGTGCCATCGTGGTTGCGCGAGGTTGGGGTGTGCTTGCAATTAGGGCACTCTGGGGATCCATGCCCAAATCAAAATGTGCGCCATCAAACGTTTGATGCCCTTAACCCTGTTTATAAATACCGTTATACAGATGGACGTCGACTGTGAGGAAGGATTTGAGGGTAGCAGCGACGACAACCTAGCGGATGAATATCCGGCGGCTGCCAACCAGGAAACATTTCAACTTGGCTTCGGCAGCTCAAAACCTGGCCAAAAAGACAAACACGACAACCCAATAATCACCATCATTGACAGATCCGGCGTCCATGAGATTGGCGTCAGGTGGTGTTGCTGTCACGATGGTCTTGAGCACGACATGCAGTTGATGGCGGCAGGACTCTTTCCAGCGACCTTTCGAAACCCCAAGACGGCATTCACATTTCGGGTTCTAGAGGAGTTCCACCTGGACAACCTTGAGTGCAAGACAACCCCCAGCCAGTTTATTAGCCGCTTAAGGAGGCTGACGAACGATGAATTTCCAAATACTGTCCCAGTGGGTCAGGCCAGCTCATCTGCCGATAGTTGATTAACCCGCAGATATAGGACCGGTATCGAGAGCTGCTAAGGGTCAGTAGACTGTGGAGAACTCTGATTACTCGAAAGCGGTTCGGTTTTGGGTATGGTGTAAACGAAGATCCCAAGCCCGGGTCGATGGCTACGTTCTGCGCTCTGTGCGCACAGCCCGGGATCAACCTCCCCGATGATTGGAAAGAGTACGAAAATAGGTAGGTCTATAGACATGAATATCTGGAAGCTGCTGACATTTTGTTTCAGCAAAAACCTTTTCATGCGAGGCTTTATGATGGATGGCAACTTCCAAGCGGAGCACATGAGGATGAGGAATCCTGAAAATGATGTTCCACTTTCTGATGGAGCTGGATTTATGGTCAGCAAGAAACCGTACGAGTTGCATCTGAAGTCGGCAGTTGAGAGGCGGCAGGTCTGGTCTACTTCTTCCATTTTGGCAGGCGTTTGCTCACGATCAGACAGAGGTCGACATGCCATGATCATCGCGCAGTCAACAACGTAAACAAACATAGTGGCCATCTTGAATCAACCGGAATTGGTGCTACAGCATGCATACATGGGGCCTTTGTGCCAGACTCGGTAGTTGATTTTCAAAAGGGCGAAGCATGAGTTCCCATATCTATTCGTATTCCAGGAGATATTGAGGCCCGGAGAGTCAGAAAAACATGGACTATTCCATATTCAAAGCCCTGAACTTTAACATGGGCGGCATAGAGGCGGCCCTCATTTGCTATGATGTCATGTGTCAATGGAGCGTTCATATGATGGAGAGGGTTCGCAGCAGCAGGTATCTCAAGATTCCTGATGGCGTGGAACTCAGATTGGGCATCGGTCTTTTCCATATCCATGGGCACCAGGATACCTGCCTCGCTAGGTATTCGCCTAGCTTCATTGAAGGCGGCCGGCAAATAGATGGCGAGACGATTGAAACGCTTTGGGCACCACTGAATGAGATCTCCAGGAGCACGAGGGGAATGTCGACGTCGCATCGCAGGGAGGTCATAGACGACCACATGAACGACTCAAATTGGAAGAAACTTATTGATCTGGGTAGGGTTCCTCTCACAGGTACCGCATCGGAGCTGAAAATGTTCATGCAGTCAACGCTGTATCTAAACGCTACCGCAGGGCGCTTTCCGGGGCAATGCTTAGTTCGGCAGCATTTGATAGCATAGAAAGCTCAGCAAGCACAGATTCTATCAGAGTTTGGGCCGAAGAAGAGGAACATTCAAGAAGGGAGCGCATACGTGACGTCACTGTCATGGACATCTATGATATCAAGATGGAAAGGCGTGAGTTTGATTGTTCTAGCCTACGTTTCTTTGACGACTGGCTTCAGTCCCTTCTCGGGCAGAAATACTTCTTGAATTGACAGAAAAGGAGATAGACGAAACCGGACATAAAGGAAATGCTGCATGGCTTGCCAGCGGATTGAAAATTCAAGAGATGCAGTATGGCTTCGGCGGTTTCCTCAGTAAGACTTCTGATTTTGACGCCAATAAATACACAGGTTATCCCTTCAAGCCCTGGTGAGGAAGATTGGGTCCCATCCAACGCCTGATCAAAAAAGGGACATAGCCTTGAGGCGCTCACGGCTCCAAGATAAAGTTGACACATTTCAGAGGCAGGCCGGAAGCATACTCCATGCGGTTGCCAATGATGCTGATGACTCCTGGGGCGATGAAGATGCAAGAGAAGCGTACACTGGTGCCGAATTTGATGGCATTGGCGAAGAAGACGATGATGGACTCGGTTCGGCTGCCGAAGGACACTACCAACCGCAATCGCTGCGAAATAGGCCACCGGATGGCCGCATGGATGCAGAGTATATTTTACTGCATCTTCCCTCACATCTGGGACGCAGCTGGTGTGATAGAAATGCTGCCGAAAATCTGGCGAAGGCAGAATTGCGCCTACGGGAGGGCCAACTCAATGACTCTTTGCATCACATTCGCATTGCCCTGGGCCACAAATCCTACCTGTTCAGAAACAATGTGCGTCCGGCACGGACGCAGAGACTAAAGACACGTGCCTGGGGAGAAGTACATGCCGTCGAGTCAACAGTTCAGCATCATGCTCGGGTGTATAATCGTGCGCGGCAGTCAATAGTAGATCTTGGTGCCGAGGCCTCTCTCCTTGATCGGTACAAAGTTTTGGAGCGCCAGGATTTGAGAACCGACACAACCGTAATCGCACCCAATGTGCGTGGACAACGGAACAAATCATTGCCTTGGTTTTGGTCTATGGACGTCTGCAGAGATGCTGATGTTGGAGCGTGGATGAATGACTGTAGGCACATTTTATTTCACAAGCGTTCTGATGATGCTCAAAAACTGAATTTGAATGCAGTTTACAGAGTGCATTGGTTGAGGGCGAAAGCTCAAAAGACACGGTGGGTCGAAGAGCTTCAGTGTCTCCAAGTCGAGATGGAGTCTGCCATCAGATCTTTTCGACACCAAGAGCAATTTTGGAAAGAGAAGCACGAACGCATCGAGCCCCGAACACAGCCAGGGCACGCTGCATGGGCGGCAAGACAAAATGCAATGTGGCATTCAATGGCTACGCAGGCAGGCTCCAGATTTAATGATTTGCTTAAGAGCCACCCGCCCCCCGATTTTGCTAAAGTCATACGGCCTCACTCCAATATATTGCTACCTTTTTCTTAGATTCAGTTATTACGCCACGATATTTGTGTGGTTTACGAGCATTATTTTATTTCTACAAACCTCTTGTATGAGCCCCTGATGTGGATGGACTGTTTCTGGAGATAGGCTTAGAGCTGCCCATTGTGGTATGCGTAATATCGCACAAGCTCTTGCATGGGCCCAATGATAAGCATGGACGAGCCAATAGAAGCTGCGAAGGGTCAATGCAGATGGGCTCCCAGAGGCCCATGGTTCAAATGATAGCTGCCGAACTACAGTCTCGCATGGGCCATTGCATGTGTGTAATACTCAGACACCGGAATGTGCTGCCCTTTCCGATGAGCTCGAGTTGGCCCACCGCACCATGAAAGGAATTACGCGCAAGCCCTTGCGTGGGCCCATTTAATATTCGGGCAATTAGCTCGCATTGGCCCACCAAGCAGCCGCGAAGAGTCAATGCAGATGGGTTCCCAGAGGCCCATAGTTTGAATGATAGTTGCCGAACTACAGTCTCGCATGGGCCATTGCATGCGCATTATACTCAGATACCGGAATGTGCTGCCCTTTCCGATGAGCTCGAGTTGGCCCACCGCTGCATCAAAGCAATCGTGTGCAAGCCCTTGCATGGGCCCATTTAGTATTTGGGCAATTAGCTCGCATTGGCCCGCCAAGCACACAATGAGCGCTAATGAGCTCCCACACAAGTCTCACTTGGGCCCTGCTCCCTGCGCCCTAATATCCCCTAATGCCTGGACCATATCCTTTTGTGGACCCATCAAATGAATAATGGGCTGAAATACAATGCCCTTGTGTTGGCCTGCATAATTTGTAGCTAGCGTGATAGCTGCTGAGAAAAATGCTCGCAAGGGCACATGGTGTAAATTGGCCGCCCCTTACCAAGAAGCTGGAGCTGGCCAACTGCGGCCTGTAAGCGAGTAAGCTCTCCCGTGCCTATAATGTTCTTGCATGGGCCACAGAATGTGCATTATTTCTGCCGAAGGGCTCGTATTGCCCCCAATCACCTTGGATGCATTGAAAGATATGCAAGTGTGGGCCCATAATATCCCACTTGTGATACTGTCAGTGCGATTGTAATGGCCAGAGCAGGTGGGAGAGCTGCCGAATGTATCACACCGGTTCATGCAGCAGAACAGAGGGTTTTCTGTACTACTTGGCAATATATATGACAACTTTGCTTCTTAGCTAAATTCTACGACATTAGTTCATACTCCTCCCCATTATAGCTCGAATCCAACGTTCCCTGGTTGTGTTGAGAAATTAAAATTTGCTGCCGCCAGGTCTCAAGAGTCTTCTGATGCGTATCGCATATAGACTTCAGGACCCCGACAGTCTTCTCGAGCATATCGCATCTGCCTTTTAGAGCCTCGACCTCATTTTTGAGACCTTCTATTATATCAGTGTCTGCACCTTTAGTGAGCAGCGTATGTCATCAGCAAAGTGTTGAACGGCACCTCCAGTGAGCATACATGGCGCTACATCCAGATTTCTACCTTCTTGGGAGGATTTGTCGGACATTCCTTCTGAGGATGCAGCATTAGCATCCTGTAAACCCGCTTTCTGGCGCCATTTTCCTTTGGCTCTGCGTGTTACCCCAGCTACCTTTGGGGCGCGAGTGCTTGAGAGATTGCCACCTCCCAAAGAAGCGCGTCGACGACGCTTCTTCCCTTTGTTGCGCGTGCTCAGAGACGCGGTGCCCATATGTGCCGTATTGTCCTCCACGAGTGCTGTTGCCGAATTGCCTTGAGCGATATTACCCTCCCCCCCTGAGTTATCTTGAGGGGTAGATTCCATGCATTCTCGGCAGCCAGCTACCGACATGTAAGTATAGCATTTTGATAGGATGGGAGAGACAGACCATGTATCCCATATAAATGCAATCCCAGCGGTGGAAAATCGCTGGGCGAAGTATACCTGTTGCTACTTAACGCCCTTTCGTCATTTTCTGAGATAGCGCTTATGTCTGGATCTGTCTCAGACGCATCGATCGTCTTGCCGAGGCTCAATAATAGTGGATGAATGCGGATGGAGATGCCGGAGTTCCTGTTACTGGCGTTGGCATAAAAATTTATTGATTTTGTCTGCATGAATCTGAGAATGGCTTATCGAAGCAGAATACAGGAATAAAGCTTGCCAGGTGATCTTTAAATAGATCTTTCCAGTCCTGTGTGCTCCTGGAATATGCGTGGTATGCTTCCAGATCTTTTTTGAGCATGGCCGCATGGTGATGGAGAACTTGTTCATCCTGGGTCAAATTCTGAGCCCCTCTAGAGTTTGATGTCGACATAGTTAAAGGGAAGCAGGTGGGTCGGCATTTACTCAGCAGCTTCGGACAATTCATCGGCAGTTTCCGGCAGCTTATCGGTGCCTTATCTTTCTACTTTGGGTTCACAGGTGGAATTATTCATGCACACATTATGTAACGCTAAGGGGTATCAGATCAGCCGCCGGCATCGCTGCTACAATCTACAATGCAGGCAGGAGTTCCGGAAAGACAAAGCTGCTCCTCAGAGACAGGCGATGACAAGTTCGAGGAGATGGTGCGCACATCCAAGCTAGTTCCATTTCTATCGCCTTGATTGGACACCCGTAGATGCAATCTGCTTTCTGGAGGGGCATTGAGCGTCTCAGGGCGCCAGAATCAGACGCTGTTCAAAGTCAGGGGCAAACGGCAGACAACTCTGGCAAGTCTACATCTGAACACTTGGAAGGCATCAGTGGGGTCCCAAAAAATGTGGCCCAATTACAGCCTGTCATAGACCAACTCATGCGCAAGGTGATTGATTATGATTGCTATCTGACCAGTCTCAGCTAATGCAATATAGGACCTCCCGGAGGGGGCTGATGAACAATGGCGCATGAAAGCCAAACGACATCTTGGATGGGTGAAGCAGCAAGTGGAAAAAGACGAAGATTTTTTGAAGGAATTTTTAACCCGATTAGAAGCGGTAGCCCCTGAGGATTTCCAGGAGGAGGCCACAAATGGGGGGACAGATAAAATGTAATTATTCTCGTAGTTTACATCCTACCATTCTACGTTTCATGGGAGCTGTCTAAATTGTCTAAGCGGTCGGCATCCTCATCGCAGCGTTGAGATTCATTCTCCAGGGACGATTTGAGTAAGTCAAGGCGGCTTTCGATTTCTTGACGCTGCTGAAGCACTTCCTTGAAATTTTCTATTGTCCTGGTACGAAGCTCTGCGCTAGCTAGCCTCTGTAGCCCCGGTTGATTAGAGTGTCTATATATAAAATAAGGTGCTTACCATCTCTAGAGCGCGCAGCAACCCTGCCGCCAATTCCTCGCCAACATCAAACGGTTTGCTCAATTTCTCACCTTCTGCAACTTTCCACCATTCAGTAAGATTGAATTTTGGATCGGCTGATGTCCTGGACCCGGCCTGAAGCAGCAGGCTTCCATCGGGTGCTGCATATGTTCCTGGGTTTTTGATGTCCGAGAAACTGCGAAATGCGACCCTGACAGGCTCGGGAACATGAGGAGTACCACCGCTTGATGCCAAAAGGCCAACAATCCACGCTGCAGCAAGCTACGCCAAATACATAGTTAACTGGGTTCCGTAGAGTCCTTAGTGCTAAGAAATTCTTACCACTTCGTTGTGCAAACTAGCGATATAATGTTTGTCTTTTTCGGCAGGTTGGATAAGAATTGAGGCGATTCTTTGGCCAATGCAGGCAAGTGCTTCGTCTAATATAGAGGCGCCTGTGTTGGATGACATGGTGTGTGATTGGTTCTTGAAGCAGGAATGGCGGTCGTATAGAACAGGGATGCTTATGAGGAATTGCATCTGGGGGCTGCCGTCGAAAAATACCGATAATAAAGCGTAGCAAGGCGCAATCTCTAGCATCTTACCCAGCAACCCTCTTGCAAATTATGCAGGCCCACGCGACAGTCTCGTGCAGCAGCCCATTGTGTGCTTGATGGGCCAATGCGAGCTAATTGTCACAAAAGTATGGTCCATGCAATGGGCCCATGCGGGTGCTTGGGCACGAGGGTCTCCAGGCCTCTGTGAGCCAACTCGAGCTCGTCAGCAACGGCAGTGCATTTTCATCGCGGGCCAATGTGAGCTAGTTGTCAAAATGATACAATGCATGGAGTGGGCCAATGCAAGGGCTTGCGCGTGATTGCTTTCGTGCTGCGGTGGGCCAACCCGAGCTGATCGGCAAGGTCAGTGCGTTTGCATCGTGGGCCCACATCCAGCTAGCTGCAAATTATGTGGGCCCACGCGACAGTCTCGTGCGGCAGTCCGCTGTGTGCTTGATGGGCCAATGCGAGCTAAATGTCCGAATATTATAGTACATGTGGCAACACATTGTGTGCTTGATGGGCCGATGCGAGCTAATTGCCCAAATATTACGGTGCATGAAATGGGCCCATGCGAGTGCTTGTGTGCGATTGCTTTCACGCTGCGGTGGGCCAACCCCAGCTGATCGGCAAGGACAGTGCATCCGCACCGTGGGCCAACCTCAGCAGCCGTCCCGCTAGCTGCAAATTATGTGGGCCCACTCGACAGTCTCGTGCGGCAGTCCGCTGTGTGCTTGATGGGCCAATGCGAGCTAGTTGCCCCAATATTACGGTGCATGAAATGGGCCCATGCAAGGGCTTGGGCACGAGGGCCTCCAGGCCTCTGTGGGCCAACTCGAGCTCATCAGCAAGGTCAGTGCATTCACTTCATGGGCCAACCTCGGCAGCCAGTCTTCTA
>WNEY01004925.1_pt1 | contig 10269 bp, 10 predicted proteins | sample 5400531 | NCBI WGS metagenome assembly WNEY01 (sample SAMN13153338, study PRJNA577476) | soil metagenome | isolation source: 200 cm saprolite under Douglas fir tree site 1 | place: USA:California | collected 2015-04-18
CGCGGGGCAGGTGCGGGTCGTGGCTGCCGACGTCGGCGGTGGTTTTGGCATCAAGGCGCAGGTCTACCCGGAGGAGATCCTGCTGGCCTGGATCGCCTGCCAAATGGCCAGGACCGTCAAATGGACCGAGGCCAGATCCGAACACTTCCACGCGGCCAGCCACGCCCGCGACCAGCGCATCCGCTTTAGAGCAGCGGTGCGCAGCGATGGTCGCGTGCTGGGCCTTCGGGCGACGGTGCACTCCAACATCGGGGCTTACGGGATCAGGCCGTTCGGTCCTCTGCTCGACCCGATGACATGCGCCGGCCTGATTCCCGGGCCGTATGACATTCGCGATTACGAGTACGAGTCCTACGCGATCGTGACCAACAAGTGCCCTGAGGGCCCCTATCGCGGCGTGGGCATGGTCACTGCGGTGCTCGCGCATGAGCGGCTGATGGATCTGATTGCGGCGCGCCTCTCTCTTGATCCCGCCGAGGTACGTCGTGTCAACTTCGTCACGCCCGCGCAGATGCCATACGTAGCCGCCACCGGCCATCCCTATGAGTCGGGAGACTATGGCGCTGCGTTGGACGCGGCCCTCATCGCGTTCGGCTATGCGGAGGTCCGCAAGGAGCAGGCCCGCGCGAAAGCCGAAGGTCGCCTGCTGGGGATCGGCATCGGCTCGTACGTGGAGTTCACCGGCGCGGGCTCGTCGACGTTCAAGGGTCGCGGCATGGCCGATATACCGGGCACCGACACCGCGCGCGTGTGGCTTGGCGAGGACGGAAGCGTGCATCTGCAGACCAGCTGTCCCGCGATCGGACAGGGCGTGCACACGACTTTCGCGCAGGTGGCGGCCGCGGCCCTGGGAGTCGAGCCGGAAAGCGTCGTCGTCGAACAGACGGACACGGAAAAGGTCGGCCACGGATCGGGGGCGTTCATGAGCCGCGGCTCGGTGACAGCGGCGACGAGCACCAATCGGGCGGCGGGCCAGCTGCGCGAGGCGATCCTGAACGCCGCTGCCTGGCGGCTCGACCAACCGGTCGAGCGGCTGTCGATCGGCGCCTCGGCCATCCTTGTCGATGGTGTGCAAACCGGGGTTACTCTGGCGCAGCTCGCCGCGAGCAGTCCTGCCGAAAACGGCGGCCACACCCTTGACGTCTCGGTGACATATGACGCGGTGCAAGCCTCCCACCCGTACGCCACTCACATCTGCCTGGTCGAGGTGGACGCCGACACCGGTACCGTGCAGATCCGTCGCTACGTGGTCGCGGAAGACTGTGGCGTCCTGATCAACCCGATGATCGTCGAAGGCCAAGTGGTGGGCGGAGTCGCACAGGGCATCGGGGCTGTGCTGATGGAAGAAATCACTTACGGAGCGGACGGACAGCTTCTGAGCGGAACCTTCCTTGACTACCTCATCCCGAGCATGAGCGAGGTGCCTTCGGTCGAGATCACGCACCTTGTCACTCCGTCGACCGTGCACGAGCTGGGGACCAAAGGGGTGGGCGAAGGCGGGACCATCGGCGCGACGGCGGCGCTCGCGAACGCGATCGCGGACGCGCTGTCCCTCACCGACGTGACGCTGCCGCTGACGCCTGACCGGATCATCGCCACGATCCGGTGACGGAGCAGTACGACCCGGTCAGCTACCTGGAGTGGAACGCGCGGCGCCGTCCTTACGCCACCGCCGTATGGGACGGCCGTGAGATCGACTTCGAGGAGTTGCTCGTGCGAGTGCGGCATTTCCAGCGCTTCCTCGGCGCCCGAGGCGTGAAGGCCGGCGACGTCGTTGGGGTCCGGCTGCCCAACGTCTGGCAGTACGTCGCCCTGGAGCTCGCGATCCCCGACCTTGGCGCGGTGATCCTCCCGATGCCCGTCAGCCTCGGCGAGCACGAGCTGGGCTGGCTGGGCGAGAAGACGCAGCCTGTTCTGACTGTCACAGTCGCCGACCTGGATGGCCTTCCGGGCGCAGGCCCGTCCCCGCCGCCGACGGTGGATCGCGACCCAGATCGGATAGTTGAGATAGCCATGACATCGGGCACGACCGGCCTGCCCAAGCTCGCGTCGCTGTCAGCTCGCCTCAAACAGGCCACTTTCGAGAGCTTCACGTCGAGACTCGAGATCACCGAGGACGATCGCGTGCTTCCGATGACGCCTCTCACGCAGGGCATCGGTGGCATGTGCCTTTACTGTCTTCGCGTGGGCGCAGCTCTTGTCATGCTCCGTGAGCCGCACTGGACGCCAGAGCATTGCCTCGACATCGCAGACCGGTCGAGGGCTACCGTGCTGGTCGGCGTGCCCACCAACGTGATCAGGATGCTGAACCATCCGCTTCGCACATCCCCGTCGTTACGCGCGGTTGCGGTCGCCGGCGCCCCTTTGCCCCCCGAGGTCGCCGAGCGCTGGGAAACCTCGACCGGCGTGCCGATCTCGAGCTTCTACGGCTCGATGGACGCCGGCCAGCTGGCCGTGGCCAGCCCATCCGACCCTCAGGCTGCTCGCTGGACCACGGTGGGGCGGCCGCACGATCGCGCCGAGTGGCAAATTCTTGACGGTGAGATCTGCATGCGCGGCGTCCTCGTGCAAGATCGCTACTGGGGCGAGGACTTCGGTCCTCTAGCCGCCGACGGCTGGGCGCACATGGGCGACCTCGGCTTCGTCGACGAGGCCGGATATCTGCACGTCGTCGGCCGTGTCAAGGACATCATCATCAGGGGCGGAACGAACATCAACCCCTATGAGATCGAGTCGATGGTGCGCGCGCATCCAGCCGTGATGGATGTTTGCGTCGTGGGACGCCCAGACCCTGAGCTCGGCGAAGTGCCGGTCGCGTTCGTCGTCGGCGAGCTGACGCAAGAGGAGCTCGACCGATTTCTCAAAGAGCGCGGGCTGGCTCGGTACAAGTGGCCGGCGAGGATCCATCGTCTCGAAGAGCTTCCCCTGTCCGGCCCTGGCAAAGTGAACCGCAAGATGCTGAGTGAGAATGCGCGCGACTTGTAACGACATCGAGGTGGCCTGGTTCGAGGTCGGGCGCGGCAAGCCCCTCATCCTGGTTCACGGATTAGCCGACGACCACAGAGCCTGGCGCCGAGCCCTTCCCGATCTGATGCTTCGCCATCGCGTGCTCATGTACGACTTGAGGGGACACGGAGGCACGAGTCTCGGCCGGCCCGAGGGCACCCTGAGACAGCTGGGTGCGGACCTTGCTGCGTTCATGGAAGCCACCGGAGTCGAAGGGGCTCATATCGCGGGTTTCTCGCTAGGCGGCACCATAGCGATGCGGATGGCGATCGACCATCCGGCCAGGGTCCGCGGTCTCGTGCTCGTGGCGACGTCAAGTCGCGTCGGGCGCGTGGCCGCTGACTGGTATCGCCAGCGCGTTGAAATGGTCGAGCGCGGCGATCCGGAACTGCGCGAGACGCTCGACCGCGACACTGCCGATGTCTACGCCGAGTCTGCGTCCGAGCTGCCGGACGGTCTGCTCATCAGAGGCCAATCGACGGCGGACCCGCGCGGATACGGCAATGCCTGCGCTGCCATGGCCGCGCTGAATGCGACGCCTCTCGACCCTGAGCTTGGAGGCATATCGGCGCCGACGTTGATCGTGGCGTCGGACAAGGACCGACATTGCCCTCCGAAAGCAGCCGAGATCATTGCCGCCGGCATCAAAGGCAGCCGGCTCGAAATCATTCCCGGGGCCGGCCATCCGATCCCGGTCGAAAGGCCCCGCGAGCTGGCGGCCTCAATCAACTCCTTCCTGGCCGAAATTGACTGAGACGCTGCGGCATGAGTGGGGCGCCCACGACATCCTTACGTTGATCATCGACCGGCCCGACCGCCGCAATGCGCTCGACCCAGAGCTGCTGACGGCGTTGGCCGAGGCCCTGCGTGGTCACGGAGAGCGCGCCTCGGCGGTCATCCTCCGGGGCGCGGGCACGGAGGCCTTCTCGTCAGGCTACGACCTGTCGCGCCTGAAAGGGACCATCGACGACCTCGAGGCAGACCGTTACATCGGCGAAGCAGCCACGGCGCTGCGCGAATGTCCTGCGCCAGTGATCGCGAGGCTCCAGGGGCACTGCCACGGCGCCGCGGTCGAGCTCGCGATGAGCTGCGACGTACGGATCGCCGCCGACGACCTTCGTCTTTCGGTCCCAGCGGTAAGCCTGGGCGTGGTCTATCGATTTCAGTTCGTGGCCCGACTGGTGCAGATCTGCGGTATCGCCCGAGCCTCGGACCTGTTGCTCGCGATGCCTGAGCTCGATGCCGAACATGCCGCTGCCTGGGGACTGGTGACCGAAGTCTCGCCGGGGTCGGAGCTCGACAACCGGGTGCACACGCTGGCTGAAAGGCTGGCCGCCGCTCCGCGGCCCGCCGTTCGGGGCACCAAGGCCAGCCTTGACCTGCTGGCCCGGCGCGCGATCTCGGGCGAAGACCTGTTGTTGGCCCAGCAGCTGCGCGAGGCGGCGGCGGCCAGCCCGGAGCGCCATGAAGCCGTCGCGCGACGCAAACAGTCCATGTCGTCGCGTCGCTCCCGCGCGCACGAGAGATGACCCAATTCGACGTCAGCGTGGGGATCAGCCCACGCCAATCGTTCGAAGGCTGGGCTACCTTTGTGGCCGCTCTGGAGGCGGAAGGCGTCGGGCGGGTCTGGGTCATAGATTCGCAACTTGCGATGAAGGATGTCTACGCCGGGCTGCTGGTGGCCGCACTCAACACGAAATCCCTGGGGCTGGGTACCGGCGTCACCAACGCGGTCACCCGCCACCCGACCATCACCGCCAACGCGCTCGCGGCGCTCGCCGAGATCTCGAACGGGCGAGCAGTCCTAGGCCTGGGCGCCGGCGACTCGGCCCTATACGGCCTTGGCATGAAGCCTCAGAAGGTCGCCGAGGTGGAGGAAGCCGTCGACTTCTTTCAAGCCGTATTGGGTGGGAAGGAAGGACAGCTCGGTGGGATCAAGTATCGGATCCCTCACGTCGCCGCTTCCGTGCCGGTCTACCTCGCCGTCAGCCAGGAGCGTATGTGTCACCTTGCTGGCCGGAAGGCCGACGGCGCGATCGTGATGGGCCCCGCACAGCCGGACATGGTCCGGCAACAGGTCGTGTGGATCGAGGCGGGCCTCGATGCCATCGGCCGCCGGCGCGAGGACTTTGACATCTCATTCGTGGCCACCATGTCGGCTGAGGTGGACGACGTCCGGTCATGGGCGTCGACTCAAGCGCGCTTGTTGACCCACTACAAGAATCTTCCGATTAGCCTGCTGCCTTTCCAGGACGAGATCACGCACAGCGCGGATTCATACGACTACGCCGAACACCTCTCTACGCGGGCCGGCCACAGCGCTGCGGTGTCGGATGAGCTGACGCGCGCGTTGGCGGTCGTCGGCACCCCTGGCGAGTGCGCGGCCCGGTTGCGCGAGCTGCGGTCAGCGGGCGTCGACAACTTCATGTTCCCGTTGACCGGTCGAAACCGCCTCCAGCGTTGGCGCGCGATCCGCGATGAGATCCTCGCTCAGATCATCGTGTAGCCGCCGCTGACCGACAGCGTTTGACCGGTGATGTAGGACGCTCGATCGGACGCCAGCAGCAGAACCGCTGGGACCACGTCCTCTGGAGTGCCCAGGCGCCGCAATGGATACGTGCGTGCTGCCTTTTCGAGCACCTCTCGGTTGAACAACTTCCCCTGGTCCGAAGCCCACATCGACTCGTGGCCCGACGTTTCGGGGGTTCCGGGCACAAGTCCTGGGCAGACCACGTTGAGGGTGATCCCGTATTTGCCGACCTCTCGCGCGATCGATTTCGACATCGCGATCACGCTGGCTTTGGTTCCGCTGTAGACGGCCTCGCGCCACTCGCCGATCCGGCCGGCGTCTGAGCCGATGGAGACGATGCGTCCATAGCCGCGTTCGATCATCGGGTCCAGCACGGCACGTACCGAGTTGATGAACCCCCATGTGTCGATCGCGATCTCCCGCTCCCACTCGCCACGGGGCTTGTCGACGAAAAGACGGTCGACCGTCCAACCCGCGCAGTTCACAAGCACGTCGACACCGCCCATCGACGAGAGCGCGAATGCGACCGCGGATGCGACCGAATCGGAATCGGTGACGTCCGCATGGCGCGCGATGACCGCCCCTGCCGGAGCCTCTGCCTCAACCCGCCGCGCCTGCTCGAGGTCGACGTCAGCGATCAAGACGCGCGCTCCCTCGCCGGCGAACCCAAGAGTGATCGCCCGTCCAAGGTTGGACGCACCGCCGGTGACGATGACAACGCGGCCCTTGATTCCGAGGTCCATACATCGCCTCCCAACCAGATCGCGCGAGGCGAATGCCCCTCGCCGGTCAAGGCTGTGATTATCGGGGAGGAAAGGCCGCCGGGCCGATGTCCGGCCTACGCGAGCGCCTGGCAGCTAGGCGAGAGATCCCTTGGCTTCGGCTCCGGCCCGGGTGCCGAGCCAGGTCAGTCCGAGGGCCGCCAACACACCGATCTCCGCCGCCTGCTTCCATTGGCGTGAGGCTGCGGCAAGATCCTGGCGTGCGTCGAGCACTTCCGCGTAGTTCATGTGCGCGTCGCGGAGCCGGTCCGGCATGCCCAGCTCTTCAAGGATCCGAATCGCGGTCTCGAAGCTGTCGTCAGCTAGTGACCGGTTGCCGTTTCGCTCCTCAAGCTGGCCTAAGAGCACGCGGGCGTTGGCGAGCACGATCCGCTCGCCGACTGCTTCAGCAACCTCCAGAGCCTGCTCGAGGTAATCCCTTGCGGGCGTGAGCTCGTCCCGGCGGAGGTACACCTCACCCAGGTTGGTCAGGATATATCCGCGGCCTCGACGATCCATTTTCCAATCGTTTGACCCTTCGAGCGCTTTGAGGAGGTGTTCTTCGGCCGAGTCGAGCTGGCCCTGTTGGAGGAGGAGGTCTCCAAGGTCGATCTCTACTCGATAAGCCGCGCTCAAGTCCGATTCGATGGAGTAGAGGGTGAGGGCCTTGTCGTAATGCTGCCGGGCTTCGGTTGGCTGCTGCCGGCGCTGGTGCGCGACTCCCAAACCGTGATGCATCTTGGCCAGCTGCAGAAGGTCTTTGACGCCCGCGGCCGCAGACACGGCTGCTTCGTAGCAGCGAATCGCAGGCACGTAAGCGTGTGCGATCACGTACATGCCGGCGATATGACCGAGGATTCTAGCCTCGAGTTGGGGCGCTTTCGGATTCAACTGTCGGCACCGCTCGAGCGCCTGATTGGCGAGTGAGAGGGCTTCCGAATCGTCCAGGAGTCCCAGTGCGCTCGACTCCCAGTCCAGGGTCTCCACCGTCATCCACTCGTCGCCCAGGCGCTCAAACTCAACTCTGGCAAGCCTGAGGTGCTGCAGTGCTTCGGCCGGTCGAACCAGCCGGCAGTACGCCTGGCCGATCGAAAAATGAATCACAGCCTCGTCTTCCGCATTCCAGTCCTGCTCGAGCAGGGAGGTGCCCAGATTGACCACGCCTTCCAGCTCTCGAACGGCGGTGAGGCGCTCGAGCTCGCGAAGCTGCGATTGGCGTTCGGTCAGCGCGAAAGGTGAATCCGGGGTCAAGAAGAACTCGATCGGTTTTCGGGTCTGCCGGGCGATCTGCTGGAGGGTCTCCATCGAGGGCCGCGTCCGGCCTTTCTCGATCAGGTGGATGGCTGTCCTGGAAAGCCTGTCGCCCGCAACCTGGGCGAGCGTCAGCCTCGCCTCGCGGCGTGCCTCCTCGACCGACCCGTCACGGACTGACACGCCCTGGCGGCGGCCGCGGTATCTGGTGCCGAGCATGGCGGTGAGTTTACCGCCACACCCAGCAGTCGGCTAGTGAATTAACGAAATGACTTTACGGAGTCGGTCCGACGTTGTCAGCGAGGACCGGCGCGATCGCGAGAGCCAACGCCATCACCGTCAGAAACACGGAAAAGAGCAGCTTGCGCATGAGAAACCCTCCAAGTTTGATGGGCCGAGTGTCGTCTGAGTTGACTGGTCTGTCAACTCAAGCCTTAAGGGGTTTGCCGACCCTTGCGCTTTATGGAGCCGATTAAGCTGCATGACGGTGTCGACGCGATGAACAAAGAGGGCGCAGCGTTCCAGTCGGCGGACCTCGAAGATGCCGTCGCCAAGGCGATGGCCGCGGGCGGTTACGCCGGCCGCGTGCTTCGAAGCGACCTTCTCAGCGTTGGGGTCTACGTCCTTGCGGCGGGTGGGGTAGATGGCCAGAAGCCCCATAAGGAGGACGAGGTGTACTTCGCGGTCCGGGGCCGGGCCAAGTTTCGAGTCGGTTCCGATGACCACTCGGTCGGGCCTGGAACCCTCCTGTTCGTGCCCGCTTTAGAGCCTCACCATTTTCACGAGATCGAAGAAGAGCTCGTGCTCGTGGTCTTCTGGGCACCTCCTGAGGGCTCAGACTGAACCTTCGCCCTGCCCGGCACCAGAACGAGCGGCAGGGAGATCAACACTACGGCCGGGATCGTCCAGATGGCGGCTGCGTAGCCATATCGCGACGCGGCCAGGCCGATGAGCGTTCCGCCGAGTGATGCGCCGAGGTCGATCCCACTGTTCCAGAGGGCGCTGATGTTGTTTCGGTGGGCGCTCGATCCGCGCGCGACCATGGCCAGGTACACGGCGGTCTGCACCGCGCCGTAGCCGGCGCCGAACGCGGCCGCGGCGAAGATGACCACCAGCGAGCTGCCATGCGAAGCCAGCGCGACTAGGCCGACGAACGTGACCCCGATGCTGCCCAGCAGCAACAGCCGGTCCGTGCCCCGATCGCCCAGGACTCCCGCGAACCAACGACTGGCGGCACGGGCGACGCCTGCGATGAACAGGAACGCGGCCGCCGAGCCGAGGCCTGAGGACGGCAGGACGATGGGGGCGAACGTGATTACGGCGCCGAAGCTGCAGCTGACCAGAACGAAGGCAAGGTACAGGGATAAGAGGCCAGGCCTCCGGAACGCCGCCAGCGGGTTGGCGGAGGCTGCTAGGGGGAAAGGAGCCGGGCGTTGCAGCTTGAGGACGAGAAACGCCCCTGCCAGCCCGATGACGAACGCGATCACCGCATCGGCGTCGGCGTGCCCGGCGCCGAGAAGCGCGAGGGCTGCCGACGGCACTACGACTCCCGGCGCGGTGAGGGCGAATCCAAAGTAGCCCATGGAACGCCCGCGCCGGTCGGGCGCGGCGAACTCTCCGACCAGCGCCACGGCGACGACGATCGCGACGCCCATGCCGAGTCCACGCGCCGCCGCCGCGGCGAGCATCAGCCATGCTTCCGGGTGCGGAAGCACATAGACGAGGCTCGGCACTGCGGTCATCAGCTGGCCTGCGACCAGCAGGCGCGTCGGGGACCATCGCGACATCAGCCAAGGGGTGAGCACTTCGCCCGCGACGGCGCCCACAAAGAGTGCGGCCGTGGCCGCGCCCGCGGCGCCATGGGGGCCTCGCCGTTCCATCAGCACCGGCACGACCGGAAGCAGGACGTTGAAGCTGATGGCGACCGAGGTCGCAATCCCGGCGAGCACCAGCTGGGGCGCCAGGCGGGTCGGGGTGGGGGCGCTAAGTTGGCGGGCTATGGCCGTGCGGGCGCGCCGCCCGGCCGCTGAAAAGGAAAGGGAAGGGGCAGCCCGTGCGATCGGAATGGGAGTGGTATTGGCTGCCAGTGCGACAAGACAAAGGCGGTCGGGTTCACGAACTGCGAAGGGAACGCCGGAAACCCGTCGCAGCGTGTAGGCGGCAGGGCCCCACGCCAGGCATCGGCCTCGTAGTCACCCATGTAGACCGCGAAGTGGAAATGGGTTCGGGAGCCCATGTCAGCGATATCGGCGAAGACCTCTCCTCTCGATACCACCGTGCCGACTTTGTAGCCGGTGCGAGGCCATACGTGCCAGTACTGAGTGATCACGATTCCACTTGGAGTCTCGTGGCGGATGAGGACCCCGCCGCGGAACGTCGGGTCGACGATGTAGCCGATGATCACGCCGTTGGCTGCAGCCATCACCGGCTGAATCCCAGTCGTGATGTCCACGCCGGTGTGCTGCCAGATCGCCCCGGTCGCGCTGCATCGCCGCAGCACGGTTCCGTCGCAGTAGCGCCACTCGCTGCCGAATCCGAGGCAGTGTGGTGCCCACGACGGCAGCGGGAGCTGAAAGTAGTCGACGGGCTGGGCCGCGGTTCGAACCGCGTCCGCGGGCATCGTGACGGCGCCCATCGCGATGGCGCCGACCACCGCCATCGACGTGATCGTGCGCCACACGCGGTGAGATTACTTCACGGTCGGTCGTCTCCGGCGGCGAG
>WNEY01008980.1_pt1 | contig 10269 bp, 14 predicted proteins | sample 5400531 | NCBI WGS metagenome assembly WNEY01 (sample SAMN13153338, study PRJNA577476) | soil metagenome | isolation source: 200 cm saprolite under Douglas fir tree site 1 | place: USA:California | collected 2015-04-18
GCACGAGGGTGGGGGAGACTCCGAGGACGGTGACTTTGTGGTCGGCGACCATGCGCCACAGGCGGTCCGGCGCGGGATGATCCGGCGTGCCCTCATACAGGACCATGGTCGCGCCCAGCACCAGCGATCCGATGATGAGCCAGGGGCCCATCATCCAGCCGATGTCGGTGTACCAAAAGATGGTGTCGTCCGCGCCGACGTCGAACCCATGCGCCATGTCCTGCGCCGTCTTGACCGGAAAGCCGCCGTGCACATGCAGCGTCCCTTTCGGACGTCCGGTGGTGCCCGACGTATAGATGATCATCAGGGGGTCTTCAGGGTCGAGCTCGTGGGTGGGGGCGTGGTCGGCCTCGTCCTCCAGGAGCACCTCCCAAACCTGGTCGCGGCCGTGCGTCCACGGGATCTCGCGCACCACGCGTCGGTGCACGATCACCTTCGTCACCGTCGGGCAGGTGAGCAGGGCGCGATCGGCGGTCTCCTTCATCGGCAGGACCTGCCCGCGCCGATAGAACCCGTCGGCGCAGATGAGCACCTTCGCTGAGGCGTCTTGCAGTCGAGAGGCGATCGCCTCCGGCCCGTAGCCGGAGAAGATCGGGATGATCACCGCGCCGACCTTGGCGGTCGCCAGCACCGAGATCGCGACCTCGGGGCACATGGGCATGAAGATCCCGACGCGATCGCCAGGCCGCACGCCCAGGCGCCGTAGAGCGCCCGCCAGGCGGCACACCTGTACGTCGAGCTCGCCGTACGTGAGCCGGCGCACCTCGCCCGGCTCGCCCTCCCAGATCAGCGCGACCTTGTCGTGGAAATCACCGCCGCGGTGGCGGTCGAGGCAGCTCTGGACGATGTTCATGCGCCCGCCGATCCACCACTTCGCCCACGGCTTGCCCTCGGATAGGTCGACCACCTTGTCGTAGTGCCGGTAGAACGCGATGTCGATGTCCTTGATGGCGGCGTCCCAGAACCATTCGATGTCCTCGTCCGCGCGTCTTAGCAGCTCCGGGAACGTCTCGATGCCGTGCTGGTCCATGAACCGCTTCAGCCGGCTCTTCGCGATCACGTCTGGGCTCGGCTCCCAGATCACGTCCCCGATCACGACCGGCTGCATGGTCTCTGGATTCTAGAAGGGTGCGTCCGTACACTCGGCCGTGATGAAGCATCTGCCGCCTGATTTTGCGGAGGACCTCGCGCAGCTCTTGGAGCCGACCCATCGTGGCGCGGCCGCGGGCATCGTCAAAGCCGCGAGCGCGCTCGATGACGAAGGCCTTCGCACCTTCCTGGAACTGTTCGCCCAGAGGGTGCGCGAATCCGGGGCGCCGATCACAGAAGCAGAGTTGAAGGGATTCCTGGTCGCTTCGAAGAGGTCGCGCCGCCCACCCGGACTCTGATCTCCTCAGCTTCTATGTAGAGCTCCCAGTAGTTTGACCACGCCGTGCGCGCCACCGCGACTGCGATGCGCGGCTTGTATCGCTCCTGCGCCGCGCGCACCGCGTGTTGCTGTGCGTAACACCAACGGTCCAATGCGCGTTCGACCGTGCACTCGACCAGCTCCAACCATGCGTCGTCTGGGCCACCGCCGGGCGGCGGAGGCAGCGTCAGCAGCTTCCACAGGCCGCCGTCGCGGACCACGGTGATCACCGGCTGCCCTCCCGGTCGTCCCGCATGCCGGTTCGGCCTCGGGTGCTTTGGGTTCGCCGCCATCAACCGCTGCTGTACCGCAAAGACGAGATCGTGCGCGGCGTGCAGCGTCGCCGGCGCCGTCGGGGGATCGGCGCGGCCAAGACGAACCTGCAGTGAGCTAATCGCCTCGCGCAATTGCTGGGGAACTTCGATGCGATCGTCGAGACGGAGCCTTTCCACGTCGTCGAGCAAACCGTCGGACTCCGCCATCAGGGACCGGCGCCGCATTTCGAGGGCGTCGTCATCGGTTCGTGGAATCGTTGCGGCGGCCATTTGTCAGCACGATATTCGACTGGCTGGCTTTGTCAAGTATAGGTTTACAAGTAGGCAACCGCTCGACGGACGGTGCTCCTTAACAAGCACGGTTGGTGTCGCAAGCCAACAGTAATAAGGTCGCTGCCGAGGTGCATTGATGAAGAGATGGTTGATCGCGGCGGCCGCGCTGTTGGCGGGAGGTGGAATGAGTGGCGCCTTGCTCGTGGTCGCCGACCCATCGCGCGGCGCCGTCGACGTCTATGCCGCTGCGCATGACGTGCCGGCGGGCGCGACGTTGTCGACGGATGCAATCCAGCTGAGGCGCGTGAGCGTGGTCGGCGGTGCCAGCTTCTTGTTCACGCGCGGAGACGAGTCGCGTCTCACGGCGATGCGCGCCGCCCACGACCTTGCCGCGGGCCAGCTGATCCAGCGCGGCGATGTCATGGGGTCGACGTCATTTGCCGATCGTCGGCTGGTGTTCATACCTTTGAGCGCGGTGCCGCCCGCACCCGCCGGCGCCAAGGTCGACCTTCTCATGATCGGCGGCAGTGCTGATCATCCGACGGTCGTGCCGTTCGCGCTGGGGGTGGAGGTCCAGGCCGAGGTACCGATCTCCAGTATCGAGGACGCGATCTCGGTGGTGGCCGGACGGTGAAAGGCCACAGGTCGACTTGGCTGTAATACCTATCGCACCGCCGACCACCGAGGTTCGCGTCCGCGCCCTGGTCGAAGCGGAGCTGGCGTCCGAGCTCGCGCGCCGCGATCGCACACGCCTGCGGGCGGAAGACCAGCGCTGGGTCTACGAGCTGGTGGGTCGAGTTGTCGGCGAGGAGCAGCGCCTGGCTTCGCCGCCCGGGACGCCGGAGGAGTCCGAACAGCTGTGGCGTCGGGTCTTCAGCGCGGTCACCCCGCTCGGTCCGTTGGCAGAACACCTCGCGGACCCCGAAGTGGAGGAGGTGCGAATCAACGGTACGGAGGCCTGCTTCGTATTCAAGGGTGGCCGCCGCCACGTCCTCCCGCCTCCGTTTACCGACGAGGCCGGGCTCGTCGAGCTCGTCCACTGGTACACCGACGGCACGCCGAGCGCCCGTCTCGACCGCGCCAGTCCCACTGTGACCATGACCCTTCCGGAGGGCAGCCGGCTACACGCAGCGCTGTCTCCTCCGGCGCGACCGATGAGTGTCACCATCAGGCGTCATCCATCGGAACGGTTTCGCGACCTCAGCTCGCTGGCGGTATCAGGGTTCTTGCCGCGGGAGATCGTCGCATTCCTCGAGGCGGCGATCGCCGCTCGGCTCAACATCCTCGTATCGGGTGGAACGGGCGCCGGCAAGACGACTTTCATGCGTGTGCTCGCCCGGCTCATCGGACCGGACGAGCGGGTCGTCACAGTTGAGGACCAGGCTGAGCTGCATCTTTGGCGCGAGCTCTCGGACTGCATCTCGCTGGAGGGTCGCCTGGCCAACACCGAGGGCCGCGGAGCCATCACTATCCAGATGCTGGTCCACGAAGCGCTGCGTATGTCCCCTGACCGCATCGTGATCGGAGAGGTTCGCGGCGGCGAGGCGCTCGACCTTCTCGACGCGATGAACACAGGGCATCCCGGATCCATCTGCACCATTCATGCGGAGAGCCCACGCGAAACGCTCCCACGGCTGGTCCGTCTCGCGTTGCGCAGCCCACATGCACCTCGGGCCGAGACCGTGATGGCGGAGGTCGTCAGCACCGTCGACCTCGTTCTTCACTGCGGGGTTGTGAGGCCGTCGCCGTCACCATCTGACGCTCGAGCGCGGCGGTTGCTATCAGTTAGCTTTGTCGCCGGCCTCAACGATGGCCATCCGGTGGTGCGCGACCTGGTCGCGCTTGGCCCGGACTGCAGGTGGCACAGGGTTGGTTCGATTGAGGCTACGCCCGAACGCGCATATACAAGGCTCGCCGGGGTCTGCGAGCCGTCGCGACTCCTGGACGGTTTCGATGCTTGAAGTGGCCGCCGCTCTCTGCGGGGGTTTGGGCGTGACTGCAGCCATCCTCACGGTCGCAGTTCCCCCTCCAGCCGCGGTCGAAGAAACGGCCGTGCCTTCCTGGCTGCGCCGGTACCTGTCCTCGCGGTGGAAAGATGAGAAAGCTCTCGCGGTTGGGTCCGCCTGGACCATTCATGGTGCCATTGGACTCGCCGTTGTCCAGGCGGCGGTTGCCATTGGTGTTGGAGGTGGGGCCGCTGTGCTGACCGGACTCCCCGTGTTGGGCGCCGCCGGCGCGGTCGCTGGCGTGGCGTTGGTGCGCGGCCCGGTCGCAGCGCGGATGCGATCTTTGCAGGTCATTCGCCAAGACGCTGTGCTGGATGCGGTGCGCATGCTGCGTCAGCTGTTGGAGACCGGCGCAACCAGCGTCCATGCGGCGGTCGCGGTGCTCGGCGAACGCGGTCCGGCGCCCCTGCGCTCGGAGTTTCGTGTCATCGCCGGCACGTCAGTCGGGAGGCGTCAGGCCTGGAGCGCAGCCCGGCAGCGCGTCGGCGAGCCATTGTTCGACATGCTGGCCGCCGCCGTCCTCATCCAGGGCCCAGCTGGTGGCGAGCTTGCACCTCTGTTCGCTGATCTGGAAGCCTCAGTTAGCGGTGCGCAGGAGGTCGAGCGCGAAGCTCGGGCACTTCAGGTGCAAGCTCGTTCGGCCGCCGCCATCATCGTGTCGCTTCCGATCGTGTTCCTTGTCTTGCTCTCCACGCTGCGCTCGCCTTATCTCGATGCCTACCACACTCCGGCAGGACAGGCCTTTTTGTTCGCGATGCTCGCCGTGATGGCCGGCAGCTACGTCTGGATGAGGCGGCTGCTGCTGCTGCCCGGGCTGCAGCGTGTCAGGCTCAGCGATGCCTGACTCGACATCAGTTGCCATGTCGTTGGCGGCCGGGGTACTGAGCGGTGCCGCGGTGTTCGTGGCATGCGGCGTCGCAGCGCAACCTGTTGAGGCCGCCGGTAGACGGAAGGGCTCCATTTCACCTGCGATCCTGCGAGCCGTGCAGGTGCGCGATGTGCGCGCGAGGCTCGAGAACAACCTTGAGCGCGCGGGCTGGCGCGAAACTCCAGAACGTGTAACCGTGTTTGCGATTGCTCTCTCGGCATGTTTGGCCGTGCTGGGCGCAAGCACCGCGTCGGTCGTGCCCACAGGCAGTGCCGCTGCCATTTGCGTCGCGGGGATTGTCTCCGGAGTCGGATTGCCCCTGCTCGCATTGAGGTCGGCCATCGCGCGACGCCGACACCGAATCGAGGGAGAGCTCGCCCCTCTCCTGGAACTGTTCACGCTGGAGCTAGGCGGTGGTGGCAGCGCCTTGTCGGCCCTGGGCTCGGTCACCGTGCAAGTAAAGGGCGAGCTCGCCTCTGACCTCCGCCGGCTGCTGATCGCCGCACAGGTGGCCGGGTCCGCCTCCTTCGAATCGCGCCTCGTCGAATACTCAGAACGCCTGGAGATCCCAGCCATCGGCAGCCTTGCGACCATCCTCGCATCCAGCCGCGAGTACGGAACAGGCGTCGTGCATGGCGTGCGAACCCTCGCGACCGACCTGCGGCGGGCGCAGCGACGCGAACTGATCGCACATAGTCGCCGCGCCTTGAACCATGTATTGCTGCCTGCGGCGGTCGGTGTCCTCCTCCCGTTCCTGGCGGTGTTGATGTTCCCGGCTGTCACCGCCCTCCAGCGAAACCTCTCATGAGTCGTTCGGAGCGCGGGACCGCGCTCATGGAATTCGCCCTCGCCTGGCCGATCGTGCTCCTTCTTGTTCTCGGCGCGGTGGAGATGGCCGTATGGGAAAGCGAGTCGGCGTCAGCGCGCGAGGCAGCGCTCGCCGGAGCGCGGGCGGGCACGGTTACCGGCGCAGGCGTCGACGACGCGGTCGGGGTGACCCTGCACGTGATGTCGTCGAGCCTGGTTGGCGTCAGCGCGTCGGCATGGTGCCCTGGCGAAACGCGGCGGGCGCCCGCGCTATGGGTTTGCGCCGCCGACCTCGGCGCGGCGTTGGAGGTTGATGTCGGCGGATCGGTACCCTCGCTGGTCCCAATCGTCCCTGGCAGAGGTCTACCAATTCGTGCTCACGCGGTCCTCGACAAGGAGAGGTTCTCCCGATGAGGCTGAACCGCGGCCAGGCGCTCCTCGAGCTGGCGCTATGCGCGCCGGTCGTCATCCTCATAGCAGTCGGCGTGTCCGCGGTCGTCCAGGTGGAGGATGCCAGTGCCGGTCTCGATGCGGCCACGCACGCGGCCGCGGGTGTCGCCGCGCGCGCGCCCGACCCGCTGACCGCGGACAGCGCCGCACACGCTCGTTTCGCAGCGGTGGTGGTCGCGTACCCACTGCACGGGACAACCCTCCGCGTCTCTTTCGGCAGTTTTAGCCGTACCACCGAGGTGGTTGCGACGTCGGAGGCTCTTGTCGACGTCGGTTGGGCGGGTTTGGTGCTGCCGCATCGCTTTGAGTTGCGATCGCGAGCGGTCATGCGGCTCGAGCCGTGGCGCACGCACAGGATGGCGGCATGATGCGCAGGCAGCATGGCCAGGTCATGGCCTTCATTGCCGTCGCGCTTGCGATCGTGCTGATGCCGCTCGCGGCCTACGCGATCGACGTCGCCGTTGTGAGCGCAGCCTCAGCCGCATTGCAGGAAGCGACTGCCACCGCCGCGATTGAAGCCGCGCAGCAGCTCGACGTAACCGAGTTCCGAGCCGGCGGAGCCATGACCATCGATGCCGGCGCGGCACGGAGCGCTGCATGGGCCGTCCTTGCCGCGCAGGCCCCATCCGCATCAGTGAGGTTTGTAACCGTCAGCGGTGCGGAGGTCACGGTGGACGCGGGCGAGCTTGTCAGGCTGCCGGTGGACTTCCTGCCTACGCGACTCGTCCGTCTCCATGCACGTGCGTCGGCGAGACTGGCCGGCGGTTACGACAGGCCGAGCAGCCGCTTGCCCTCACGGATGAGCGCCTTCTGACGCGCCGGTCTGACAGCACGGTGGCGCGCTCGATGTCCAGTGACCATACTTCTACACCATTGGCTTGCAATGGTGTAGTAGACTGCCGTCATGAAGACGTCGGGAGGGGATGAGCTGGACGTCAAAGCTGCAGCGCGCCTGGCGGGACGAACCCCTGAGACGATTCGTCGATGGGTCTGGTCCGGTCGATTGCTGGCTCGAAAGCGAGGCAATCGGCTAGTTATGGCTCGGCGCGACGTCGAGGCCCTGGCACGACGCGGTGAAAGACAACAGCTTTCGCTAGCTGAGTGGGCAAAGCTGGCGGAAGCCGCCATGCGCGCTCGGCCCGGACCTCACGAGTCCGCAGCCGATCTGGTGATCGAGGAGCGCCGGCGCAGGCTGGACGAGGTGGGCGCTCATGCCCGTCGTTGACGCAAGTGTTGTCCTCGACTGGATAGCGCCCAGAGCGGATCCCGCGTCATCTTCCATGAAGACTCTAAGGGCGCTAACTCGAAGGAATGAAGCGGTGATGGCCCCGGAGCTGCTTTACGTCGAGTGCGCCAGCGCATTGGTCGCCGGTGTCCGGCGAAATCGGTGGACTGGGCCAGATGCAGACGTCGCCCACGGAATCCTCATGCGGCTGCCCGTGAACGCAGTGAGCGATCGACGCCACCTAGAACGAGCCTGGGAATTATCGCGACGCTACGACAACCATCCCGTCTACGACATGCTGTACGTCGCGACAGCTGAGGCGCTCCGGACCATCCTGATAACAGCAGACGAAACGTTATTGCAGCGGTTGAGCCACGTGAGCTGGGTACGGCGCCCGGAGACATGATGTCGCCGTCCGGATCAATAGAGACGGTGTGCGAGCGTCTCGGTTAGCGATTCGAGCGGAATTCTGTAACGGTCGAGGCGACTCGACTCGCGGCTGCCGGCAGGACGGAAGTTCAGCTCGTAGTTCTGGCCGTCAATGGCGGCGACCGAAGGCAGCTGGTCGGTCGGAATGACCAGACACGTTTCGTGGAAGCGGCGCTCTGGCACCATCCACGCAAGTGCAACGAGCAGGGTGGTCGGCGCGCCGACGAAGTTCGATCGATTCACCAGGATCTTTAGGCGGGCGTGTGGCTCTGTGAGCTGGCCTGTTTTGACCTGGATCCCCAGCGTCGCACCCAATGCAAGGCGCCGGACCAGAATCTCCGCCGTCTCGTTATCGGGAAAGGGCCGGAACAGACCGTAGTCTTCGAGCATAGCCAGCCGCCGGCACACTTCCTGCTCACCCCAGAAGCCGACCACCCGGTCCTCGTCCGAAACCGCTTCTGCCGCGAGTGCCACTGTCGGCGTGTACCCTCCCAAGCCTAGGCGCTCTGCGAGTCCATCGATGGGCACGAGGTCCTCGCTCCACTTATGACCTGGGATCGGATGCATAGGCATATCGGCCACCAGTAAGACGCGACCACGATCTTCGATGCGGGCGGCTTTCTTCTTCAACGTGGAAGCATCGGCAACCAACGCAAACGGCCCGAGGCGGTTGCCGTCGAGGTGCACGCCTATTACGAGTTGATCCGGCGTGAACAGGTGGTTCTCAAAGACCTCAATCGGAGCCTCGATACCATGGAGTGAGGTCTTGCCCTTTACCTGCACCGCAAGGTAGGCGCGATCGGAGAGCCGGTGGATCACGGCGTCGATGCCACGGTCGAGCATCGGCAGGAAGACATGGAGGCCTCCGCCTGATTGCGTGATCAGGCTCGCCCAGACGAGGAACTCCGCGGCTTGTCCGATGGCGTCCTGGCTGCCATACGGCCAGTTGGCGTCGAGGTCAGACATGAGCGGTGCTACTACAAGCCGAGCAGTCGCTTGCCGTTGCCCAAGAGCACTTTCTGAAGCACCGGTTCAGGGATCTCCAGCGTCGCCAGCTCGTCAAGGCACCGCTTCGGTTGAATGAACGGATAGTCGCTCCCGAAGACGAACTGGTCCTGCAGGCGGCCTTTCATGTCGCGGATCACCTCGCTCGGGATGTACCGCGGCGCCCAGCCGGAGATGTCGATGTAGATGTTCGTCTTGTGCAGGGCCATCGCCAACAGCTCCGTGTGCCACGGGTAGCCGAAGTGGGCGGCGATGATGTTCAGGCTCGGGAACGAGGCCGCGACAGCGTCGAGGCGGATCGGACGCGCGTAATCGAGGCGGATTCCCTGCCCGCCCGGCTGCCCGGCGCCGATGCCGCTCGTCCCGGTGTGGAACAGCACGATGAGGCCGAGCTCCTCGCATTTCTCGTAGAGCGGCCAGTGGGTCTCGTCGTCCGGGGCGAACGCCTGGAGCGACGGATGGAGCTTCACACCCTTGAGGCCGAGGTCGCTGATCCGGTCGAGCTCGGCGACCGCGCGGTCGCCTTTGAGCGGGTCGACGCTGCCGAAGCCGGTGAATGATTTCGGATGGTCTTTGCACGCTTGCGCCACCAGCTCGTTGGGCACGCGCGGGCGGCCGGTGGCGGTTTCCGCATCCCACGCCAGCAGCACGGCCAGGACATCCAGTTCCTCGTAGTCGCGCGCAAGCTCTTCCAGGGAGCGCCGCACGACCTTGGATCGAAAGTACGCCTCGGCCGCCTCCACGTAGCCTTTCATTGATTCATCGAGCCACCCAGGCGTGGGCAGGTGAACGTGGAAATCGATCGCTCTCACGGCGGGCCCGATGATAGTTCCATGCAGGCGACGCTGTTGGTGCTGGCGGGCGGCGAGAGCCGCCGCATGGGCCGGCCCAAGGCCTGGCTCGAGGTGGGGGAGACCACGCTCCTGCGCTGGATGATCGAACGCCTGGGGCCGGCGTTCTCGGAGGTGGTGGTCTCGTTCGCGGAACCTGAGCAGGTCGAGAGGCTCGTGCCGTTCCGGCTTGTGTTCGACCGCAAGCGCATGGCGGGCCCGCTCGCGGGCATCGAGGCGGGATTGACGGCCGCCCGCCACGAGGTCACATTCGCCGTCGCCTGCGACATGCCTTACGTGACACCCGATTTCACTGAAATGGCTGTTGCCGCGGCGCGTGGATGCGACGTGGCGATGCCACGTGTGGAGGGGGGAGCAGAGCCCGCTTGCCCGGCCTACCGGCGGTCTGCGCAGCCGGCTGTCACTGCTGCCCTCGATGCCGGCCGACTTGTGGCGGCGGACCTCGCCGCCCAGCTTGATGTCACGTGGCTGGAGGGACTCGACCCCGAGCTGTTTCGAAGCCTCAACACACCCGAGGACTTCGAGCGATTCCATGACGCTTTCCCGGCGCAGCGATAATGACCTGCACGTGAAGATCGTCGTCACCGTCAAGCAGGTCCCCGACCCGAACTCGGCCACCCTCCTCGAGCCCGACCACACGCTTGCGCGCGATCGGGAGGTCGTCCTCGATCC
>WNEY01004929.1_pt1 | contig 10267 bp, 7 predicted proteins | sample 5400531 | NCBI WGS metagenome assembly WNEY01 (sample SAMN13153338, study PRJNA577476) | soil metagenome | isolation source: 200 cm saprolite under Douglas fir tree site 1 | place: USA:California | collected 2015-04-18
CGACGCCTCCGATCGCCTTCGCGAACTCTTCGACGAGAGCCAGATTCTCTTTCTTCTGGATCCCCCGTCCCGCGGACACGATGATGTCCGCCCCGGACAGGTCGATGTCCTGGACCTGCGGTCGCTCCAGTCGAAGGAATTTCTCGCGAATCGCCGACGGATCAATCGGCACCGGCACGGCCGTCACCGTCATCGTTCCGCGGACGGGGCCCATCGGCTTCTCGGCTCCCGGACGCATGGTGACGACGATCGGCCGCTCCGATCGGATCTCGACCTGGGCCTGCACTTTCTCGTTCAGGAGTCGCCGCGTCGCGATGAGCCGATCTCCCTCGACGTCCAACGCGAGGCAGTTCGTCACGAGCGGCAGGTCCATGGCCCCCGCGAGCGCAGGGGCGAAGTCATAGCCCTGCGACGTGTGGGCGACGAGGACGACCCGCGGTGCGGTCGATTCCACGATCCCTCGGGCGGCCTGGACGTACCCGTCGCCCGTGTACTCAGCCAAGGCCGGGTGGTCGGCCAAGAGGACGTCCAAGGTGTATCCGGCGAGGTGGCCTGCGAGCTCTCGCACGCCGCTTCCGAGGACGACAATCCGCGCATCGCGTTCGTCCCCACCCATAGCGGAGGCGAGGCGCCTCCCTGCGGTGACGAGCTCCGGGGTGGAAGGCGCCACACGCCCTTCGAGATGTTCCGCGATGAGGAGGACGCCGCCCGCCACCGGATCACCTGCGCACGAAGCCCTTGTCCCGCAGCATCTGGGCCAGTCGCTTCGCCTGCTCTTCCACGGATCCCGTGATCATCTCCGCGTGGCCTTTCGCGGCGGGAGGCGAGAGGCCCCGGACCGCGAAGGAATACGGGAGCGCGACCGCGTCCCATCCACCGAGTCCGAGGGCCGCGGGTCCGAGTTCCTTAATTGGCTGCCGCGCCGCCTTCATGATCGCGGGCAGGGGCGCATACCGCGGCGTGTTTGCGCCGAATTGAATCGTGAGAAGCGCTGGCATGGGGAGCGAGTATACGCGCTGGAGACCGCCTTCGAGCTCGCATGTGACTTCCAGCTGACGCTCCTGGACGACAACGTGAGTGACGACACTCGCATGGGGCAGGCCCAGGAAGCCTGCCAAGAGAACCCCGGTCGCGGAGTTCACGTAATCGTCCGCTTGGACGCCGGTCAGGACAAGATCGTGGGGCAACGTCCGGACCGCGGCCGCAAGAAGCCGCGCGTTCTTGCCGACATCGAACGCCGCAGGATCGTCGTATGCGACCCGGACCGCTTCGTCCGCGCCCTTCGCGAGCGCCTCTCGCAGCATCTGTTCCGTTCGCTTCGGACCGAGCGTGAGGGCGACGACACGGCCTCCCTGTTTCTCTTTGATCCGGACGGCCTCTTCCAAGGCGTATTCGTCCGCCCCGTTCAGCTCGTAATTCAGAGCGTCCCGTCGGATGTCCTTCCCACCCGGCGCAATCTGGAACTGCAGGTCCGGATTCGGAATTTGTTTGAGGCACACGACGATATTGAGAGCCACGGCGACGCGAGGAGGAAACGGACGCTATTTCAAACTTCCCCACTGACGGGGAGAATCCGAACGTTCAAGTCGGCGTCTCAATTCGTCCCGTCCTTCGAGAGACCGAGGCATGACGTGGAGAGCACGAGAAGTCGGATTCGTCCCTTCGTCGAACGCGCCCGCCGGTTCTCGGGCTGGCAGCTGGGCGAATTTACTCCGAGGCCACTCGAAACAAGGCCTCCATGGAGCTACGAGACCCGGGCCGCCGAACTCCTTCGGGGGGCGAAGTCCGTTCTCGACATGGGGACCGGGGGAGGCGAACTGTTTGAGACACTCAGCGCGTCCTTCCCCGGGCGAGCCGTTGCAACGGAACCATGGTCCGTGAACGCCCCTGTTGCAGCAGCGAGGCTCGGACCTCACGAGATTTCGGTGGTTCAATGCAGCAGCCTGCAACTCCCGTTCCGTGATGCGAGTTTCGATGCAGTGCTGAACCGGCACGAGGAACTCGATCCCGCAGAAGTGAACCGGGTCCTGTACGCCGGAGGAAGCGTCCTGACCCAACAGATCGGACGGGACCGATGGCGAGAGCTCCGCCGGTTCTTCCCGCGGATGCAGGACTTCGGGGACTTGTTCCATCGATATGAGAACGGCCTCAAAGAATCCGGCCTCACAATTGTTCAAGCGCAATCGCATGAGTGGAAGGCCGTCTACCGCGGGCTCGGCGACATCGTGTTCCTGCTCTGCGTCGCTCCCTGGGAGATCCCCGACTTCGACCCGCTCGGGGGCGACTTGCCAGCCCTACTGGCCGCCGAAGAAGCCCTCTCGACCGACCAGGGCATCGTCCTGACCGAGAGCCGCTTCCTCCTCGAGGCGAGGAAGGACGCTGAATGACGACTTTTATTCGATTGACGAATACCATGCCGCACGTGGAGGCGTGACATCCATGGTCCAGTCTCCGTGGACATCCGTCGGTCAATCGGATTCCGCACGGGAGTATCTCGCCCTCTTGTCGTACCTGCCGCTGAAGGGGTATCGCAAGATGTTCGATCTGATGCGTCGATCCAGGGCCGTTTCCGATCAGCTCGCGAACACCCCCGGCCTCATCGGGTTCACGTTCCGTGCGATGCTCCTCCGCCATCGATTCTGGACGCTTTCTGTTTGGGAGGACGAACGGGCGCTCATGGCGTTCGTCGGGAAGGTCCCGCACCTCGACGCGATGACCGTCCTCCAATCGCACCTGAGCGAGACCGCGTTTGTCCGGTGGAGCGTGAAGGGGGCCCAGCTGCCACTCCAATGGGGCGACGCACTACGCCGGATGCCGTCTTCACGGGCCTAATGCGGATTCGTCGTGGACGCCTACGGGAAGATGCCCCGCCACTTGTACGCCTCGACCACGCGGTTGATCGCGACCATGTAGGCGGCCTGGCGCGTATCGACCTTCTTCGCCTCACGCATGTCCCACACGCGGTTGAACGCGCCCACCATGACGCCCTCGAGCTTCTGGTCCACCTCGGACTTCGTCCAGAAAAACTCGGAGAGGTTCTGCACCCACTCGAAGTAGGAGACGGTCACGCCGCCTCCGTTCGCGAGGACGTCCGGGATCAGCAGGATTCCGCGCTTGTGGAAGATGTCGTCCGCCTCCGGCGTCGTCGGCCCGTTCGCGCCCTCGCCGATGATCTTCGCCTTCACCCGCGGAGCATTCTCGGACGTGAGGACTCCTTCGAGGGCGCACGGCGCGAGGATGTCCACCTCGAGCTCCAGGATGTCCTCGTTCGAGACCGGCTTCGTCCCGGGGAACCCGACGACGGACCCGGTCTTCTCCTTGAACGCGAGGACCTCCTTCGGGTCGAACCCTTTCTCGCTGAAGATGCCTCCCTTCGAATCGGTCACCGCGACGATCTTCGAGCCTTGCTCGTCGTGCATCAGGCGGGCGAAGTGCATGCCGACATTCCCGAACCCTTGGACCGCCACGGTCGCACCCTTGAGGGTCAGCTTGATTTTCTTCGCGGCCTCGCGGACCGCATACATCAGGCCGCGGGACGTCGCCTCGTCCCGGCCGAGGGACCCGCCGATCGCGAGAGGCTTGCCCGTGACCACGCCGGGGACCGCGAAGCCCTTGGCCATCGAGATCGTGTCCATGATCCAGGCCATCGTCTGGCCGTCCGTGTACACGTCGGGCGCGGGGATGTCCTTCTCCGGGCCGATGATGATCGAGATCTCGGATGCATACCGGCGGGTCATGTGCTCGAGCTCGTCCTTCGACATTTCCTTCGGGTTGCAGATCACCCCGCCCTTCGCGCCACCGTAGGGGATACCCATGACCGCGCACTTCCACGTCATCCAGCACGCGAGGGCGCGGACCTCGTCCAGCGACACGTTCCAGTGGTATCGGATGCCGCCCTTGAACGGCCCGACCGCGTCGTTGTATTGGACTCGGTAGCCGGTGAAGACCTTCACCCTCCCGTCGTCCATCTTCACCGGGAAGTGCACCGTGAGCTCGCGGCGCGGATTCTTCAGGATCTCCAGCATGCCAGCGTCCAGGTTCAACTTCTTGCCGGCACGGTCGATCTGGGTTCTGGCAATCTCAAACGGATTCAGCGTCTCCTTGGGCTTCGACATTCCAACACCTCTCCGAATCTACAAGACCGTCGACGAGAGTGCCGCGAGTAGGGACCTTCGCCCTTAAAGCTTGCGTCCTAATTTTCTCAGAGATTCCGGACTCGGGAGACGGAAGTTCATCGACTCCCCTCCTTCGCGGGAGGACGCACGTACTCCTCCGGGTGGACGACGTTCCGCGGCGTCTCCCCGCGGAGGAACCGGAGCACGTTGTCGACCGCCGCCTCCATCGCCTCACGGCGCTGCGTCGGGATGGCCCACGAGATGTGCGGCGTCATCACGACGTTCGGGAGTTCATGGAACGGCCGGTGGAAGGGCCGACCGCGCTTCGAATCCGGATACGTCCACCAGACATCGAGCGCCGCGCGGAAGGCGGGATGGGTCCGAAGGTGGTCGAACAGATCGTCCTCGACAATCAGCTTGCCCCGCGCGACGTTCACGAGGACCGCATCGGGTTTCATCGCTCCGAGGAACGCGCGGTCCACAAGTCCGACCGTCTCGCGCGTGAGCGGCAACGTGAGGACCACGACGTCCGCGGTCGGGAGGAAGCGAGGCACGTCCTCGAGTCGCCCGGTTTCATTCGCGGGCGAATCGGGCTTCGCCGACCGCGAAATCCCGATCACGCGCATCCGGAATGCCTTGCATCGACGCGCGACCTCTGAGCCGACCCCACCCATCCCGAGGATCAGGGCCGTGGACCCGGCGAGGCCCTTGTTCATCACGTCTTGGTCGAAGATCCCGCGGCGGATCTCGTCGGTCCGCACGGGGATGTCCTTTGCGGCCGCGAGGAGGAGGGCCATCGCGTGCTCCGCGACGGACACGTTGTACGCGCCGGCGTTCCCGCACACAATCGCACTCCGCGGGAGCCGATCGAACGGCATGTGGTCCACGCCCGCAACGAGGACCTGGATCATCTGGAGGCGGGGAGCCCGCGATGCCAGGTCGGGAGGCAGCTCCGAGCCGAAGCCCGTGCAGACGAGGACCTCCGCCGATTCCCACGCGGTCGCGCGCTGGGACGAAGGCACGTCTTCCAGGATCACCGGATCGAATACGCCCGTGGCCTTCGCCGCGACGACGGCCCGTCGCTCCGGGTCCATCGAGGCGGAGAACAGGACGCGGGGCATGACCGACCCCACGGCGCGGCGGGACTTGGCCCTTTCGACGGCGGACGGCTCAGCACTCCGAGTACCCGCAGGCGTGGCACTTCACGCATCCCTCTTCGAACACGAGAGACTTGCCACACTCCGGGCACTCCGGGTTCAGGCCTTTCCGCAGCAGCTCGGCCGCATCGCGGGACTCCTTCTCCAGCTCAACGTCCGTCTCGACCGCCCCGCCGTTTTCGTCGAAGGTCTCGACGGGCGGCTGGACGCCGGTCTTCTGCATCCCGATGTGGCGCTTGATCGCCTTCGCGATTGCATCGGGGATCGAGTAGACGCGCTCACCGTGGTCCACCGCGATCCGCGGGCTGCGGATGCCTTCGAGCTGATCGATGATCTCGTCGACCGGGACACCGGATCGGAGGCAGAGAGACGCGAGACGCGCGATCCCTTCCGTGAAAGACGCGGTGTATCCGCCGCCCCTTCCGATTTGCGCGAAAACTTCGAACAAGCCCTTCTCGTCCTCGTTGACGGTCACGTAGAGAGCGCCGTACCCGGTGAGGATCTTCTGGGTGCGACCCGTGATCACGTCGGGCCGGGGCCTCGGGCGCAGGACCGCGCTCTCCGGCGGGACTTCGACGCGGACTTCCTTCGGTTTCTCCGACTCCGCGACGCCGATGTTCAGGACTTGGTCCTCCCGCGATCCGTCCCGGTAGACCGTGATGCCTTTGCAGTGCAGGTCGTAGGCCAGGAGATATGCCTTCTTCACGTCCTCCACCGTCCCCTCCCGGGGCATGTTAATTGTTTTCGAGACCGCGGCATCGCACCAGTCCTGGAACGCGGCCTGCATCCGCACGTGCCATTCCGGCGACACATCGTGGGCCGTCGCGAAGACCCGCTGCCACTTCTCTGGCACGTCCTTCAGGCCGCGAGGCGATCCGTGGTTGTCGAGGATCTTCTGCACGAGATCTTCGCGCCAGAAGCTTTCTCGTTTCGCGACCTCTTCGAAGTAATCGAGGAAATACGGCAGTTCCTCACCGTCCATCACGCGTTTGTACCAAATCAGGCTGAACTCCGGTTCGCAGCCGCCGGACGTATCCGCGATCATTGAGAGTGTACCGGTCGGCGCGACCGTGGTGACGTAGGAGTTGCGGAGCCGCAGGCCCTTTTCTTGGTGACGACTTCCCTCCCAGGCGGGGTAGACGCCGCGTTCCTCCGCGAGCTTGGCGCTCTCATTATATCCAGTCTCCTGGATAAATTGCATGATCTTGCGACCCCATTCGATGCCCTCCTTGGAGTCGTATGGGACCTCGAGCATGAACAGCATCCGCGCGAAACCCATGACGCCAAGTCCAATCTTCCGCGTGGCGTAGGTCATCTCTTCGATTTGCTTGACTGGGTACTCGTTCATGTCGATGACGTCATCGAGCATACGCGTCGTCGCGCGGATCGTCCCCTCGAGTTTCTTCCAGTCGATATCCCAGCGGCCCATCGCATTGCGTTTCACGTGACGCGCGAGATCGATGGATCCTAGGTTGCATGACTCGTACGGCAAGAGCGGTTGTTCGCCGCATGGGTTCGTCGCCTCCATGTCCGCGACGTGAGGCGTCGGCTGGCGGCGGTTGTTCTCATCGATGAAGAAAAGGCCTGGCTCCCCGTTCTTCCAGGCCTGGAACGCAATCTTGTCGAGGACCTCGCGCGCATCGAGCTGCCCAGCGATCTCATGGTTCCGCGGATTCACGAGGTCGTACTTCGTGCCGGACTTCAGGGCCTCCATGAATTTGTCCGTAATCGCGACGGAGATGTTGAAGTTCGTAATTTCGTTCGTCTTGTCCTTGCACGTAATGAACTCGAGGATGTCCGGATGGTCTACGCGAAGGATGCCCATGTTAGCACCCCTCCTCTTGGATCCTTGTTTAACCTGCTGAGTCGCGGCATCAAAGACTTTCATGAAGGACACGGGTCCGCTCGCGACGCCCATTGTGGATTTCACGAAGTCGTTCTTCGGTCGCAACCGCGAAAAGGAGTACCCCGTTCCTCCCCCTGACTGGTGGATCAAAGCCGACTCCTTGAGCGTCTGAAAAATCCCCGCGAGACTGTCATCGACGGGCAGGACGAAGCAGTTGTGGACGATAACGCCGTTGGCAACGTATGTGTTGTCCTCCTCAACTTCCAAGTTGAACACGGTCGTCACTCCCGCCACCGGTTCAACAGACTCGACCAGGTAGGCTCCATCGCGAACGTACATCGGCTTTCCACCCAAGGTAAACGACCATGGGGCTGCGGTGGCATTTTCCGGGATGTACTCCGCGTTGAGACGGGGCGTTTGACCAAGCTCGACCGCGAGCTCGAACAGCTGTCGCACAAGCCCTTCGTTCGACAGAGTGACTCGAGTCTGGTTCACGTTCACTCTCGTTCCATCCCCGTCTGCGACGCCTCGGAGGAGCCCCACGCGGAACTCCGCGGGGGTGGCGTGAATCCAGGATGGCAGTTTCTTAACTGCGAAACCGCGGCTGAACTCCGCCGCAATCCACTCGCACAGGATCTTGCTGTGTGCACGCACCGTGAGCCATGAAGTGGGAGCGTCGATAACGTGAGTGATTTCAGCGCCCACTCCAAATCGATCCCTCAGAATCGTGGTCAATCGATCCGCGTAGGATTCCTCATCTAGGCCCAGGGTGAAGCGCACGGCACGAAGTTCGGGGTTGATCTCGCCCTCTGCGAGGTACATACCAAAGAACCAGCCGATGGTTTCGTCGAGTTGCACTGTCGCCCTCACTGGTTTGATCTGAAGACTTCTCGTGCCCAATTGCTGGTGACGCTGCTTCGAGATATCGGACTGTCCGGTCTTGTTTCGGTAAACGAAGTCGCCCTCTACCTGCCCCTCAAACTCGATACGGGTCTTCGCGACAACCTCCGCCGGTCGACCGAGCAGTACGTAGCGGCCCGCCAAGTCCCTGGCCGGTACCCAACCGTCAGGCGTAAGGAACGGGTGCTCGTCGCTCGCGAACATGGCGGGCATTCGGTGTATCTTGATTCGGTTCACAGCTGCCTCTCGCCGCGACGTTGCGAGGACCTTGCGGTACCGGCCAGTGTGCGTGAGTACCAAGTCCCCGGCGACAACTTCCTCGATCGGTTTCGGCCCAAGACTCGTGCTAACTGGCGTCCCGGTCGCGAAGCAAGCACTCAACTGTTGCAGCTCCAGACCGGCGTTCATGAGCGTAGGACTGTTCGGCAAGAACTCGAGACTTGAGATGATGTGGAAGAACCGCCGAGCTATCTCCTCGACCTGCGCCTCGGTAGCGCCGTAGTTCTGTTCCGCCTGTGCGAGATTCCAGGCAACGCGCGCAAACAGTTCTTTAGGCGTCTCAATGACACGGCCCCTGTCGTCCTTCTTCAGGTACCGTTTCTGCAGGACACGCAACGCGTTCTCAGACAGCTTCGGATCGGGCTCACGGGCCAAGACCTCGAGGGCCCTTGAATCAGCAACCTTGATTTCTTCCATGTCACAACCCTCTTCCGGGGGGACGGAGTCTGAGGCTACAGAAGCGGCGAGACCATCCCTGGGGGGCGCCGCGAAGGACCGCCCGCGGTATAGTCCTTTTTGAATCACGTATGTTACCAGCAGTCCGCACGCCTGTTACCACGTTTGTTACCATACAGGCATGTTCCATATCAAGATACTGCGAGAGATGGGTGAATCTACTCCCGCGGAGGGACGGCATCACAGGAATGGAAGCTTCACGACACGCGCCGGATACAAGGTTCCGCGGATGTCGACATCCAACGTAGTCCCAATCGCAGAGGCCGACTTGTCGACGGAAGCGAGCGCGATGCCCACGCGAAGCGAGGGAGACATCGTACCGCTCGTCACGTGCCCGATCTCCTTCCCCTGCAGGAGGACGCGATACCCGTGTCGTGGGATCCCGCGATTTTCCATGCGGATGCCGACGAGCCTTTGATAGCCGTCCTGCGCCCGCTGATTCTCGAGTGCGTCGCGTCCGATGAAAGGCCGCTCCCATTTCACAAGCCATTCGCTATTCACCTCGAGCGGCGTCTGATGCCCGTCGAAATCCTGCCCGGACAGCAGATAGCCTTTCTCGAGTCGAAGGGTGTCCCGCGCACCGAGCCCGATCGGCTGGATCCCGAGGTCCTCACCGGATTTCAGGATCGATTCCCAGACTCCCAGGCCCTCCGCCGCGGTTGGGAAAAGCTCGAATCCAGGTTCACCCGTGTAGCCCGTTCGCGTCGCCAGGAAGGCGGTCCGTCCATCGGAAACGGTGGGCTCCTCTCGACCCGGCATGGAGGGGTCCATGGCCCGGGTCCGCCCCCACCCCTTGATTTCCGGTGGAACCGCCCGCGGCGCGGCCCCCCAGGGTGCCGGTGGCACGAAGTCGAGGACGGCACCGGAAAAGGGCTTCACGCGCGAGAGGTCCACGGACGTGAACCGCTGGAGCAGTTCGGGCGCCCGAGGTCCTTGCACGGCGAGACAGAGAAAACCGGCGGTGCAATCTGCGAGGCTCACGCCCAATTTCAAGTGATCTTTCAGCCACGACACCACACCCGCACGCGGCCCGGCATTGCAGACGAGAAAGAATCGGTCCGATGCAAGGCACATCACGATCACATCATCGATGATCGTCCCGTCGTCCCGCAACAGATGCGTGTACCGCGCGCGACCCGGTGTCGAGGCGATCTCATTCGCGCTGAGATGATCCAGAAACGAGTGGGACGCGGGACCCTCGACGAAAATCTTTCCCATGTGACTCACGTCGAAGAGACCGACCGCCTTGCGGACCGTCAGATGCTCCTCGACGATGCCCGCGTACAGGAGAGGCATCTCCCATCCGCCGAACTCGATGAACCGTGCGCCGGCCGATCGATGCCATTCGTACAAGGGCGTACGTGACGCCATCGGAATCGGCAACGCGCGGACGAATGAAAGCCTTCCTCCCGGCAAAGCTTATCCCGACCCGCCTCATTGCCCGCGGCCACCATGGGCATTTTCCGCGAGCTCCGCTACGAGCTCAGCGCCCTGTTCCTCGCCCTCGGGGTCCT
>WNEY01014162.1_pt1 | contig 10267 bp, 9 predicted proteins | sample 5400531 | NCBI WGS metagenome assembly WNEY01 (sample SAMN13153338, study PRJNA577476) | soil metagenome | isolation source: 200 cm saprolite under Douglas fir tree site 1 | place: USA:California | collected 2015-04-18
CGGCCGGGCCCGGCGCGCTCGGCGACCTGGCGGACGTCATCGGCGACCGGCCGGCCGCGGTCGGGGAGTCGGCGGCCGACCGCGGCCGGCTCGGGGCCTACCGGGAACGGCACCCGGAGGCGGCCGGGTTCCTCGGCGTCCCGGTCAAGCTCGACGTCTCGGTGCCCGCCGCACACTGGGTTCGGGCTCGCAGCCGGGGCGGCGGGTGTGGTCACCGGCGTGGACCCGGGAGCTGTCGTCATTACCTTCGGCCACGTCGCGGACGGCAACGTGCACGTGAACATCGTCCCGGCGGCACCTGCGGACGGCCGCCACGAGGACGCGCTGTTCTCCTTCGTCGCGTCCCTCGGGGGCTCCATCTCCGCCGAGCACGGCATCGGCGCGCTCAAGGCACCATGGCTTGCGCTGGCGCGCACCGACGCGGAGCGTGCGCTGTTCGCCAGGATGGCTTCCGTGGGCCGAGTTCAGCTGTCACGTTGCTCCTAACGGGTAGGGGTCTTGGTAAGAACCACGCCATCACCTTCGCGATCGCGCGCGACGGGCGCGTCGTCGGCGGGTGCGGCCTTCACCGGCGCGGCGGACCCAGCACGCTCGAGATCGGATGCTGGACCCACCCCGCCTTCCTCCGGCTAGGAGTCGCCAGGACAGCAGCCCGGCTGCTGACCGGGCTCGCCTTCACCGTCCCCGGGATCGAGCGGGCCGGGATCCACCACGGCAAAGCCAGCCAGGCCAGCGCCGGCGTACCGAGATCATCGGGCTATCGGCCCATCGGCGAGCAGCCAGGCACCCCCTCCGCCCCCGCCGGGCACGGCATCGACTGCACCTGGCGCATCACGCGGGACGAATGGCTCAACGCCAGGTGATGAGCGCGGCTCAATGGCACGCGATTACCGTCGTCCGGCCGCGGCGGCCGGACGCTCGCGGCAACGTGCGGCGATCATTACATACTCGCCGTATCGCGTCGCGCTTCAGCGCACCCTGAGCGTGTCGATCACCAGATCGAGATGCCTGCGCCAGTCGAACCCTGGCCTCGGGCCCATCACGCTGACCACGCCGCAGATCAGCATCCCGATGTCGATCGCCTCAATGCCGGGACGGATCGTCCCCGCGCGCCGGGCGCCTTCGATCAGCTCTGCGATGACCGCGATTAGTTCGTCTTGCTCGGCCGGCGCTTCCGTCTCCGCCTGCCCGGCAGTGCTCGCCAGCGCGTACTGAACCCCGGCGTCCCCGGCGGCCGTCTCCGCGATGCGGCGCAGCAGCCCCTCGATCAGTGCGAACGGTTCTCCGCCGGCCTCGAGCGCCTCGCGCGCCCACCCGGTGAACAGGCGGAACGTCTGACGGACCAGCTCCGTGACCAGCGCCTGCTTGGTCGGGAAGTGCCGGTAGACGGTGCCCACGCCGACGCCCGCGTGGCGCGCGACATCGTCGATCTGCGCCTCGGCGCCGCTCTCTGCGAACACGGCTCGCGCGCTCTGGAGGATCCGCTCGCGATTGCGGCGGGCATCGGCCCGCAGCGGGCGCTCTATTTCGCTGACAGTGCTGGTCACGACCTTCCCTCCGGCTCGCTTGACAAGCGGAATCATAGTTCACTATAGTCGGAGGAGCAAACCGGAACCGGAGGTCAGCTTCCAATGACATGGATAACCCCCGCGACAACTGCGGGCAGGCGAGGTTAGGCATGCGCGTTTTTGTCACTGGCGTGTCCGGCTGGATCGGCTCCGCCCTTGTTCCCGAGCTCATCGGTGCGGGCCATGAGGTCACCGGCCTCGCCCGCTCGGACGCCTCGGCCGCTGCCCTCACCGGGGCCGGGGTCCGGGTACATCGCGGCGATCTTGACGATCCCGGCGGCCTGCGCAGTGCGGCCGGGGCGTCGGATGGCGTGATCCACCTCGCGTTCAGCGGCGACATGATGCGCTCCGGGGACTTCCAGGGCGCGGTCGACGCGGACCGGCGCGCCGTCGGGGCGCTGGGCGAGGCCCTCACCGGTTCTGACCGGCCGTTGGTCATCGCCTCCGCGACGGTCGTGCTGGCACCGGGGCGGGTGGGAACCGAACAGGACGAGCCTGGTCTTGACCCGGCCGCGGCCGGGTGGCCGCGGGCCCGGTTGGCCACGGAACCAGGTGGCCTAGCTCGTGAGCGGCATCGAAACGGCGTAGTTGATGTCCGGGCCGAGCAGGCCGAGCAGGCCGGGCTTGTCCAGGGTCTCCACCGGGCCGGGGAGGAGGTCGCGCTGTCGTTCGCTTCGCTCGGCGTCCGTTCGTCGGTTGTGCGACTTGCTACGACCTGTCACGGCGACGGGGATCACGGATTCCTCACGGCCCTGGTCGGTATTGCCCGTGACAAGGGAGTCTCGGGCTTCACCGGCGACGGCTCCAGCCGCTGGACCGCCGTGCACCGGCTCGATGCGGCGCACCTGTTCCGCCTGGCTCTGGAGAAGGCACCGGCGGGATCGCGGCTGCACGCGGTCGCGGACGAGGGTGTGCCGATCCGCGCCATCGCCGAGGTGATCGGGCGGCACCTCGACGTCCCGGTGGTCTCCGTCCCCGCCGGCGAGGCGAGCGGGCACTTCGGCTTCCTGGCCGGCTTCCTCGCGGCCGACAACCCGGTCTCCAGCGCGCTGACCCGCGAGCTGCTGGGCTGGCAAACCCAGGGCTCATCGAGGACCTCGATAAGGGCCACTACTTCCATGGCCGGCCCGCATGATCAGCCGAGCCGGATCGTCACCACCTATCGAGCTAAGTCGTACGACATAGTTACCAACGGATCTGGAGGGATCGTGAAGGCGAAATGGACGAGCGATGACGTGCCCGGCCAGCAGGGACGGCTAGCCGTGGTCACCGGCGCGAACACCGGCCTCGGGTTCGAGACCGCCCGGGTCCTCGCCGCGCGCGGGGCGTCGGTGGTGCTGGCCGTGCGGGACATCGAGAAGGGCAAGCGCGCCGCCGCCCGCATCGCCGGCGCCGCCCCCGGCGCGAACGTCATGGTCCAGCCCCTCGACCTGGCCTCGCTGGATTCCATCCGCGCCGCGGCAGGCGAACTGCGGGCCAGGCACCCCAGGATCGACTTGCTGATCAACAACGCCGGGGTGATGCTCACGCCCAGGCAGACCACCCGTGACGGGTTCGAGCTGCAGTTCGGAACCAACCACCTGGGGCACTTCGCCCTCACCGGGCTGCTGCTCGAGCAGATGCTGCCGGTGCCGGGCTCCCGCGTGGTGACGGTCAGCAGCCTCGCGCACCGCGCCCGGGCCCGGATCAACTTCGACGACCTGCAGTCCGAGCGGTCCTACAGCCGGGTGGCCGCGTACGGCCAGTCCAAGCTGGCGAACCTGATGTTCACCTACGAGCTGCAACGCCGGCTGTCCGGCGCGGGCACCACCATCGCGGTCGCCGCCCACCCGGGCCTCGCCAGCACCGAGCTGTCGCGCTACACCCCCGCGATCGTCGCGTTCAGCTACGCACTGGTGACACAGAAGGCGGCGATGGGCGCACTGCCCACGCTGCGCGCCGCGACCGACCCCGGCGTGCTCGGCGGCCAGTACTACGGCCCGGGCGGATTGTTCGGGGCCAGGGGCTACCCGGAACTGGCCCACTCCAGCGGGCAATCCCACGACACCGCCATCCAGCGCCGCCTGTGGACAGTCTCCGAAGAGCTGACCGGGGTCACCTTCCCGGTCTGACCCGGCCCCGGCCGAAGAGGGGCTTGAGCAACAACCGAACGGCCAGTGGCGATAGCGGGCTGAGGACCGCTGGGTTACCGCCACTGGCTAACGGTGCAGGTCATTCGTACCAGGGAGGAACGGTCTGATGAGAGCAATAACCTTGACAAACTTCGGTGGCCTGGACGGTGTGGTGCTCACCGACGTGGCAGAGCCCGAGATGCCAGACGACGCAGTGACAGTCCGCGTCCACGCGGTAGCGCTGGCGAAGTGGGATGTCACCACGACCGAAGGCGTGTTCGTCGCGATGTCGCGGAGCTGGTCGTGCTGCAACCGTCCATGATCGCCGCCCTGCCGGCTGAACTGGACTTCATCGCGGGTGCCACGCTGCCCGTCACCTGTCTCACAGCCCAGCAGATAGTCGATGCGGGCGGGCTGCGGGATGGCACAGCCGCGCTGGTCATCGGCGCCGCCGGCGCCGTTGGCGGGGTCGTCGTCCAGCTAGGCCGCGACCGGGGCGCACGGATGATCGCTTCGGCCGGGAGCGCCGATTTCGGGCGCGTCCGTGACCTGGGTGCGGCCGATGCGGTCGACCGGGCCGGCGACGTCGCTGCGCAAGTCAAGGACCTCGTGCCTGAGGGCGTCGATGTGACGATCGACCTGGTCGGACCAGCCGTGTGGCAGTCCGCCCTTGCTGCGACCCGGACCGGCGGACGGTTGATCACGACGTCCGGCCCGGGCAGCCTGCCGGATGTTGAACGCGGCATCACAGCTCTACCCGTCAAAGTGCAACCCGACGCGGCGTCGCTGACATCGCTCGCGGAGCGCTACGCGAACAGGTCGCTAACCATGACCACCACGGTGGCCGGAGTCTTCCCTCTGCCGCGCGCACGACAAGCGCTGGAGGCAGTAAGCCGGGGAAAGGGCCGGGAAAAATATGTCCTGGACCTCCAACAGTGACATCTAGTCCATACAGCCCGATCCCCGAGGGCATGACATGACCGCCACCTGGCCCGCGGCGCAGCGGCTGATCCCGGCGCGGGCCCGGCCCGGCCGGGTGCAGGGATCCACGCCGCGCCCGGACGATCACGTCATCGTCTTGTTCGGAGCGACGGGCGATCTGGCCAGGCGCAAGCTGCTGCCAGGCCTTTTCCACCTGGCGGCGGCCGGCTTGATGCCAGGCAGATACCGGATCATCGGCTCGTCCCGGCGGAGCCTGACCGGCGAGCAGTTCGGCGAACTTGCCCGCCAGGCGATCGCCGAGTTCGGGACCAGCAAGCCCACGGGAGCGGCCTGGCAGGCGTTCCAGCGCAGGCTCTCGTTCGCCAGCGCTGAACCTGGCCGCACCGACGCGCTGGCCGCGGCGATCGAGCGGGCGGAGCGGCAGATCGGCGGCACGCCGGGACGGCTGTTCCACCTCGCCGTCCCGCCGGCGGCCTTCGAGCCCACGGTGACCATGATCGGCGCCGCCGGCCTGGCCACTGGGTCACGCATCATCATCGAGAAGCCGTTCGGCACCGACCTGGCCTCAGCCCGTGCGCTGAACCAGACGGTGCACGCCACCTTCGGGGAGTCACAGGTCTTCCGGATCGACCACTTCCTCGGCAAGGAGTCGGTCGATAACATCTTGGCCTTCCGGTTCGCCAACGGGCTGTTCGAGCCGGTCTGGAACCGCCAGCACATCAGCTATGTCCAGGTCGACGTGCCCGAGACGCTCTCGATCGAAGGACGCGCCGATTTCTACGACCACACCGGCGCCTACCGGGACATGATCGTCACTCACCTGTTCCAGGTCCTGGGGTTCGTGGCCATGGAGCCGCCCACCTCCCTGGACGCCAGGCACCTGCGCGACGAGACGGCCAAGGTCTTTGACGCCCTCAAGCCGATCGATGCCCGGCACGTGGTGCGGGGACAGTACGCGGGCTACTCCGGCGAGCCCGGCGTGGCACCGGGCTCACGGACCGAAACCATGGCCGCGGTCCGGGCCGAGGTCGACAACTGGCGGTGGGCCGGGGTCCCATTCTTGCTTCGGTCCGGCAAGAGACTCGCCGCCAGCCGCCAGCAGGTGACGCTCGGCTTCCGCGAACCACCGCTGCGGATGTTCCCGGTCCACGCACTCGGCAGCCCGAACGGGCGGCGCAACGAGATCGTCATCGACTTCGCCGATCCAGGCTCCATCACGCTCGGATTCCTGGCCAAGGAGCCTGGAGCCGCGATTAACCTGGGTGCTGCCGAGCTGAGCTTCCGTTACGACGACTCCTTTAGCGCGGCTAACACTCTGGAGGGCTACGAGCGGCTTCTGCTGGACGCCATGCTCGGCGACCAGTCCCTGTTCACCCGCTCCGACGCGATCGAACGCCTGTGGGAAATCTCCGCCCCCTGCTGGAGAATCCGCCTCCACTCGAGCCGTACGTCCCCGGCTCCTGGGGCCCCGCAGCCCGCACTCGACCACCTCGCCGCGCCCTACCACTGGCACCTGCCAGGCGCGAGACAAGCATCATGAAACACCCAGCCGTCGATCCGCTCTTGCGATGTGCCACCTGACAGTTTGGCTGAGGGCCCCATTACCGTTTCTTGTCGGACTGGAGGGCAGTCACCATGAACAGCGCCGAGCTAGGCACCGTCTTCGTCACCGGGGCGAGCAGCGGCTTCGGGGCCGTGATCGCGCGCCGGTTCGCGGCTGTGGGCGCTCGCGTCGTCGCCACGGCCCGGCGGGCAGAACGGCTCAAGGGCCTGGCCGCCGAACTCGGCCCGCTGGTGCTGCCCGTCATGCTGGACGTGCGAGACCGTGCCGCGGTGACCGAGGCGGTCGGCGGGCTTGCTCCGGAGTTCGCCGAGATCCAGGTGCTGGTGAACAACGCCGGCCTCGCCCTCGGCCTAAACCCGGCGCAGGACGCAGACCTGGATGACTGGGAGCAGAATGATCGACACCAACTGCAAGGGCCTGGCCTGCTGCACCCGGGCTATCCTGCCCGGCATGGTGGCCCGCGGCCGCGGTCACGTGATCGACCTCGGCTCGGTCGCGGCAGCCTACCCCTATCCGGGCGGAAACGCCTACGGCGGTACCAAGGCGCTGGAGCAACACATCATCCCCGTGCTCACCAGGGCAGCAGCCGGCGCGGGCCGACCGGCACCTCGGGTCATCGTCACCGTACCCGTCCGCGTTTGACCTTGGTGATGCCGCCAGGGAGGCGCCGTGCCTGACTGTTACCCGGCTATCGAGGATCACGCCGTCATCGGCGACCTGCATACCGTGGCGCTGGTGGCCACAGACGGGACAATCGACTGGTGCTGCCTGCCCCGGTTTGACTCGCCAGCGGTGTTCGCGTCCCTGCTGGACGCCGACCGCGGCGGTAGCCTCGCAGTCCGCTGCGAGGCGGTCCGGACCAGGCAGATGTACAAGCCCGATACCAACGTGCTGGTGACCAGGTTCCTGGGCGCTGATTCGGTCGGCGAGGTGGTCGATTTCATGGTTCCGCGCCAGCCCGGCGCCCCGGTGACGCACCCCGGCGCGCTGCTGGTCCGCCGACTGCGGGCAGTACGCGGAACCGTTGTTTTCACGGTCAGCTGCCGCCCGGCGTTTGACTTCGGGCGGCAGGACCACGCCGTGCACACCCCTGACCGCAGCGGTGCGGTGTTCACCAGCCCGGGGGCGCGGGCCGAACTGGATCCTGCGCGCCGGCCAGCGGTTTTCCGTGGCCGGGCCTGCCGCGACGGCAACGGTCACCCTGGGACCCGGCGAGGGACTGGACCTGCTGCTGCAGTGGGGCGGCGCGCCGGAGCCGCCGGCCGAGGGGGAGGCCGGCCGGCTGCTGGACTACACCGTGGCCTACTGGCGCAGCTGGCTGCGCCGCTCCCGGTACCGGGGGCGCTACCGGGAAATGGTCGAGCGGTCCGCGCTGGTCCTGAAGCTGCTGGTCTACCAGCCGACCGGAGCGCTCGTCGCGGCGCCGACCACGTCGTTGCCGGAATCTGTCGGCGGCGCCCGGAACTGGGACTACCGGTACAGCTGGATCCGGGATGCCGCGTTCACCCTGTACGCGCTGATGCGGCTCGGGTTCACCGACGAGGCGGCCAGCTACATGACCTGGCTGCAGGCGCGCTGCCGCGAAGCGGCGGCCGACCGCGGTTTGCAGGTGCTGTACGCGGTCGACGGCAACCCCGAGGTGCCGGAAACGACCCTGGACCACCTCGACGGGTACAAGGGCTCGCGGCCCGTCCGGGTGGGGAACTCGGCGGCGAGCCAGTTGCAGCTGGACATCTACGGCGAGCTGATGGACTCGGTGTACCTGTTCAACAAGTACGGACGGCCGATCGGCTACGACCTGTGGGAGGCGCTGGGCCGGCAACTCGACTGGCTGGAGAAGAACTGGCAGCGGCCAGACGACGGAATCTGGGAGAGCCGCGGCGGCCGGCGCCGGCACACCTACTCGGCCGTGATGACCTGGGTGGCGTTCGAGCGAGCGACACGGATCGCCCGCCAGCGCGGGCTACCCGCCCCGGTCAGCCGCTGGCGAGACGCAGCCGACATGGCCTACCAAACGGTGCAGCAGGACGGCTGGCACCCGGACCGCCGCGCCTACGTCCAGTACCCCGGCGGCACTACCCTGGACGCGTCGCTGCTGGTGATGCCCCTGGTCAAGTTCTCCGGCCCCAGCGACCCGCGGTTCCTGGCCACCCTGGACCGGATCAGTAAGGAACTGGTCACCGACAGCCTGGTCCAGCGCTACCAGCCGGACGGCTCCGACGGACTGCCGGGCACCGAGGGGACCTTCAACCTGTGCTCGTTCTGGTACGTGGAGGCGCTGACCCGGGCCGGGCGCATCCAGAAAGGCCGGTACGTCTTCGAACAAATGCTAAGCAACGCCAACCACGTCGGCCTGTTCGCCGAGGAGATCAGCCCGGCCGGCGAGGCGCTGGGCAACTTCCCGCAGGCCTTCACCCACCTGGCCCTGATCAGCGCCGCCGTCAACCTCGACCGGGCGCTGTCGGGCGAACTGCCGCTACCATGAGCGAAACAGGCCACGCAGCCGTCAGCCGTACCAAGCTCAGTCGCCTGCTGGCGGTGCACCCGGGGCGCCGGTGTTGCGCTCGGCGTCGTCGAGGCCGGGGATAGTCAACAGCGCGGCGGCCTGGTCCAGGTCAGGCAGGGACGGGAGGCGCTTTCGCGCCTCGATCAGGGATCCGCCCATATCCCCCGCGTGGCGGCTACGTTCCGCGCTGTCACGAACACCGGGTTAGATCTTTCTTCCCCCACCCTGGCCTGCGGCCATCCGCGGGCCGCAGCCCTTCTTTAAGCCCCCGGGGTTCCCTGCCGTTGGCCGTGGACATCTTGTCCGCCATGGTGACCAGCCCGCTGATCACGCCGAAGGACGTGGACGCCGCGCGCAACGTGGGGGTGGGCGTTGATGAACGCACCTCGGGTGAGGTAACTCATTGGTAGCTAAGGGTTCCCGGATTTATCCAGCGGTGGCCGTAGCGGATCGGGGTTCCGCGCTGCGTGTCTACAGAAGTGCTGACTTCCCGGATGGGGGTCCCAGTGGTCCTGACGAAAAATCCAACGGATATGCACCTGAGCTGCAGTGATGAGGGGTGGCACCGGATGGCTCTCCACTCGGCAGGTTCGGGGTCCCCGTAGTCCTGGGGAAACTTTGGTCGGATATCCCTGCCCTGGGCGTTCCACTCGGATCCGGGGACACGGTCTACGAGGTGTTAGCACCCGACCTTGACCCGGAAACGGCCTGTCGGCAACGGAAGTGGTGGTGGTGGTGGTGCGCTTACGCGCGATGCCGACTGGCAGGAGCTGGCCGGCATGCTCGGGGTGCATCCGCAAGCCGTCTTTGAGACATGCGCGCATCTGGCCGGCCACGGCAACACGCCCGCCCGGCAGCGGCCCGACCTCGCGGTCGTCCTCACCGCGGGCCTGGCGGCCGAACACGACATGCGCGGTGAGTACGGGATCGACATTGAGGACCTGAATCCTGGCCACAGCCTGCGCACCGAGCCGGCGTCCGCCGGGTTCGCGACGCGGTTGAGCTGGTCGGCGATGACGTGTGGATCACCGTTACGAGTCCCGGCGATTTCGAGGGGGCCGAGAGCGATCCCACCCCAGAGGTCGACGCGATCCAGCAGTGGGCCAGCGTTGTCCTGCATCCCGTGGAGCTCACCTGGGTGCGCGAGATGCTGGCCCTCAATGCCGCAGACCGCGAAGCTGACGACTGATCGGGCCGCCGGTCAGCTCGCCGACTCGCCCCCGCGATGCAGGCTGGACACCGGGACCAAGATGCCTGCGAGCACTGCGGCGCGGATTCCGGCTGCCCCGCCTCGCCCGGAAAGATCAGCGCCCGGTCTACCTGCCGGCCGCACCCCAAGAACTTCCGAGAATGACTCGTTCCCGGAAGTGAACTCCCCGCGTGGCTTCCGAGAACACGGGCACAGGCAGATCACGGCCCCGCCAGCCAGCTTCCGAGTACACGGGACCGTCCGGGACCGGGCGCCGGGGCGCCCGGCCGACGGCGCTGCCGGCCGGGCCCGCCAGCGTCCTCGAGCGGTACGCTGCCGCGCTCGCCGGCGTGCCCCTGGCTGAGGAGACCAAGCGGACCTACCTGT